>ERZ1034365.1-NODE-1-length-174724-cov-4.597651_pt1 | contig 174724 bp, 185 predicted proteins | sample MGYA00520615_ERZ1034365 | MGnify/ENA primary metagenome ERZ1034365 (study PRJEB33736, sample SAMEA104284505) | Azolla filiculoides | biome: Urban; feature: Water surface; material: Ditch water | place: Netherlands | collected 2015-10-28 | depth 0-0.1 m ...
GCGATGTTAGCTCAGTTGGTTAGAGCGCCGGCCTGTCACGTCGGAGGCCAGGGGTTCAAGTCCCCTACGTCGCGCCATATAAATAGATTATGACAAACGTAATCAATCTTAACGAATACAAGCTAAAGAAACAAACACAAAACTTTTTGAGTACTGTGGGTGCATTGTTTACTTACGTATTCAATCTGTTTTTAGAATATGTTGCATACCCGATAATTGCAGCAGTAACAACCGTTAAACGTAGACGAGTTGTAGTCCTCTAATTGGATCAGTAGTATAATGGCAGTATAGCGGTCTCCAAAACCGTTGGTTGGGGTTCGAGTCCCTGCTGATCCGCCAAATTAAATGTTATTGTCACGATGAGTGCGAGAGAAAAGGAAATTGACAATGTATAAAGTTATATACGATGATGTAGAAGAAAAGTTTGCCGACCTTGGGTTGGCAATGGAATGGGCTAAGACTATTCCACACTTTGTAACCATTTCAGGCAATGGTTATGATATAGTAGGTAAGTTCGGTGTAGATGCAGTAGAAGAAGGAATTCTTCCAAATGGCTTTACATACGAATGGAAGAAGCGTAGAATTTAAGAATAATGCGTTGGTGGTGAAATAGGTAGACACAAGAGACTTAAAATCTCTCGCCGAAGGGCATGCCGGTTCGATTCCGGCCCGACGCACCAAACATGGAGTATTGGCCGAGAGGCTTAAGGCACCTTCCTGCTAAGAAGGAGATCTGGGAAAACTGGGTCCGTTGGTTCGAATCCAACATACTCCGCCAAACATTTAAAAAGGTAAAACAATGAAACCAACAGCAAGTTTTAAACTAAGCAAAAGTGTTAAGCGTGTACTAGCAACAATGCCTAATTCGGTACAGCGTGGAGAAGTTAAACGTTTGTTTATCGATGCAGAACTAAGCAAGGCGTTTGCTCCAAAAAACACTCGTGTTAAAGATAAGACTGAATAATATCGCACTACGGGCATATCAACTAAATAATGTCGGAGGTTCGATATGAAGATATGTCCGAAATGCAAAACGCCGCACGAAAAGAAAGGAACATTTTGTTCAAGAACGTGCGCTAATAGTAGATCGTTTAGTCCAGAGACAAACAAAAAGAAAAGCCAATCTGGGTTAAATTTTTATGCCGCACTAACCTCTGAAGAGAGGAAAGAATTGCATAAAGCAAAAACAGCAAAGTATGATTTTGCCGAGCATCAGCGAATTGTGCAACAAAAGAATCGAGAAAGGGCGTGGAGTTTGCCATACGAAGAAATGTCACACAGCTCAGTAAGAAAACGTTTGTTGCACGAAAGAAATCATACTTGTGAAGAATGTGGTACAGGTAATACATATAATGGAAAACCATTATCGTTAGAACTAGATCACATCGATGGCAATAGTAAAAACAACAAAATCGAAAATTTGAGAATCCTTTGTCCAAACTGTCATAGTCAAACTCCGACACACCGGTCAAAGAACATTAGATTTAAACGATTAAACAGAATAATTCCCTAGTAGCTCAGTGGTAGAGTAGTTGGCTGTTAACCAATTGGTCGTACGTTCGAACCGTACCTGGGGAGCCATTTTTAGACACATTAGTTTGCATTCTGCATAATTAGTGTACACGGGGGGGTGTGATGTAATGGGAGCCTGGGAGCTTTGCAAGCTCTTCGTGAGAGTTCGATTCTCTCCACCTCCACCAAACAACGAGAAAACATGTATCTCAGCGGTGAGCCCGAGGGCAAGTAAAACGCAACACTTCATGTTGACACTCCGGAAACAGACGCGAGCATAGATTTGGAGAACTTATGGTAGCAAGAAATGATATTACTGGAGATGCAATTCAAACGAAAGGCACATCCAACTCGTATCGTGATAACTACGATAACATTTTTAGGAAAGACAAGATGACACCGAGTGTTGAGGAAATGAAAAAAGGTACATGTGGTTGCGGTCGTAGCCCTACAGGCGATTGCTGCGGTTGGCATGGTTTAACTGAAGAAGCTTTTCTAGATCGTAAAGAAAAATACGAAACTAACAAAGTTGACTTGTCGGGTAAGGAACTATAAAGTTTCGCCGGTTTAGCTCAGTGGTAGAGCAACCGCCTTGTAAGCGGTAGGTCGTCAGTTCAATCCCGACAACCGGCACCAAAAACGCTGATTTAGCTCAGTTGGTAGAGCAACTCACTTGTAATGAGAAGGTCGTCAGTTCGATTCCGACAATCAGCACCAAACTCCGCGTTAACTCAGCGTTACAGAGTTAGGTAATTACCACACCTTAAGAGTAGAGTGCGTAGGATCTACTTCAAGGCCAGTTAGGCGACTTGAGAATATCCTAGGTTGACAACAGCCGGACCAAACGACGGTAATGTGAGACAGGGTAAGCGACTCAGTTTAGGGCATATGGAGATGTGTGGCTAGACATTTTAATGTAGTGCATTAACCTAAGTATCGTTTGATAAGATGGTCTCTTTGATATCGACGCTGTATGGTGCAGGGTAAAACAAGCAAAGGGCGTTCCTCATTGTAGATCCTGAGTCCACTGACCAATGGTTCCTGTAGTGTACTACATTAAAATACTTAACTCATTATATGCGCACACACGAATTAAACTTAAATAATCCGTTTATTAGGGGCTACTACATTGATCCTAAGTTATGCGACGAGATTATAGCAGCGTCTGAAGACACCCAAGACAAATTTGTGGCAGGAATAAAAGCATATAAAAATGCAGCTCTTACAATATGTAATAGTTCAATCCAACAGCGTTATCTTAATGAGCTTACTAGTGTTTTAGAAGAATATAAAAAAGAATTTCCAGCTGTCAACGATAAGTTAGCAGCTTGGACATTATATCCCGAGATTAGAATACAGCGTTACGATGCCGGACAATTCTATAAAGAATACCACGCAGAACAATGTGGGGAACAATGGAATATAACTAGACACCTTGCATTTATGACATATCTCCACGATATGCAGGATGAAGGTGGTACAGAATTTTTCCATCAGCAGCTAAAAGTTAAACCAGAACAAGGATTAACTATAATTTGGCCAGCTGATTGGACACACTTACACCGAGGTATTGTATCTAATACCGAAGTAAAATATATTTTAACTGGGTGGTTCGTTTTTGACACATCCAGATGGAAATAAGCGGCGTTGGCATATTGGTTGTGTCCTAGCCTTCCAAGCTAGTCAAGCGAGTTCGATTCTCGCACGCCGCTCCAAGTATTAAGGGTCTTTAGCTCAGTTGGTAGAGCATCTCGCTTACACCGAGAATGTCATCAGTTCGAACCTGGTAGGACCCACCAAACAATACGGACATTAGCGCAGTCTGGTAGCGCATCTGGTTTGGGACCAGAGGGTCGTAAGTTCGAATCTTACATGTCCGACCAAACAATAGCGGGATGGAGAAATGGCATCTCAGGAGTCTCATAAGCTCTAGTTCCTGGTTCGAATCCGGGTCCCGCAACCAATTTCTCGCTATAGTTAAATGGATATAACCCATGCCTCCTAAGCGTGAATTACAGGTTCGATTCCTGTTAGCGAGGCCAAAATAGTTGACAAATAACAACACAGACACTATAATATGTTTTTAACTGGAGCAATGACATGAGACGGAAAACAGCATCAGATTATGTAATGAGAAAAGCACTTACAGCTAGCCGTGGCACAGAAGTTGATACACGGGTGTGTGCAGAAAAAGTTGGCGGCAGCCAATTTGAACTAGTAATCATTGCAGCCCAAAGAGCTCGCGATCTTGCTAAACAGAATAGAAAATCAGAAACATATGTTAAGGGCGCAGTAGAAGCCTTACTTGAAATTCAAGAAGGCAAGATTGGTAGAGATTATATCTACAAAGATTAAGTTTATAGTGCGGTGGCAGAGAGGCCCAATGCAACGGTCTGCAAAATCGTAAAACCGTCGGTTCAAATCCGACCCGCACTTCCAGTTTTAGGATGCATTCAGCAATTATTTCTTAAGCCAAACCGGAAATCGTAGGTTCGAATCCTACCGTGATGCTTGCATTGCGTGGTGAAGTGGTTAACACGCCGGTCAAAGAGAAAACGCATCCTGTTTAACCAAAATGTTGTACATTACACAACAACCGTTGTATAATACACAACATAGGCAGTAAAGATTTTAGGCTAGGTACAGCAACCCATAATAACTATGGAACGGTAGGCGGCGATAACATCAACAGCCCACCACGGTGAGTTTCGATATTCTCACTTAAAACAAAAAGTAGACAACTAGCCTGTTTTAAGTATGTAGCATCGGCACAGCCGGTAAAACACTTAGGATGATTACAGCAATAAACTATACTGAACCGACAGATGCAGTAGACGGTGACCCGGAAGGTAAGTAGCAATACTTCTAGTAGCAATACTAGCACTAAAGGAACTGATAGGCGGCAGAATGCCGATATGTTTCTGTAGCAGAAAACAAAGTACAGATAGGCAACGTGAATCATTGCTAGGGCCGTGGGATATCGACGGGCGGCCAGAATAAAATAATTACGTCCCGGTCATCCTGTTAATAGGTTATTAACAGCAACTAAAAATTCAAATTGTAACTTTGACAACAATCATAACCTGAAAGGAAACACACTATGAACACATTCGTAGACGCAGTAGTAAATCAAGAAGCCCGTACCGCAAATGGTATGAAGGCACGTAAGTCAACCGCTAAGGCGACTGTTGACTTGTTTTTCAACATCGGCGCTAGCCGTGGTAAGAATATTGTTCCTGCCTTTACAGCAGCATTTGTAGAGGACAAGGACTTGGCATTGCGTATTGCCCTATGGTCGCGCGATGCACGGGGTGGCGCAGGTGAACGTCAATTGTTCCGCGACATCCTAAAGCACCTAGAAAAGACAGACAAGGATGCAGCATTGTCTTTGCTCCGTAAGGTGCCGGAACTTGGTCGTTGGGACGACATCTTTGTTTTCACTGACAAGGATCTCAAGACCGCTGCTTACACCATGCTAGGTGATGCACTCCGTGCTTCAAATGGCTTGGCTGCTAAGTGGACCCCACGTAAGGGCGAAGTAGCACGTGAAATCCGTGAATTCTTCGGTATGAGTCCAAAGCAATACCGTAAGACACTAGTCGGCCTTACAAAGGTAGTTGAAACCCAAATGTGTGCTCAAGATTGGGATAACATCAACTTCTCACACGTTCCTAGCGTAGCTAGTGCACGTTACAAGAAGGCTTTTAACCGTCACACTACAAAGTTCGCCGAGTACGTGGCAGCACTGGTTAAGGGTGATCCAACTGTTAAGGTTAACGCTGGCGCAGTTTACCCATACGATGTATTGAAGAATGTTGCCTACGGTAACCGCTTCGATAAGACTGAACAAGATCACATCGTAGCACAATGGGATGCACTACCAAACTTCGTAGGCGATGCTAACATCCTACCAATGGTAGACGTTAGCGGCTCTATGACTTGCCCAGCAGGTGGTTACGGCTCAAACAGCGGTACTACTTGTATGGACGTAGCAGTTTCTCTAGGCTTGTACCTAGCAGAAAAGAACCAAGGTAAGTTTAAGGATACGTTCCTTACTTTCAGCGGTTCACCAGAACTGCTACACCTGAAGGGTAACGTAGTCCAAAAGATGGACCAAATGGTTAAGTCTAAGTGGGCTATGAACACTAACCTTCACGCTGCCTTTGACAAGGTCCTTAATGTCGCAGTTAAGGGTGAAGTACCACAAGCAGAAATGCCTGAAATGCTTCTAATCTTGTCAGACATGCAATTTGACCGTTGCACTAGCTTCGATGATTCTGCAATGCAAATGATCGAACGCAAGTATAAGGCAGCAGGCTACAACATGCCACAAGTTGTATTCTGGAATATCAACGCTTCAGACAACGTCCCTGTAAAGGCTGACAAGTCTGGAACAGCACTAGTATCTGGCTTTAGCCCAGCTATTTTGTCAGCTCTACTAGCTGCTGATATGAGTGAATTCACTCCAGAAGGAATCATGCGCAAGGCTGTAATGGTCGAACGTTATGATTACTAAAAACTAACGTTTTAATAGGGCTCTTCGGAGCCCTATTTTTTTGACTAAAATATGCGTAGTTAACACGGCTATCCGTTTCTGTTATTTTAATAAATACTGTATCGAGATCGTAAGGATCACAGAATAACGGAGAATCATAATGTCATTACGCATTAGAAAAGGAACAGAACAACAACGTTTAGGTATCGTATTCGACCTAGGCGAAATCATCTGGACTACCGACGGAGAAAAATTATATGTGGGCGACGGCGTTACACACGGTGGCAAAAATATTGCTGCTCAATTAGCCGGAACCGGACTATCGTTTGACCAAGCAACGGGTAAACTACAGTCAAGTGCTACATTTACTACTGACGAAGTTACAGAAGGTAATAATAACAAGTATTTTTCAGTAGAGCTAGCCCAAGATGCTGTTTGGACAGCACTACAAGCTGGACAAAGTTTAGGTAACGTAACATTTTCATATGATGATTTCACTAACAAATTATACGCTAACGTTACCCTTGACGGTGTTGGCATTACTTCGGTAAGCCAAGATCCTTCGCCAACATTAGGCGGCAACTTAGTATTAAATAATCATAACATTACTGGTAACGGTGATATTAACATTACTGGTACTATCTCAGCATTAACCGGTCTTGGCGCATCGATGAACTTAAACGGCCACGATATTACAGGTTCAGGATCTATTAGCGCATCGGGTACAATTGCTGCTACCCAAGGACTTGGTGCTAATTTAAGCCTAAATACTCATAGCATTACTGGCACTGGTGATATTAACATTACCGGATCAGTATATGCATCTGCAGGGTTAGGCGGAAATCTTGTTTTAAATAGCCACAACATCACAGGCACTGGTAATATTGATATCACTGGTACTATTAATGGTCTGCATACTGGACAGTTTAGTAATCCTATTTTCTACGGTACTGCCGATTCTATTATACACAATCCTGAAATTGCACTAACTGGTTTTGGAGTTACTGACGGTTCAAGCGGCGGCTTTATTGACCTAGTAGGTGTTAAGAATTCTTATGCTGCACCAGCGAATTTAGCAGCAGGGGACTTTGTCGGCGGCTTTAGAATTAATGGATATGCTGATAATTCTAAGAAGGCATTAGTAGCGATCGCAGCAGAATTATCATCTAGTGCAACATTAACAGATGCTAATCCAGCTTCTAATTTAATAGTTGCTGTTGCAAACGGTGGCACAAACTTTAACTTTTTTAGATTTAACCATACTGGTTCGTTCGAAACAAACACGATCATTGTTGGCGATGGTACAGTAAGTGCTCCGAGCATTGCGTTCGGCACTGATGCTAGTGTAGATACTGGATTCTTTCACCCAGCTGACGGAGTTGTTTGCATCGCAACAAACGCCCAAGAAAAAGTGCGTGTCGATAGTGGCGGTATGCGTGTAGACGGATTTATGAAAGTTGCTGACGTAAATGGCACATTACCTAACCCACCAGAAGCAGGTATGATTGTCCTAGACGCTGGAACATTTAAGGGCTACAATGGTAGTGCTTGGGTACCACTTAGCTAATTCATAAACAACACCCAGTAGTACAAAAATCCTTAAATAGTTTTATAACGTTTAAGGATTTTTTTATGAAGGTAAGTAAGATCCCCGGCCTGGGCAGATTTGGCATTTTTATTGACGATGTAGATTTCGAACATTTAACAGACGAAGAATGGATAGAAATTGGCAAACTACACTTGCAGAATTTTGTAACTATTATTCGTGATTGTAATTTGCGATGGCAAGATCAGCCCGAATGGTTAATGAAGTGGGGCGATACACGATATGGTATTCGCTATAATATTCTTAAAAAGTATCCAGGTAAAACTTGGACTGAAGTAGTACAGCTATCATTATCTGGTAGTCCTGAAATCGAAGAAATAGACAAAGTTAGATTATCTAATATTGCTCGTATGCAAGAGATTGATCCCAATACAGGACGCCATGTTATGCGGGTGTCGGGCAAAACAGACGACGACGGGCATCCTTTGGGAATGTTTGCTGAAGGCGAGCTACTCTGGCATAGCAACGAATCAGGTACACTAACATTTACCCCAGGCGTTGCGCTATTAAGCGGTGAGGGTATGGTAGGTAGTGCCACAGGGTTCTTAACTACACCAGATTATTACGAAAGCGTAAGTAATGCGTTTCGTAGCGAACTAGATGAAATGGTCCTCATACATTCGTTTACCCCAGGCCGCATTAATCCAGGGTTACGTTTAGAACAAGATGAGGTTATGCACGCCAATATGTGTCCAAACGACGGTGTAGAGATTCCTATTGTTATGCGTAGCCCTGGTGGCATTGTTGGTTTACACTATTCTGTTAACACTATCCATAGTATTAAAGGTATGACACAAGCAGAAAGCGAATCTGTATTTGCCGAAATTGACAAAGGGCTGTTCCAAGACAAATACATTTACGATCACTGGTATAAAGGCAACGGCGACTTCTGCTTATTTGATAACTCAATTACTCTACATCGTAGACTAGGTGAAACAACTAATAGACTAGCATATCGTGTTCAGCATGATTACAGTAATTTACAAGACGATTTTTGGCAACCGTATTTGAAGGAAGAATACGCTACCAGGTATAAAGAAGAGATCGTTGATTTTGTAACAACTGCCGGCATCAAAGACTTTAAGTTACCTAAATGAATCAAGAAGTTTTAGATTTTTATTATAAAAATAAGGATTGTAAATATAATCCACCTGCACTACCCAGAGGATTGAACATAATCGATTCTGCACGGTGGATTATGAACAATCCCGACTTTGCTTGGGTTAAATTAAATCTAACGGTAGATCTAAATCAGTGGAAGCAAGAACTTCCACTGGCAGAGCAGTTTTATGTTCCACACAGAGAGGGTGAAAGTGACGGGTGGGAAAGTTGTTGCTTACACGGCATTAGAACTGATACAACTCAAAATTGGCCCGAATATGTATCTGAAGAAACTGCTGACTTGTACAAGTGGACTGAGCTATCCGCATTAACTCCAGAAATTACTAATTTTTGGAAAAAGTTTCCTTCTGAAGATTATAAACGAGTAAGGTTTATGAAGGTAAAAGCACAGGGATATATTGCCGCACATAGCGATGCACCTGGTAGTGGGTATATCCCAGGAGAACCGATTGCGTATGATCCGTTAGAATTAGGATGCCCTATTAATATTGCTATTGTACATCCTAGTGCATGTCATATGGTCTTAGAAGGATTCGGTGTAGTTCCGTTTAAAGAAGGCGAAGCATATCTAATAAACATTAGGCATAGGCATGCTGTAATTAATTTTACCGATCAAGATAGAATTCATATGATCGGATTTAATGTCTTCGGAAATAAGAAAGAAGAATTTGCTAAGTTATTAGTTGAAAGTTATATAGACCAATGAATGTAATTACGTTTAACGAACAGCATCGAGATGCTAAGACTGATATCATATATTGTATTATAGATAAGACAAATACCTATAGTCACAATAAAGAAACTATTAAAAACATTAGTGATTGGACTATACAAAATATAACTATACTCGGGTATACTGTATTAGTATCGACAGACGAAGATAGTCTGTTGCGTGAAGCAGCTACAACTACTGCAAAATATGCTGTTGTAATTTCTACGGGCACAGAGTTTATTAATGGTTATGATTGGTTCGATGCTGTTGAAGAATATTGCCAACAAGGATTTTTTATCGCTGGGCACGTTTTAGATAGAAAGGAATTTTATTACGAACTGCATGATCAATGTTACATTTTAAATTTACATTCGTATAACGTTTTAAATTGTCCACTTGTGGGCAAACTTGAACACTTTAGTTCGCATTTACAACTTGAACCTGCACGTAGTAAAGATAACTTACACGACGATTATACTCCTACTTGGGTGCGCAGAGGCCACGAATTAAAAGAATACCAGCATAAAGCACATGGTTGGAACTTACTATCAATAGCATTTAAAAACAATCTATCGATTAATGTATTCGATGATCGATTGCGGAGCAATAAACATCACTACTACCCCGAGTATGATAGTTACTTTAACCAAGTAAATTTCTTATATCAGCGTCAAGGGTTTTGTAATGGCGTAGCAGTTTATCTCGGAAATAGTGAAACAGTAGTACCTGTAAGATTAGATGAGAATATAAAGCAGTTAGTTGTTCCGGCAAGTGGATTAAACTGGATCAAATATTTAGAGACTAACGGTTACGACGAAAATACTACTGTAGAGTTTTATGATTATAGTTTCTTAACATTAGAGTACATGCGTTATCTAATTAATACATGGGACGGAGTTAATTATAAAGACTTTGCGTTAACCTACTTTAACAATAAGTTTAGTTTCATTAACGCTGAACTTCCGTACTGCGGATCAATTGTTGATAACGATATTAAGAATTGGAAGGATATTGTTTCTACAGTTAAGTTCAATTTTAGATGGCTAGATTTGCTAGACTCTAATAATGATATAAGCTGGATTACTAACGATGCAATAGTTAATGTGACAAACATTTTTAACTATATCGGCACGGCAACTGTGAGAAGTGTTGCTGAGCGAGTGTATTTAGAAAATGCGTTTATATCTAAATTACAAAATACTGCACCGATGGCGCAGGTTATCTTTACCCGGCGTGCTGCTGATGGCTTTGCTGATTCTGCACAGAATGCTGCAATTAGTGCCAAAGATTTAACGTTAACTAATATAGAAACTCTTAAAAAGCCATCATGGCATACCTATGATTGGTCAGTGCCAACGCGGTAATTTATTAAGTTGTTCCATAAACACATCTGGAAATAATTCCCAAACCGTTTGGTCTGTGCCTCTGTAGTGCACATCTTTAATTTTTTTCATTGCACCCTGACGTTCTAGTGCCGGACCAAATATGTTATGCACTCTACGCTGTGTGCCTACTTTACTTTCATTTGAAGTAATAAACAATCTACTGCCTGCCGGCGCCCACTCTATACAAGCAGGGATTAAAAATTGTGCGGTGGGATTTTGATGTTCAGTAATAACGCTAATGGTTCTCAGTGCCCGACCGTACGGCCCTGTTCCTGTAAGTAAGTCAGTAAACACACAAGTACGGGCTGCTATTCGATATGTATTAGGCCCCATAACGTCGTCAAATGAGTGTGCAGCAACAGACCCAACTGCTACATCATTATGATATAAAATCCAGACTTGTTTTTCTCTTTCATTTTTGAAACAATCTACTAATGCTCGTTGCGAGGAATTATTAAGAAATCCGCGAGCTTCGGCTTCTGCGTAAAACTTAGTCAAGTCTAAGTCTTCTGACCACGGTATAATTTTCCAACTCATTTTAATCTCAGCGTGTGACTAACTTTGGCAGTAGGATTGAGGGCTTCGGCTACTGAATAAACATAATACTCCATTAACTTAGCAACCTTCTCTGCTGATTGAGTAGGTGATTCATCGTCACTAATGAATGTAAATTCGCTCTCTACTAATGGTACATTATCTTTAAAATAAGATTGCCAGTTAAACATCGTAGTAAACTCTCGAGGAGAATAATTATAGTCAAGAAGAATTTTAGAAATGTAAAATCCTAAATCTACAATTTTCTCGTCTTGATATTTTACTGATAAGATGTCAGCAATTTCTGCAAAGAATTCTCGGGGATGCATTAGTATTGCTAGTGCAAAAAATGCATGATGGGGGACTAGAATTGGAAAATCTGGATCTATGTCAACTTCGCAAATCGGTAAATCTCCATACAACCAGTTTGTTAATGTATTTTTCTCATTAATAAACAACCTTCTCAATTCTTCGTTTTTTATATTCTCTGGAGCATCTACAAAATCTAATAATACAGTAAGAACATCACTAGGCTTTGCGCCGTGGGTATCTACAATGTATTTTAACAAGTATGTTTCTATTCCAACTATATGGCAAGCAACTGTGAGATGGCTCAACCTAAACATTCTTGACCACTCGTCGGGCGTGTAGCTGTATGTACCTACTACTGTCTCAACTGACTTGTTTAATAACATTCCGATAAGATTTAACTTATCGCCGTTCGTAACTGAATGCCCTTCTTTAAGTTTTGGATTTTGGTTAACCCACTTATTAACAGTTTTGATTTGAAACTTTTCTCGCATAGCAGGGCTGTACGCAGGACTGTCAGGAAGTAACATCCACCCATAGTGATGTACCCATCCTATAGGTATGTTGTATTGATAGATGAGATCGTATTCTTCGCAAGTTGCTTTAAAACTATCTCCCGGTAGTCCTAGTATTGCTTCGATGTACAGCGGTAAGTCAACTGGAGCAATACTTTGCAGATATCGTAGACCCTTAACTTGGCCGTCAAACGGCATATTAAGGCGTTCAATATTAAACCGTACTGTAGAATCAAGAGTTTGAATTGTTAGCCTATGGTGACTCATTAGGTCTCCGGACAGCAATATCTCTTCGATTTGTATTACTCTTTTAAGACTGTTCTTTGCTGGCTCTATTTCAAATGTTTGTGGATATCCGTATTTGTGTTTTAAATCTACTACATATTGCGCTATCTCAACGTCGATAGGATATATGCCAAAGTTAGCATCGCTTAATTCTATTCTATTAACATTTGCTTTACTAGCTAACCAGTCTAACTCGCTAGTAACAATTTCCATCGGCTTTTTAACTGGCTTAGTGTTTGTTCCACCGCCCCAATTACAGTAGATGCATTTATAAGGGCACCCGCGACTTGTTTGATAAAATATAACAATCGGAATATCTTTGTTTCTTGCTTCTACAATTGCAGGTAATATATGTTCTTCTTGCGCTTTAAAAATATTTTGCGGCCACTTAAATGCAAGTTTGTTAATCGGTACTATGCTTCTAAATCGATCCTTGTTTTCGTTTGTGTAATACACATAAGGAATCTGAGAAAAATCCTGAATTGGAAACTGATCGAGAATTTCTGTTAGTACTAGCTCGCCGTATGCATCGCCAGGTATGACAATGTCAACCCAATGCTTTTCTTTAAAGTAGTTTTCATTATATTGTACATTGTGCTGGAACCCGCCATATACTATTAAACAATTAGGAAACTCTGCCTTAACTTGTTCTGCAAACGTATCTAAAAACATTTCGTTCCACACGTAAATGTTTAAGCCAAGCACATCGGGCGGATCCTTTCTAAAAACTTCCATTATGTCATCGGCGTCGAGTCTTCCGAGGTAAGGATCTTTCCACGACCACTCACTGGCGTGTGGACTGTTTTCTTCATAATACGTTTTTAATGTGCACCAAATCAGCGGAACTGAAAAGAATGAAGTATAAGAACTGTCTCGATACAGCAAATAAAAATTACGCTTCATTAGAAAATATTCCTTTAGCTTGTTCGATGAAATCCGATGGATAGTTGTTACGGAAACTTTCAAACGTTAACATTTGCATAGTCTTTAAATCGTACGGAGTATCCCAGTCGATCCCCATAGCATCAGTCTTAGGCTTCATTTCTTTTCTGCGACCTTCGCTAATATGACTTAGGTGGTCTCGTACTGTTATAGGGCCTTCACCTGTTGCATACGTAAAGAAATAGTTAATGCTTTTTAACTTTCCGTCTACAATAAAATAACTACTAGGATGTAGACTATATTTCCACATTTCCAAGTCTTTGTGTGCACGGAAAATATCTAACATCTGTTCTTGCCAATCTGGAACTATATCATCGAACGAACAGTTATTGTTGTCTAGTTGTCGTTGCCATAAATCTACTCCATCGATTGCAAGATAAATTTTCTTTTCTCTTAAATCAATGTCTAAAATCTGTGGAACAAGGTCAGGGTAGTGTGTAGACATGTGAGTGAGGTGGCATAGCTCTCGGGCCCACTTTTCATTCATTAATTTAGGATCTACTACTTCATTCATCCCCATGTGGTATTCACTATCGTTAACATAGTGTTGAACGAATGTTTTCTTATCTTCACTTATTAGACTAGTGTAAATTAAATTGTTGCGCCACGGAGTCTGACCCGGCGCCCGATTGTAGTAGTATTCATATTTCATAGAGTATCTTTAATTTATCTATAAGTAGTTTACACTCATTAATTACTGATTACAATGGATATTCATTACAATTTCGCCATACCGGTCGTACACGGCCGCACTACAGGCGCAGAAGCTGCGTGGGAATTAATTAAACCAAAAGTAGAAGCATTATGGGCTGCACCTGATGCAGTATTACCAGATTGGATTATACCCGGGGGCGTAAACTGTACATACACAGGGCCGAATGGGTTTATTAATTTCTGGCCAGAAATGCAACCTATTATGGATCAGATCAATTCAATGGTTAAGGAATACTACAAGTTGCTAAACCTCGATCCTGCGTTTGAACCATATGTTGATGAAATGTGGGTCAACGATGTGCCTGCTGGCTGCGTTGGCGAAATGCATGATCATCCTGAGTGGCCTATTGCAGGAAGTTTTTACTTTTTTACAGAGCCAGACCAGGGATCAATTGAGATCGAACATCCTGCAATCAAGTTGATGACCGTGCACCCTAGAGATCCTAAGTCCGATAATTCTGACATTTTAAAAACGTTTGTTGTTAACACCGGCGATGTATTTTTATGGCCGGGGTGGTTGCGACATCACGTAGTTGCTAACAAAGAAGGGCGTAACAGAATTAGTTGCGGATTTACTTGTTTGACAACGCCTGTACAAGTCTAAGATACAATAAGTGAAAGTATTCCCCGTCTGCAATAGCAGGTGCACAAATTTTAATAGTATTGTTATCACTAATAAAACCGTTCAACCCGTTTTTAATTAATGTATCGTTATCGTACGATTTGTACAAATTTAATTGCAGCAACAACCCAATATTAATATAGTCTTTAATTATACCGGAAGATTTTAATGCTCCTCCAAGTGCTGCTAGTTCGCTTTCTATTGTTGAGATGTGTTCTGCATCGAATAAATCTTTAACTGCTAATGCTGCGCCAACACCTCCCATGTTCGGGCTCCAGGTGTGACTATAATCCCAGCTATCCTTAACGGTGTCTGTAATTTCTTTATTAACACATGCACAACTTAGGGGCGAATAACCGTTAGTTAATGATTTAGATAATATCGAAATGTCCGGTTGCACATTGTATCGCTGATGGCTAAAATAGTGACCTAGCTTACCAACACCTGCAAACACATCATCAACTATAAAATTAATCTTATATTCATCACACAATGCTCTAACAGCAGTCCACCAATGATGGCTCCAGGGCTTAATGCCATTTGCCCAGGGACATGCCTCCATTAATATTGCTCCAATATTAGAATTAGTTTGCAATATAATTTTTAATTCATCTAGTGCAGCATGTTCAGTGTTCATTCGGTCATCGGTACTTTCCCATGCCGGAGCATTAACACTAACATACCTAGTAGACTGCTCGTACATATTTCTAAAAACTTTTGCCAAATATGTTGTTCCGTGGTAACCGGGATTAAACACTACGACTGTAGGTTTATGTATTCCTTTTGATTTCCAATATTGATCGTTAATGTACACCGCTAGCTCTACACCATCAGAGCCGCTAACTGCCCATGCTAGGCTAGTAAAATTACCAGTGCGACAAATATACTCGATTAATTCGCGCGATGCGCTGCACGTTTCGTTCGATTGACCTTTTAAAAACCCAACCGTTTGTTGTGTCTCGACCATCTTATCTATAACAGTCTTATTGTTATATCCGAATATAAAGGCAGTATTTCCACACAGGATATCAATCAGCTGATCATCTTGCGTGTTAGTCCAATACTTATCGGTCTTAACAATCTCATGTTGCGGCACACTAGGTATTACATACGTTAATTCCACAGATTCAAGATCCTTTTCTTTAATGTAATTTATCTATAAATATCATCCTAGGACTGCATAATGACTAAAGAGTATGATATCGTTGAAGGTGTGTTTTACATTACCAATGTTTGCAATTTAACTTGCAGTCAATGTATGACATACAACGATATGATTTTCAAAGGGCATTTTAATTGGGCCGATTACGAGCAGGATTACACCCAATGGGGCTCGGCAATAACTATATCAAGAATAACAATACTAGGTGGAGAACCTTTTGCTAATCCCGATTTAATTAATTGGGTTATAGGTATCCGAAACATCTGGAAGGATTGCCCTGATATCAATGTGTGCACAAACGGCACATATCTTAAAAATAATCCAGAAGTAGTTAAGCAAATTATTTCAAATAACGTGTGGTTAGATATATGCATCCATGATCCTGTGCACTACGACTCAGTCCAGCAAGATGTTGAAAAGATCATTGCTGACTTAGATTTCGAAAAAGTAGTAACTGCTAATCATGATATTGGATATCATAGTTTTGACGTGATAGAATATTATTCTAAGGGTCAAGTAATTTGCAAGATATCTAAACAGTGGAACTTTAGTAAAAACTCTACTAAGAAAATTGAAAACGGTACAATTGTAATGCATGAGAATGATCCTGAAGCTGCACATAAGAATTGTGCTGCAAAGTATTGTAACTACTTTGTTAAGGGGAAACTATACAAATGCTACTTAACTGGAGTGTCGACAGAACTAGTACAGCAATTTAACATTGACAGCAATTCGAAAGAGTTATTATTAAAATACAAAGCATACTCTCCGGGCGATGATGTATCAAATATAGCTAATTACATTCCGCAATGTAGTTTGTGTTCTGATAAAACTGATTCGTATCCTATATGGCCGTTAGCAACAACTAAGGTAAAACTATGATTAAAGATACAATGTCGTTATGCGAATTATGCTATAGACACATACCAGCAACTAGATTCATTAGAGATGGCGGAGTGTGGATTGGAAAGAATTGCCCTGTACATGGGTACAGCGAACATCTAATCGAAGTAAATTTAGATTTTTATGAAGGGTTAGAGTATAATAAGGAAGCGTATGATCCGTCCGGATATGTGGTAGAAATTACCGATCGTTGTAATTTAACCTGTCCTCATTGTTATCAAATGCCCGATAATCGTAAAGTCGACAAATCGCTTGATAACATCATACAAGAAATAATAAATTATCCGTCGGATGAGACTTCTATAACGTTAGCAGGTGCAGAACCTACTATGAGGAAAGACTTGTTTGAGCTAATACCTAAAATCAAATCTTTAGGAAAGTCTGTTAACATTTTGACTAACGGAGTACGGCTAGAAGATGCTGCATACGTTACTAAACTTATAGAAGCCGGAACAGACTTTGTTACTATCGGACTTAATCATCCCGACTATCAAGGGCAGTTTACACACAGTAGACAACTTAAAGGAATACAGAATTGTGTAGATCAAGGATTACGTATTAAGAATATTAATTACACACTTGAAAACTATTCACAGATTCCATTTATTCTTAATGAAATACAATCGTTAAAGCATGTTGCAGAAGAATTTAGAATTCGTGGAGGTGCTGACATTGGTCGTAGCCCAGACGAAGATCGTAAATATCTATCTGAACTTGTAACCGAAGTAAAGACTCAATCAACTAACTTAGACTTGCATTGGGAAAAGATTCCTGCAGACGATAACATATACCATTACATGGTTAACATTGGTGATGCTACACATCGTATAATTCAATGGGCAGATGCTAGTAATGTAGATTTAGAAGAATTGAATTGCGGACCGTGGGGAAGTTTTGTTCCTGGGGTACCATTGACAAATCTTATGCATCAAGTTATACTAAGAGATGCAGCAATTAATAAAGGAAAATCGTTAGAAGACGAAGTTCCTGCGAGGTATAGAAAATGATAAAAGGTATTAACGAGCAGCCATACATTAATATGGAGCCGTACATTGATATGACAGTATTTGAAACATTGCAGCCTGAAATCCTATTAGGGTTTGCATTGGCAAGAGACCACGCCAAAGAAGGTACTTGGATGGCTCCGGGCTTTACATACGAGCAAATGAGTTACCAACCTTATTGGAAACCTATTTTCCAAGCAATGGAAGAGTTTATGTGTTTGCCGGACACTGATCCTATTAAGGTAGCGGGTATGAAACTAATGCCTAACGACTTTAAAAACTTTAAAGAACGTAACTTATTCACCCGCTATATTAAACATGCTATGGGTGCATATGATCCATACATATACTATTTCCTGTGGGAAGAAGGATCGTGGGATGATAGAACTGCTCCTCGCAAACTTACACCGGAAGCAGAATATTTTCCTAACGTAGTAAAATGGATTGAGAGCATGGTAGGTACAATTTTTGAAGATATCGGGCGTGTTATATTCTTCCATTGCGAAGCAGACGGGTTACCATTTGAACACCGCGACTTAGATGCAAAGAACGGCATTAATGTTGTTAAGCCACATCGTAACGAATTTATACACATTCGTCCTAATACTAAAAAAGGATTTTACATCTGGGATCCTGAAAAGAAAAACAAAGTTTATATCAATAGCCGTGCTGCATGGTGGAACGACGTCGACTGGCACGGCGGCGACAAGATTATGGAACAAAGTTATAGCTTGCGTATCGATGGCAAGTTTACCGAAGAGTTCCGTAAGAAACTAGGCATCGATCATCTGGAGAGTTACTAATGAAATTTGTAGGAAATTACAAGGAATGGATTACTCCGGAATTGTTAGATGCTCTTCTTAACAATGACGGCGATGTGATGCCAGTATATCAACCCGAGAAATGGCGCGGCCGCCCAGAATATGATGCAGCTCGTATAGCTATAGAGGAAGCAGGGTATCCTGAACAGAATCAAACATTCTGCCAATATGTAAAAGACTCTGAGTGCTTAAAACATTTAGATATTAAAATGCCTATTGAAATTAATACTCCTAATTATCATTGGTGGATTATTAAATTAAAGCCTGGACAGATGCAGCCTATGCATTTCGATCCGCATATTACACAAGTTAAGAACTGTACCCGGTGGACTATGCCTCTGCTCGATTACAAACCAGGGCATGTATTTGTGTACGACGACTACTTGTTAACGGATTATAAAGCAGGAGATTTGTTTGTATGGCCTGATCCGATGATATATCATGGAGTATGTAATATTAGTATGCATACTAGACTAACATTACAGATTAGTGCATATGAAGGTTAGTCTTTTAACACACCTTGTATAAACAAATAATACGCAGGTTCTAATCCACAATTCGCTACGGCATGCATTTGTGTAAAGTGATCCCACTGGTATAAGTTACCAGCTAGGCAATTATGGAACACTTCGCTTTCTATTATTAATACTTGTCCGTCAACACCTGTTCGAATTTGTGAACACACTCGTATTTCTTTTCCTGGGGCATGTGCATCGGGATGCTCGCCGGTTTCGAAATGAACAGGAGCATTGCATCCAGGAGGAATTTTAAAAATCGAGGTATGCATCGGCTCAATGTTTAGAAATTCCGATAGCTGCTTTTCGACTTCAATCGAAAAATGGGTTTCTGGTCTATACAGATACCAGTACGACGAACTAAAATCATAGTTGGCGTTTTTCCAGCGTTCGAGGGTTAGTGTATCGTGTTCCTTTTCCCCAGGGTAGGTAGGATAGTTAGGGTCAGTTGCTTTTGTTTCTATTGCTTTAGCTTCGATTAAGATTCCCGGCTGATTATCTTCGAGGTGCGTTATAACATCTTCCCAATCAATAATATGTGAACAGTTCCCTGCAAATTTACTCATTTGTGTATCCTAATATATGGTACATGTATTTAGACTCTATTCCAACATTAGATCCAGCATGCCATGCACGATAATCGTCCCACTTAACGATAGTCCCACAAGGTTGATTGACATATGCAACATCGTTAATAATGAATATATGACCAGGTTTAGGGTCTTCGATAAAAATGCTGTATCGATGTATAGTGCCTTTAGACATGTACTCTTGTTCATTATCGTCAACGTCCCAGTGCCACGGAGCGCAATATCCCGGATCGATTCTACTAATCCACGATCGCAAAGGTGTTATGCCTAACTCTTTAGCTATACTGTTTTCAACTTCTTGATCAAAATGTTTACCGGGATAATAATTAATCCACTTAATAGAAGACATATTAAAGTTTCCATCTTCCCACATCTTATATATTTCTATGTATCCGGGAGTTGACAGATCCCATTTAGTTTTGTCTGCCGAAATAATATATCCGTCTTTTAAATTTAAAATAATATCATGCCATGCAATCATTTTATTTTTAGCCCTTGAATTACGAAATAATAAACAGGGACTACTCCGCTGTTTGACGCACTATGCCACTGAAGGAAATGATCCCATTGATACACTTCACCGAATAGAATATTATGGAATACTTCTTGTTCTAATAAAAATACTTGCCCAGTAGCAGGAGGGGAGATCTGACAAATAAATCTAGATTTTCGATCAGCATTATGTAACGGATCTGCGTCTGCATCGTAGTGCTCAGGAACAACACATCCAGGATCTACCCTATTAATCCACGAATAAGTAAGATCAATACCTAAGAATTCACACATCTTTGTACTAACATCTTCACTATAGTGAACACCCTGCCGAAATACCGTCCACTTTGTTGATCCAAAATTAAAGTTGCAGTCTGCCCATCTCGAATATATCTGGTTGCTTTCGATTTCTTCTCCAGGAAACCAACAATCATCAATAACTGATCTTTCAGTTAATAGGTGCCCGGGCTCTTTATCCTCAAGCTGTGCAATAACTTCGGGCCAATTAACAACATTAGCACAATTGCCGATTCTCTTACTCATTGAATAATCTCTGATAAAATTCAGATAATACATTATCGGGCCACTTAACCCACGACTGTAATGCCTCTTTAAACAATATTTCTACATTAAGTATGCCATCGGTAACTGCTGCATCAAATCTCGGCCCGGAGGTTTCACCGATCATACCTTTAATATCTTCAATGGCTACATATGGATTGTTAGCTTCTACACATCCGTAAAAATCAAACGTGTGTAAAATCCCGTTATCAATAAAATAACAATGCGGATACAAGCTCGTCTTATAATATCCTGCATCGACAATATCCTTTAGAATCTTAAACATTTGGTCCTTCCACGTAGGACACATATCATCTAAATTTCTGCCGCCGTATACAATCTGATTACAAGTTTCCCCGGGCCACTCAAAGAAGATTCGTTGATTACTGTAGTCAATATCTAAAATCCTCGGAGCCCACGCATATCTAGAAAAAACTGTTAGATATTTAAGTTCTCTATCAAAGAAAAACTTTACCATTTCCTTAGTATAATAAGGACGGTGTGGTAACCAGTGGGCTAATTCTTCATTCTGGTACTTGCTTGTATGATCGAAATTCATACAAAATATTTTTCCGTCAGGGCTGATTAACGGAGTATAAATTAAATTTGTTTCTATTAATTGGTTATCATCCGGGTTAATTTTATAAAATGGCTTCCAGTTTTCTATATTCATATTACCGCCAATATAAAATGTTCGTTGACTAATTCAACCAACTCATCAATGTATTCTTTTTCGATAGTCATCGTAGCAATTAAATCTTCACCCTTAAAGTTGTCAACTATTCCTTTTTTATATGCATAGTTTAACCAGGGGCTAATAATATCATCAAATATAAATCTACGATCTACAACTACAGTTTTTAAAGTGATACTAATATTAACTGGGGTCTTAATGTTAGGTAGAGGTAATAATTGTCTAACAACTAACTGTACTCTATCTTCGCTACCGAAGTTTGCAGCAGTATGTCGGCGCCCGGCGTCCATGGCGACCCACTTTCCGTTATTAGGGGTTTGATGCATTGTTTGGTTTTCTAAATCTATTAAGTACGAATTATTTCCAGTTAGTGCCAAATGCCATCGATCATCTATATCAGCATGGCTCGGATACGCTTGACCTTGCACTAACTTAATTAACCGAGCTTCCCCTTTTGGCTCATCCAAAATATCTAAAATCTTTTCCCAAACAGTTCCTTTAAATTCGGATTTAATGACCCACGGATCATTAAAGAACTTTCCAGTCGGTTGATTGAGTGCCAATCTCGAATCAATAGATGGTAATAGTAGTATTGCTTCTTGCAATAATTCTTGCGGTACTGTATAATTTGTAAGTTCGAGCATAGAAATATTTATATGCTAGTATAACTCTGTTAAATAGATCGTGAATAAAAATAAAGTAGCACCGTCATATGACGATGCATATTTCGAAGTTGAGAGGCCTAGTCCGTTAAGCGATACTCGTATCGAGCAATTTCAACTTGACGTGTTAAATGGTAATTTAGATAAAGATATTACTAATGCAGTATACGACAATTTTAAAATAGAAGCCGAACGTTGGATCATGTCTAGCCCATTTAACACACTTACAGGGCTTGACACTTTTAGTCGCAAAGATATTATAATAGGCTGTACACAGTTTATTGATAACATGTACATGCAACAAGCAGTACAATACTTAACCGGTGACTACAGATATCACTCCCGGCTGGGACTAGGAACAGCCAGTGAAGTCGGTAAACTACGTGCCGGAGTTCCACTAGTTATAGCAATGCCGTTTCCTAGTATAGGTGCTCCACACCCTCAGATGAAAGAGATATTAGATGAATGTTTGGAAAAGTCTGTTCCTGTGCATATTGATGGCGCTTGGATCACTTGTTGTCGCGATGTTGAGTTCGATTTTTCTCACCCAGCTATCAAGAGCGTTGGGATTAGTTTAAGCAAAGGTCTAGGCCTAGGCTGGAACAGAGTAGGATTACGATGGACCCGAGAAACCCAAACTGATGCTATTACTATAATGAACGACTTTAATATGAACTTACGTGCACCGGTAATGATTGCCTTGCATTTTATACGCAACTTTGTTCCTGACTATCTGTGGACTACGCACGGCGAACGTTACTACAAAGTTTGTAAGGATTTTAATCTTATTCCGACAAAGAGTATCTATTTGGCATTAAAAGATAATCACCCCGTAGGAGTTAGTCCACTTATAAGGTATTTAGAAAATGCATTTTTGTAATGTTGATGGGGTAGACATCCCGTTCGAATCTAATTGGAAAAACATTGCCATTAGTGTCAGTGGCGGTGCAGATAGCGCATTGCTAGCATACCTAGTATGCGACTTTGCATATGAACATAATATCACTGTACACATTATTAATCATGTGCGATGTTGGAAAACAAAACCCTGGCAACAGTATGATGCTGATTACGTATTCCGTTGGCTGTTCCAACGATTCTATCATACTAACTTTGTTAGACATACTAACTTCATTGCACCGGAGTTAGAGTACGGAAACATCGGAGCAAGTCTAACTGATGAATACGGCAAGAAGGTAAGCGGGGACAACATTCAACAACGTGCGTATGCAGAATATATTTGCGAAAAGCACAACATAGATGCGTATTACAATGCAGTCACACACAATCCTCAAGGCATTGATTTAGGGGGCATGAAGGAACGTGACATAACATTAACAGATACTAACCGTCATTTACTTATAATGGAACACATGGGTCGTTGGGCTTTGCATCCATTTCGGTTTACGGATAAATCATGGGTTGTTAAGCAGTACAAGCGATTAGACCTTATGCGCTTGTTTAGCATAACCCGTAGTTGTGAAGGTACGTTTACAGAAATAGATTACACAAATTATACACCCGGACAGTTTGTCCCGTTATGTGGGGAATGTTTCTGGTGTAAAGAACGAGAGTGGGCAATTGAGCAAAACAAGTAAAACATTCTGTATGCACCCTTTTACAGGGTTAGCAACTAGAGAAGACGGCGCAATTTGTGTGTGCTGCCGCAGCCATCCTATTGGATTTATACAAGATGCACCGCTAGAGTATCATTGGAATGGCGAAACAATGCAGCGCATTCGCAGACAAGTATTGCGAGGTGAGCGTCCTAAAGAGTGCGAGCCGTGTTTTAACTTAGAAGACCAGGGTGTAGAAAGTCTACGGCAACGACACATTGCAGGTAAAATTCCTGAAGCTAGAATTAACTTGTATCCCGATGCTGTAAGTAAAATGGCACATGACTTCACAATGCCGTTTGAAATTCCTACTATGGAATTAAAGTTAAACAACTTGTGTAATTTAAAATGTCGAATGTGTCATCCCATGGATAGCACTAGTTGGAATGACTGGGCAGAAGTAAAAGAGTTTTATAAGAAAGACAACAACATTATGTTTGACATTGTCGAAGAACATAATTTAGAAACTAAACCGTTCTTAGACAAGTTCCAAGATAACCCCGAATGGTGGGCTAGTTTAGAAAAGAACTTACCGCACTTTCGTCGTGTAGAGTTTGCCGGTGGCGAACCGCTGATGGATCCGCAGCATTATCGCATACTAGACATGCTGCAACCTTATGCTAAACAAATAGAAATTAAGTATGCAACTAACGGAACAACATTAGGAATTAACAAAGGAAGAACAATACATGAGTATTGGCCAAATTTTAGAAGCGTTGCCGTTAACGTCAGTATTGACGGCATGGGGAATGTTTATGAGTACATTCGCGGTAACAGCAATTGGAACCAAGTTGTACAAAACATCAAAGAAATCCAACAGTTCCCGAACATTAGCAGAATAGTCGGGGCAGTTACCGTACAAGTTAGTAATGCACTACAACTAGCAGATATGGTTGAATATTTCTTAGACGATTTAGGAATTGTATTCCACACGCATCGAGTTGCGTTTCCTAAAGAACTTTCTGTACAAGTGTTGCCGATTGACATTAAAGAAAAAGTAACAGCCCGGTTGCGGGCAATTAGTGAAAGAGTACCAGAATTTAAACTTGTTAAACAGTATCCCGAGTTGTTATTATACACTCGTGGGCAAATACAAGATAACATTAATTTCATGTGGGCTAAGGATGAGGAATACCGCTGGAAAGATTGTGTAGAATTTAACAGTAGATTAGATAAGACACGTAACCAAAGTTTTACAGATGTGACTCCTGAGTTTAAAAAATATGTATAAAGTTACATCACGTTGGCCGCATCAGGATACTATTAAGATTGAATGGAATCTTGGCAAACGCTGTAATTACGACTGTGAATATTGCCCTAGCGAAATCCACGACAATAAAAGTCCACATACTGACATTACACTATTAATGGCAACAGTTGACAAACTTGCAGAACTGAACAAGCCTATACGATTAAGTTTTACTGGTGGTGAACCATGTGTACATCCTAAATTTGAAGAACTAGTGAAGTATGCTAAACACAAGGGCATTAAGTGGATCAGCGTAACAACTAACGGCACGAGGCCATTCGAGTTTTATCAACTGCTCGCCGAATATGTTGATCAATACGTAATAAGTGTTCATTTCGAATACGATTGGCGCCGCGTAATCAATACTGTAACAAGGCTGGCTGATAAATCTAAAGTAGCACTAATCGGTCAGTTAATGGCACACCACGATCATATGCCGTATGTTCGGATTGCTAGAGGCATTTTATCAGGGACAGGTGTTCCTAGTACAGTTCGGCGAATTCGATGGACCCAAGGAGACCACGACCTGTTTGATGATATGCGCTACCATCCCGACGACCTTAGTTGGATCAAAGAGCAAGAATCAACTGTGCAAGGAAACTGTGTAATAGATTCTGGCAGCCTAGGCGAACAAATTATACATGCTAACGACGTAATCAAACTACACTTAAACAAGTATAAAGATTGGACATGTTATGCCGGACTGGAAAGTTTAATGATTAACTGGGACGGTGAAGTACATCGTGCTACATGTCGTGTGGGCGGCAGTCTAGGTAACATTTACACAGGCACGTTCACTGTTCCAACTGAACCGATTGTTTGTACAAGAGATAACTGTACATGCGCTGCGGATATTCCGGTAACTAAATTTAAATCGGTTGAATCCGAATAGTTTTTCTTGTATTAATTTCAGGCTGACAAACACACTCGTTGCTAGCACAGATAACTGGTTTGATTTCGGGACTAAATTTTTCTTTAAAATCCGCATCGTATATATTGATTTTGTTATCTAACTGGTATAGCTGTTGCCCGCAGGCACCGCGGATATCACCGTCTTTATCGATAAAGAACGTGTCTATACCTATGTTACATTCCCAACCTTTAAATTTGTTTAAGCTGTTACCTAGTATCCAATTTAACGGAACTGTTTTAGTTGAACGGTTACTAAATGTAACTGTTGGTTTTTTATATGCTGTCTTTTTCGCAGACATATAATACCACATCCAAGGAATCCTTTTTAGGTCTGACTTCAAATACTGTCGTTGTTCTTCAGTGTAATTTGCATTTACTCCGACTAATTCTCTAACAGTTATTGGCCAGCGATACTTACTGTGCTTTTTTAATTCAGCAACAATGTTAATACATTTGTCCCATTCTAGCGGATCCATAAGAACTAACGCATTGACCCACTTGCCTTTTTTATATAATATATCTGCAACCTCGGCAATGTGCTGCGGATCAACTTGCTCGTGGTGACAACTTAAAATAACATCATCAAGATGCTCACCGTGCTGTTGCCACCAACGCAACGTGCGAGATCCATTTGTACTTGTGCTAATGATGCAATTATACGTTGTCTTAAAGTATTCAATGAACTTATCAAACTCTGGCCATAGAGTAGGCTCGCCGCCGATAATAAACAAGCACACATTACGCTTTTGGGTGTGTGTTCGGTAGTAATCAATGATATGGCCTAAATTTTCTTTGACTTGATCTAGTTTGGGCCAACGATGTGTTCCGCTATAATATTCTGGACTGCAATATCTGCAAGTGTAATTACAAACGTTACTTAAAAATAATTCTATTCTTAAATAATCACCAGGTAAATTACTTTCAACTTTAATCAACTCATTCATAGTAAATGTGCTAGCTCTGGGAAAGTTTCTTTAAAGTTAGTTCCGCGTTGGTTATCCATAACTGTTATAAACTCTCGGAAGTCCGGCAATAAATTAGTTTGATCCTCTGCGTCCATCCAGTCGAGTATACCTTCCCAACGCTTCCAGCCGTAAGGGTTAGTTACCCAGAACTCTTCGTCCTGTGTATAGTTTTCCCATAACCAGTCTTTGAGCTCGTTAAATAATCTGCGAACTTCGACCTTGTCTTCTTTAGGAAGTACCCGTAGACTTAACCAAGTTGGGATCCAAACTAGATGCACACCTACTAATCCACCGCCGTTTGTCTGTCCTACAACATTTTTTTCAAAGTTTATTTTTTTAAATTTACTTGTAACTTTCCATTTAATAAAATCAGGAACATGCTTAATGTTAAGAAGCTGGGCACATAACGCAACATTGCAGTAAATGTTATCAGGGGTGTTATCTAGCTTATGTAGATTCTCTTCAACTGTTTTCCAATCTGTCGGATATCTAATATAGTGTACACGATCTCCCATTCCGTCGAGACTTACTCCAACTTTAACTTTCTTAAAATGTTTCCATATTTCGATAATTTCGTCAGTGACTAAAATTCCATTAGTATTATAGCGCAGACTAATTCTGCCAGCTTCGCCACGTCTAATGATTTCTTCTAAGAACCAGCGGTGTTCACGAATCATTAACGGCTCGCCACCTGCAAAATACAACTGGGTAATATTAGGAATTTGATCGTATACTTGTTCCCAGAATGCAGGATTCTCGTGCCAGAAGTTGTTATGGAATTCTTTATTCCATAACATTTGATCCTTAACTACTGGACTTTGAATTATAGGAAATACCTTTTTATAATCGCCTACCCACTGGCTACTGTCATGTGGGCTGCACATAATACACTTAAGGTTACAGCTATTACCTAATCGTAAATCTAAATATCGTAGCTTAAAAGGTACTTCGCCATCTTCTTGGGTTTCATCTATTAGTTCTTGAATGTCTAACCCTTCATACAACCATGTACCAGTTTCCCATATGCGCTTACTTGCAATTCCTTGTTCTTCCTCTTCGTAACATTTTAAACAACTTTCAGGAACTTCTCCTGCTAACATTGTTTTACGAACCGACTTCATGTAATCGTTATTAAAGGCTTCTGTGGGAAGATCTCGACCAAAGTTTGCAGGAGTGCCGTCTTCTTTTTTAACTAATCCGACTTGGTAATTTCCTGTATTTGCTCCGGACGCATTAGCTACGCAACAAATGCGCATATCACCATTCGGCCGGGTAGCAAGATGTATCCATGGCAGCACACAGAAACTAGGGCTGCTCGTTATGTTACTAATCTTTTTCTGCCATTCGCCTAACTGTGTAGTTTCGGGCTGTATCCAAAATACTTTTTTCATTAGAAGTTCTCTAAGTCTAAAAATTGATCACGACATTGACTAATAATTTTTTCTGGGAACTTTCCGCACACTCTTGCACAGACTGTTAAGTCGTTATTAGAAAATACATCGTCCCAAACTGTTTGCCATTCTTCGCTATCAACAATTTCTTTAATTGTTCTGTTACGCAGATTAAACTGCTCCATCCCACCAAATCTTTCCAACACTCGCTGAAGACTAGCGTAACTATCTTGTTGATAATTGTAAACTAACTGTTCAGGTTTTGCATATATGTAAGGAACTGCGCCAACAAAACAACATGGCCACAAATAACCTAACGCATCGATATATACACTTCTTGTTTGTTCTACTTCACACTCAATCTTTGCAGTCTTAATTACTTCTTTATAATTCTCTACTGTCTTGCGATCAATAAACACAATCTTTTGTTCACTAGGCAACTCTAACTTGTAAGCAACATTGCCCGACTTGTCAAGTGTTTCAAAGTAAGGATTTCCAATGAACCGACTAGTTTGTTTTTCATAAAACCCTTCAAACCCTAAATCCTTTGCTAACTGACGGGCTGTCTCTAGTTGATGTTCATTATGTTTGAAAGTAATAAAGTTCCAACGAGCTTTGCCGCCGGCTTCAATAAATGCTTTAGCATTTTCAATAATTTTATTAAAGCTAGTACCTACACGGTATAACGAATGCGTATCTTCGAGCCCGTCTATACCGAGTTGCACTAAATGATTTTCTGGCAATACTTTAACAAACTCTTTCCACCAAGTTGTTGATCTTGCACTACCGTTGGTATGTAAGTCAAGCCTAATTATAGGATTTGACTTTGTAATATAATCAACAATGTCATATAAGTCTTTATTAACAATCGGGTCTCCGAAGTTCCCACACATTGTTATAACTTGCAACCTTGAGAGTACACTCGGTGGGCAAATCTGTTTAAACAATTCAAGAGTTATATCCGCCACTGGTAGTATAGGATTTTCTTGTCCGCCATGATGGTTTCTTGCGCACATCGGGCATGATGCTTGACAATTCGAACTTAACTCAACGTGTATTGAAGCAATATCATTAAATTTGTACATACGGATCTTTACCTTCGACCCACTGGTCGTCTACTGTTATATAAGGGCTATCTTCACTACATAATGCAATGCAACCAGTTAACCCGGCTGTATCCCATTTTTTATTCCAAATGCTTTGCCAATTAGGATCGTCAATAATTTCACTAATTGATCTTAAGGTCGCGTTGTTATTATCAAATCCACCTAGTTCGTTGTTGATTAAATTAAGGACTTGGTCTTGTATCTTCTTACCGAAATCAACTACTGAGTCGCTATGATATACATCGTACTGTTGCAAGATAGACTTATCATAATTAGTGTATATAAATGCACCTAACAAGCAACACGGTAATAGCGTATAACATGCATCAATATAAACTTCATGTTGATCTAATGCATAGCAATTAATCTGTGTATTACGTTTCCAACTATTGTATGTTTCTAAATCTCGACTTCCTACAAACCTAACTGGCTGATCCGTTGGCTGTTCTAGGTAGTGTGTAACATCACCGTTTTTAGATAACACAGGAAACTTTGGTGTTTCAAATCTTCTAGTATTTTTAACTGTAAATCTCTTAAACCCGTATTCTTTTGATAAACGTTCCGCCTCAGCAACTTGATGCTCGTTGTGTTTAAATCTAATAAACATCCAGTCTGCTACTCCGCCGGCGTCAATAAACGCCCGGGCATTGGTAATAATCTTGTCCCAATTAGTACCTACTCGATATAATGCTTGAGTGTCTGCAAGACCGTCTAAAGCAAATACTAGAAAGTGATTGCGAGGTAATGCGTTATAAAGTTCTACCCACCATGCAGGAGTTCTTGCGCTACCGTTAGTATGAATACTAACACAAATAATAGGACTAGTGTCCTTCAAGTATTGGCACATTTTAATAAAATCATTATTCATCATCGGATCACCGAACGTTCCACAAAACGTTATATCAGTAATCTGAGCTAGTACTTCTTTATTAATTATTTTAGTAAAATCGTCGTACGACCAATCATTTATTTTTAAAGACGGGTTATCAATACCGCTGTGGATTGTGCGAGGGCACATTGGACAGCTAGCCTGACACCTGTTAGATATTTCAACATGGATCTTTTTAAGTTGGTTAAACTTAAACATTTATAATTTCTTTCCAATAATCATAAACCGATTATACTTTGGCAACTTTAGTTCTCCAGCCCATATTACAGATAATTTTGATTGCTCTTTAAACTCACTGAGAGTATTTGCAATTCTAACATGTTCTGGGATATTGTAGTTATTACTTTGTAAGACGATTAAGCTAGAATTAGGAATTTTAGATAACCATGTTTCATACTGGTCTTGTGTGATATGTTCAAAACTAGTATTAATAATCACGTCGGCAGTAGATTCAACCTCACACATATCTGCAGTAATTGCTTTAAATTTTCCAACTATTTCTTCTTGCTTATTCATCATAGTAGCAATAGGCTGACACGTCGGGTCAATGTCTATGCTCCGTATATTCTTAGTCGGTACCGAACTTTGGAACAACATACTAGCCAACGTACCGACCCAGCCGCCGTGGATATCAATGTCTACGTGTTGATTCACATGTTTGCGTAAATTCTTAATTAACCATTCTTTACTTTGGATTTGACCTCGCCAAAATGCATCTAATGTACGAATCGGATCAGGGCTTTGGCGGATTGCTTCCATCCAATAATGTAAGTGTTCTGTATTAATATTCATTTAACGTCTTTCCTATACGTGCTGCTATTTCTTTATGCGCTAGCGGGCCGGGATGCATTTTATCCTCAGCAAGATCTATCGTCTTGATAGCCTGAACATCAATGTCGTGTATTGTAATATCGAGCCAACTAGGCTTATGCTGTTCTAACGGGGACAAATGCACAATGTAATTATAAACATTTAATCCGCGGCTCGATAAGAACAAATTTGCGTAATGTATGTTATACCACGACTTGATAGCTCTATCAGTTGGATGATTTAATGTTAGCCAGCATCGAGCTAGTTCATCAGTTTGCCAGACACCTAACGTTCTAATACCGTTGTCTGTGAACACCATATCTCTATCGATATAGGACCACATTATGAAAACTTGATCGTTTTCGCAAAAATCAAAATTTAAAATATTATGCAAAATCTGAAAATTGCTGGCGCCAGGCTGTCCGTTATTGACAACTTCTTTTTCTAGCATCTTACCTAAGCATTCAGGCCAAGCGTATGCATTAGGCTCACTTAACCCTGTTCCGTATGTAATAGAACATCCGAATGCAACTACTCTACTCATTTCTGCTTCGGTATCTTTGAATCAGCTGAACTAACGCAGTTCGGCGATGTACACTTCGTCGGTGCTTTAAACAAATTAAATCCATCCTCTATTGTTCCTAATTGCAAATCATAGCAACTGTAACCTCGCTTAACTTCGTTACCTCTTATTATAACACTCTGATATCCTGCATTGCAATCCCACCCTGTAAACTTATTAAATCCAAACGCATTGAAACGTTCTGCTTGATCTAAAAAGTGTTGATGGCCTGCGTCATCGGTTAATCTAACTTGGTACAGTTCAAATCCGTGTACATGCTGAGGGAATCCCTTACGCATCACGTCGATCATTTCATCGGTGTAGCCGTCAACTACTCGACTAGCAGTTGGATCACTTTGCGGCTTTAGTGTTACATTAATTCCGTTACTAGCAAGTCGTTTACAACGGTCATACGTTTCCCAGAACCGTTCAGGAACCATAACTTGATTAACTGTTACAAATACACGGTCATTCATTAACTGTAAGCACTTAGCAATAAAGTCTTTTTCTTTAGCAAATTCTTCATGGAAACTTGCTGTGATACTTTTGCGAGCTAACATGTCTGCTGTATCGGCCCAGTTCTTCCACCATTTAAGTCCGGGACTTAAATTGGTAGTCATGTGGATACTAGTGTACGGTGTTGCTGCACCATCATCTAAATATCTAGTTAGCTCTAAGAAATTCTTGTACGCTGTTGGCTCACCGCCGCTAAAACTCCAGTGGAATCGATTAAATCCGTTTTGGCGAGCTTGGTACTTTATGCTGTCTATAGTGTTTTTATAAACTGCTAGTGGGTAATGGTCTAGGGTATCCGATCTAGCATACGGCCAGCAATACGAACATTTATAGTTACAAAATCTACCCAAAATCCAACTAACAGCGAATAGGTCAGAATCGAGCATAGTTTGTTGCCCAAAACGGACTATTTTTTCAAATGGAATAGTTACTGTCATTGATATTATTTAATGTTTTGCTGGACTAGTATAACATTTTTTTTGGTACTAAAGCTACTTGACTTTTGCCAAACATGGCTATATAATACAACAATGCGGTCGTAAGCAAATCGGCAGAGCTCTCACCCTTGGGTCGAGGACGGGGCTAGTCCATAGTGACGCCTTTGTAGGTTCGAAGCCTACCGACCGCACCATACAATTTAGGCACAGAAAGGCACGTAATGAAAAAGGCACTTGTACTAGCACTAGCAGTTTTTGCAACTGTTGCTCACGCCGATTGGCGTAATGCTGAAGAACCGTTTAATGCGTCTAACAAAATGACAGAACAATCTCAAATTAAGTGGGTCACTGTAAGTGACGTTCAAGGTACATGTGAAAAGGAAAGTCGTCGCAGGGGCAACGGCGGTTTTGGGTACCCTGTCCAGGCTTGCACCTTTTGGGACAAAACGTCCGACGGGTATCAATGTACTATGATCACTGCTAAGAATCCAAGCATACACACAATGGGCCACGAAGTTCGCCATTGTTTTCAAGGTAACTACCACTAATGGCATTATCAAAATCTCCCGAACGTAATACCTTCATGACCAACTCGTATCTTAAGAGTTGCGAGGAAAAAGGTATAGATCCTAATCCTAGTACACTCGAAATGCACGAACAATGGCGAACGCTAGACCTTGAACGCGATGCTGACCCAGAATGGCAAAAGAACAACATGGAGTACGATTTACGCACTTGTGACTGGATTTTGGAAAAGGTGCGTACAGATAAAGTCTATGCCCAAAACTTATATTCTGCAATGTGCAATATGGATTGGTGCAAGCGTGAACTTTGGAAGGTACTTAAGGAAGAATATTGGAGTTGCTCGTGGCGCCATGCTGGCGGAGTAATTGCAGATATGCGGCAGGAAGGCGATTATATAGATTGGTACTGTAGTGGTATCAGAGAAGATCTATCCGATGCTGATATTGCTAAACTAGCGCCTGCGGAACAAGAGTCTTATCGTACAATTTACTCTAAATACGTTCCTGAAGGGTATGTTACAGAACAAATAGAAAAGGATCTCAATACATTGGGTTGGTTCCCAGTTCCTTACAATAAATAAATTATGGCAAAAGAAGATTTAATTGAACTAGTAGGCGAGGTAGAAGAAGTTCTGCCGGGTAGCATGTACAGAGTAAAAGTAGAAGGGGTTGCAGAATCAATTCTATGTTACACTGGTGGCAAGCTAAAGCAACACAAAATCAGAATCATCCTAGGCGATTCTGTGAAAGTAGAGTTAAGTCCATATGACTTAACCAAGGGCAGAGTTACATATAGATTATGAACTCACTTATGGAAACTGTTTGCGTAGTTTGTACCCAGGTACGTGATAAAACTAAGCAGGGCATTAGTTTCCATAATTTGCTAACACAAATTCGTAGAGCATTTAGAGAACACGGTATAGATTTAAAAGTACGATCTCTACGTAAAAAAAGTCTCCAAACTGAAGAATTTTATGTCAATGCGTATTACGACGCAACTGACGACTGTAATCGAGAAACGGCAATTGAAGTAGTCATTTATCATAATTTTGATCGCACAATCATTTGGGACCGAGTTCATATTACTGATTTGTTGATACAAGTGTTCGATGCTGTAGTGCATGAGTTTAAACATCAGCGCCAAAGTAGAAAACGGCACTATGAAGTGTTTTGGAACGAAAGTAACAACACTCATTTATACTTGTCCGATCCAGACGAAGTTGATGCGTATGCAGTTAGCATAGCAATAGAACTATGTCGAGTATTGGGCAAAACTCGTGCCTTGCGTTACATGACCCGTTTTACTAGTTTAAGCAGACTCAAAATACGCAACCATTATGTCAGCCCAAGCCTGTATGTGTATGTAAAAAACTTTGATAATTTGGACGATCCTGTACTAAAAACGTTAGCCAAAAAAGTGTATGTAAGAGTACAAAAGGTTGACATCGACTGCATTTTCCTGTAAAATACAAGTATATTAAATTATACAGGAGCGGCCATGTCCGAACATAAACAGTATCCGTTGCAAACTGTGCTCGAACTAGCATGTGCTGCTCAACGGCATAACAAAGACTATATTAAAAGTTGGGAGGAAATCTACAGCGCCGACGGTTCTGTTATGGCGTATAGACATCCTAACAAAGAAATCATGCGCTACACCTTAGGAGCTGCTGACTGGGATCCTAAGCAAGATCCTATTTTTAAGCCACCTCTAGTTAGCACTAATTTAGCAGACCGTGATTTAGCCAATGATATTAAAAAGTTTTATCGCCGTTTAATGTTTAATGCTGTTGCAGGTGATAGTGAGTTCCATACTGAAGTTAATACGCTGTTAAACTCGGAAACAATTCCAGACAATAAGTTTGGATTCATTGCGTGTTTGCCTAGCGTGTATAATCGAGATGTTGCTAAAAAGACACTTGAAAAAATTATCGATTCGCTAGACACTGGCTGGCTCGGCGTGCCGGGCGAAATGCTCGAAGATCTAGACTGTGAAGTAATAGATGTTCGCCGCAGTAAAAATTACGATGCTTGGAATGTACTAGCTATCATCGATAACAAGATGGCATCATGGATGAGCAAGACTGAATTCACACCCGGGCCGTGCGTAGTGGTTAGAGCAAGAATTAAAGACCAAGGGAAGAACTGGGGCAATCATCATGATGAGACTAGGCTTAATTATGTAAAGGCTGCACAATGAGAATTCAAGTAGTATCGGATCTCCATTTAGAATTTAAGGATCTCGACCTGCGTAACGAGCAGAACGTAGATGTCCTAATTCTATCTGGCGACATTTTAATCGGAGACAAGTTACGCAAGCCTGAAGCAGGTAAGCTGTACAAAGAATTCTTGTACCGTATTAGCCGCGAGTTTCCCGACGTTATCTACGTTGCTGGTAACCACGAATTTTATGGTGGCAAGTTTAACGGTACGCTCGATACCTTGCGCTTAGAGTGCGAAGACTACGATAACATCCATTTCTTGGAATGTGATAGCGTAGAGATTATGGGTGTAACTTTTGTCGGTGGTACGCTGTGGACTGACATGAACAAGCATGATCCGCTAACGCTTCATGCTGTTCGCGACATGATGAACGACTTTCATGTTATTACAGACGACACACAGGGTTACACTAAACTCAAGCCTGCTACTACTGCACTACGTCACCGCAAGACTCTTGGCTACATTAAGAACGTTGTGGGCAATGTTCGTGAAAAGGGCGACGGCAAGGTTGTAGTTGTAGGCCACCACAGTCCAAGTTTCCAAAGTGTTCATCCGGTGTATGCTCATCAAACACTAATGAACGGTGCATACAGCAGCGACCTTAGTGAGTTTATTTTAGACAATCCAGAAATTGTCCTGTGGACACACGGGCACACACATCATCCGTTCGATTACACAATCGGCGAGTGTCGCGTAGTTTGTAACCCTCGTGGTTATGTATCAGAATATGGTGCAGAAAACCCCGACTGGGATCCTAATTTTATTGTGGAGTTATAATGTTCGGAAGAAAGAAAAAGAAAGAAGAAAGCCCGTGGGCAAATCTTACAGATAAACCACAAGACATGGACTTTGGTCCAGAACCATATATCGTACCAGGAAAAGAAATGAAAGAACAGCCAGACGATGCAACATACATGATTGGTACTCTCGACGATGGTCGAGTACAACTTCGGGTAGGTTATCCTACCTCGGTTATTCTAACCATGAATAATGTTGCTGTACGCAAAATGATTAAACTATTAGAAGCAGCGATGCTAGAAGAAGGAGATAATTCAAATGAATGCTGAAAATCAAACAATTAGTGTAAGCGAAATGTTACGAACTACCGGATCTAATACTGCAGAGTTCATGAACAAGATTGCAGACCACATTGATAAACTCGAATCTGCTCTTGCAGAAGCAAACGCAATTATTGAAAAATTGCAAAGTGAAAAAAACTAAAGAACATGCCTTTATCGTAGTTTGGTGCAGCGACGGCCTCGAATGGGTGGAAGACATTTCTAACCATGATCAAAAAGCAATGTGGTCAACGCTCAAAGGCGAGCCGCCAAAGTCAATTTCAGATAAGCTGAAAGCAGCAATATTTCGGGCAAGGTTAAACACACAACGGTCCTACGAAATCTATAGCATTACTGCCATAGACGGTATTATGAAATCCGACATTGTCGAAATGTTTAACCTGGACCCGCAAGGTGCTGCTGAAATCATTCGCGACAAAGGTTATAAGATTTTCGCAGACCGTGTAACTAAAGAAAAGGTAATAACATGAAAATTGGACTAAGTTACAGCCGGTGCGTTCGCGACATTGTTGACGGCAAGGTTGATATTAACGATGTGCTTGTTGTTATTAGCCGTACTGACTTTGACCCGCACGACGACAAAGAATGGGCTGGGATATGGCGTGGGTACCACAGTGGAGGATGGAGTCGGCCAGAATGGGCTAACTACCCGCCTGAAGCCGAGCAAAAGTTCCGCGATGTTAGTTGTGCGCTTTGGGACAAGGGAATCTTCCACCAACCCCGCAAGTTCGGTGCTCATCCAAGACGGTTGCCCTATTACTGGTTAGATGTTACACTAACGACTGAAGACTTAGAAAATAACCCAGCAGCGAAACTAGCATGGGACAAGTTCCAAACCTTGGCCGGTTTGGGTGGTATTGAACTGCACGATCATCATGAATAATGAACAAACTTATTTGCTTGTTAGCACTAACATTAATCGGATGCGGACCTGCGCCAGAACAAAAAGTAGAGGCTCCTAAGTCCAAAATGCCGGAGCAGGGTTGCGTGTTAGAACTGCAAACCAAACTAGTTAGCCAACGGCAGGTAAGCAAAATCCAAAATCTAGTCGAAGACAAAGTATCACGTGGTTATGAAAACCAATGTACTGTCCAATTTGACCTAACAGTAGACGGTGTAGTATATCACCTAGAAGAAACTGAAGTTGGGCTATACCAAATGCCGGTAATTTGCTATGAGGCAAAAGAGCGGGCACGGGCCAATTTACTGCAAGAATTGGGCGGAGAGTTTAAATCAGAGTCCACAATGCTGTGCAGACAAGTTGATCAGTAGTACCAAAATGACTTGACATTCTAACTCAATTGTTATATAATAGCTCTACAGTAACAAAAAAGGCACACAAAATGAAGGCATATATCGCAGGCGTAATTACAGGCATTATCATTGCAACCGTTGGCATCGGCGGCATCCTTAAAATGGGTGACAATGTTGTTAGCAAAGTTCAAGAATACTCTAAGGAGGCAGCAAAATGAAAAAGTCACTAGTCCTAATCCCAATCGTCGCTCTGTTGGCAGCATGTGGTACAACTAAAGATGCATACGAACGTCGAGCAGATGCTGAACGCCAACGCCAAGAAAAGAACGTTGCTCGCTCACTTGACCAAGCGCCAGATTGGATGACAAAACCTCCAATTAGTAACTCTGCTGTTTATTCTGCTGGTACTGCATCAAGCGGTGACTTTTCGATGGCAGTACACAAAGCCAAAGCAGATGCGTATGGTAAAGTATGTATGGCAGCCGGCGGATCTGCAAACCAACGCACTAAGATTTACAAAAGCGATACCGCAACTGCTAGTTCAGAAATCAGCGAAATGGTTACTTTGATGAAGTGCCAAGAAGTTGATCTTACTGGTGTAGAAGTTGCTGATAAGAAGATTGTACAAGAAGGCAATCGTTACCGTGCATACGTGCTGATCGTTCTGCCAACTGGCGACGCTAATGTGCTGCGTAAGGCTAAGGATCAACGCATTGCTGACCAAGCTGCGGCTGCTCGTGCCGACAAGGCATTCAAAGACATAGAACAACAATGATTAGAATCATCCTTGCATTTCTTGTAATATTTGGTTGTTTCTATTTTGGTATCGATGCATTCCGTCATATGACGGGTCGAGAAAAGTGGGACTTGACAAAACTCGTAACATATAGTATAGTATGTGCTGTGTTAACGATTGCAACACTTTTTGCTTTTATACTAACCTTTTAAGGACTAAAATGAAAAAGAATATCGCACTTGCTGTTGTAGCTGCTGCACTTTTAGCAACTGGCTGCACCCGTATTGAAACTGGTACTGTTGGTTTGCGAGTCAACATGTCTAACGTAGTTGAGCAGCAAGAACTGCAACCGGGTTCGTGGAACCAGACTCTTGTTGGACATGTACTTGAGTTTCCTGTTCGCTCAATCCAAGTTGCTTGGAATAACCTGACACCGCAGACAGCAGACAACTCTACGCTCAAAGATTTCGACGTAGCAATGGTATACGACATTAACCCAACTGCTGTTTCGGATATTTGGGTTAACCAAAGTCGTAGCTTCCACTCGTACGATGACAAGCATGGCGAATGGTATTTGATGCACAACTACATGAGCCAATTGCTTAATTCCGCATCAGTTAAGGCTGTGCGTAAGTACAACGCCCTAAGCGTAGCAGATAACCGTGCTAACATCGAAGCTGACATTAAGACTATTGTCGACCAGATGATGAAAGAGGAAAACCTTGATAAGTCAATTACTGTAAGTCAGGTTCGAGTTGCTAATGCTACACCAGCCGATGACATCGTAGCTAGTGCTAACGCGGCGGTTCGAGCTCAGAGTGATCTAAAGACCAAGCAAGTTGAAGTCGAGATTGCCAAGCAAGAAGCTATTCGTATCCAAACACTGAACAGCAACTCGCAGGCTATTCCATACATGAACGCAATGAGCCAGATGGAGATTGCTAAAGCGGTCCGTGAAGGCAAAGTACACACTATTGTAATCCCAGCAGACTTCAAGGGTATGCTGAACGTAGGCAAATAAGGAGTATTATATGAACCAAAAAGTATTTCGCATTGGGGTCGTAGTTGCTGCTGTAGCAGTAATGGCGTTAATTGCTCCAGTAATTTGGGCTGCTGCTAGTGCAGGTATTGGACTCATTGCCCTGGGTGTAATCGGTTTAGTTGGCTTTGCAGCATTACAGGCGTTGCCATATTTTGGACAGAAGATTGAAAACACTGTGCTCAAACTGCGTAAAAACGAAGCACGGGCTAACCCAATCGAGCAACTGCAAAACTTCTTGCGCCAAAAGGCACAACAAGTAGCAGACTTCAAAATGGCTGTGTCTAGCATTGGTGCTCAAATCAAAACATTAGAGGACATGGTAGCTCAACGTAAGCGTGAACGTCCTGGGTACGATGCGGGCCCGCAAGAAGCGTCTATTGCTGCTATGCGTGAAGCATACAACACCCTTAAGACCAAATACGTTAACGCTGAAAATGCTCTTTCAGAACTTAAACTTGCTATTCAAGACAAGGAATTTGAGTGGAAGTTCAGTCAAGCTGGACAAGCTGCAATGGCAAGTTTGAACGCAACTTCGGGCAAGGAACTGATGGAAGCAATGCTAGCAGACGAAGCGTTTAGCTCAGTTACTGACAACTTCAACAAAGTGTTTGCTGATTTGGAAATGGAAGCGCAACACCTTACTAGTGCCAAACAACTTACGTTTGATTCCGGAATGACCATTGACGTTTCGGCTATTAACCTAACCAAAGTAACTGTATAAAGGACTTGACATGAACTACTGGACTGTGTTAAAATATGCACTTATGCTGTTGTTCGCAGTAATCTTAATCGGAGCCGTTATTATGGCACAAGACGACACTCCGAGTACCAACCAACCTGTGCCACAGGCATCACAATCGAAGTTTAACATTTAAGGACACACACATGAAAAAGTTTCTTATTGCTGCTGTAATTGCTGTAACTGCATTTGGTGCTTATGCTGCTCCGGCAGATGACGCACCGACTGCGGAATGCGAAGGTGTTAAGTTTGCCACAGGCCCTAAGGGCAAAGGCTACTCAACATTGTTTGCAGACATCCAGAAAGTATTGAAAAATAACCCAGCCTTGTGCGAACTTAATACCACAGGCGGCCTCGACAATCTTAACGCATTGTCAACTAAAGAAGCAGACGTAGGCATCGTCCAGATTGATACTTGGACCGACATGAAGGGCGGCGATGACAACATCGCAGCACTACAATATGTTATGCCACTTAACAACAACTTCTTGCACGTAGTTACATTAGCAAGTGGCTTTACTGAAGTACATGCTAAAAAGTTCTTCGGCACAGATAAGAAGCAAGTTGTTATCAATCGATTCAGCGACTTGCGAGGTCAACGTGTAGCTGTAGTTGGCTCTGCACAACTTATGGGTCGTCGACTTGATAAGATGTTGGGCTACGGTATGCAGTTTGTTGACGTAAAGACTGATAACGAAGCGTTTGACCTAGTTAAGTCTGGACAAGTAGCTGCGGCATTTACTGTAAGTGGCTGGCCATCGGGTACTGTAAAGAATCTAACGCAAGCTAGTGGTCTTACTCTAGTACCGTTCGATGCACCGATCGGCGAACCATACAAGGTTAAGGCTCTGAACTACAAGAACATTGCTGTGTATAACAACAATACCCTTGCTGTACAGAACGTGCTAGTCACTCGTCCGTTTACTGGACAACGTCAAGCCAACGTAGCTGCAATCAAGAACGGCATCATTAAGAACTTGACAGAGCTTAAAGAAGGTAACTATCAACCTGCGTGGAATGAAGTTAACCCTAACGGTCCTGTACCGGGTATGACAAAGTTTCCAGGCAAGTAATATGTCAGTCGCTGAACTCTTTCTAGCAACGATAGGGTTCAGCGCAATAGTTATTGTCTGGATAGTGTTTGCTGTTATCCTAGATGACTTTGTGCTGAATGGTTACTTTAAAAAGAAACTACAAAAACGATTTAATGCAGAATAATGTCAACATACACCATCGAAGATGAAATTGAGCGTCAAGTGATTGAACGTATGGGGCAAGCGTATTACAATTATACAACTGCCTTAAACGAACTAAAGGATATCAGGTCGGGTAAGTCGGTAGTAATCCCTGTAGACATGGACCATGCTAAAATGATGGTCCTTGTAGGTCAACATTATATCAGCGAAACACACAAAGAAACAATTAGAGCAATTAAACAAGGAACATAATATGCCACATCTAGTACCAACTATTATCGAATCTGAAGGCCGTGGTGAACGTGCTTATGACATTTACAGTCGCTTGCTCAAGGACCGTATTGTCATGCTAGACACAGATGTAAACGAACATTCGTCAAGTCTGATCGTAGCACAACTGTTGTTCCTCGAAAGCCAAGGTAACGAAGATATTACGTTCTTTATCAATAGCCCAGGAGGTAGCGTAACTGCTGGCCTTGCCATTTATGACACTATGCAGTTTATCAAGCCGGATGTAGCAACCTACGTCATGGGCCAAGCATGTAGTATGGGCTCATTCTTAGCACAAGCCGGTGCTAAGGGCAAGCGTTTTGTACTACCAGAATCACGTACAATGATCCACCGTGTTAGTTCAGGTACTCCGGGCACACGTGGTAGTGTACACGTACAAGATCTACAGTTCGAAGATGCTAAACGTAGCTTTGAAGAATCAGTACGCATTAACAAGCGTCTAACTGAGCTGTATGTGCGCCATAATACTGCGGGCAAGGGCTACGAAGAACTGTTTGAAACCATGAAATTTGACACGTTTTTGAGTGCAGAAGAAGCGGTTAAGTACGGTTTAGCGGACAAAGTAATCGAAAAGCGTCCATAACCAAGGGTAGATAAATACGTAGATAACCGAGTCTACGTATGACAACCGATAAGAAATTGGACGATTTTAACGCTGCCGATAGGATTAACCTAAGACTATTAGACAACCGCGTCCATTTCTTAGTCGGCGAAATCGAGGAATCAAACATAAATGACGCTATTAAATGGATTGTGTATGAAAACCTCGAAGCTCGACAGCCCAAAACTTTAACGCTTTATATTAACAGTTTCGGCGGCGATTTATATCAAGCATTTGCACTTATTGATATAATGAAAGCAAGTCGTTGTCCAATTAGAACTATAGGAATCGGCAGCATAATGAGTGCTGCCTTTCTTATCTTTGCGTCTGGCTCTAAAGGCGATCGTTTAATAGCACCAAATACTGGCATTATGTGCCACCAATATTCGGACGGGTTAGAAGGTAAGCATCACGATATCAAAGCCCAAATGAAGGAAGGCGAGACTTGCAATACTCGTATGCTAAACATACTTAAAGATGCAACTGGCTTACCAATTCGTACAATTAAATCCAAATTGCTGCCGGCAACCGACGTGTATTTAACTGCACAAGAGCTATTAGATTTGAAGGTAGCAGACCACATTTTAATCAAATAACTGGTTGACAATGATATATAGTTCTGTTATAATGTTGTTATTAAGTAACAATATTAGGAGCAGAAATGGATTATCCTTGGCAAGTTATTAGCGATCTAGAACGTCATCCAAGCCGCTTGAACAAAGAGGCTATTATCCTCGCACAAGCAGAAGCAAGTAATAATGAGTTTTTTGAAGGGGTTCGATTTGCCCTCGATGCGCTAATTACTTTCGGTATTAAACAAGTACCAGAAAAAACAAATGAAGACGGGCCTGGGCTCAGCTGGGCTGGATTTAATAGTGTTGCTATGCGTCTATGTAATCGTGAGCTCACTGGTAATGTTGCCCGTAGTGCTGTTGATACGCTTCTAAATACTGCCACTAATGACCAGTGGAACAACTGGTATCGGCGAATTTTAATTAAAGACCTGCGATGCGGGGTATCTGAAAAAACAATCAACAACGTAACGAAGAAAAACTATGCTCAATACTCTGTACCTGTGTTTACTTGCCAACTCGCTCACGATGGTGCTAATCATGAGAGCAAGGTTACAGGAAGAAAATTTATCGAAGTCAAGCTGGACGGTGTTAGGGTTCTCACTATTGTCTATCCAGATGGTCGCGTTGATCAGTTTAGCCGCAATGGTAAAGCACTTGTAAACTTCGAACACATTACTACACAAATATCAAATGTTGTTAAGAAGGATCCGCCGCCTTACCCTATTGTACTAGACGGCGAAGTTATGAGTGCAAGTTTTCAAGACCTTATGAAGCAAGTGCATCGTAAGGACAACGTCGAAGCAAATGATGCTGTACTTCACTTATTCGATTTCCTTCCGTTAGAGGATTTTAACAAAGGCGTATGGGACAAGGATCAAACAACCCGTAGCTTAATGGTCTACGAATGGCACAAGAAACACACGGCAGACTTGCCAAACGTGGCTGTTGTTGGGCACGAACTAGTCGACCTTGATACCGAAGAAGGCGCTGCTCGATTTAAAGAAATTAATCAAGTAGCAATCGCCGGCGGATACGAAGGCATTATGATTAAGGATCCTAATGCACAATATGAACTCAAGCGTAGTGTTGCGTGGCTAAAGCAAAAACCTTTTATCGAGGTTAGTCTCGAAGTTAACGCAGTTGAAGAAGGTACAGGACGTAACGTAGGTAAACTTGGTGCATTTGTTTGTGAGGGTATAGATGACGGTAAACGAATTGTGGTTAACGTTGGCAGCGGCTTTAGCGATGCCAACCGCGATGCTTATTGGAGTGCTCGTGACGAAGTTATCGGCAGCGTGGTCGAAGTGCGAGCCGATGCTATTACGCAGAACCAGGATGGTAGTTACTCTTTGCGTTTTCCACGGTTCCTCCGTTTCAGAGGCTTTGCACCTGGTGAAAAAATTTAATATAAAACGGTCTATGACCAAGGACGTAGTTTACGGTGCGCTGTCCGAACTTGCTCGTAATAGGCAAGTTTGGTATAGCAGCTCTATAGATCCACGTTATAGCCACTTGACAGACGAAGGCAAAGAATCTATTATACATATTGTAGAAAATATGTTTAGAGAGCTACAAAGTATCAACGAAGAAGAAATAAAAGAAACTGCTAAAAAGCAAACACTAGATGCACTTAAAGGAAAAGAAGAATGACAAACGCATTTCGCGATCAAGAAAAGTTTATGAAAGCATGTGACCAAAGTGTCGACGAATTTAATCAAGCACAATACAATCTATACCTCGACTTAATTAAAGAAGAAGTAGAAGAACTAAATGTTGCAATAGATAACAACGATCAAGTTGAATCGCTTGATGCACTAATCGATATCCTTGTTGTTACTATTGGTGCTATTCATAGTGCAGGGTTCGATGCAGAAGGTGCGTGGAAGGAAGTTATGCGTACTAATTTTGCCAAGATCGACAAAGAAACTGGCAAGGTTCGTAAGCGTGAAGACGGAAAGGTACTAAAGCCTGTAGGTTGGCAAGCGCCTGAGTTGGCTCCATTTACAAAGAAAAATGTATAGGGTAGTGTATTATTCGTATAATAGAAGGATATCCAAAACGTTCGACACACTTGCAGAAGCGTTCGAGTTTTGTAAAGGCCTGCCATTTGAATCTTTTTGTGAGATGCATCGAGTATGAACATAGTTCCATTATTTTCAAGTCCATTAGGGTGGAATCAATTAACGATCCCAAATCAACCTATAGAAGATTTTTGCTATAAGGCGCTATCCGAATCAACTGCTAAGTTTAAAAACATGGGTTGGCAAAGTGGGTTTTTAGATGTAGAGACTCCTGAACTGAAAGACCTAGTTGACGAAGTAAAAAGTAATTTAAAATATGTGTCAGAGTTGTATGCTATTAAGCCCGAGCATGAATTAAAATTAACCAACATGTGGATTAATATTAATCGCCCGGGCGGCATGGGATTGCAAAATAATGTAATGCACTTACATCCAGGAAAGTTTGTATCGTTCGTGTACTATGTTAAAGTATCACCGGGGTGCGGGAATCTTCACTTGCTTTCTCCGTTAGAAGCAAGCGTAGGATATGCTATCCCGGACCAAATATACGGACAACTAAACATGTTTAATTCGCTACGCTGGATCATTGCTCCTGAAGTAGGAAAATTAGCAATGTTCCCAAGTTGGGTTCAACACTTTGCTGATCCTAATAATAGCAACGAGGATAGAATTTCTATAGCATTTAATGCTGAATTACAAAATACCGAATTAATACTAAAACCTAAAATATCATCATGAGAAATCACTATTGGACATGTAGTAAATTTGCAGACTGGGTTCGCGGAACTCCTACCTTAAGCTGTGGTACTGCGGACGATTGGGACGCATGGCACGACAAAGCAAAAGTTAAACAGATCCGTTATTGGCTAGCAGAAGACGGACTACAACTGCTCGAAAAAGCGTTTTATTATATTCCCGATGCGTTACACTCTATTAAATACTATGTTAATAATCGCTGGGTTACTAAGACCCACGCACTTACTGCCAATGCTCGTGATATTAAGCCTGGCAGTTGGCGCGATGTTGGAGATCGGTTTCTTCCTTGCCTATTTAATGAACTACAGGATTTTGTAGAAGTTGAGTTAGCATGGTGGCACATTGCATGGGCAGATAAAAATGAAAAAACAAAGTACAAAGCGCCGTGGTACGCAACAGGGTGGTTCCGCTGGAGAACGTGGCGGTGCCCGCAAGCTGGCATCGATAATCTCGATTGGCAACGCAATCTACGATGGGAAGCTGAGGAAGTCGGAAGCAATAGCGAAAGTATTGGCAAGCCCACCCCCCAAGCCGTTAAAGCCCAGGAAATCCTAGACCTATACAACTGGTGGACTCAAGTATACCGCAACCGTCCTGACGCGATGGATGCAAGTGGTTGGAGTCAATACTGCGACGACTGCCGCGACGAACTAGGCGGCGGCGTAATGAGCATGTTTAAAGAGCACAATAATAAAGCTCTTAAAAAGCGTGGCGACAAAGCACATAAACTTATGAGCAAGATCGAAGCAGCATACGAAAAAGAAGACGAACAGATGATGATTCGTCTAATCAAGGTACGCCATGGTCTCTGGACGTAGGATTAATTGGTGCCCGAAATGCGGCAGTGAGATTCAGTTTAGCAATAAGTACGATGCATACTATTGCGAGTTATGCAACGAATGGTTAGAGAAAAAGTGCGAAGATGCATCTTGCGAGTTTTGTACCACTCGGCCAGATAAACCTAGTCAGAGAATATTATGAAAGACATGCCAGAACACGAGTGGTTACACAATTTAGAAAGATTATGCCACCTTTACTTACAAAGTTTCCCTAAAGGTAGTGCAGCGCACTTTGTTAAATGGGTACATAGCACATACGGTTATGTACTAAAAGTTCCGTTTAACGATGCAGATTGATATTAGACAAGACGGTCCGAAGTGGATCGTCTATGTGTGGGACGAAAGTCCTTACGAAGAAGGTGTATATAACGAAGTGTATACCGAAGACGTTTACATTAAAATGAACGACTGGTGCATCGGAACACTAGGATTTCACTCGCGAACCGCGTATAATGTATTTGAGTTTAAAAAGAAAGCAGACCTCGATTGGTTTGTGTTAAGGTGGAATTAATGAACGTTATAACATTGAAGCGAACACAGGATTTAGTTAACGGTGTTAGTCCAAGTTTTTGTCTAGCTAAGTGGTTGCAAACAACCCTATATTTACAAAACGGATATAACCATAGTTGCCACCACCCTAGTCCACATAAAATTCCGCTTGAAGAAGTTAAACAAAATTACAAAGCATTGCATAATACTTCTTTTAAAAAGGAAAAGATGCAAGAAATGCTCAACGGAACTCGTCCGGCCGAGTGCGAGTATTGTTGGAAGATAGAAGACCTGGGCAAAGATCACATCAGCGATAGAATCTACAAAAGTGGTAACCCGTGGGCGATGCGTCGGTTAGGCGATGTAATGGAAACTCAAACTGCTGACATCGAACCTAGTTATCTTGAAGTTAGCTTTAGTAACGTATGCAATCTTAAATGTGTATATTGCAGCCCTGAAATTAGTTCAATGTGGTATAAAGAAATCGAACACAATGGGCCGTATCCAACTTCAAGCAAGTTTAACAATTTTGAATATCTTAAAAGTACAGATCGGCTACCGTACGACCCGAATGGAGAAAACCCATACGTTGATGCTTTCTGGAAGTGGTGGCCTGAGTTATATCCATCGTTGCATACCTTGCGACTAACCGGTGGCGAGCCGCTTTTAAGTAGAGATGTTTGGAAACTAATAGATTATATTATTGAAAATCCGACACCGGAACTAACGTTTTGTATCAACAGTAACCTATGTGTACAAGACGAGCTAATTGACAAACTTATTACAAAGATTAATGCGCTCACGGGCAAAGTAAAAGAAATACAAATCTTTAGTTCAAATGAAGCTACTAATAGCTGTGCCGATTATATCCGATTCGGCATGGATTATGCCAGATGGGAATCTAACATGCACAAGGTTGCAACTGCTACAAGCGGCAACTTAATTCTAGCTAACATGACTACCGTTAACATCTTAAGTGCAACTTCATTTACTGACTTAATTAACACTATACTAGACATGCGTGAGAAGTACAATAAGACCGTTAGTCATAATAAAATTCAATTTATGGTTAACTATTTGAGATATCCGCCATTTTTAGCGTTACCTAACCTTGACCAAGAAACTAAAGATCAATTTGCTAGCAAGATTAATAACCTTATTGAACAGCGAGCTGATAGTTTGCTCGACATCGAAGTTGACCAACTAAAGCGTCTTATCGATTATATGAACACTCCTGCAGACAATGTTGAAACTAACCGAAAAGATTTTGCTTTGTTTGTTGATGAAATTGATCGCAGGCGAAACCTAAGCTTCAACGACACATTCCCAGAATTAGAAAGATACTATAAACTATGTCAACCCAACTAACCCGAACACGAGATTTAATCGACGCAATCAGCCCTAGCTTTTGTGCAGCAAAATGGTACAACGCTAGCATTTGGCTCAGCAACGGACGTACTGCTAGCTGCCACCATCCATTAGCGCACTTTATTCCAACTGCCGAGTTAATGAAGAATCCCAGTGCATTACATAACACTAGCACTAAAAAGACTTTTAGAATAGAGATGTTAGAAGGAAAACGCCCAGAGGAATGTAGTTACTGCTGGCGTGTAGAAGATTTAAACGATCCTAACATTTATAGTGATCGCGTTTACAAATCTATGGTGTACAGTCCAGGCGACATTATGGATATTACTAGCCTAGCACCGGATGCAAACGTCGATCCTAAAAATTTAGAAATTTGTTTTGATAACTTGTGCAATATGGCATGTAGTTACTGTAATTCAGAATTTAGCAGTACTTGGAGTAGCGACATTGCTTCTAACGGTCCTTACAAGGACATGAAAACAAACGGTGGCCACACTTACGAAAACGACGGTCAACATGGTATGCCGTTCGGTTCTAAGAACGAAGGCAACTTCTACATTAAGAAATTCTTCGATTGGTTCAATGGCGGCCTTAGGAAAAGCCTCCAAGAGCTTCGAGTCAGCGGCGGTGAGCCTACACGTAGTCCAGACTTTTGGAAATTAGTCGATTCATTTAACCGCGAATCGTTTAATTTTGCCGTTAATACTAACTTAATGATCGACGAAGAACGTCTAACAAAATTAATAAACATTAAAGATCAATTTAGGAAATTTGACATTTACACCAGCGGAGAAGCGCATGGTAAGAATGCTAACTTTGTACGTTCGGGGCTAGATTACGATACCTGGAAAAAGAATCTGTACACACTACAAACATCTGCACCTAGCATCAACACCCATATTATGATGACTGTTAGTGCATTGAGTGTATGGACCATTGACAAGTTCCTAGAAGATATTTTACAATTAAGACAAGAAACAAAAGAACAAATAAAAGGCAACACGATTCCGTACCACATGAGCGTTAATATTTTGCGCTTTCCGAGTTTCCAAAGCGTAAACTTGTTACCGCAAGATATTAAAACAGCACTAGCTGCTAAGATTGAAGCTGTTGTTGAAAGCACTACTCTATTAACAGAGTTAGAAAAAAATAACTTTGTACGATGCATTGCGTACCTCCGAGAAGTTGATAAGAGTTACGAAGATACTGATACTACTGAAAATAAAATTAATGATTTTAAACAATTTGTTAACCAATACAGTACACGCAGGAACATGCCGATAGAGCAGTACATGCCTGAAGAATTTATCAATTGGTTTAACACACTATGACTTCTCCTACCAAAACATTCTGCATACTACCTTGGATACATTTAAACACATGGCCGAACGGTAATGTATATCAATGTTGCATAACCAACTGGCGTAACCACTGTGGAAATACCAAAGACAATACACTAGAAGAAGTATGGAACAATGACTACATGAAAGGATTGCGTAAAGCAATGCTTGCAGGTGAAAAACATGAAAGTTGCGATCGCTGCTACATGTTAGAAGAATCTAAGTTAGGCAGTTTTAGACAATCGTCTAATAAGAATTTTTCAAAGTACATTCCAGCAGCAGTAGCTGACACGCACCCCGACGGACACTCACCCGATTTCAAACTGCTGTATTGGGATTTTAGATTTAGTAATCTATGTAATTTTAAATGTAGAATGTGCGGTAGCAGTCTAAGTAGCAGTTGGTACGACGATCATGTTAAGATGAACGAGGCAATGGGCCGGCCGGTTCACGAGCCTCGAGTAATTCAGATCGACGACTATACAAAAAAACCGTTTAAAGAATATTTGTTAGACTTCATCGATACAGTTGAAGAAGTATATTTTGCAGGTGGCGAGCCACTACTAATGGACGAGCATTACTTTATCCTTGAAGAGCTTATGAAGAGAGGTCGACAGGATGTTCGCATTAGATACAATACCAATCTAAGCAAATTAAAGTACAAGAAGTGGGATGTACTCGAATACTGGAAGTACTTTGGTGACAACGTTACTATATTTGCATCAATTGACGGCACTGGCGACATTGCTGAATATGTACGAAGTGGTACTGATTGGAGAGTACTAGAAAAGAATATCAAAACTATTTTAGAATTTAATCCGAGAATCTTAGGAATCAGCGCAACAACACAAATTTTTAACTTGTTTAATATCCCTGTACTTATTGACAAATTGTTAGGCATGGGCATACATCATTCTAAGATGATGGTTAGCAACGTGTTAAGCTATCCTCAATATTACAGTATTCAAATCTTACCCGATGATATTAAGAAGCTAGCAAAAGATACATTAGAGGCGCATTTAACTACGTTAGATAGGGAAGCAAGCAATCACTTCCGTGGACAATATAGCGGTATTATTGATTTTATGAATACTCCGGTCGATGGTAGTAAGCAACATCTTAAAACAGAGTTGAAAAGAATTACCACGCAACTTGACGGATATCGCGGAGAGGACTACAACAAAGTATTGCCAGACGTAATATTAAACTGGATCAACTGTGACTAAGTTTCTTTGCGATTTGCCTTGGGTACATCTAAGCATTATGCCTCACGGCACTAGTAGTATCTGCTGTGTTGCTGATCATAGCATATTCGATTCTAGTGCAGTTACAAAAAATCGTAGAATAAATGCCAGTAAAGAAGCTGTTATTAACATCATAAACAGCGACTCTTACAAAAAGATCAGGCTGCAAATGATTAACGATGAAGTACCGGCTGCGTGTATGACTTGTAAGAAAGTTGAAGACGTAGGCGGAGTTAGTAAGCGTATTAGAGACGGTATGAAGTATGGCTTAGACCACCAGGCGCTAACATCTCCGGACGGTTCTATTTCACCAGCACTAAAGGATATTGAGCTACGGTTAGGCAATTATTGCAACTTACGTTGCCGGAGTTGCAATGCTGAAAGCAGTACCTCGTGGATACAAGATTACAATAAACTTAAAAACATTATTCCTCTACCGAGCTCGTACGATACATTACAAGAGTCCCCCGATACTGATTATGCGTGGTGCGAAAGTGATGTGTTTTATACCGATCTTATTAACGCCGCTCCTGACATTGATGCGCTACACATCAGCGGTGGCGAACCGTTCCTAGTTCCTAAGCATTTTAATATTTTAAAACTGCTCATTGAGCGCGGTAAAACTAATCTAAAAATACATTATATTACTAATTTAAATTATAACTTTGATAAAATTAAACCTGCATTAAACATGCTAACAAAATTCGCAAGCTGTAATATTAGTTTTAGTATTGATGATGTAGATGCCCGAAACACTTACATTCGAAATCCTAGCAACTGGGAGTTAACCATTAAGAATTTAAAAAGATTCTTAACAGAGTATCCCAATTTCAATTATAGCATTACTCAAACTATAAATGCTTATAATTTTATGTATTGCGAAGAACTGTACTTATATTTGAAAACAATATCACCTGCATTAGCAAGAGGCATTTACTACAACCATATTCATGCGCCGGAATACCTAAGTAGTAATGTGTTGCCTAAACAAATGCGACAGGATAAATTACACAGTATTAAAGATATATTGCCAGATGCATTATATCAAAACCTTCACGGGCGGTATTACAATAGCGCCGAAAATAACTTACTAGAAGTCTTTAAAAAGGTAACTAGTAATATCGATGCAGTTCGATCAGAAAATGTTATCGATACATTTCCTAAATTAAAAACGTTATTTGAATGAAAAAAGATTTATTGATATTCGGCGATAGTTACGGAGAAGAAGAACTAGTTGCGTACCCGCAAGGTCATCCGTTGTACTCCGAAGTTATGAAATTAAAAAGTTTTCACGAAATTATCAGAGAATCGAGAGAATTTAACTCAGTCACATCGTATGCAAAAGGCGGTGCTGACTTATGGAGCCAGTACGAAATATTTTTACAAAAATATACTGGGAAGGAAACCGTTGTGTGGTTTGTAACGCAATCTCGCAGGCTAACTGTAGACAATGTATCTGCTCCTAATCTGTCATCAGCTGAATTTTTGCTCTGGACCTACGAGTCGGGCAATATGCCGTACGATGCTAAAACAGTTTCTCTTATTAAATCTGTCATCGATTTCTTCACATATCTCCAAAACGACAAACAAGAAATATTTTTACACAAAAAGATTCTCGAAGACATTAAGTTGCGGGTCCCTAATATAACGTTCGTCAACGGATTTGCAACCGACGAGCTGCCGTATAACGAAGAAAATGCACTATGTAAAGTATTTCATAATGAAAATCGTCTATTTCTAAATACTAAAGACTATACTAAGTATCAGGATTTTATTAAGAAATACTACGATCTGCGCCGCAATCATATGACCGAGGAAAATCATATGATACTTGCAGAACAATTACTTAATACAATTCTTTTAGGTTTAGAGTTTGACTATTCAAGATTTAAAATACCAGACCTATCTGATTTTTCTAAATATTTTAAACTAAGAAACTAACATGAAAAAAGATTTATTGATATTCGGCGATAGTTACGGAGAAGAAGAATTAGTCGCCTATCCTCCGCTACACCCGATGTATAAAGAATACAAAAAATTAAAAAGTTTTCATTCGTATTTAAGAGAGTCTGCAGAGTTCAGATCCGTTAAATCATTTGCAGTCGGTGGCTCAGACTTATGGAGCCAATATGAAACTTTCTTAGAATCATATACCGGCAATGAAATAATCATATGGTTTATAACCCACCCCGGTAGAATTAGAACTAGAAGTGGCAGCTTACTCTCAAACCTGCCGTCATGCGAACACATGCTATGGGAGTACGAACACGGGCAATATAAAAATAGAAATAGCGATGTTCAAATCCAAGAACTTAAAGCAGCTATCGGCTTTTACATGTACTTGTATAACGAAGATAAAGAATTATTTTTACATAAAAAGATAATAGAAGAAATACAATCATTGGTGCCTCCTAGTAATCTTATTATGATCGACAGTTTTAATACACTCGGTAAAAAGAATGCGCCTAGTATTGGATATGCGTTTGGTACTGAAAACGGCGTATTTGTAAAAAGCAACGACATGGCTGATTATTATGCGTTAGTTAAAACACATCACGACATCCGCCGAAATCATATGACTGACGCAAATCATGCGATTTTTGCAGAAGAACTATTAACGCATATTAAAACCGGTGCTAGCATTGATTATAAAAAGTTTGTTCGGCCTAGCCCTGAAGATTTTTCTATGTATTTTAAGCCAATAACATAAAGGTATAAAATGTATTTCGTTGAATCAATTTTAAAGAAACTGTATAGAAATATTAAGAGAGTAGTTTTGAAAAAGAAAAGAGATCTGTCAAACAATAAACTGTGTGCTATCCCTTGGATGCATCTTGCGTTCGAACCGAGTGGACAGGTAGTACCTTGCTGTTTGACATCGTATCACAACTACTTTGCTGGTGACCTAAACAAACAGCCCATTGAAGAAGTTTGGAATAGTAAAAACATGCGGAGATTACGCCAAGACATGTTATCTGGGATTGAACCAGAAATATGTTCAACGTGTTTTGATCGGGAACGAGTAACCGGCGAAAGTGCTCGCATATTCCACAACAGAGACTTTAAAAAAGTTATTGATATAATTCCACAGATAACTCAGCAAGACGGTACTTGTACAGAAATGAAACTTCGCTATTGGGACTTTCGATTCAGTAACTTGTGCAATTACAAGTGTCGCAGTTGTGGGCCAAGGTATAGTTCAGCGTGGGTTCCTGATCATAAAAAGCTCGGGTGGGATGCTGCTGAACAAGATAAGGTGTGGAACATCGAAGCAATTAACGATAGCACTAACTACGACTTCTTAAAAGACCAAGTGCAGTATGTCGAGAAAATATATTTTGCAGGTGGCGAGCCGTTACTAATGCCCGAACACTGGCAAACACTAGACCTGTTAATCGAAAATAACCGGTTTGATGTAAAAATAAGTTATAATACAAACTGTTCAATGTTAACCTACAACGGAAAGAATGTATTAGACTATTGGAAACGCTGGGATAACGACAAAGTCGAAGTATGGCCGAGTATCGATGAAATTGAAGATAGGGCAGAATTATTAAGGTCCGGTACAGTTTGGCCAAAGGTTGTGGAAAATTTAAAAGCAATTAATGCTTTAGAAAACGTCAATGTTAGACCCGGTATTACTGTCGGTGCATGGAACGTTAGAAGACTTCCAGTGATTATTAATTACCTAATCGATTTAGGAATCATTCGTGCTAAACACAAGCATAGAAACTTCTTCCTTAATCTTCTTCAACAACCAGCATATTACCACGTACACATTTTACCAGAAGAATATAGAAAAGAAACAATCAAAGAGTTAAAAGAATTTATCGCAGCACATAATAAAAAGTACCATACTACGATTGATCATATGTTTACTCACATTATACATGAACTATCAAAGCCTTGGGATAAACACTCCGCTATGAAGTTTGTGTGGAATACTGACCAGCTCAACAATGTAAGAAACGAGGACCTGTATAAAACTATCCCAGAAATGACCCAAGTGTTAGATCTAGTAAGACCCGAATACGAGAAGTATAAAGCTAAACAGCAGAAAAATTCATGAACGACATTATCAATAATTACATCAACGAGGCACTATCTAATCAGTGGGAATTCAAAGGCCCAGTACCAGATGACATCTATGAAACAGATTACCCGTGGGCGCCTGTTGAGTTTTATGACGACTTCGATGCTATGCACAAGGAATGTTTAGCTAATGATCATTTGTTTGTCGGGCATCGACAAAAAGATCGGCATCATAGTTATAACCACGACGGGTGGGCTGCAATAACACTTCACGGCATTAACCCTACTGCTACAGAAAATTACGAGCAGTATGGATTTAACTCAGTAGAAGATGCAAACTATCATTGGACTGAAGTATGCGATCTATTCCCTAATACTGTTAGATTTATTAAAAGTTTAGGGTATGGCACGTATGAACGAGTACGTATAATGAAACTTGCACCGCACGGATATATTATGCCCCATACAGACGGGCAGGGTCGAATCTTCGGACCTGTAAACATTGCAATTAATAACCCCGAGGGATGTGGCTTTTACTTTAAAGAATGGGGCAAGGTTCCGTTTAAACAAGGCACCGGCTGTATACTAGATATCGGTAATGAACATTGTGTTGTTAATAACTCTCCTGAAGCAAGGTATCATATTATCATTCACGGATATGATTCACATGCATTTTATGATTACGTAACAAAACAATTAAAAGAGAAATATGAATAATGTTAAAATAGCCTACGGAGTATATAACCAGTATTCCGAAATCGAGCATCTAAATATGTATCTTAGATTAAAAGGTGCTACGATGTTTTATATCGAAAGACTATCAAATCATTTAGTATCCGAACAGCAAGATCCTTTATATTTTGTGTGTAAGGACAGTATTGAAGAATTACTTGCGGATGCTGCCGATAAAGGATTTGACTATTGTGTGGTTATATCTGCAGGATGTTTAATTAGAAGTTTCACATTTGATGCGAATTTGCGAGAATTCATTTCGCAGAATAATTTCGGAGTAGCCGGGCACCCGCTATGGCATCCTGGGCGATGGTTAGAACTGCATAGTCAATTCTTCATTGTGAATATAAATGCATGGAACGAGGTCGGCAAACCGGAATTCGGTGACTGGCCAGATGGGCCAATGCTACTACCTGTAATTGAACGTAGCGAAGAAAACTTCCACGACGATTACACACCACTGTGGGTTAAACCGACTGGAACCGATGAGATTCAAGACGAAGCAGGTCAAGGATGGAACTTAATGTCTGCTATGTTTAGAAATGATTGGCCGGTTGTTACTTTACCCGAGAACATAAGATTCAGTAAATTCTATACATACCCCGACCACGAAGTTGAACAATTTGAACAGAGCATTAACACATTAACTACTTACGAAGGCCAGAATTGGAATCAAAACAAATTAGTTAACGATGCGTTATGTGTTAAAGATCAAATATGGTTGTTTAACAGCGAAGATATGGAGATTTACAATCAAGGAACATACGATTTAGTAGTTAATACTGCTAGCGGATTTAAATTATTTGATTTTTTTAAAACTCCTCGCCTAGCTGACAACGCCCGATGTGTAGTATATGATTTTAATCCTAAGAGCATTGCGTGGTATAAGCACCTGTATTCTTGGCCTGGTGAGGATTTACTAGAGTGCATTCGTGCATTTCCAGATCGAGATAACTTTACATGGATCGGACAATATGATCCTACTTACACAGAAAACCACGGATTCTGGAATGGGTTGAACGAAGTGTACAACTACTTTAACAGCGAAGAACAGTTTGTAGTGTACTGGAAAAAGTTTAAGGCAATGCCTGTTGAGTTCGTACAAGCTGACTTGTACCAACAACCTGAACAGTTTGCTAGCTTATTTCTAGGTGCTGGGCGAAAGTGGACAAACTTAACTAACATATTTTCAACCGATGCAACGCAAGTAATCTACGGACATGCTGAATGTATGGCTGCTCAAGCTCGCTGCCTCGGTTACTTGTTTATAATCGATCCAGAAATTGACGTAACATTTTATGACTTCTGGGGTAGATCTAGAACAGGATACTTAAAGGACTTACTATGAACAACTTTGCCAGATTCCATTTCACGCTTACTGACGGTAAGCCACTAGTAATTACTTACGAATTACAGAAAAATAGCTTAGAAGGCCGATGGGTTGAACAAGTTAACGATCGTTGCAAAGATCCTAATCCAAGATTTAATTTAAATCTAGCTAACAAGTCAGACACAGACATCCAAGAATTAATGGAGCACTTAAACATCATTGTTACTAAACTTAATAGTTATTACGACAAAGAACTTCCATTATATGCTGCTGACGAGATTGACCGTACTAAATTAAATTATCTGCATGAAGAATTTGAAAATTACGGAGCACGGGTGGCAGAATATAATGCCAGCGGAACATTTAACACATCGTACGATTGTTGGTACACTGATACATTTAATATTGAGTTCCACGAGACCTGGCTAAAATTAAATGAGCAGATACATCGAATCGAAGGTGCAATGGGGTGTAATCCTGAAGAACCGCACTTTATGTGTGCAGCCCAGTTTTATCCGTTTGAAGAAGGCATGAAAATTAACCCCGAAGATAAATTATTTCTTAGCACGGACTTTAATTGGGGGGAATTATATCTAGGGTACAATACTCTAGGTAAAGACTTTATGGATACTTGCGAAGATAATGACGTGCGTGTTATTACTAACCACCAAATTAAAGTTCAAGAATATTTTAGTACAGAGGTCTATTTACATTTTGGCTTTAACAAATACAAAAAAGAAGTAGAGCAACACTTTTGGAACTGGTATCAAAACTTAGCACCCGAAGCTCAGCAACTTATTCCTATCCACGATCGCAATGCAATTTCTCTTGGTCGATATTACTTAGGGTTTGTTGTATTCGACCAAGCGTTTCTAGACTTCCACCCAAATTATAAAGACTGGGACAACGAAAACTTAGATTTACGAAAAAGATGGAATATCGAAGTTTTTTCCAAAATTGAAAAGATAACAAAGATTGAGATAATTAATTTAGACCAATACCTAAATGAATGTCGTAACATTCCATATATTGCAGAAATGATGAAAGAAAAGCACACCCAAATATAAAGGTTGACTATCTTAACGTTAGATGCTATAATATACAAATACTGAAACACATAGGAGCTCAAATTGGCAAAGATTAAAGTAAACGGTTCTACAAAGCTAACCAAAAAGCCTAAAACTCGTGTAACTTCTGCACACCTTGCAGAGGCACGGGCTAATAAGGGCCGTGATACAAGTCCAAAATGGGACGGTTGTGAGGACTGGGATGCTAACTCGTTTCATCGACACTTTGTTTCGTCAATGGAGTGGTACCGCTTAGAAGGCGATAGTAAGGCATTTAAGCCTGCAATTATTAAATGGCTAGAGAATGTAGGTGCATCTAAGTCAGACATTGCACTATTTAAGAAGCTTAAAGATAGCCGCATTAGCCCAACAATGGGCGCCATTGCGCATTGTTTGCTTCGCGGCATGACTCCGCAGCGTGAAGATTTTAATAATGGCAAAGATTCTAGTGCATGGTTGCGCGATGCTATTGTTAAGGCAATTGAGTCTGGCAAGGATGATGTTGATCCAGAAGAAAAAGCAGCAGAGAAGGCAGCAGCACCGCAGGTTAGCATTCAAGATCGTGTACGTGAAGCAGCATACGGCATGACTGAAGATATCGAAGATGCCATCGAAAGTTTCCAAAAGGATCCAGACGCATTTGATCCTAAAGCATTCAAAGTTATTAGTATGCTCCGCGGTAAGGAAGCAAAAGCTGCCCACTCACGCTTTATCAAGGACTTCTACAGCCGTAACCTAGCAGAGCTTGAAGAACTTGCAGGTGGATCCGAAGATGAGCAATTGAAGGAAGCATACCAGCATCTTAGCCGTAAGAACGTTAAAAAGCTCATTGATTTTTACCACGAAGTGGTAAGTGCCTGCGATATGCTTGCACAAGAAGCTAAAGTTAACCGTGCACCACGTGCTAAGAAACCTGTTGCTAAAGACAAACTTGTTGCTAAACTCAAGTTTAAAAAGCAGGACGAAGCACTTAAACTGGTTAGTATTAACCCTGTAGATGTAATTGGTGCTAGCGAACTATGGATTTACAACTCCAAAACTCGAAAGCTGGGCAAGTATGTAGCAGATTCATTACAAGGCCCTCTAAGCGTTAAAGGCACAAGTATTATTGGATTCGACGCAAACACTAGCATCCAAAAGACTTTGCGCAAGCCAGACGAAAAACTTAAAGAGTTTAAGGCCGCTGGCAAGGTTCAACTACGCAAGTTCTTAGACGATATCAATGCCACAGATACTAAAATGAATGGACGCATTAACGAAGAAATAATACTGCTTAAAGTAGCATAAAATAGGGCCGAGAGGCCCTATTTTTTTGGCCGGGTTTCCGGATAAATACTGAAAAGAGACCCACTATGAGCCAAATCTTCAATATCCAAGACAACAAAATTATCATCGATACGTTAGTGTTAACTAACACCGAAGGCGATGTTGCGCACACTGGTAACTTATCAATTGCCGGCACACTTACTGTTGATCAGTTAATAGTTAATAATCCGGTAGAAGAATCTACAGAACTAGCAAACTTTAATAGTTGGACTGTTAACGACGAATCAGAGCTTGCCGGTAAGGGCCTAACGTGGACTTGGGGTAACGGCAGTACACAACTTACCTATAGAGACTGCGGCCGCATTTGGACCAACGGAAGTTTTGATGTATCTGCTACAGGCGCATACAGAATAGATGGTACCCCGGTTTTAACTGCTAACGAGCTAGGCCCGCAAATTACTAAGAGCCGATTACGCGAAGTTGGACCGTTAAAAGTACTCGATGTAATTGGCAGCGCAACCATTGGGCAATTTGCGTTTTTTAATCCTAACGAATCAAGACTGGGCATTAATACTGCCCAGCCGAACGCTGCGTTGAGCGTAGTCGACAACGACGTCGAAACCATTATCGGAGCACAAGGGTTCAGCATTGCTAATATCGGTACCTTTAGTAATCATGATCTTGCAATTGTTACCGACAACACTACTCGAGTTACTGTTAAGAATAACGGAGAAGTAGTGTTCGGAGATGACCGAACTAAAAATGCTGTTGTTACAATCAACGGTACACTTAACGTTAGTTCAATAGTTACAGATACAAGAATTGATAGATATTCGTCTTTAGAGTTTAAATCGACTAGAGACACATCAATATACGGGCAAGGCCTTGAATGGACTGGTAGCGGATCAATCCGCAAACTTATAATGATGGGCGGTCCTGATCGGTTGTGGACTAGCGAATCATTTGATATTGGCCCAGACCAAGCATATTATGCTAACGGAGTTCCAGTATTGTCTCGAACAACATTAGGCGGATCAGTAACAGAATCAAGCCTTAAGAGTGTCGGAGTGCTAGACTCGTTAACAGTTAATGGCCAAGTTAATCTATTAGAAGGTGTAACATCTTCAAAAGTTAATACAGCTTCTTTAGAATTAGCATCATCTAATAACACTATCGACATTACTGCAGATAGAATCGGCGCAAGCAACAATCTTTCGATATCTGTAGCAAACGACGAAACATATTATGCTGATACCCATGAAATTTCTATTGGGAACAAAAATAACACTAAACGTCCTGTAAAATTATACGGGCAAGTTACTGTTGGAGTTAATAACCCTGATCCAGATGTAGACTTTACTGTCAAGGGTAATGTTAGTTTTGCCAATAAAAAGTTTGTAACAGGCGAAGCAGCACCAACAACTGGCTCGTTTAATAAGGGAGATATTTGCTGGAATTCGAACCCGACCTCTGATAATTACGTAGGATGGATTTGTATTATAAGTGGTGATCCAGGAGTGTGGGTGCCGTTCGGAGCGATTGCACGTCAATGAACTTAAACTCTAAAAGATTAATTAAACAAAACCAAAAAGACCTCGAGCGATTGCACGATCAACGCAGACTCTGGCTTTGGGCTAGCTCTGTTGTTTTTTGGGCTATCATTTGTATCATCTTCTTTTGGGACTGGATCGACGGCTTGAATTCGAAGAGTGTTTGGTGGTTTATTGTTAGCTGTATGCTTATCCTTTCTATTAATTGGTGGTATTGGACGATGCGTGTTATTCGAAAATTAGTTAACCATCAAGCGGTAGAATACGATTTACTCCAGTCAATTCTTAGTGATCTGGCTCGTGTAAAGAAAGACGTTAAAGAATTGGGCTCCAAATCTGTTGACAATCCTAAATAAGAGTGTATAATTAAAAAATAGTGGACTTGACGCTCACCCCACTTTAAAGACTCTGCGTGTCATCTAACTTAGAAAGGTACAAAGATGACTTGGATTATTGATAAGACGTTCGAATTCTGTTATGGTCACAGAGTTTGGACACAAAAATTAAACGGCGAATATGCCGCTGACCTAAAATGCGCTTGCCGTCACTTGCACGGACATGAAGGCAAGATGCAAGTACATTTAACCGGTGACGGTTTAGATCCAACTGGCATGGTAACAGACTTTAGGCATTTAGAATGGTTAAAGAAGTGGATTAACACATACATTGATCACCAATTTATTATCGACAAAAGCGACCCATTATATGGAAAAATTATTGGAAACTGTGATTTGGTACCTGTTGTGGTTCCTGGTACTGATCATGTTGCCGGTTGGCACTTGGATCTCACAGGGCTTACAGAGAACACGCCTGAATATGAATATTATGAAGGGTTTATGGTTGTTGACTTTGTTCCTACTAGCGAGCGCCTTAGTGCTTGGATGGCCGAACTCGTAGAAGCAAAGATGAAAAAGTTGGGTGTAAAAGTACACAGCATCGAATGGTGGGAAACACCTAAATCGCGTTCAGTGTTTTATACCGATCGGTAATTACCGTTTAACTTGACACAGATAGACATATACGCTATAATTGCTATATGTCTATTTTTATGATTGCTAACAATGACCAAAAAAATCGGGTTTGCTTGTAAATGGATCGACCACGAAGGCCAAGTCGATGGCGTTAGTGCTAAAGACGATGCTAAACAATATAATACAGGTACCACAACTGTAGCGTGGCTAGGACGTCAAAGCCAAGAAGTAGCAGAACAGAAACTGTGGGATTTAATGGAACAAAACATTGAGTCCACTCGCAAACTAGTAGAAAGAGTAGGTAATTTAGATGAACATTTACGCATGGTTCGCCTTAGCAGTGACATTCTTCCTTGTTACACTCATAGTGACTGGACAAGTTTTTACAGCCGGTCTGATGTTATTGCGTACTGCGAACAGCACTTTCGACAAATTGGCCTCATTGCTGTTAATCGCAACGTCCGCTTGTCTATGCATCCTGGTCAGTTTACGGTTCTTGCCTCTGATAATCCAGAAATTGTTAACCGTAGTATAGAGGAGTTTGAATATCATGCAGACATGGCTCGTTGGATGGGGTTCGGTAAAGAATTCCAAGATTTTAAGATCAACGTCCACATCGCCGGACGACAAGGTCCTGACGGTATACGCAAGGCCTACACGAGGTTGTCACCTGAGGCCCGTAATTGTATCACAATTGAAAACGAGGAAATGAAGCATGGACTTGCAGCTTGTCTTAGTATTTCTGATATCGTACCTTTGGTACTCGACATACATCATCATTACATCCACGACGCTGAGTATATTAGACCAGATGACCCCCGAGTCCGACAAGTCGTGGACAGCTGGCGCGGTACTCGTCCTACTTGCCATTTTTCTGTGTCTCGCGAATCGGAACTTGTAGGGCACGATCCCAATGTATTGCCCGATCTTAATGTACTACTAGAGTCAGGCCATAAAAAATCCAGGCTTAGAGCACACTCTAACTTCTATTGGAATAGTGCTGTAAACGAGTGGGCTCTAAGTTTCTGGGACCAATTCGACATTATGTGCGAGTCGAAAGCAAAAAACCTAGCTAGTGCTAGGCTTTTTGAACAAGCAAAACAGTTAAATTACTGTTAAGCAGCTGGTTTAGCTTTAGGCTTGCGGCCACGTGGCTTATTGCCACCTTGCTTAGGTGCTGTACCTTGTGCTGGCTTTTTAGGCGCTGCTGGCTTCTGACCTTGTGGCTTCCTAGTAGCTGGTTTACGTTGACCTTGCTTAGGTGCACCGGGTTGGCGTAGTGTTACAGCAACCTTTTCAACCGCTGCCTTAGCATCGTCTAGGTTAACTTTGCCGTCTTTGTTAACGTCGGCAACTGCCTTAACCTTGGCTACAGCATCTTCAACCTTGTATGGTGCTTGAGCTGCATTATCTGTGGTTTGGTCTGCAGAACCAAAACCAAATAGTTTCTTAATAAATCCGAACATATATGTTCCTCCTTAGGTTTTTATTTATAAATCACCGATGGGTTTAAGGCTACTAACTGGCATATCCCACACCTTTCTAGCCTCAACTCCTTTTTGTTGCGCAAAGCGTTTAGCATCGCAGTTGCCGCACACATGATATACTGCATTTGTGATACGTTTAGGATCCATTGATCCTTTCTCACGTTTAAATATTCCCCCACAACAGTCGCATTGAAAGATCAATACAGTCTTCTTACGAGTATAAGCGTGTACTGTACCGTACTTACTCTTGCGATAATGCGCCTGCTGTGCGTATTCTTGTCCTATATACATTTTGTATTTACATTAAGATTATAAAAACGTTTGGCTAAATATGACATAGTAGTACGAAATGGAGTATTAAAAAATATGTCAAAGCAAATCATCGATATCGGCGTACAAGGTAATGACGGTACAGGCGATAGTATCCGCGAATCATTCCGTAAAGTTAATGAAAACTTTAACGAAATTTATGCAATTTTTGGACAAGGCGGCACGATTAGACTACAAGACCTCGATGACGGGGTAGCTTATAATAGAAATCAGATCATCATGGGTAACACCACGGGGTCATCATTATCGGCTAGAACATTAGTTGCAGGTTCAGGAATTACTATTGATGCAGAATCTAGCGATACTGAACTCGTTATCAATTCCGATATTTCGGGATTAGTAGGCGACGACCATCCTACATTATCAGCACCGATTAATGCTATGGGTAAAACGATTGGTAGATTACCAGACCCAAGCGATGCGCTAGTTGCAGTTTTTAACGGTTTATATCCAAGTACTCCTACTACTATTGATCAATTAGCAATATCTAAAGGTTATGCTGACCGCAATTACTTACGTATTAGCTCAGAAGGAACTATCACTTCGGCGTTAACTGTACGCGAAGAACCGATTGTACCAGAACTATCTAATGCTGCTTACGATCCAACATTAACAAGCAATTACCTGTCAACCGAAGCAATGCCACGTAAAAACACCGTATATCGCGGCGGCGACACAATGACCGGTAAGTTGTATCTAAGCGATCATCCAATTCCTATGGCAGGCGACGGTACTCCGAATACATCGGACGACTTGCAAGCGGCTACAAAATACTATGTTGACAACAACACATATTCAAGTAACATTAACTTATATGTTTCAACAACATCGGGCGACGATTTACAATCAAAATCTCCGCTAGGTAAAGAAGGACGTTACTGGCAATATGCTTATAAAACAGTTGGAGCTGCTGCGCTGCAAGCTGAAAACTTAATTAACTTAGCTAGTCAAGAACCAGGCCCTTACAAACAACGTATTGCTTACACTATCGGACCAGACCAAACATTTAGTACAATTCAAAATGTTGCCTTAACTGGTGGAAACACCGCAGTTACTGGGTACCAAGATGCGTTTGATTTATTACAAGCTAACCGTTTATTTTTACAATCAGAAACTATTGCATACATTAACAACAAATATGTTAATGCATTTAGCTATGATAAAATTAAGTGCCAACGTGACCTAAGCCTAATCATTGATGCCGTCGGTTACGACTTAGTACAAGGCGGAACATTTAATACTGTAAGAGCTGCATCAGCATACTATAATGCAACTGCTGGCACAGTTTTATCGTCGCAACTGTTACAAACAATTGACGCTATTACATTTACACGAGATCAAATCCTTAACTTCTCGTATAATGAAACAAACGTTTCTAATTATTTAGAAGCAGTACTCAATGCCCTTTGTTATGATTTAGTATTCCAAGGAAGCTATCAAAGTCAACAAGTAGGTCTAGCTTTTGCTTCAGCTAATACCGGAATAAGCAGTGATCAAATGGTTGCTGTGCTAGAAAACTTGTTAGCACAACTAGTAGTGTTGCCTGCAGTAAGCAGCGTTACTACTGCGGTTACTTCATTGACTAATAATGTTAACCGAATTATTAATTCAATTAACACTAGAACTATTCAGTCAGTAGATTTTCCAAATTTACCATCAACAACTACAGGTCAGAAATCTGCTAAAAATTTAATTCTAAATAATTTAGCATTTATTCAAGCAGAAATTATCGGGTTTTTAAACTCCGAATATCCAAATTTAACATACAATAAAGAAACTTGTAAGCGAGATGTAGAGTATATTATTTGGAGTCTTGTATACGACTTTATGTACGCCGGCAATAGTCAGTCTGTATATGCTGGACAACGCTATTGGAGTGGTGCATCAAGAAACATTGTTAGCACCGAGCTTGCTGGAACTGTAGCAGCTATTAACTACATCAATACATTACTTCAATCGATCATTGTAAACGAAAAGCCAGCTCGAATTTTCCAACAAAGTGTTATCCAATATCAAAACATTACACTAGTCGATGGCAATGTTGTTAGTACATCAGTAAGTAATAATATCAGCACTATTGCTTCGATTGTGGATACAAATCCAGTAGTTGCTACAGTTAGTCCTGATATTACAAAAGGATCAACAATCCTAGGAGTTGCAAGAACTTCTATCTTAGCAAATACTGTTACATTCCAAACTAATGCAAATACCTATATCAACACAAACTTTGCTACAATTAACGACCCAGTAATATTAGGTACAATCAATGATTTGTTCCAAATCATTATTGATCTGTTTAATAACGGTATTAATTCTAGACCTGTCATCGTATACACCGACTCAAGTAGTTTAGAACTAGGTGTGATTAATGCAAGACTGTTAATGTTAGCTAACTTAGATTTCTTAGCTGACGAAACAGCATCGTGGGCTCAGGTGCAGTATACAGGTCTTGGATTTAATTTAGATAAATGTAAACGTGATGTAAAATACCTAGTCGAAGCAATTGCGTATGACATTACCTACGGCGGCAATACTGCTAGTGCGTATGCAGGTTTACAGTACTGGCAAAACGGTGTTGACCAGATTACAGGACAAGAAGTTGCAACTATTGCGGCTACAGAATTTTTACAAAATTTAGCATTATTAGTAATTAATAATGAAACACCTATAACAACATATTCAAGTACACCACAGTTCATCGATACTGATCTATCTAACGGATCTGATGCACGTAGTATTATCAGTTCGCTGTTCGGAGTGTTGCTATCAACAATTGAAACGGGCGCACAACCTACTATCATTGAGCCTAGTTTAATCGGATACGACCCTGATTTATTAACTGCTAGAGAACGTATCATTAACAGCAAAGAGTTAGTTGCGTCTAACACAACTGATCACATTGATACTACTTACACAGGCGGATTCAGTTATGATGAATCTATTTGCCAACGAGATGTAGGCTATATGGTCGATGCGATTAGTATTGACATTATAACTGGCGGTACTTACCAATCAGTTGCTACAGGTAAGAGTTATTACAGAAATGCGTCTGCTCGTGCAGTAGCTATCGGTACTCAGTTAACAGAAACATTAGATGCAATCTATTTCTTAAGAAATTTAATTACTCAGGTATTAGAACAAACATCTACTTCAAGATATCAGTCATTAGTTGATCAAACAGTTAATGCGTTAAAAGAATCCTCTGTAGCTGCTGTCACCGATGCTGATAACGGCATGGCTACAATCATCAACATCATCCAAAACGGATTAGGTGCTGCGCCGGCTCCGAGCTTCGGCAGCGGAATCTGGAACGTTACAATTGACAACGGCGGCTTAGGTTATGTTGATCAAGGACAACCTGGCAATACTGATATTATTCCAGCTAAAGTAATTGTCGGCGTTGGTTCTCCAACAGTTGACCCGAGTAGCGCATATGCTAGCATTGTTAAATATCTTCCAGGTTCCGGATCAGGTGTCGATACTATTCAAGTAAGATTAACTAAGCCTGGATTCTTTAAGATTGGCGAGCAATTAGAATTTGGCGAAACTGTTAAAGACCTACAGATTACAATCTTTGCAGAAGCAGGAATTTATTACGAAGACTATCCAATTCGTCTTGCACCAAACGTAACTGTCAAGGGCGACGATTTCCGCAGAACAATTATTCGACCACGCAATAGAATTTCTCAAAGCCCATGGCGTAAGGTATTCTTCTATCGCGATGCTATCATTGATGCGATGGAGTTAGGACCATATAACTTCACTACCGACTACGCTGCTACTGATACTCCAGGAGTCAATGTCACACTTGGCGGATATAACAATACCTTTACATGTACTGTAAGTTCAGGCCAAGCTCCACAGAGCTGGATCGGTAAAGTTATCATGGACGACGCATCGCCGAAGAGAGGTAGAGCGGTTGTTGATTCAGTTTCAGGTAACACATTTACTGTTATTACAATTTACCCATTCCAGTCTGCTGGTACATTAACTTCGGGTAACTGGCACATGTACAGTACAGTTAACTACGGTCGATTCTACTTAACTGATCCATTAGATATCAACTCAACTGCAAAAAACAATAGAGAAATTGATGCGTTCTTATGCGGTGATGCTACACGTATTACAAATATTACGTTCCAAGGACATGGCGGCTTTGCTATGGTACTTGATCCAGAAGGTCAAATTAAAACTAAGTCACCATACGGACAAGTTTGTTCTAGCTTCTCACAGTCTAATAACCACCAACGATTTGCAGGCGGACAGTTTGTCGATGGCTTCGCAGGCAGATTATTTGGTACTATCACTGCTGTTGCTGATAACGGTATTACCATTACTGTTACTGGTTCAACAAACAGCGGGTTAGATATTCGTCCTCCACAACCACCGTGTGCATTCTATGTACAAGGTTATCGTTATCAAATTAACGATGTAGTAAGCCACGATGCCGCTACGGCAACTGTTGTGCTAACATTAGATGTAGCTACACCGTACAATCCAGCTACATTGTACAATAACACAACCTGTGCTCGTGACGTCGGATTAATCCTTGACTCTGTAACTTACGACTTGGTAAGCGGATCAAACTATCAAGCCATTAAGGCGGGCATGGCATATCTGCGTTATGATGCTAGCAAGGTTATTAACTTACAAGAAAATCAAACTATATCAGGTATTAACAAAGCAAAAGATCTTGCTTTAGCATCAATACCAGGATCAACATATAGTGCAGCTAGATCAACTTTAGCTAGTAGCATTGCAATTATTAATAATGTTATTGCACAGGGAGTTAACTCTGTGCCTGCTATTACATATCCAGCAAATGCTAATAGTACAACTGATGCACAGAAATTAAAAAACAATCTACAAGCAAATAGAACATTTATTCGCGACGAAATTACTGCATGGATTGCAGCAAATTACATTGTTAAAAATATTCCAAATTATAGTTCAGTAACTTGCTCGCGTGATGTTGGGTACATTGTTGATGCAATGTGTTACGATATTATGTATGGTGGCAACAGCGCAACTTACGATGCTATGCTTTCATACTACGGCCGTAGTGTTGTTGGCGAAACTGGAGCAAGTCAGATTACTGGCGAGGAATTAGTATTCCAGGCAGCGTTTGGCCGATTTAAAACTATTGTCTTAGCTATCTCTACAAACTCAGTTGTAACTAAGACTGACGGTAATCCATCGTCACAAACTATTACTGCAGGTTACTTAATCAGTAACGGAGTACCTGAGTATACTAAATTAAGCGATCTTAGCGATTTTGTAATCGATTACACATTCGACGGTGCTGATAATGTTCCACCATCTACTCCAAGAACTGCTATAACACTATCTGGGTTAGACTCAACATTATTAGCAGCAAGAACTACTATCGAATCAGAAAAAGCAACAATTCAAACTAGCGTTATTAGCTATCTAAACCAAGGCGGTGGCCTAGGTATTAACATCGAAATGGGCGGTAACAAGTCTATGCTTGCTAACGACTTTGCGATGATTAACGATTTAGGTTACGCTATTGTTTGTACTAATGGTGCGGTGTCTGAACAAGTTTCAACATTCTCATACTACTGTCATACTCACTACTGGGCTAACAACGGTGGACAGATTCGTTCTGTAGCTGGTTCTAACTCGCATGGTACTTACGGTCTACGTGCTTCAGGTTACGATGTAACTGAAAAACCAGATACTGTAGTAATGCCACAAGACATGGTCCAAGTTGCGCGAGTATACAAACAAGGCTTATACATTAATGAGATGTCTCCAACTGCAACTAAACAATCTGTTGCAGTATACATCCTCGGTTATACATACACTCCATATGCAACAAGTGAGCTAGAAATCGATCACAGCTTAGATGGATTAGGAATTGTTCGATATGAAATTTCGTCAATTGAACACACTCCAGTTACTATCGGCGGCCAAAACGTTCTTAAGTTAAATCTAAGTACTGCAGGTAATGCTGGTAGATCTAGTACAGGCCTAGCAGGAACACTTTACCACGGTCAAAACGTTACTATTCGTGTGTTAAGTCAAATTAAATTTGTTAACATCGATAACGTTAAACCAACTAGACCATCAACTGCACTACAATATGCTGATAATTTATCTGACATCTATCGTGTAATTTCATATAACTTGAATGATGCAACTGGTGAATTATTAGCTCCTAATATTGCTATTTTACAAACAGATAGCTCGTTTGATTATTATAAATTTGTTATTGATATTCCGTCGTTAACTGTTGCTGATCCTAATGATCCTACAAAGACACAAGGTTCAAAGATTGGCGATAACAAAATTGCTGTTCAAGCAGTTACAAAACAAACTACAATCGATCAAATTAACAGAGGCAAATACGTTACATCGTGGAACGGACGTACACACTTAGTTAAACAGTACACTCCACCAGTTCTTACAGCAACCGCGATATACAATAGCGGAGCAGTGGGCAATACTACATTAGTCGTTACCCAAGTAGCTGGAACAATCCACCCTGGCGATTTAATTACAGGTACTGGATTTAGTGGCGGACAAACAGTAGTAAGCGTAACACTTGGGTCTCCTAATACGACTATCCAGATCAGTGCTGCTGCAAATACTACACCGTCGGGTACTATTACGTTTGGTGTTGCTGTAAATGGTTACTTAACCCTTGAACCAAATCCAATTAGCAACGTTGCCGGTGACGGTACAAATATCAAGGCATTAACATACAATAGTAAGACAGTATCGTCAACTAAGAAGTCGTATGTTACATTTGATATTCCGTGGAGTCCTGATAGTCTTCCGATTGTGGACGCAAGATATAATATATCTGGTCAGACAAATCAAAATTATCTCGGGTACAAACAATTAATATCATCAGTTAGTACATCATCGATTACTGTAACAAGTACTGCTGATTTACAAGTTGGTATGATTGTTAGTAGCACAACACCTGGTACCTATATTCCAGCAGGAACTATTATTCAGTCAATTGATAGCGTTACTCAATTCACTGTAAGTCCAGCATGTTGGATTGTAGCAGGATCAACTGTAAGTGCATCTTTAGTTGCAACAGTAAGTCGTATCGATATTACTACTGCAGGTTCGGGATACACTAGTCCCCCGACTATTACAATTTCTGGTGGTGGCGCTACTACACAAGCAATTGCAACATGTACCGTAGCAAATGGCAGTATTGAAACTGTTACGATTGTAAGTCCAGGTTATGGATACACTAGTCAACCTAGCATAGAACTAAGTTACGGTAATGCAGTATTAAACGCAGTATTAACATCAAGTGCAACAACTAGCACAGTAGCAAGTGCAGGTGTTAATACTAATCAAGTTACATTAGCTTATAATACCGAGCCAGGGCCATTTGTAACCGGCAAGGAAGTTTTAGTATCTGGTTACAATACAAAATCTGGAGCAGGACCATATCTAGTAACTTTAAACATAGCTACTCAGTCTGTTGCTCCTACCGTAGGAAGTCTATGGACAGTTTCTGGTAACGGTAACACTAGCTACAATGGATCGTATTATGTAACTGCAAGTACTACAGGTACTATTCAGTTATCGTATCCAACTGATCCTGGTGCTTACACAACTGGAGCAGCGATCACTGTATCTAGTTACGCATCAAAAACCAGCAACGGTGCATACTTTGTTACATTAAACATACCAGCACAAACAGTTGCACCAGATGTTGGAAGTTACTATACCGTAGCAGGAAATAGTAACACTAACTATAATGGTACATTCTTAGTAACTGCTAGTTCGTTGCTAACTATCCAATTATCATATGCTAGCGACCCTGGAGTGTACGGTACTGGTACAACTACAGTTACTCCGGCTACCTATGTTACTTTTGCAAAAACAAATGTAACAAGTTTTGGATCTAAGTCGGCAACAACGTACAACGGCGTGTCTGGTTTTAGTGTAGCTTTAAACTTTGCAACTTCGGATACAATTGCTGCAGATTCGTGGGTACAAGTTACTGGGCAAGACTTATCGCTGTACAACGGCCACTATCAGGTAATTTCCGCAACAGGAACAAGTGTTACTTTATTTTATCCACGTGATCCAGGAACTGGATCGTTCGCGGCAATTACTGCATCTGCAGCAAGCAAAACAGGAACAGGTCCATACTTAGTAACTTACACTATTCCTGCACAATCATACACACCAATCATCGGTAGTACATGGACTGTAGCGGGTAACAGCAATGCGCTGTACAATGGTGTGCATACTGTTACAGCATCAACCTTAACAAGTATTACAGTAAGTTATTCTGCAGATCCAGGAGTATATGGTTCCGGTACTACTACATTAACTAACACAATGTACGTAGCAGTTGAAGCAACAACATCAACAACTACTCAATTAGGTATTAATAAACCGTTCCCAACTGATGTTCCTGCAACACTACGAATAGGTTACCCAGCTGGTACACCAGCACAGATTACCACACGCATTAGTACTTGCCGAGCAACAGGTCATGACTTCTTAGACATTGGTACTGGTAGTTACTCAACTACTAACTATCCATATCAAATTTATGGTAATCCTGCACAATCTCGTAACGAAGCTAATGAAATTAAAGAAAACGGCGTAGGTCGTGTATTCTATGTAAGTACTGACCAAAACGGTATCTTCCGTGTAGGTCGATTCTTTACAGTTGACCAAGGTACTGGTACAGTTACATTCAGTGCTTCAATTGCTCTAAGTAACTTAGACGGTTTAGGATTCAAGCGTGGTGTTGTTGTAAGTGAATTCTCAACAGACGCAACGATGACTAACAACGCTAGTGAAATTGTTCCTGTGCAGTCAGCTATTCGCGGTTACATTGACAGACGCTTAGGTTTAGACCACGGTGGCGCATCAGTATCAGTTAACAATTTAATTGGCCCAGGATTTGTACCACTAAACGGCACACTAGCTATGACTGGTAACTTAATCATGGGCGGCAAGCGTATCACTGACTTAGCAGCGCCGACTGTGAACCTTGATGGTGCTAACAAGATATATGTTGATACCCAAGTTGCTAGCATTAATGCTCTAAGCAAACTGTTAGACACTAACCTAACTAGCCCAGCAGATGGTGCAAGTTTAGTGTACGACAATGCTACTAGTAAGTGGATTGATGTTCCGCTACCAACAGGCGATGTTAACCTAACATACGCAGGCGGTGTAATAACAACTACTATCCAAGCTAACAAGATTGTTAACTCGATGGTTAGTGCAACTGCAGCCATTGCACAAAGCAAGTTAGCATTAGTTGATGCAACTGCTGCTGCAACTTCAGGTGCTGCTACTAAGGGTATATCAAGTTTTGATAGTACTAACTTTGTAAGCACTAACGGATTTATTACTATTAAATCTAATAGTATTACCCGCAGCTTAATGGCTAATATCGGTAACGGTTCTATACTAGGTAACTTTACTGGTAGTGCAGCAATTCCGCAAGAAGTTACAGCAGGCACAGTAGTTACACAAGGCGACGGTATTAAAAATGCTAGCTTTGCAGGTAGCGGTGCAATGACTGTAAGTTACGATGGATCGAATACTGCTAACAACACATACAGTTTTGTTGGTATTACTACAACTCGAGCAGGTAACAGCTTACTTAAAACATTAGGTAGCGGTGAAATTGACGTAGCACAACTTAAGGTTGATGGATTTAAAGTAATCGACACCAGCGGTACATCAGTACAGTTTTATACCCCAGAGGTATTTAACTTCATGTCAGCTACTGGATCTACTGGTTCTAATACTACCATTACTACATACGGTACACTAGATACTAGTAATGGTACATTAAAAGCGAACACATTCACCACAGGTGCTCCTGCAACAGCAGGTACTATAGTTGGCCAATGGTCGGTACTAAGCTCTAGCCAAATTGACTTTACTGCTGGTACGCTAAAATCAACTACACTAACTACAGGAGCCGATGCAACTGCTGGTAGCATCCAAGGTACTTGGTCGTTAGTCGGTGCAAGTAAACTACAAGCCACTTACGCTGACTTAGCAGAATACTACGAAGGTGATAAAGAATATGAACCGGGTACAGTATTAGTATTTGGAGGCGAAAAGGAAGTTACTACAACAACTGCTATAAACGATACACGCTCAGCAGGTGTAGTAACAACTGATCCAGCGTATGTAATGAATAGCGAACAATCGGGCATTAAGGTTTGTTTAGCACTAGCAGGTCGTGTACCATGTAAGGTAGTCGGTCGTGTTAAGAAGGGCGATATGCTAACAACTTCAGCAACTGCTGGATACGCAATTAAGGCTAATAATCCTACCCTAGGTAGCATTATTGGTAAGGCATTAGAAGACAAAGACTACGGCGAGGCCGGAGTAATTCAAGTTGCCGTGGGGAGAGTATAATGGCTAAGCAAATAATTAACATTGGTCAAGCAGCAAACGATCGTAGCGGTGATCCGCTACGATCGGCATTTAACAAGGTAAATGAAAATTTTACAGAGTTGTATGCTGCGGTACAGGAAGGAATAAACGTTGATCAAGTTAACGCAGACTGGAATGCTATTAGTGGGGTTGCACAAATACTAAACAAACCGACAATTCCTACAGACGTTAGCGATCTAACTGATACGACTGGACTGTTAGGTGGTGATATTACTAGTGTTGCCGTTGGCGCTGGATTAACAGGCGGCGGGAACAGTGGTGCGGTAACAATAAACTTAGATACTGATAGTTTCCTTGGTGATTTTAAAGTACATAGTTCTGTAGGTGGATCAACATTAGGCACAAAAGATAATCCAGACACAGGCGGTTGGGGTGGATACGACATACGCATTGATTCCAAAGGAAACGCAGGAAGTGGTGCGTTTGTTTATATTCCTAGTGTGGCCAATCAAGCAGCCGGTATTCCATTACAAATAGCCAACACCGGAGATCCTGCTAGTCTTGTTCAACTGTTCGGACGTGGCGGTGTACAGGTTGCTACTAACATCGGTGCTAACGAACAAGTATTTGAATTTGCTCCTAACGGAACATTAAGTGTACCAACAATATTTCCAAAGACTTTTACCGCAATAGTCGATGCGGCACACTACGCCGGCGCAGGCACATTAACATTGACAGGCAATGCGTGGCACTTTGAAGTATCGTTTGTAGTCGGCAGCGACGGTGCTGTATCGACAAATATTACTAACAATACTCCTTGGGTTGACAATCCAGGTTACACTGACGGATACGCTTTTGACTTTACTGAAGCCGATCACGGTATTCCGGGATATACATTTACATTGACGCTAATAGATATTCAAAATCCGGGGCCAGCTGGTTGGACTACTAACTTAGCGGCAAGTATTCCTCCAACGTTACCAGCAACAATACAGAAAACTGATGCTATTAAATTCACAGCAGGATCTGCTAACTGGACATTTAATTCAAACGGTTCTCTAAAGTTGGCTTCAGGTAATGGTACTATTGTGGCTGGCGGTGGTATATGGCATTTAGACAGCGCGAACGGAGATCTTACATTCCCTAACTCGTCAAGAATCAGCTATGGTCTAAACAATCTTGGCTTAACTGAAGACGACTTAAAGATTCAAGCAATCAACACCGGTAATGTTCAAATTTCATCAGCTGGTGGATTACATAACTGGACATTTGGATCTGACGGCATTCTATATCTGTCAGCAACAGGCGACGGTACTGGCGGAGGTATTTTAAGAGGACCGTTAAACAGTAGCGTTGGCATTGCTGCATACAACGATACTGGCGCTGGCACAACTTACACACTATCAGTTGCTTCAACTGGTCAGATTAACTTACCAACCGCGTCGGACGGTAAGGCAAGATTACAAAACGCAAATGGCGTTGAGATATTATCCGACACAACAATGTGGACATTTGGGACTGCTGGGCAAATAACTCTACCTGGCGGTACTGGTGAGTTATCCTCACTTGCGGATCAAGTATATCTATATTCTGATACTGGTGGCGGACAGAACAGCATCGACATTATTACAAACGGTGATACAACATTACGAAATCAACGTCACGTTAAGATCATCTCTGCCTCGCAAGGTTCGGCTCATACTTGGACATTTGGCAACAATGGTAGCATCACATTCCCAGACAATACAATACAGATATCTGCATTCAAGGCATCTTTGCCGCCGACACATAGCACAGGACAAGCGGGCGATGTTCAAGGCACATTAGCGTTTTCTAGCACACATTTATACTACTGTACAGACACGTATGTTGACGGTGTTGCAGACATTTGGAAGCGTGTACAGTGGTCTGCAGACACTTGGTAATAACGGTAAATATACTAAAGAGAGCAGACTATGGCAATACAAACAATCAATTTAGGTACATACGCTAACGACGGCACAGGCGACGATTTACGCACCGCGTTTCAAAAGGTTAATGCTAACTTTACAGAATTGGGTGCGAGCGATGTGCGAAATGGCGTAAATTTAGGCCCTGCAGACATTACGCTAACAACTACTGCGGCGTCTTCAGCTGGGGGGATTAGTACATTAACGTTTGCAGCACAATTAGCTGCTCCTTTTAGTGTCGGCGATTCAATTAACGTAACGGGCGTTATACCGCTAGGATTTAACGGTACTCACGTTGTTACTGAATGTACTACAACAAGTGTAAGTTTTGCTGGCACTACAAGTGGGCCACAACAGTCAGGCACGTCAGGCACTATTACATCAAATATAGGCAACGTGTTTGCCCAGAAAAATACTAATGCGCAATTAGAATTTAAAACACTTACTAGTCATAACGGCACCGTAGTTTTTTCAACCCGCGACAATACTATTGATGTGTCTGCAAACCCAAAAGTTAACACAGACACAACACCAGAGTTAGGTGGCAACTTAAATTTAAACAATTACTATGTATACGGCGGCGACGTACAAACAACAGTATACGGAATTAATCTTCCTATTACAAATAGTTTAGTAGAATTAATGATTGCAGCCGGCACGTTTACTATCGACTTTGGAACGTTTTTAGTACCTACTGGTAGTAAAGGAGCATCGGGAGACAAGGGGTTTAATCTAGATATGGGATACTTCCTTAATTCATTCGATCAAAATAACATCGACTTTGGTGCATTCAGCAATGGCGCTTAATGTTTGGACACAACCCACTGGTTATTCGTTTGGTACAATATCCGAAGGGAACAGTATCAAACAACAACTTCCTGTTGTATCAACACCCGGTGTTACTTATAAAATAATCTCCGGAAAACTACCGCCTGGGTTAAGATTAGAAGGCGAATACATCATCGGGTCGGCATATGAAGTTTCTAGAACTACAGAATTTACTGTTTGCATCCGAGCACAGCTCAGTAGTGAGTTTTCCGATAGAACATTTAAAATAGTAGTCGACGGTGCAGACCAACCAGTATTTGTTACGCCCGCTGGCGATTTAAATATCGGAGAGTTCCATCAATATTTTGTACTCGACAATACATATGTAGACTATCAAATTGAAGCGTTTGATGCCGATACCCCGACAGGTCAAACATTAAGTTACTATATTGCAGATAATGACGGCGAGTTGCCGCCTGGCCTAGTGCTAACTAAGGACGGCAGGATCGTAGGATTTGTACAACCAGTGTTATCGATTAAGCCCAGTGACGGTGACGGTAGTTATGATAACAGCTATTTTGATGCTGTTGCTTTTGATTTTGGATCTAGACCGACAAACGGGTTTGACAGTTTTATATACGATAATGCATACTACGACTATAGTCTAGCTTCAAAAGCACCTATAAAACTTAATAGATATTACGAATTTATCATATCTGTTACAGACAGCGATACAATCACTAAGCGTAAATTTAAAATTTTCGTAGTAGGTGATGACTATTTCCGTGCAGATAATACTCGCTGGCTCGACGGCACCGGATTATTTACTGCTGACGTGACATATCTACGTGCACCTATTTGGCTAACTCCAAGTAACCTAGGCACATATAGAGCAAACAATTACGTTACCCTTATTATGGACACATACGATACTAACGATGTATTTTATGAATCTTCATTAGTTAATGCCGACGTAGTTGCTACTGCTAAACAAATATCGTCGAGCGACAATGTTACAGGAGAGTATACGGTTTCAGTTATATTAGCAACTGGAATTCCTGTTGTCGGTCAATACTTAACATTTGACGGGTTATTTAACGGTGCAACTAGCACTACTTATCGAATTACTATTGTTGAATTGTTAGGAATTAATTCATATAGATTAACGGTGTCAACACCATTAGAAGCCGTTGTTCCTAACGAAACTAGATTCTTAATCGGATCGTTAAGTGCGTTACCGCCTGGGTTAATATTCGATCAAAAATCAGCAGAAGTTCATGGGGTTGTTCCGTACCAACCAGCAATCACTAGAGAATATAGTTTTACTATTACTGCTTATAGAATTAGTGACAAGTTTGAATATGCTAGATCATCAAGAAAATTTACAGTAACTATCATAGGCGAAGTTGACAGCGTTATCAAATGGAATACTGATAATAATCTTGGCAGCATTAATGCTAATTTTATATCTATGCTCAACGTTAATGCGGTTAGTTCTATCCCCAATGCTACAGTAGTGTATACGCTAGCAGGCGGTGCACTACCTCCCGGGTTGATATTAACGCCCGACGGTGAAATAGTTGGAAAGGTTAATCAGTATGGCAATGCATCTACTGGGCTCAAAGGACTAATAACATTTAACGTAAACCAATCTTTACACCCAACTGCGACACACGAGCCAACTACGTTTGACAAGAATGCTACAACGTTTGATAGAAAGTATACATTTACTATAAGAGCCCGCGATCAGTACGGATATAGTGCATCAACGAAAACATTTTATATTACAGTAGACACTCCTAATGCTATTACTTTTAGTAACATTAAAGTCCAACCATATCTTAAAACATTGCCCGATCCGTGGGAAGTATCTGTAAATTCTTCTGCTAAATCGCAAAGAGACAAGTTTAAAGAGTTCATCAACAATCCGTCTATCTTCACGCCTAGTAGCATTTACAGACCAAATGATAAAAACTTCGGTGTGCAACATGACTTATCGATGCTAATTTATGCCGGGATAGAAACTAGAGAAGCAGCAGTTTATGTTAGTGCTATAGGTTTAAATCACAAACGCAAGCGATTCCAATTTGGCAATGTTAAAAAGGCTGTTGCTGTTAAACCTGGGACTAATACTCAAATTTATGAAGTGATTTATGTAGAAATGGTAGATCCATCAGAACCTAATGGCAAGCATCTACCAAACAAACTAACTAATTTAGGTCATCAGAAAAAGAGCATTACTACTGACCTAAGCAATGTTGCGTGGGCGCCGGGATTTACTCCCAAGAACGATGCAGCAAAACTTGCAGAATTACAAGTGCCAGCGCCAGTTTCCGTTCGGGCAGATCCGATCTTAACAGCTGATAGTTCCGGATATTATCCATCAACACCAAACTCAGGTAATTATTACCCTAGTAGTGTTTCTATCTGGAGAGATCGTATTAAAACATGGCAAGCAGATGCTAATGATTCTTCAACAGGATTAGAACACGAAAGAAATTACCTGCCGCTATGGATGCGTAGCATTCAGTCAGGATCAAGAACAGAACTAGATTTTGTATTAGCAGTTCCATTATGCTATTGTAAAATAGGGACGGCTGATGACTTAATTTTAAACATCAAACATAGTAAATTTGATTTTAAGTTACTAGATTATACCGCTGACAGATATACAATAGATTCTGTCGAGGGGCAAACACAGGATAAATATCTTGTATTTAAAAACGATAGGATAACAGTATGAGTACTATAACCAATTTCAGTGGCAATATTAATGAATCATTTCCAGTACCGGGTCAGGATAACGACTCTCAAGGATTCCGCGACAACTTTAACAATACTAAACTTGCGTTTAACGAGACTAGCATAGAAATAAGCGATCTGCAAAGCAAAGTATTACTAAAGCAGCAATTAGGTGGTACTGCGGCTGTTGACAATGATTTAAACAATAGTACTATTAATAATGGATCTTATACTAACTTTTTCGGTATTGCAAATCCAGGTGGATCAGTTAGTACAGGGCAGGATATTAATGTTGACACAGCATCAATCCACACATTCCAACTAACTACAAGCATTAATTTTACATTCAAGAACTGGCCAGAATCTGGAAAGTATGGCATTGTTAGAGTACATTTTAAAGGACCTGCTGGCGCAGATGCAACTCCGGGATTATTTACAGCGGGCGGAGGTGACATTATTAAGAGTTTCGGATTCCCTTCAAATTTTGCAGTATCGTTATCTAAAACAACATCCGGATCGCAAGCAAGTGGACAACCCCAACTTGTGTTGAACAACTCTACTGACTTAGCAGTTGGCATGGTCGTTAGCGGAACTAGCATTCCAAGTTCACCTGTAACAACCATTACAAACATCAATTCAGGTACTGTAACATTATCGCAAAATTTAAGCGATGTTATTACAACTGGAACTACCATTCACTTTTCCTATCCTAACGGTAGAGCAATCGAAGCATGGTCAATTAACGGCGGTGCAACCGTATACGTAAAACACATCGGTGATTTCTAATGCATCCATTAGTTGGCGATTTGTCTTCTCTCAAAGATGCAGAACTAGAAGCTAAGGTTAACGAGTTAACCCGTAAGTATTTTAGTACCCGTAACATTGAAGTGCAGCAGCAGATGGTTTTAGTTTTGGACACGTATAAAGAAGAATTGAACAACCGCAGACAGCGAGAATACGAAAAAATGATGAATTCTCGCAATAAAGATCTTGACAAACTGATAAATGTAGACTAAAATATAGTCTATGCGTCAAGACATTTATAGTAATCCAATATACAACGAACAGGATTTATTTGAAGCCTTATACAAAGGGCAGGATAAATCCTTGTCTGCAATTACTGTAGACCCGAGCGAGGAAATATCCAAACTTGAAGCAGTTGCCGAAATATCAATCCCGAAATTCCAGGAGTTTGGTATTAGCATTAGCGACTACGATTACGCCATGCAGGCTGATTGGAATATGCCTAGCGAATATAAAGATTTTAACATAGTCGAGTGGGTAATGTCTAAATGCCCGGAGGAAAATCGTGAGCGTGTTGCAGAAGAACTAGAAGCATTTGCAGAACGTAATATGATAGATTTGTTGCGTTGGCTCAAGTATTTTGTAGATACATGTACTACTCAGAACATATTGTGGGGTGTAGGGCGTGGATCTAGTGTAGCAAGTTATGTACTATACTTAATCGGTGTACATCACATAGATAGCATTAAATATAATTTGGACTGGCAGGAATTCCTGAGATAAGTACTATTATAATCCTAGGAGATTAACATGGCAATGAAAGAACAACCAAAAAACGTTTACCGCACAATGCAGGGCAAAGAAGTTGATATGCATAAGATCTTTATGCAAAATGAGATGACTGTAGCCGTTGGCAATGTACGTGTAAATGCGCGAGGCGATGAGTTAGGCCCGGGCGGCAAAATTATTCGCAAGCGAGAAGAAGTATTAAGAGCTGCTGAAGGCGCAGTTCCGGATCAAGTTAACGTAAAGGCAGCGGCTGAAACTGCTGTAACAACACCTGTTAAAAACATTGAGGACATGGATCCAGAAGGCAATGAATAATGGCTGTAAAAGGTAAAATTGTACCAATCCGAGATCACATCCTTGTTGAGGAAATGAACTTCGGCGAACAAAAAACCTCCAGCGGCATTGTGTTACGCAGCGACGATGGTAAATCAGAAGGCGTTAAACCTCGCTGGTGTAGGGTTTATGCAATTGGGCACGAACAAACCGACGTTAAGGTTGGAGAGTGGCTGCTTGTAGAACACGGTCGTTGGACCCGTGGCGTTGAACTAGAACGCGATGACGGTTCTAAGATGACTATTCGCAGAGTTGACATTAATGGTATTTTATGTGTGTCCGATACTCGACCAGAGGGTCCAGAGTTTGGCGACTTTGTAACACCAGAACACGGGTCAACCCACAGTCCAGAAGACTTCCTTCGCATGTAATTGAGTAAACAGGGCTTGACATAGCCCTGTCCTCTCCTTTATAATACACAAAAGGAGATTCTATGAGCATTCAACCAAAAGATACTAGCAAGGGGCACTTTTATGTTAGCCTTGTAAAAAGTGCATTGCGAGTCATAGCAGGTGGTGCACTGGTTATGACTAGTATAGACCCGTTTAATTTTGATAATTTAATTGTTATTGCAGGCGGATTTCTAATCGCTGCAGAAATTTTAGGTATTGTAGAGGAATTAGTATGAAAGAACTATGGGTAGAAAAATATCGTCCATCGAAACTAGACGGATATGTTTTTAGAGATGACCACCAAAAACAACAAGTAACAACCTGGGTTAAACAGGGTACTATTCCACACTTGTTATTTTCAGGTAATGCAGGTATCGGTAAAACAACCCTTGCTAAAATCTTGTTTAACGAATTAGACGTTAATCCATTAGACATTTTAGAAATTAACGCATCACGCACAAACTCTGTAGAAGATGTCCGTGATAAAATTGTAAACTTTGTCCAAATGATTCCATTTGGTGAATTTAAGGTGGTACTACTTGATGAAGCAGATTACTTGTCGCCTAACGCTCAGGCAGCATTACGAGGCGTTATGGAAGAATATCATACAACGGCCCGATTTATACTCACTTGCAATTATCCTAACAGAATCATTCCTGCTTTGCATAGTCGATGTCAAGGATTCCACATTGAGCGTGTCGATGTTACTGAGTTTACCGCTCGTGTCGCAACTATTCTTGTTGAAGAAAATATTGAGTTCGATTTAGATACCCTAGATACGTTCGTTAAAGCAACGTATCCAGACCTGCGCAAGTGTATTAACATGGTGCAAATGTCTAGCATGGAGGGTAAATTACACCTACCAGAAAAAGGAGACACGGGTGAGGCAGATTACAAACTCGAAATGGTTGAGTTATTCAAGAAGGGCAAGATCAGCGAAGCACGTAAACTCGTCTGCGGCCAAGCTCGCCCAGAGGAGATGGAAGAGATTTATAGATGGCTATACGATAACATTGCCATCTTTGGAGACGAACCGACTCAAAACAAAGCTATTCTTATTATCAAGCAAGGTCTTGTTGATCACACACTGGTCAGCGATCCAGAAATCAATCTTGCAGCAACGCTGATTAGACTAGGAAACCTTTAATGGTTTGGCCTTTTAAAAAGAAACCAAAACATCAATTATATTTTACTAATCCCGAGTGGGCTATTAGAAAATACGCACCTATCCAGCCTGCAAAAAACTTTTTGCCACTTGCATTTAAGGATATGAATACGTATTTGATTAGAAAAAAGCATGCCATTGACAGCGTTAAAACTGTTAAGGCATGTCCGGGCATAGTTGACTTTTGCAGCGCAGGATACGTTATTACTGCATGGTGCGATATTGAACTAACTCCTACACCCGATGGTCAACAAGTACACGTTCGGTATAGCCACGACAAGTTTAAACACGGATTTCATCCTCCTGAAATGATACAAGATTTTATGAAATCTAAATTTGGGGTTAGAATGTCTGTTAAGCTCGATAATCCGTGGGCAATGTGGACTGACGAAGGGTATAGTTTAATGTACTTGCCACTATTCTATTATGACGATACTCGAAATTGGGAAGCATTACCGGGCTGGATAGATCACGATATTGCAGTAGTCGCAAACAATCCTATTAATATTATGTTAAAAGAATGTAAACCGACTATAATCAAAATGGGTGAACCTCTTGTACAAGTAATCCCGATTAAGAGAGAAGATTACGTAGCATATACAGGTGATGCCAATGAAGTTACTACAAAACGATGGGCAGGATTGTCATATCTGCACCGTATGTTGTTTAGTGGCTGGATTAAATTTATGCGAACCAAAAAAACATACACCGTTGATGAACACGACGTCGATTTGCCGTCAAACTTGTAAAACAAAAAGGGCTCCGAAGAGCCCTTTTTTAATTGTCGCCGTAAATTGTTAATACCTCCTTAACGGCTTCGTGTCTTTCAATATCTTTCTGGTCGAACTGGATAACATCAATATGTTTTAACCCAGGCTTTCCTGAGAGTAGGTTACAAAAATTAATCAAGCCGTTATCGCTTAGTCTGTCGGCTTGTGCTAAATCTCCTGTGACAACCATCTTAGAATTTTCTCCTAAGCGGGTTAGTAGCATTTTCATTTGATTAGTTGTAGCATTTTGCATCTCATCTGCAACAATATAAGCGTTCTTAAATGTACGCCCACGCATGTATGCTAGTGGAGAAATCTCGATTGTACCTTCTTCGAGCATTCTTGCTACTTCTTTTGCTTGGTAATATTCTCCGAATACGTCAAATATAGGTCGTGTCCATGGTGCCATCTTTTCATTTAAGTCACCTGGTAAAAATCCTAAATCCTCGTCTACGGAAACGGCGGGTCTTGTAATAACGATTTTGTCTACCACACCATCTTGGAACAGTTTAATGCCATGTTGTACTGCTAACATTGTTTTACCTGTACCGGCTGGGCCTATTGCAAATACGATGCTTTTTTCGTCATTTTGTAATTTGCTTAGGTATATCTTCTGATTAGCGTTACGTGCCTGAACAACTACACGTTGCTTCTTTTGAGGAAGATACGGTTGAAAATCAATTACTTGAACTTCTGATGTAAAGCGTTTTTTCACTCTTTTTGTCATCTAAGTTAACTCCTACTCTTTAATAGAAAAAGCAGGACTTGTAGCGACCGCCTCGATAACTACAGAGGTCCTACAGAAGTATTTAACACTTTGTCTAGAGAATTAAGTACACGGTTATTGTTTGCTCGAGAGATATCCTTTGATAAATATAATATCAATAATCTGGAATCACTATGTACGATATTTTAGACGTTATACGCAACATTGACGACTTATACGAAAACAACACAAGTTTATCTATTTTAAAGGACTTTGAACGGGTCCTTGACGAGCTAGACTTGTATGCTTACGAAAACTGGGAGGACGGCGAATTATGCTATGGTCCGCAAGTTGACCGTCACTGGATTACTGCAGGGTTTATGTGGCCGCGAGAGGCAATGCCTAACCCAATCGGTGCTAAACGTTTACAAGATTTAGGATGCAAAGTTAAGTATGCAAAATCGCATATTGTAGAACCACGCAAAATTAAATCGCCTGATGATATCCGCCCTGGCACAAAGAAGGGCAAGTTAGATCGTAAACCTGTTTGGATTGTCGAAATACAGATGCCAAAGAAAATTGCGTTTGACATGTACAAGGGTTACATGGACAAAATGAAGGCTGAGCAACAGGGTATAGAGGCGCCTACTGCAGGCACTCCAGTTCCAGGAGCTCCGGCACCAACTGCACCAATGGCCGCTCCAGTAGCAGGTGGTGCTCCGGTAGCAGGTGCTCCAGCAGCAGGTGGTGCACCAGACATGACAGGCGCTGCGCCAGCAGGAGTTTAATATGAGTTTACGTGCAGGTGACCTAAGACAGCTTGTTAAAAAAGTATTTGAAATTGACTCGTATAAGAGCAAGATCGGTGATGACGAGAATACTGTTGTTTTAAGTTTTACTGTTAGCGATGAAGATCCTGCAAAGGATTTAGAAAACTTCATCGAGATGGGATACGACTTTGTGTTGGATGCAGACACTAGCCCAGGCGAAACAGACGACGGAACTTACAAGGTGTTTGTCGAGTTAGAACGTGGAAGACACGTTGCCGAACAAATCCGCGAAATAATCGACGGAGTTGAAAAGTTAACAGATGAACCAGATATGCGCTTCCGTTACTTTAAAGGATTTAAAAGTAAAGAGGCTACTGAAGAAAACATTGCAGCATTAGTGCCAATGGACAAGAATTCATATAATATTGCCACAGAACGTAACAAACTAAACAATTTCCAAGAATTCTTTGTTAACAGTTATGCAGATGATATTAAATTGTTAGACGAATCTATTAGTTTTAAACGTATTTACGGTGATACCGTAAAATTCAACGTTGTTACTAGCGGTACTAAACAGGAAGTGTATGAATCGATTCAAGGACCACTTATGATCGAAAGCAAGGACATGAGTGAAATTTTGTTCCTTAGTAAATACATTGGCAACTACAACATTACCAAAATTGGTAATAAATTTATTTTTGAAAACAACGGCTGGGCCGTTGCACTGGAGAGACTATAATGGCAGACGGATTTGATTTTGATTTTACACTAGCGAAGTTTAAGGAGTGCGTAGGTAACCCACCTAACGCCGATCATTGGTTCGAGGCACTTTGTGAAATCTTACCAGACTACGACATCAACACAGTACCGCGTGTTGCAGCGTTCTTAGCACAAACAGCACACGAGTCAGGCGGCTATCGTGCTATTCGCGAAAACTTAAACTACAAGGCAGCAAGTCTTACTAAAGTATGGCCACGTTATTTCCCTTCAATGGATATCGCGCTAGCATACGAAAAGAAACCAGAAAAGATTGCTAACCGTGCTTATGCAAATCGGATGGGCAATGGTCCTGAAGAATCAGGTGACGGTTGGAAGTTTGCAGGTAAGGGTCTAATCCAGTTAACTGGTAAAGACAACTACACACGTTATGCACAATCAACAGAGCAGACATTAGAAGAAGCTAGCGAGCATTTAACAACATTTGAAGGTTGTGTACAATCAGCTGCATGGTTCTGGGAAGCAAACAACCTAAATCAATACGCAGACAACGGCGACATCCTAACAATGACTAAGCGCATTAACGGTGGCACAATCGGTCTTGAAGATCGTAAGAAACATTACAATCACGCATTACATGTATTAGGAGCCTAATATGTGGCTAATATCATTCTTACCGGACTGGGTATTTCATCTACTACTAATAGCAGGCCTACTAGGCATTGCAGCTTCATTTATTCTAAAGTTTATTCCTTTCGTTGCACAATATAAACTACCGATTCAAGCCGCATCTGTTTTAGCATTAGTTGTTGCGGTTTGGTTTGAGGGTGGTATTAGCAACGAAGAAAAGTGGCAGAAACGTGTTCATGAGTTAGAAAGCAAGGTGGCAGAAAGTGAAAAGCAATCTGCTATTGCTAACGGACAAATTGACAACAAGGCAAATCAAAAAGTTGCTGCGGTTAAACAAGTACAATACATTGTACAAGAGCGGTTACGTACAGAATCAGCAAGCATAGATGCACAATGTAAAGTTGTGCCAAGTGTAGTTGATTTGTTAAACACCGCTGCACGTGGTGCACAAACAGGAGATAAGAAATGAGATATTCAGCATTATTAATCGCCCTGTTGCTAAGTGCGTGTGTTGCAACTCCAGTTGCTCGTCACTTTCCAGATCAACCCGAAACAACAAAAGAAAACTGTGCCGAACTACAATTAGTTCCAGAAGGCACAGATAAAATTAGTGTTGTGTTAAGTACAGTTCTTGCAAACTACGGACAATATAGCGAGTGCAAGATCAAAGCAGAGACTTGGCAAGAGTGGTACACTAAACAGAAAGAAATATTTGACAGCGTAAAATAACTTTAAAGGAGCGAACAATGGAAGACAAACGATTACTCAAGTGGGTGTTTATTATTTTATTAGCACCACTTGCATTGGCATACTTTAGTGACGGAGAGCGTTTCCGTTACCCATGCCAGAACCCAGATAATTGGGATAAAGCAATCTGTAAAATGCCAGCGTGTGATGTAACTCGCACATGTCCGGAACACATTTTTAAGGGACAGCGTGACCCTAGATTAGGGCCGCCAAAGGACAGCGAAGGTAAACCAACTCCGCCGTCAATCGTATCATCATTACCACAACCACAAGGAGTATCTTGCAAATGAGCTGGATCAAAGACTATTTTGAAGCAAAGGCACTAATTGCTGCCGCAAATCCTAAACAAGAAACAGTAGTTTATACCGAAGAGCAACTAATGGCTCGCTTAAAGTTCTTCATCGGTATTTGTTTATCACTAACATTATTTGGAATTGTATTCGTAGTTCTGTATTCGTTAATTTTCGTTACACAACCACTTAATGCTATTTCCCCGATTGATTCTAAATTCTTTGAATTAATTATTCCGATTGCTACATTCTTAACTGGTACGCTGTCTGGCATTATGTTAGCGAGCCCCGGTGACAAGGAAGCAGCCAACAAGGCGCTAGACGCAGCTAACAAAGGCTGGGATAAACCAACAACACCGCCTCGCTCTTCAGGCGGCTTCGGTCAATCAACTTCAGGTGGGTTCGGTGGCGGATTTAGTCAACCACAACAAACTGGATTCGGCGGTGGCTTCGGCGCTCCGCAACAAGGTGGGTTCGGTGGCGGATTCGGTGACGTAGTTGGTGGACAAATTATGACTACTGCAGCCGGCAAGAAGATTGTACCAATCTTCGACGAACCAGAACTATAAAACTGTTTTACATCGTAGGAGCGAGCAATGGCATACCAAGGATCAGAAGTGTTAGATGGAGACAAGCAAGAAAGCTGGCTAAACAGCAAATGGCGTCCAATGATGGGTTGGATGTACATGGCCGTTTGTACTATGGATTTCATAGTGTTTCCAATCCTTTGGAGTTTATTGCAAGCAATGAACGGTGGCAGAGTAGAAACTCAATGGAGCCCGATTACCTTACAAGGTGCTGGTTTATTCCATATGGCTATGGGTGCAATCATCGGTGTTGCAGCATTTGGTCGTACACAAGAAAAACTAGCAGGAGTCAATACCAGTAGCTATAACACACCTGCTAGTAATTATACTCCACCGCCAAGCGAATACCCTACACAGACAAACAGATATGACTATCCAACACCTAGATATGACTATCCAATAGCAACAACAGCAAGCGGTAAAAAAATCGTACCAATCGGATACGAACCAGAACTATAAAGGAAACTTAAAATGAAAAAACTATTAGCACTATTAATCGTTGGCGCATTAGCTAGTACAGCATACGCAGGCGGTGAAATGAAAGAAGTATGTGATGTTGCCAAGGATAAGAAGGGCAACGTCGTAAAGAACAAGGACGGCTCTGACAAACAAGTTTGTAAGAAGATCAAAGTCCACAAGAAAGTCGAAGGCACTAAAGTTCCGGATGCAACCAAAAAGAAATAATTAAAATTTCGAACGGCTTGACAGGTCAACGTAAATAGTGTATTATAACTATTACTTGACCTGTTTTTATGACTATGAAAGATCACTATCAAACCCTAGGAGTACAGCCAAACGCAAGTGCCGATGAGCTTAAAAAGGCATATCGCAAATTGGCTAACAAGCATCACCCCGACAAAGGAGGCGATCAAAACACATTTAAGGATATTAGTGTAGCATATGACACACTAAGCGATCCAAACAAACGTGCCGAATATGATCAAATGCGAATGGGTGGGCCGCAAGTGCGGTTCCACACAGGGAATGGAGGGTTTGAACATTTCCAAGACATTTTCGGCGGCGGATTTGATCCGTTTGGCCATCGTTCAAATCCATTCTTTGGACAACGTGTTCCAAGAAACAGGGACCTAAACATCCAATGCCAAGTTACATTACTTGACTCGTTTGTTGGTAAGCAACTAGAAGCCAATTACACGCTGCCTAGTGGCAAGCCGCAAACAGTAGTAATTAACATTCCGCCTGGAGTAGAACATGGTGCTACAATTCGATATCCGGGGCTCGGTGACGATACTGTTCCAAATGCGCCACGCGGTAACCTTAACGTCACTATTATCGTGCTTCCAGATCCAAATTACCAACGAGTTAACGACGACTTGTATACCACCGTCCATATTAGTCCAATCGAAGCAATGATCGGATGTAGGAAAAAGGTAAAAAGCATTAATGGGTTAGAGATGGACTTGGACATTAGACCTGGGGTCGAATCTGGTACTGAGTTTGCTAGTAACGGTCACGGATTTAACAATGCTCACCATCAGGGATTTAAAGGTCGGCTAGTAACTGTAGTTAATATCAGAGCTCCGGCGATTACTGACCCAACACTAGTCGCTCAGCTAAAAGAACTGAACGATAAAATTGCTACTTCAAAATAATTTACAACATTGTTAAAGTGCTGTATAATTCATTAATAATTTTAATAAGGAACCATCATGGTCGAACCGAGTGATAACTTGCAAGCAATTTTTGAAAAAGCAATCGATACTGCTAAAAAACTGCACCACGAATATCTTACTATCGAGCATTTGTTATTCGCAATGCTTTTAGAAGACACGTTTACTAATACTATACAAAGCTACGGAGCCAATGTAGTAAACTTACGCAAGAGCATTGGCGATTACCTACAGAAAAACTGCGGAGAAATCACCGTCGAGGACGTTGTCGTTAAACCTAAAAAAACACAAAGCGTTGAGCGTGTACTAAATCGTGCATTCACGCAAGTGTTGTTTAACGGTCGACAAAAGATTGAACCAACTGATGTGTTCCTATCTATGATGGGAGAGAAGCGTTCATGGGCATATTTTTATATTGCCGAAGCAAACATTGATAAGGATAAGTTTGCAGACTTCATCAACAACAATGTAGACCAACCAGAGGAAGACCAACCAGTGCCAGATGGACAAAGCGCAAAAGCCCTGCAAGCATTTACTACTAATTTAAACGAAGCAGTTACTAAGGGTAAAGTTGATCCTGTTATCGGTCGTGTAGACGAACTAGAAGAAATTGCACTTGCATTAGGTCGTCGTAGTAAAAATAACTGTATCTTAGTAGGTGATCCGGGTGTAGGCAAAACTGCTATTGCAGAAGGCCTGGCATTTAACATTGTTAACGGTGCAGTTCCAGACTTCCTTAAAGACTACACAGTTTACAACTTAGATATTAGCGCAATGCTAGCAGGTTCTAAGTATCGCGGTGATTTTGAAGAACGTTTCAAACTAGTTGTTAAGGCACTACAAAAGAAGGGCAAGGCAGTTCTATTCATCGACGAAGCACATATGATTAGTGGCGCTGGATCGTCAAGTAACTCTGCAAACGATCTTGCTAACATGATGAAGCCTGCATTAAGCAAAGGTAATATCAAAGTAGTTGCATCCACTACTTGGGAAGAATATCGTAAGCATTTCGAAAAGGATCGCGCACTAATGCGCCGTTTCCAACGCATTACAGTTGACGAACCGTCAAGCGAAATGGCTTTGCAAATTCTCAAAGGCATTAAGAAATACTACGAAACACATCATAGCGTTAAGATCAAGGACGATGCACTAGCTGCTGCTGTTAAATTATCTGTTAAGTATCAGGCAGATAAAAAACTGCCAGACAAGGCAATCGATCTTATCGATCTTGCTTGCTCTCGATTTAATCTTAAACTTGCAGACGAGCGCATTGTAGGCGAACACGAGATTCAATACGAACTTGCTAAAATGATTAATATGCCAGAAGAGCAGATCATGGAAACTGAAAGCCAGGGCCTTGTTAATCTTAAAGATAACCTCGAATCAGAAGTGTTTGGACAGGATGTTGCTATCGAAGAAGTTGTTGACAAGATCCACGTTGCACAAGCTGGCTTAAAACCAGAAAACAAACCGATTGGATCGTTTGTGTTTATGGGGCCTACTGGTTGTGGTAAGACTGAAACTGCTAAAGCACTTGCTAAAAACTTAGGCACTAAGTTGCTACGTTTTGATATGTCAGAGTATCAAGAGAAGCACAGTATCTCTAAGCTAATCGGTAGCCCTCCAGGTTATGTTGGCTTTGAAGAAAACGCTGGCTTGTTGATTACACAAATTCAAGAGCATCCGAATGCGGTGTTGTTATTCGATGAAGTAGAAAAATCGCACCCAGATGTAAGCACAGTTCTTCTACAAATGATGGATAACGGGTTTGTTACAGGGTCTAATGGTAAGAAAGCAGACTGCCGCAATCTTATCCTTATTCTTACTACTAACGCAGGCGCACAAGCTGCTGAAAAGAATCAAATCGGGTTCGGTAGTCAAGAAAAAGAATACTCAAACAAAGATCTTAATAAGTTCTTCACCCCAGAGTTTCGCAATCGGTTAGACGGTATTGTCACGTTTAACAAACTTGGCAAACCTGTTATGGTTAAGATTGTTGAAAAGTTTGTCGATGAACTACGCAATCAAGTTAAGGACAAGGGCATTCGTATTAAAGTTGACAAATCAGCTATTAACTGGCTTATCGAGAAAGGCTTTGATAGCAAGATGGGTGCTCGTCCACTACAGCGTGTTATTGACAAGGAAATCAAGCGTGACCTTGCTAAGATGATGTTGTTCGGTGATTTGAAGGAAGGTGGCTGGTTAACTATTACAACTAATGATGGGCAGCTTGTATTAGCTGCAAAGCCAAAAACGCCTAAAGTACCGTTGCTTCCAGCGGAAACTATTGTAGAAGATGCAGTATAAGACTACTAAAAAGCTATTTATGGGGACATACCAGTACAAAGTTGTGCTGGTATGTGCTGGAGCAGGGTACTTTAGAAGTAATAATCTAGACTACGCACTTGAACGACTAAAAGAAGTTAACCCTAAATCACTATCAAATCAGTGGTACTACGGCATTAAAACACAGGATGACTTAGATTACGGGTTTAAACTGCATAATGCATTGTCAAAGTTAGACAATTACACTATTCGAATCGAAAGCCCGTGGCTTAGTTTTTACTCTAACTCACACAAAGACGTTGATTCTATCTGCAAACTAGACCGGCAGAAGGTCAAATACGTCTGTGTGCCGCCAAGTGTCGGTAGTTTAGACAAAAATACTGTAGTAATGCCTAAGATAGACTTTGATTTTAAGGTCACCTTAGGCAAAACTACATCAAATTACCACGGGTTTGTTGAGTGGGCTGACAGTAATAGTAAGCTGAAGCTAACTAAAACTTGTAGACGGGATCTTAGTAAGGACAATAGTTGGGGTGGTTCTTACTTTTACATCACCGGCGAGAAGAATTTGCTCATGGCAAAGATGCATTTAGGCGGGTGTATTAACAAAATTGAACGAATTGTTCGCTCGTAAAAGTGTAATCATATAATTCCAAATACGCTAAATATAGTAGTCGCACAGATTCTGTGCAAGTACACTATTTGGGTTTAAAAATGCGAATTGAAGAACTATTTGAAAACACTAATTTCGACGAAACGGAATACATTGATAAGGCCGAAGGCAAAATTGACTATGATTTAGCCGAGGATTTAGCATTCTACATGAATAACGATGACGACGTGTATCGACGTTCAGTGTACCCTGCAATTGTTAAATGCTTAGAAGCATCAAAACAAAAGAAGTCATTTAAGCCGTCAGCATTTAAACTAGCAGTTAAAGAATGTTATAAGTCGTATGCTAACAAGTTTCCGATTCGTTCATTGCCGACTGACATAGACGAGGAACTTTGCAACGAAGTGTGCGAAAAGTTATACAACGAAGTACAAGAAGCAATTAGTGAAAAGAAGTTAGAGGATTAATAGTGCTTTTAAGAGAATTGTTCTTCCGTGAAGATGCAGCAGCACCTAAAAAGTTAGGTCGTGCGTTTAATCACCTTGAAGACTTAGTTTTCTTTCACGGCAGCCAAGGCACATTAGAAGCCTTGCAACATTTAAAAGACTTTGCAACTGAACCCGGATCAAAGTCAATACGTATGAAGTGGGACGGCAATCCACAAGTGTACTGGGGTCGTGAAGTTGCAGGTGGGCCGCTAATATTAGCAGGGCACAACGGATGGGCTCGCGGTGCAAAATATTCCAATCCAGCGGATATTTACGATTTCATTGTGAACAAATCGGGTTCACCAAAGACTCCGCAAGAAAAAGCAGACCGTGAAGCATTTGGTAAACAATTTGCTAATCTATATCCGTTATTTGATGCAGCAACACCTAAAGACTTTGTAGGGTTTGTTTACGCAGATGCATTATTTTTAAGTCGGCCGGCGCTGAACCAACAAGGTGTTTATGATTTTTGTCCTAATCCTAAGTCACAAACCTGCTATCATGTTCGTGCAGATTCAGAATTAGGTCAACGTGTTGCAAACGCACAAGTAATGGTTGTCGGACATGCGTACTTTCCGCAGTTCGGTATGGAGGATCGTGCACAACAAGCAATGGACGACTTCTCAATGTTTAACAACACACCTGGGTTAATCGTCCAAGGACCAATTTATAATACTACACCACTACAAGTTAATAATAAGGGTGTAGCACAAGTTGAGCAATATTTAAAACAACATGCTGGACAGATTGACGGGTTCTTGCAAAGTACTGCTGGGTTAAGCGACCTTAAAGAAATCATTTACAAATATGTAAATCAAACTGCTAAAGCAAAACAATTAGATACTATTAGCACTGATGCATTCTTTAACTGGTTACAATCCAGTGGAGTTAGTGCGCCTAAGCAACAAAAGATTATGGCTCTAAGCAAACAGTTTAACTCTGGCTTAGATGCTATTTTTAATTTAGTTAGACAGATACAAAATATTAAAGATGTAGTTATCGATCAGTTAGAAGCAGGACACTCTGCAGATGTATGGGACACCCACGGCGAAGGGCGTGTGCGTTACGCAGATCCTGGAAAGCAGTTCGGTAATGTTAAGTTAGTACCGCGTAAGCGTTGGACACCATAATGAAATTAAGAGAATTATTTGACAATCCTAATAAGCCAGTAGAACCGCAAGGTGCTTCTACTACAGTAGGCGTGTGCTTTGGCCGTTTTAATCCTCCGCATAAAGGCCATCGTGCTGCGTGGGAAGCTGCTGCTGAGTTTGATCATTTTTACGTAGGTACTAATCAAAACACACAAGGACCTAACGATCCTCTCCCATATGATGTTAAATTAGTTGCTATGGCAACTGTTTGGCCAGAAGTTGAGGGGCATGTTATTCCAGAAACAAACCTGTTTACACTTGCTTCAAAGGTATACGACCAGCACGGTGATAACGTTGATCTAAAAGTTTGCACAGATGAAGCGTGGCTAACTGACACGCTAGTTAAGTATAACGGAGTTGAAGGTAAGCACGGTTACTTCAAATTTAACAGTATTGAACAAGTTCCAACACCTCGTCTAAGTTCAGCAACGGCGTTACGTGCTGCCGTTCGTAGCGGTGACAGAGAAGCGTTCAGTGCTGCGGCCGGCGTTCCTGCAGATACTCCTATTGGCAAACGTTCAGTACAATTCTTTGATCTAGTCAAACACTACTTAGATCAGTTTCCAGAACCAGTAAAGAAAACAAAGAAAGCGGTAGCAGAAGGCAAAGCTAAATCGCAAAACAAAATCGATAAATCAACAAAACGTGCTAGCAAACAGTTAGCAACTACACCGAACGCAAACTTAAACGGCGGTGATGCGTACCTTAACTATAGAATGAATCTAGCACTAGCAGGTGCTCCTGACTATCCAACAAAAGCAGAAAGCGAAATTGGCGGTGACCCATTGTATTCTGCTTACACTGATGCAGAATGGGAAATGTTAAAAATAGCTGCGAGAGAAACCGGAGCAGGCCCATTAAAAAGTCTTAACAGAAAGCGCAGTGAAGAAATGCCAGATGTTAATACAACTAGCACAATAGCAAAACCTAAACGAAATAAGTACGGTGTATAATGCAACAATACAGAATTACTACTGCTGATTTAAATCAAACAAGCGACGAAGACTGTTACCTGGCGCCAGATGATCCTATTCATCAACTAAAGGCTGCTAGTCAAATGGGCGGCTTAGGCAGCGAGGAAGCATTAAATCAATACAGGCAGTTACAACTACCAACTATAGTTGGTAACACTAAAGGGCAAGAAGCACGTGAGCAGGGCATTAAGCCCGGCACACCAGAATGGTTTAAACATTGGTTTGGAAAATAAAATGAAAATTTACGACATTATTAACGAAGGCGCAGAGGACTTTTCTGGAACGTACAGTCCAGAAGCAATTAGTTTAGGCAAAAAGTTTTGCGACCATTATAATATTACAGATCGAGACGACGTTCAACTAGTTGTAGAATTAATCGATAACTTTATGGATGAGTCCAAATCAACGGGCGAGCCGTTCGATATTAAAAGAGTAAAAAGTGAAATTACCAAAGCGTTTCGTCAAGTGTACCGCGGTATGGGCCCAGGACCGTCGTTCCGTAAAAGTTTTAACGGCGAAGGTGTGGCGGAAGGCGGCCACGACATTATGGTCAAACACCCACAATACGGATCCGAGTGGGAACACGCAACGAAAATGGATGGCAAGAAAAAACATACATATTCGTCTAAAGAAAGAGCAAACGCTGTGGCAAAAAACTTAATGAAGGGCAGTTCATCACAATATGCTGTCGCTAAAAGTGTAAAAGAGCAAGGTGTGGCGGAAGGTGAATACGATGATCCACGTTTCGAGCCACGTGAGCCAGACATGAGCCGCAAGGTTGACTGGGATATCGAAGCAGAGCGTAACCAACGTGGTACAGAAGAAGAATCGGACAAAATTGTCTATATTATCGACGATAACACTGACAAGGTTGTACTAAAGTTCAAGAGCACAGGCGGGTATTACGGTGATGTAAGACATGCTGCAAAGCACGGGTATGACACAGAGGGCGGCGATTACAGCATTAAATGGAAAAGAGCTGAGGTTAACGAAACTGCTACAGCAGGGGCTACTAGTGCAGGTAATGTAGCAGTTGGCGCAGTTTACAAAAATAAACCAGCAAAACAAGCAAAAAACAAGGACGGTACTGCTAAAAATGCACTAGATATGAAGGCAAATCTTCTAACTGGCGGCAGCATCAAACGATAAATATATTACAATATTGGAGTTCATCATGCATGACGATTTAGATCTAAATTTAGAACCTAGTGAGCCTTCTGTTCCAGACGTGGCGCAGGGCGGTGTTTCTTTACCTCAAGGTGAAGTAGACCACGAAGGTGCAATGGCTAAGGCTGATTTATACAAATTAGCAAATTATAGCCTAAAATTATTCAAGAAGATTCAAGACGGCGACCAACTAGAAGGTTGGGTACAAGCCAAGATTACAAAGGCTGCAGATTATATCGCTAGCGTTTATCACTACTTAGAGTACGAAATGCAATTTTCTGAGTACGGTAAGAAGTTAGACAACAGCGATGTTCTAAGCGAAAGCCAAAAGACTATTCTTAAGAACAGATTAATGGAAGCTAAGGCTGCTATTAAAGAACTTAAGAAGGCACAAGTTGAAAAGCAATTTGGCTTAGATGAAGGTATCCTAAGCGGTGGCGAACAAACTTGCGGTGAATGCGGTGGTTCAGGTGTTGTTCATATGCCGGCTCGTGCAGTTCCGGAAGAACTAAAGAACAAGGTTAAGACTTACAATCGTAAGGCTAAGGCCATGGCTGCTGCTACAAAGCGCATTGACAAGAACAAGAACGGCATCCCGGACGACGAAGAGTTTGACGAAGCACGTGACGACGAACCAGCTGCACCAGACGCTGACTTAATTGCAAAGCGTAAGGCACGTGAAGCTGCTCAACGCCGTCGTGAAGAACGTGAAGAAGCAGACCAAGACGATCTAAGCAAGGATGTTAAGCCTAAGGCTGCTAAGTCGTCGGGCACTAAGAAAGTTGCTGGTAAAGCATACGGCGGTTCTGCACAAAAAGACGATAGCGATGTTGAAGAAAGTCAAGGTGGCGTTTATGGCCAAGGCGTTTACGAAGGTAAGGGCAAGAAGGCTAAGAAAGACTACGATAAGGACGGTAAGATTGAATCTGAAAAAGATGAAGTTATCGGTTCACGTCGTAAAGCTGCTGGCCTAGACGAAGCTAAAGAAAAAGAACCAGAAGGTTTATATTCTAAAAAGCGTTTCGAAACTGACAGCCAACGTGTAGCACGTTTAGCTAAAGAAAAACGTCAAGCAGAAAAGAAAAAAGCCGCAGAGAAAGTTGAGGAAGCCGCAGAAGAAAAACGTGCACCAGCTAAAAAGACTGATCGTACAACAACGCTTCCAAGTGGTGCTAAGGTAAAGACTACTAAGGTACAAGGTTGGCAAAGTCAAAAGGCTGACAAAGAAGCTAAGAAAGATCAAGGCTTAGATGAAGCACAGCCGACACAACTACCACCAAACGATGACGGTGCTACTGCTCCTCCTCCAAAAGGTAAAGATGGACAATATCCAGTTGTAACATCTGGACCTAACAAAGGCAAACGTTGGAGTCCACAAACACCGGGTCCAACAAATCCAGTGTTTAAAGAATCAGCTGACTTAGCTCGTATGAAAGAGTTTTTAACTCGTTTAAACGGTTAATATTATGGATATGAAGAAACTCCTACAGGTTATGGACGGTGCTAGCACTAAACAGCCAGTAGGAGATTCTTCAGACATTAAACGTGCATTAGAAATTATTACAGAAGGTGCTAACCCTCATAAGGTTAGCCTTCCTGTTCAAATGGCTATGCAGCATTTCCAAAAGCCTGCTGAGAAGAAAGTTGCTAAAAGCAGCGGACTATTACAGCAGTATTTTGAAAATGTTGAAGCAGAACAACAATCAGCATTAAATGAAAAACGCGAAGCATTACGTATGTATTCGCAACAAATTGCAAAACGTGTACTAGTTAAAGAAGCAGCAATGCCTCCAGTCGGTGCAGCACCGGTTGCTACTCCAGATCCGATAGCTGCTATACCACAAGATCCTGCAGCCGCTGCTCCCGAAATGCCTGCAGACGAAATCGATACAATCACTTTAGACATTCCATTAATGATTAGGCTTCTCGAGTATGCCCGCGAAGATGCACAAACTGATATGGATTTGCACAATGTAGCTGAACAACTTATTGCACTTTCTAAAGAAGTTGGTTCATTATCGATGGATCAATATGACGCGATTGTAGGTGCTCCAGAAGAACCGGTAGCAGAACCACAAGCAACCCCAATGGCTCCTGTAGCAGAAGCATGTTGGAAAGATTACAAACAAATCGGAATGAAGAAAAAGGGTGGCAAAACAGTTCCCAACTGTGTGCCTAAAAAATAATATGGACTTACGATCATTAATTAATAAACTAGATTCAATTAACGAAGCAGAAGCGCCGTTGCCCGGTGCTGGCCAAAAAGGCCCAACTGTTGCAGCGGCAGCAGGTCAAGATCCTACTAATCCGTTAAACAAAGCATCTGGTCAAGCAGCACAACCTGCAACTTCGGCAGAATGGAAGCCGACTCCAGAACAAGAAAAATGGCTTGGCGGTGCAGATCGTCAAGACCCGTACATTCTAAACAGAATGCCAGGACAAAAGCCGCCTGTATCGTATTTTAAAGATCCAGCAGATCAAGCAACTGCAAAACAAATGGGGTTCCCGGCGGCAGCAACATCAGGCCAAGGCGCGCAACCTGCCAAGACTGCAACACAAGAGAAAATTAACAAGTTAAATCAACTTTTAGTTCAATTAGCAAAAACAAGATCGACTGCACCTGCACAAGGAACAACTGCACCTGCTGCTGATCAACAATCAGGACAGGCTGCACGACCTGCAGCAGCCCCTACTACAAAATCAGTATCGTCAAAGATTACACAAAATCCAGACGGAACATTTACATATCGTAATGCAGACGGTTCAAGTATTAAAATCAGCGAAGACGGTAGACCGTTAATTGCCGAAGGATTAATTGAAAGTTTTGGTTACACATTACAAGAAAATGCTGCTACAGATCTAGCCACCGGTGACTTAGGCAAAACTGCTGCAACTGCGGCGGCAGGCTACGGTGGTGGGAAAGTATTAAGCAAAATTGCAGGCAAAGCAATTCCGGGTGTGGGTACAGCACTAAGTTTAAAAGATGCATGGGACCGTTGGCAATCAGGTGACCGCACAGGTGCTGTTATTGCTACCCTTGCAGGTGCTGGTTGGTTAATGCCTGGACCTGCAGGTTGGATTGTAGGCGGCGGGTTAGATGCGCTAAACATCGGGCGAGAAATCGGTGGCAGCGCAGATGCTGCTAGAAATAAAGCAGCTAGTACCCAAACAGCATCAACAGGCGATCCTAAGATTGTTGCATTACAAAAATTCTTAAAGAAGCAAGGTGCGGACTTAGGAACTACTGGTCCAAATAAAGATGGCATCGACGGTGTTCTAGGTGGCAAAACTATAAAAGCTATGAATGCTGCTGGATTGTCAGAATCACAAAAAGAGAAATTAGGTGATATCCTATCAGAAGCAGGCTTCGGCGCCGCATGGGATGTTGCAAAGGGACTAGGCAAATCATTTGCGGGCGGGATGAAGAATCCTGAGCTAGCAAAAATGGTTAAGAACGTTAAGGGAGTGCCTGGTGGCGCTACTGCTGCAAAAATAGGCGGCGTGGTTGGGCGCAATCCGAAGAAGAGTGCTGCTGCTTCAATGGGATTGGGCGGTTACTTAGGTTCTAAAATGGATGGCGACACTACTGATCCAACTGCAACTGCAGATGCATCCGGTGCAACAGCAAGTGCCGGAGGCACTACGGCATCAACAAGCAACCAGGCTGCACAACCTGGTACATATACTCCAGAACAGCAACAGTTGATGCAGCAAATCAAAGACACGTTAACTGACTTACAAATGTCTGCACCAAATGATCCAGCAGTTGCAACTGCATTTAGTAATGCAAAACAAACAATAGAATTATTCACAGCACCAAAATAATTCAAGAAGTTTTGAGAAATGGCAGATTTATTCTGCCATTTTTTACCATTAAAATTTCTAAACACTTGACGCTCACACATAAGTACTGTACAATAGGCACATCAAAGGAGATTTTATGTCATCACGTTCATATGGCCCAGAAGAAAAGGCAAAATTAGAAAGATTAATCACCGAAGGCTCAACTGTACTTCGCGAAATTGAAGACTTACAAGAAAGTCTAAAAGACACAGTTAAAGCAGTAGCAGAAGAATTGCAGGTCAAGCCAGCAGTCATTAACAAAGCAATTAAAATTGCACATAAGGGCGATTGGCAAAACTATAATTCCGATTGGGAAGAAGTCGAAGCAATCCTCGATATCACAAAGCGCATTTAATGGATCAGATTACCAACTCTATATTAGATGTATATCGTTGGGCTGAACGTGATTTTCGAGACTGGCCGCTAAGGTTCATTCTCGAAATCACTGCTTGGTTCATGAGCATTGGGTGCGCTGTATGGATGGGATTAACGTTGCCGAACCCACCGTTCTTAATCTTGTACCCATTGTTTATTGCACAATGTATGATTTTTGGCTGGGCTGCGTGGTCAAGGGGGTCGACAGGTATGGTAGCTAACTACTTGCTGCTAGTCACTATTGACACTATTGCACTAATACGATTGATAACTATTTAAAGAAAGGTTTAATCAGCCATAAATGATTATGTTGGTATTTGCAAGCCATAAGTTGCATAAGGAGAATAAATGAGCTATGTAGACGCATGGTTCGACCGCGATAATGATATTATCAAAGTTGTCGAACGAAATACAAAAGGTGAGCGAGAGTTCAGGGACATTCCTGTTAAGCATACCTTTTATGTAAAAGACCCCAAGGGCAAACATCAAAGTATTTACGGTGAACCAGTTTCTCGTATTGTGTGTAAGAACACAAAGGAACTACGTAAAGAAATGGCTATTAATTCAGGTAAGCAATTATACGAAGCTGATATTAATCCGATATTTGTTTGCTTATCAGAACATTACTTAAATCAAGATGCTCCGAAACTAAACGTAGCATTTTACGATATTGAGGTAGACTTCGATCCAGAACGTGGCTACGCATCGCCAGACGATGCATTTATGCCTATTACTGCAATTGCTGTCTACCTACAATGGATGGAAACACTAGTATGTCTTGCAATACCTCCAAAGACCTTAACAATGGAGGAAGCAAAGGAACAGGTTAAAGATTTTCCTAACACTATTCTGTTTGATAATGAAGCAGACATGTTAACCATGTTCTTAGATCTAATTCAAGATGCAGACGTGATTAGTGGCTGGAATTCCGAAGGGTTTGATATCCCGTATACCGTAAATAGAGTTATTAAAACGTTATCCAAGGAAGATACTCGGCGTTTTTGTTTGTTTGACCAATTCCCTAGAAAACGAGAGTATGAAAAATACGGACGGCAAGCTGTTACATATGACTTTGTAGGACGAGTACATCTTGACTCGCTAGAATTATACAGAAAGTACACGTACGAAGAGCGCCACTCTTATCGATTAGACGCTATCGCCGAATATGAGCTCGGAGAAAGAAAGACACAATACGAAGGCACACTTGATCAACTGTACAACAACGACTTCAGAACGTTCATAGAATATAACCGCCAAGATACTATGCTTCTTGATCGCTTAGACAAGAAGCTAAAATTCCTCGATCTTGCTAACACACTAGCACATGAATGTACTGTATTGCTACAAACTACTATGGGTGCGGTTGCTGTTACTGAACAGGCTATTATTAACGAAGCACATCGTAGAGGATTCCAGGTTCCAAACCGTCCTAAGATGGACGAACGTGAAAATGCTCAAGCAGCAGGTGCGTATGTAGCGTATCCTAAAGAAGGGTTACAAGAGTGGATCGGTTCGCTAGACATTAATTCACTATATCCTAGTGCGATTAGAGCACTAAACATGGGTCCAGAAACTATTATCGGCCAACTGCGGCCAACTGTCACCGATGCGTACATTGACAACCAAATGGCCAAGGGCAAATCATTCGCGGCGGCGTGGGAAGGTAAGTTTGGTACTGATGAGTTTGAAGCGGTTATGAATCAAGAAATTGGTACTGACATTACGATTGACTGGGAAAACGGTGATGTCGACGTTGTTAGTGCAGCACAAGTATATGATTTAATCTTTAATAGCAATCAACCATGGATGATTAGTGCTAACGGTACTATCTTCACCCATGAAAAAGAAGGGATTATTCCCGGATTGCTAAAGCGTTGGTATGCCGAACGTAAGGAAATGCAGGCAAAATTAAAGGAAGCTATCAATGCAGGAAACAAAATTGAAGAAGAATACTGGGACAAACGGCAGCTTGTTAAAAAGATTAACCTCAATAGCCTTTATGGTGCTATTCTTAATCCTGGGTGTCGTTTTTTCGACAAGCGTATTGGTCAGTCTACAACACTTACAGGACGTCAGATTGCCAAGCACATGGCTGCTAAGGTAAATGAGATTATCACCGGTGAATTTAATCACGTAGGTAAAGCAATTATCTACGGTGATACTGACTCTTGCTACTTCAGTGCATACAAAACACTTAAGAAAGAGATTGATGCAGGGCATTTACCATGGACTAAAGAAAGCGTTATCCAACTATACGACCAAATCGGCGAAGAAGTTAATGCAACATTCCCACAATTCATGCTCGATACGTTTCATGTGCCTAAGTCACGTGGCGAAGTTATTAAAGCAGGACGTGAGGTTGTTGGGTCAGCATCACTGTTTATTACTAAGAAGCGTTATGCTGTACTAGTATATGATAAGGAAGGCAAACGTAAAGACAAAGACGGCAAGCCCGGTGAAATCAAAGCAATGGGGTTGGACCTTAAACGCTCAGACACTCCAGAATTCATTCAAGACTTCTTAAGTGACATTCTTAAAATGGTACTAACTGGGTCATCTGAGCAAGCCGTGTTAGACCATATTAGCGAATTTCGAACTAAATTTAAGGCTCGTCCAGGTTGGGAGAAGGGTTCACCAAAACGTGCAAACAAGATTACCGAATACCAAGCGAAAGAAGCTAAGGCAGGTAAGGCAAATATGCCAGGGCATGTTCGAGCAAGTATTAACTGGAACACTCTGAAGCGTATGTTCGGCGACAAATACTCAATGAACATTACCGACGGTGCTAAGGTTATTGTTTGTAAGCTCAAACAGAATCCGCTTGGCTTTACATCAGTTGCATATCCGGTTGACGAAATGCGTCTACCACAATGGTTTAAGGACTTGCCGTTTGATCATGCCGAAATGGAGCAGACAATTATCGACAACAAGTTAGGTAACCTTATCGGTGTATTGAATTGGGATGTACGTAGTACTGAAGAGAAGAATACCTTTAACAGTTTATTCGACTTTTGACAAGATTGACCATTGACTTTTAACACAAACCTAAATATAATCATATCATATGGAGAACATTATGAAAGACATTTTACAAGATCTAGTAGCACACACTCACGCACTAGGATTTATTCCGCTAGTAAAAATTAGTTCAGCAGAAGGCGAAACTGCTATCGAAGCAATGGCAGAAGATCGTTCTGTTATTGTTCAAGCAAAAACTAAAGCAAATGTTGATGAGTTTGATGGTATCTTTGGTATGCCGAATCTAAACAAGTTAGCAATTCACCTAAACTGTCCAGAATACAAAGAGAACGCAAAGATCTCAGTTGTTAAGGCAGAGCGCAATGGTGAAGTTATTCCAACAGGCTTGCATTTTGAAAATGCAGCAGGCGATTTCCAAAATGATTACCGCTTTATGAACACTGAGATTATTAACGAAAAGCTAAAGTCAGTTAAGTTTAAAGGCGCAAAGTGGGATATCGAATTTGAACCTAGTGTTGCTAGCATTCAACGTCTAAAGTTCCAAGCAAACGCTAACAGTGACGAAACAGTATTCCAAGTTAAGACCGAAGATAACAATCTTGTATTCAGCTTCGGCGATGCCAGTACACACGCTGGTAACTTTGTATTCCAAGCAGGCATTGACGGCAAGCTAAAGCAAACATGGGCTTGGCCAGTTGTGCAGGTTATGAGTATCCTTAATCTAGACGGCGACAAAACTGTGCGCATTGCAGAAGCAGGCGCTATGCAAATTACAGTTGATTCTGGATTAGCAGAGTACAACTATATTCTACCAGCGCAGAGTAAGTAATGGTAGAGACTCATAAACGCACAATAGCTAGGATGATTAGTTACAGGCTAACTGCTCTGTTACTAACAGTTCCGTTAACATACGTACTAACAGGCGACTGGGGTAACGCATTCGAAGGTTCTGTTTTCCTTCATGTTGTGTTAACATTAGACTATTACATCCATGAAAGGATCTGGCTAAAGATCAAGTGGGGTAAGAGTGAATAAAAATTTAACAGCAGCCCAGAACGATTATGCATACTTCTTACCGGCGACGAGCGGTTTTTACAGCACGTTTATCGGTAAGCAACGGTATAATAACTATGTAGACCCTGCACGTATTCCTGCAAGTTTTACATCAGGTGTAGAAAGTCTAAACTATCTAGATCCAGACAAGGGTGCATTTTATTATGACCACTGTTTGTATTCAGCAGGTCACGCTAACTTAGATCTTACTAAGCAAGACGAAAGCGAGGACATGTTCCGCAATCGCAATCGTGCTACTAGTTGGGTATTAGGTGACTCGGGTGGATTCCAGATTGGTAAAGGTGTTTGGCCAGCTGACTGGAAAGATCCCAATTGCCCTAAAGCACAAAAGAAACGTGAGCAAGTTCTCACGTGGATGGATGCGCTTATGGACTACGGCATGGTACTTGATATTCCTGCGTGGGTTGCTCGCAGCCCGAACGGTCGTGCCGCAACTGGTATTAACAGTTACATCGAAGCCGTACAAGGCACATACATTAACAACGACTGGTTTATCAATAATCGCAACGGTAACTGTAAGTTTTTAAATGTTCTCCAAGGCGAAAATCACGCAGACGCAGACGATTGGTATGATCGTATGAAGAAGTACTGTGATACAAAGATTTATGGAGACCGTGCGTTTAATGGTTGGTCGATGGGTGGACAGAATATGTGCGACATCCATCTTGTACTAAAAAGATTAGTAGCATTACGATTCGATGGCTTACTAGAAAAAGGGCAGCACGATTGGATGCACTTCCTGGGCACTTCTAAATTAGAATGGGCAACTTTACTAACTGATGTACAACGAGCAGTGAGAAAACACCATAATGAACAATTTACCATATCTTTTGATTGCGCCTCACCTTTCCTCGCAACAGCGAATGGACAAATCTACATCCAAGTCGAAACCCCAGACCGTAAAAAATGGGTCTACCGAATGGTGCCGTCTGCTGACGACAAGAAGTATGCAACCGACACAAGACTGTTTAAAGACGCCGTCATCCAAGACGGAATCTTCGCAAACTTCGAGAGCAGCCCTCTTATCGATCAAGTTCAAATGAAGGACATCTGCATCTACGGTGCAGGTACTCCTAAGCCAGGCGTTACAAATCCTGATCCGTTAAATCCTGCAGATTGGTTGGTACCTCCAGACTTGAATAAGTTAGGCAAAGTTAGCAATCGCACAAGTTGGGATTCGTTTAGTTATGCTATCCAAATGGGGCACAACGTTTGGAGTCATATTAATGCAGTACAAGAAGCCAACCGACAATATGACTCCGGTATTATGCCAGCGATGCTAGACGTAGTAAGTGCAAGCGGTAAAACCCATTTGAACTACGAGCATAGATTCTTTAGAGACATTGTTGATGCTATATTTGCAACAAGTTCCAGAGGCGAAGCTGACAGATTAGTCGAAGAATATAATCGTTATTGGATGAGCATTATCGGCACTCGCGGTGCAAGTGGTAAGAAAACGGTTAATGCTAGCACACATTTTGCCAATCTATTTGACGAAGTGGATCCAGACCCTGTACAATTAGACCATAGCGAAGAATTTACAGACGACGAAGTTAGTGCACTTGATAAACTAGAAGAAGATATCCATAATGGAACGCAATTATAATACCGGAATAGAAAAGGACGTACAGTTCTTTTTTGGTAAGGAAGTAGAGCATACGCCTGCATATGGTATGGACACATTGTTTGTCACAGGTGTCCATACTGTAGATGTTATTGAAGCTAAACTAGCAGAAACTACATATCAGACTAAGCATATCTTTTTTGGTGCTAATCATAGTTTTAAGCCATTTGGTAACGATGAGTGGACCGCTTGGGAAAATATGATTGTGTACTTCCTTAAGAAGGGATACTTGTGTAGCCTAGATATTCCAATTACTGAGCTTGACGACTTTAATGACGGGCCGTTAAACGAGTACAATAACTTTATTCCGCAGATTAGAGTGCCAATTCCTTATGTGAAATTGTGGAATTATAATACAATGATTAAAATCGACGATAAAGGTTTTAATGCAACTAATCCCGGTGTTTGGTCACACAGCCTACATCAATTAATGAGCCGTAGAACTTTTACGTCTTGGGACAAATATAACGACGATACAGTACTATAATGAATATTAAACAAGACATTCGCCCAAGTAAAATGATTTGGATTACTTTCCGTAAAGAAGGTATTCACTGTTTTCCTGATGCATTAACTAATCCGCAGTTTGCAACAGGTGACGAGTATGACGTTAGTTTTCTAGGCCATCCACATCGCCACATCTTCCATTTTAAAGTGTGGATCGCTGTAGAACATAATGATAGAGATATTGAATTTATTCAGTTTAAACGCTGGTTGGAAAATCTGTACGAAGATGGTACAGTCCAACTAGATCACAAGAGTTGTGAAATGATTTCGGACGAATTGTACGTTGTCATTTCCGGCAAGTATCCACGCCGTGAGGTATGGATTGAAGTCTCCGAAGATGGAGAAAATGGTAGTTTCATTAAGTATTAATTTTTTCAACCTTTAGAAGGATAGCTATAATGGCTAAGAACTACAACGATTACAAGTATTTTGCAAATCGTCCCGATGTCGTTAAAATCTTTGACGACCTTGAAAAACTACACGACTTTTGTCGTTTCGAACTGCTTCCGTTTAACGAAGCAGACTTGTACAATCGCCATAGCAAGGTGTGGCAACAATACGAACGCAGTACACGGCCACGTCGGCCATGGAACGGTGAACGTAAGCCGTACCAAGGTAAGAACCCAAGGTATTAATAATGAACGTCTTTCTAGTCGATCTAGAGGCGGTTGAGACCAGGTACACAGGACAATGGCAGTCCCATGTGCCTGCTCTCTTACGAAAGGCAGGACACAATGTCACAGTTATTTCAGGACCAACAGATATCCCCGCAGCAACAACTCCAGGAGCATTCCTCAACTTTGGAGGAACTAATGTTTACAAGGCTTCCCAGGTTGAGCAGTTTAGTCGCTTATTCTGCGAGGGACACGTTAAGCCTGGCGATCATTTTATTTTTACTGATGCTTGGCATCCTGGAATCATCAATTTAAAATATATGAGTGAACTGTTACAAGTACCTGTAACGATTCACGCATTATGGCATGCGGGTAGTTATGATCCACAGGACTTCTTAGGTCGTCTTATAGGTGATGCGGCATGGGTGCGTCACTCCGAGAAGGCGTTCTTTGCGGCTGTGGATCATAACTACTTTGCTACCCAATTCCATATTGATATGTTTTGCGCAAATCTGCTTAATGATGGGATGTGCGAAAACCCGTGGGCAGAAGAAGATAAGTCAGAAATGCTCGCAAACGGAAAAATTGTGCGCACTGGTTGGCCGATGGAATATTTTGGCGACACATTGCTACCTTACAAGAATATGCAGAAACGGGACCTTATTTTATTCCCGCACCGTATTGCTCCAGAAAAGCAAGTTGAAATCTTTAGAGATTTAAAAGAACATTTACCGCAATATGAATTTGTTGTTTGCCAAGATCAACACTTAACTAAAAATGAATACCATAATTTGTTAGGCGAGGCAAAGTTAGTCTTTAGTGCTAACTTGCAAGAAACACTCGGCATTAGTTGGTATGAAGGTGCTGTAGTAGATGCCATCCCCATGGTGCCGGATCGGTTAAGTTATAAAGAAATGGCGTTCGACACTTTTAAGTATCCTAGTACCTGGACTGAAGACTTTGCATCGTACGAAGCGGCACGGCCATTTTTAGTAGGACAAATTATGCAATACATGGAAAATTATTCTAAGTTCTTGCCGCAACTTAGAAAACAAACGGAGTATTTACGTGACAACTTCTTCTCAGCAGCCGGACTGCTCAACAATATTAAGTAGCGATCTCACAACAGATGATATCATAACTATTAGTTCGCCATATTATTCAGCCGGATACAATTACAATTCTAATATTAGTACTATCACGCTTACAGGTAGCGGAAATACAACATATACTATTCCTTCTTTAACAGGTGATACTATATCGTTTCCCGACAGTATCAATACTATTGAAAGTTACTTTCCTAAAGAATTCATTAATTCATTTCCCAACTGGGATAAAATTGAAGAGATGCGCAAAGAGTATCCTGCACTAGATATTGCTATGAAAAAGTTTGAAGAAGTCTATAAAATGGTGGAAGACGACTGGCAAGCACAAAAAGGTCAAAAATATGGCAACCGTCCATAACGGGGGATACCAGACGCCAGCCGGATCAATTAATACAGTCACGTTAACAGGTGCAAGTAATAGTGTATTAACTTCTGGGGTAGGTATTACCGGCACAACTACTTGGACAGCACCAAATTCGCATTTTAACAACGGCAATGGGCAGGCTATAATGAGCATTCCCCACGGCGAAGATAAAGTAGTAATTGAAGAAAAGGCACAATTGGAAGTTAAGGGGCGAGTTAAAATTAATGGTGAATTTTTAGACGAACGTCTTGAACGGATTGAAACACTATTAAATATTCCTACTAGAGATGTTACAATGGAACACAAATACCCTAAGTTAAAAGAACTGTGGGAAGCATATAACAGAGAACTAGCAAAGTACAAAACTTGGGACAAACTAAAGGATTCAGAATGAAAAAGATTTACTATACATGGCAGCACATCGAAGGTGCGTGTCTAGACATTGCAAGACAGATGTCAGTGGATAACTGGCGGCCTGATTATATTGTAGGGCTAACCCGGGGTGGGTTAGTTCCAGCTAACTTGTTGAGCCAGTATCTTAGCGTTCCGATGCATACTCTAAATGTTAGCTTCCGTGATGGCGGCGAAGCAGAAAGCAACTCGTGGATGGCTGAGGATGCATTTGGTTATGATACTAATCCTGCAACAACCATTAAGTGCAACTCTAATCTAAAAAAGAAAATTCTTATTGTAGATGACATTAACGATACCGGTGCTACACTACAATGGATTAAAGAAGACTGGCGAGCAAGCTGTTTACCTGCCGCAGTTGATTGGGACTACGTGTGGGGAAATAACGTTCGAGTCGCTGTACTAACACATAATCAATCAAGCGAATTTAAAGACCCAGACTATAGTGTTTGGACTGTAAACAAAGCAGAAGAAGATTGTTGGCTTGTTTATCCGTGGGAGGAATTTTGGAAATGAGTGACCTAACTATCGAAGAGATGCAGGCAAAAATTGAACGTGTAAAGATTGATATAGAGTCATTACGCATGGCAGGAGACGCTAGTCGTAAACTCGAAATTCTTACAGAGTATAAAAAGTATCTAGAAGACGAGCTAGAATTTACAAAGCGCGAGCAAGATTCGGCAAAATAAAAGTTCAAAGCTGTTGCAAAAACCTAAATAATATCTTACAATAACATATAGACATCCACGTCTGTAACTCGGAGAATAAATGAAGAAACTAAATGATGTAATCAGAGAACGTATGCATATCGCAAATAAGCGTTTCTGGGCAGGTGATAACATTAGTGAGTTTGTCAGCGAAGGCGACAAGAACGCACTAATCAACGAAGCAACAGAAGCATTCGAAGGCGTGTTAGATGCACTACTAATTGATCGAGAAACTGATCCTAATAGCAAGGGCACCGCCAAGCGACTTGCCAAAATGTATTTTAACGAAATTATGGCAGGTAGATATGATCCAGCGCCTGACGCAACTGCGTTTCCAAATGACAGCGACGACCGTTATTCAGGTATGCTCGTAGTTCGCAGTGAGCTACGTAGTATGTGTAGCCATCACCATCAGCCTGTATCTGGGGTCGCGTATATTGGAATTATTGCAGCTGGTAAACTCATCGGTCTTAGTAAGTACACAAGAATCGCTCAGTGGTGCGCTCGCCGCGGAACACTACAAGAAGAGCTAGCTAATGATATTGCCCGAGAAATAATGAAAGCAACTGATGCTAAAGACGTAGCAGTCTACATTCAAGCAACACACGGCTGCTGTGAGAATCGCGGTATTATGGCACATAGCTCGCTAACACAAACAACTGTTCTTAAGGGTGCATTTCAAAACGACCCTGGCACTAAGAAAGAGTTCTTTGACAACATTAAACTGCAACAGGAGTTTGCACCGCGATGAGAAAGCTAATTGAATTTTACGATCCGATAGTCGAAGAATGGCGCGAGTGTTACTTTATAGGATACACTAGTCAAGATGCTACAGTAATAGAACTTATAGGCGGAGGAGTTGTAATGCTGCCTAACGGTACTGCTCAACTAAGAGATGTCGGAGTTAACCAATGAAAAAACTAATCACAGAAATTAAAGAACACAGCGGATCGGCATACCAACTATATGCAGAACTAATCGATGTAGCAAGTCCAGAGGGCCATAAACAGTTGTCGTTTAGCAGCGTGTGGACTGGTGCAAAAGATCCTAAGCTAGAACAGAACAAAGCTAGATTTATGTTGAGTCCGGCAAGTCTTAAGAATCTACAAGAATTATTAGAGACAAAATAATGAAAGCACAAACACCAGCGCAGGGAATTATGCGAACTTACGATTGGGGTGATAGCAAATATTACAAGGTTACTTGCGGTTGCGGGCAACCTTGGCACGAACACGAGTTTGAAGTTGAAGCAGACCAGTGCGGTGTTAACGTTAACTTAGATGTTACGCTTAAAACAGATTATTGGACTGAATGGATTACTAAACGGTACGACATTGATAACGAGATTTTACAAGAAGTAGATTGGTGTTGGAAGGACTTAGTAAACGGAACTATTCGCAAAGTTAAATTAACATGGGAATTGTGGACTACTGGTGCTATTACTTCTAACACTACTATCCACATGGACAAGCAACAAGCCCTTAACTATGCAGAAGCACTGAAGGCTGCCATTAAGGATGTTGAAGAATTTAGGAATAAGAAAAATGAGCCAGAAATACCTGCTAATTAAATTAGAACACAACCGAGAAATTAAGTTGTGCTACAAAGAGCAACCTAACGGCACATGGGTTAGTACGATGGAAGCTGAAACAATGCAAGACATCAAAACTCACTTTCCAGGTATTGTAGAAAATAGGGATGCAGAATGAGTAAATTAAAAGTAGCAGAGTTGTTTTACAGCATTCAAGGTGAAGGTCGCTATATGGGCGTTCCTTCTATCTTCTTACGCACATTTGGGTGCAACTTTAAATGTGCAGGGTTTGGCTGCAAGCCTGGCGAGTTAAGCGAAGAATATTTAAAAGTAGATCCTTCGCAATATACGCGATACGAAGAATTGCCACTTGTTAGCACAGGTTGCGACAGTTACGCATCTTGGGATCCACGATTTAAGAATCTAAGCCCGATGATTGAAACTGACGATTTAGCAGAAGCAATGGTTAATATGCTTCCTAATCGCAGGTGGGAAGACGAGCATCTTGTTATTACAGGCGGCGAGCCATTGCTAGGTTGGCAACGTGCTTATCCAGATTTACTGGACCATCCTGTGATGCAAGATTTAAAAGAAATTACTTTTGAAACAAACGGTACACAAAAACTTACCGAAGAGTTCAAAAGCTATTTGCTGTTTGACTGGCAAGGTAACGCACTACGTCCGCGAAAAGTTACGTTTTCAGTTAGTGCTAAACTAAGTTGTTCAGGTGAAGAACGCAGCGAAGCAATTCGCCCAGACATAGTTTGCGAATACGAAGAAGTTGGCTACACATATCTTAAGTTTGTAGTAGCAACAGAAGCAGATGCGGAGGAAGCAATTGAAACAGTTGACATCTATAGATCGGAAGGATTCCGCGGGCCTGTTTATCTTATGCCTGTGGGCGGGGTGGAGTCTGTTTATACTCTCAATAACCGTCGTGTTGCTGATCTTGCGCTAGCAAACGGACTACGTTATAGCGACAGATTGCAAGTACCATTATTTAAAAACGCATGGGGGACATAAAATGGCAGAAGAAATTAAACCAGTACCAAACACACTAGAAACAATAAAGATAACAGACACAACAGTAGGCTTATATGATTGGGCAAAAGTAATGTCTGAGGACAAAAGTCCTGCTGTTTATGCCCACGCATGGATTCCAATCCACGCAGGCGAATACTTAGAACCAGTGTTAGCTGGATTTATGACTAGCCCTGTTGGAATTTACAACAGTAAGCCACTTGAAGCAAAAACGGTTGCAATTACCGATATTACAGAGTTTAGAGAAGAGCTAGCAAAGTGGATGGCAGAAGGTAAAAAGGTTTTCCTTTATATGCCTATTTGGTATCCAGGGCAGCATGTGTTTAAAAAGCTAGATCCATCATCGTTTGAACCAGTGGATTGCGATCCGCCAGAATGGCTTGAGGGGCAATGGAAGATGCGATTCGCAGTATTAGAGGGATAACATGTTTAAAAAAATATTCGAAAAATTAACAGGCATCGACAAGATAAAGCAAGAGGCTGCAGCAGCTCTTGAAGCAACTCGTAAAGCTAATGAAGAAAAACTAACAGCACAGCAGGCAGCAGAAGATGCGAAGGAAGCTGAACGTATTGCTAAACTTACACCTAAAGAACGTGCTACGGCTAAAGGCGAACCGTGGGTTGATGTTTTAGAAACCCACGTTAACAAAGAAAACATCCGCAATGGATTCTTTGAGCTCGATTGGAATGAGTACTTTATTAAGGAACTCATCGAAGCAGGTTACGGATTTGAAGAAGACCCGCCAGAAGAAATCGTAGATAGATGGTTTAGAGATCTTGCTGCTAATATGCTCGTAGAAGACGGACTCGATCCTAGCTCGCGTACAGCAGGATATATTAACGTAACTAAACTTGCAGACGGCAAGGCACAAGTAGAATGAACGTAATCGAAAAAAACGAGTATATCGACTTATATGATTTCAGTTCGTTATTTACGCAAGCTGATAACGACGAAATCAAAAACATTTCGTCAGAAATTATTAAAGCCGGACATTATTTTAAAAATAGTCCAAAGTTTCAGACACAGGAAAACTTGTTTGCTAGGCCTGAACCTATCTGGCTCAAAATGCGCCAGAGCTTTATCTACTCTTGCTTTATGTTTTTAGGTAAAGAAGTGCGTATTAAAAATCTTATGAGTTGGGTCTTTATGACTAGTGCCAAGGACGCAGAAGATCGAGATAAACTTTGGCATAACCATCATGTTAGCGACAACAATGGCACTACTGATACAGTTAGTGGGATTTGGTACGTACACATTCCAAAAGTTATCACTAACACCGAACTAACTGGTACTGAATTTTGTTTAACGCCGGCGGATTTTAAAAACTCATTCTTTTTAAAGCCGAATGACTTGACATGGCACATATACCCTAGTAAAATATGGCATAGACCGGGTATTACAGATTCAGATGAATACCGTTTCGTTTTTGCAGCAGACATGGAATATTATACATGACATACATTTTAGTTGATACAGCAAATACATTCTTTCGTGCTAGGCACGTTGTACAAGGCTCTGCTGATATCAAACTAGGCATGGCTTTTCACATTACCTTTAACAGCATTAAGAAAGCATGGCAGGACTTTGAAGGAAAGCATGTTGTATTTTGCTTAGAAGGGCGTAGTTGGCGTAAGGACTTTTATAAACCGTACAAAGCAAATCGCGCAGCGGCCCGGGCAGCCCTTACCGTTAAAGAGCAAGAAGAAGATGCATTGTTCTGGGAAGCATTTGACGAATTTAAAAAATTCATTACAGAAAAGACTAACGTCACAGTCCTGCAACATCCTCAATTAGAAGCAGATGATTTGATTGCAGGGTTTATCCAAACACACCCTAATGAGAAGCATGTTATTATTAGTACAGACAGTGATTATTATCAACTAATAAATGAGCGTGTTAGCCAATATAATGGTGTTCAAGAATATCACATTACCCACGACGGTATTTTTGATAACAAAGGCAAACTTGTTAAAGATAAAAAAACAAACGAACCTAAAGAAGTTAAGCCCGAGTGGTTGCTGTTTGAAAAGTGTATGCGAGGTGACACTAGCGACAACGTCTTTAGTGCGTATCCCGGTGTACGTGTTAAAGGTTCTAAGAATAAAGTAGGCCTTACAGAAGCGTTCGAAGATCGAAACAGTAAAGGGTATGCTTGGAATAACTTAATGCTTCAACGTTGGGTAGATCATAATGGTCAAGAGCATCGTGTACTCGAAGACTACGAACGCAATCGTCAACTAATCGATCTAAGCGCACAGCCTGCACACATTAAAGAGTTTATTCAAAGTACTATCGAAACAGATTGTGTACCTAAAGATGTAACACAAGTTGGTATTCGTATGCTCAAGTTTTGCAATACTTGGGACATGAAGAAGATGGCGGATAATATCCAGTCATATGCTGAACCATTCCAAGCAAAATATCCAGAAACAGCAGTAACTATGCGTAAACTTATCCAGGAGAACTAACATGGCAATATGGGCTGTATCAACTTATTATAAAAAGTCGTGTGAAGAACACGAGTACTGGACCAAAGACGGTCAAACTATTATTCATAAAACAGGTTGGCGATGGGCAGGGTTTACTGTAGAAACCACCGACGATAATCCTCCAGAATTTGAATTTGATTTTGTGCCCGGCGGCGATGGCAAAAAAGACAGCATCGATATGTACAACTGTCCAGGTTCTAACATTGATAATGTTGAGCTAGATAGTATGACCGACGGCTGTTGGGACGATATCGAGTGGCCTGAAGACATGGACGAGGAAGAACGCGAGCGTCTGCAGGAACTTATTGATGAAGAAGGCATCTACGGTGCACTAGAAGATCAAGAAGGTTGGATGCTTGATGAAACTCAAGCGTGGTGTTGGGGACCGATCCAAAGCGAAAGTGAAGACGGTAAAGTAGTTCGCATTGTAATCGCCGACGATGACGGCAATGCTATCGAATTTAAGGAAGATTAATCATGGTAAAAACAAAGAAAGCAACAAGCGGTGAGGGCGGCAACCATTTAACTATCCATCGTTATGACGACGGTAGTGTAGATATGAAGTGGAACTGGGATGCGCTGTTAAAAGAAGTGCAGATTGCCACTGGTGCTAGAACAGTCCAGTATGTTGATGTTGGCGATTTAGCTCCAGTTGAAGCCGTTGCATTCATTAAAGAGGTCGAAGCTAAGGTTAAAAAGACTCGTGCTAAGAAAGTAAATAAGGATAGTAAGTGAAGACAAAAGAATGCCCTTATGACGAATCATGTGTTGCTAAGACACTAAACTGTAAGGAGGTTGATATGACAGAGATACATGCAAAACCGATCGTAGACGGTAAGTTCTGGATTGTTGAACAGGACGGCAATAAGATTGCTACACTACACAAGAAAGAAAATAACAAGTTTGTTCTAAGCAGCGTTAATGGCGAAGTAATGTTTAACAAAAAGGACGACTTAACTAAAGAGTTTGGCAGAGGATTCTTTTTAACTAGTGACAAAGTTAAAGTTACTGCTAGTGAACCAAACGAATGCCACGGGTATCCAACTTCTTGCAAACCGTATAATGCAATGTATGACGTAAGACGTAAACTTCCGTTATTTACAAAGTCCAATCAAAGCAAAAGTTTATATTGTGCAGGGTACTATGTAATTAAATTCGATAAGGGTTGGGTTAAATCATTCTGTCCAAAGGCAATTACAATCGAAAGATATCCGTTCAAGGGGCCGTTTAAAAACGAACTTGAAATGAAACAGGTGCTAAGTCATGCAAAATCAGATTAATTTAACTCCAATTACGCAATTTATACAGCAAGTAAGATCTGCTGAACAAACTCAAGGCAGAGAAGTTAAGATGAGTATTCAACAAGCACGAATGCTCATCCTTGCCCTTGCAGAAGTACAAGATAAGCTATTGCAGGACTACGAAACTATGTTTAACCAGCTTAAAAATAGCGTAGATACAGAAGTTGTTAGCGTAAGTATGGACGGCGGTGGCTTCGAGGAGCCTAAATAAGTGATAAATATATGCGTATATTTGGATACGCATATATGTCGAGACCTAAGCCGAAAGTGCTCTTAGAGTACGTAAACAAGAAGAATTATAAAGCAGAACAGATTTTAGAAGCCGATGCAATCTGGGCTGTTTTTTATAAAGGTGAGCCCTTTAATCTAAAGAGCTTTAATAGTCTCACGAGCTACCCTGGGCCCAAATATAAGAAGGTATCATTTAGCAATCCAGGACATGCACACAATTTAGCCAAAAAACTAAACTCCACGTTTAATACAGATAATTTTCAAGTTGTTAAATTAACATCAGGTACTATTGTTAAAGAATGATCGACCGCGATACACTAACTAAAGTGTTTCTACAGCAATGGGGCAAGAGTACAGATGATGCTAACGTATCAATGTATTCACGTGTTTGGTGGCAATCAAATCGTGCTAATAAACAAGACGCTTTTAGGCTAACCGAAAAAGGTTGCGAGTTTTTAATAGGCGAACTGCAACTCCAAGAGTACGAAATACCATTTACTGAACCCATAGAGCTTAGTCCACAAACAATTATCTTCTTGGAACGGTACATAGACTGTCCATATTACTTAACTAATCAAAGCATTACGGTGTTTTCTGAGAGAAAATCGTTCGAATTGTTCATGTTTTCGGACGATATCCGCAAGTTTGGTTTGGTAAAAGCCATGAAAGAGCGCCAAAAAGAGCTCGGAATATTGGACGATTCGGACGACGAATAACACAAAAATCTGCTATTTCCTATTGACAACTGCTGTGTTTTCAGCTATAATGTTACACATAAACACTTAATCCAGTAGTAAAACTTTCTTATAAAGGAAATAGCAATGAGCGAAATTTTCAGCCGCACAGTTGGTCCTAAGGATGCTAAAAAGTCACTCCGTAAGGCCTTTAACAGCAAGCGTCCGGTCTTCTTGTGGGGCCCTCCAGGTATTGGTAAGTCAGATATTATCAAGCAACTAGGTAGTGAAATGGATGCACACGTTATTGACGTCCGTTTGAGCTTGTGGGAACCGACCGATATCAAAGGTATTCCATACTTTGACAGCATTGATGGTACTATGAAGTGGGCGCCTCCAGCAGAACTCCCAAGCAAAGAATTCGCTGCTCAGCATGAACGTGTTATTTTGTTCATGGATGAAATGAACTCTGCTGCTCCTAGTGTTCAATCTGCTGCTTATCAGCTTGTTCTTAACCGCAAGGTCGGTACTTACGAGCTTCCAGACAACGTTGTTATGGTTGCTGCTGGTAACCGCGAAACAGATAAAGGTGTAACTTATCGTATGCCTGCTCCGCTAGCCAACCGTTTTGTCCACTTGGAAATGAATGTTGACTTTGACGACTGGTTCGAATGGGCTACTGAGAACAAGATCCATAAGGACGTTGTTGGTTTCCTTACATTTTCTAAGAAAGACTTGTACGATTTTGATCCAAAGTCTAGCTCACGTGCGTTTGCTACACCTCGTTCATGGTCGTTTGTTAGCGAATTGCTAACTGATGATGACTGCGACGAAGGTACGCTTGGTGATCTTACTTCGGGTTCAGTAGGCGAAGGACTTGCAGGTAAGTTTATGGCACACCGTAAGGTTGCTAGCAAGATGCCTAACCCAACTGACATCCTTAGCGGTAAGGTTAAGAAGATGGAATCCAAGGAAATCTCAGCTATGTACTCGCTAACTGTTAGCCTGTGCTACGAGTTGAAGGATGCTTGCGATAAGAAGGCCAAAGATTGGAACGATCAAGTTAACTGCTTCTTCCGTTTCATTATGGATAACTTCGAAACCGAGCTAGTTATCATGGGCACTAAGATTGCGCTGTCAAGCTACAAGCTGCCTTTGGATCCGGACGAAATTGATTGCTTCGATGAGTTCCACCAAAAGTTTGGCAAGTACATTGCACAAGCAACAGAGAAGTAATTAGGGTCCAAAACCAATTGACACCTCCTTCGGGAGGTGTTATAATATATACATACAGTAAACAAACAGGAACCAAAATGGCACATATTGACCCAATCATCGATAAAATCATTGTAGCTCGCGTTGGCTTGCTACTACGTCATCCGTTCTTTGGTAACATGGCTACACGTCTTAAGATCCAGGATGCTAGCGAGTGGTGCCAAACTGCTGCAACTGATGGACGCTCAATCTTTTTTAGCCGTGAATTTTTCGAACCTCTAACTGTTAAGCAAATTGAATTCGTTATTGCACACGAAATCCTACATAATGTGTTCGACCATATGGGCCGTAACGAAGGACGCGATCGCAGAATCTTTAATATTGCTGCTGACTACTGTGTCAACGGTCAATTGATTCGCGATCGAATCGGTGAAGCACCTCCAGAAATTAAAATTTTCCACGATCCTGCACACTACGGTAAGAGTGCAGAACAGATCTATGACGAAATTTACGACAAGATGGACGAAGAAGAATTAGCTGCGTTAGGTCAACTACTCGACGACCACGTCGACTGGGGCAACGGTGACGGCAAGAACGGTCAACCGCAATATACCAAAGACGAGCTTAAAGCTATCCGTGACGAAATGCGCGAAGCAGTTATGCAAGCGGCCCAAGCTGCAGGTGCAGGCAATATCCCGTCAAGTGTTGCACGACTAATCAAGGAACTTACCGAGCCTAAGATGAACTGGCGTGAGATTCTACGTCAGCAAATCCAAAGCACTATCAAGAATGATTACACATTTATGCGTCCTAACCGCAAGGGTTGGCACATGAATGCTGTTCTTCCTGGCCAGAACTTCCAAGAAACAATCGACATCTGCGTTTCGATCGATATGTCAGGTTCTATTAGCGATGCACAAGCTAAAGACTTCATGAGCGAAATTAAAGGCATCATGGACGAGTACCGAGACTTCAATCTTAAGATTTGGTGTTTTGATACCAAGGTCTATAACGAAGCCGACTTTACCGGCTACAACATGGACGAATTTATGGATTACGAACCAATGGGCGGTGGCGGTACTGAATTTGATGTCAACTGGCAGTATATGGAAGACAACGGCATTTGTCCTAAAAAGTTTATCATGTTCACAGACGGTTATCCTTGGGGTAGTTGGGGTAATCCAGACTACTGTGATACAGTATTCATCATCCACGGTAACGACACTATCGTTCCGCCATTTGGAGAATATGCGTATTACGAAGCACTTAAGGCAACAGCATAATGGCATTAAAGAACGGCAAACCGAATCCGCTGAATTACTTCGACATGCGTCGGGTGGAGTTTGCCGCTCCCCATTTTAAGTACACAACATTAGACAAATATAACCCTAGTCTAATTAAAAATATCGATGCTTGGATCAAGCATAACCTAAATAATAGGTATTACATCGGGCAAGGTATCGCCCTTGATTCTGCTAACACAATTATCTACACAACTAGAATCGGTTTTGAGTCTGAAAAAGAACTAAGTTTCTTCACGATTGCCTGCCCACATTTGCAACAAAGATAATTATAATAGCAGTTTATCAAAGGAGACATTATGACCGATAAAATTGAAGACCAAGTCGCACAAGAAGCATCTGCCCAAGCATCAGCACCAGAAGCAAATGAACTTAATATCAACGATCTTAACGCAATGAAAGTTATTATCGATATCGCAAGTTCACGCGGTGCATTTAAGCCAAACGAAATGGCAGTAGTTGGCCAAACTTATAACAAGCTAACAACGTTCCTAGACGCTGTAGCAAAGCAAGCAGAAGCAGCCAAGGCAGCACAACCAGGAGCATAATATGGCCCAATCATTAAAGCACGTAGGCAGAATGCTTGCAACTAACAAGCGTGTATTAGTTGCATTTAGAACATTGCCCGGCGATGCATATAACTGTTTAGTAGTTCCTACTGAAAACTTACCCGATGATATGCATAATGCTATCATCAATCTAGTCGAAAGCCCTGCTTCACAAGAAGCGTATGAATTTGCAGAAGCACTAGACCGCACTCAGTTCCCAGACGGATCACGTATGTTACCACATTTACATACCACTGGTAGACTTATTAAAGTTAGAACTGATCAGGTTGAAATGTGTCCAGTTCCTGGATCGTCAATTCTACTCTCAGAACTTAACCAAATAATTGCCGAGCAACGTGGTATTGCAGTAGACGAGTTATATATCACTCCTCGTGATATGGGTCGTCAACCAAAGACTGAAGTTACAGAAGTTGCAACTGCACACGAGTTACCTTCCGAAACACCTGATGTTTCAAAAACAACTTCAGCAAGTGTTAACGAAACTGCACCAGAATCTGCTGCAACATTCGATACACCGGAAGCAGAAGCAAAGCACTATCGTAGCCAAGCTGACAAGTTAGCAAAGCAAGCTGCAGAAATGCGCCGCAAGGCAGAAGAGCTTGCTCCTACTAAAAAGAAGGTTAAAGACGAAGCGTGACAGAAACGGGAAGAGTTCTTCCCAAGGAAGTCATAGAGCATTGGCCGGAGGTTTTTGGTGAGGTAAAACTTAATGTGTTACCTCTCAAATATCTTTCTGCCGTTATTGTAAACTTTAAAGACGGTAAGACTTGGGAAATAAAAGTAACTGCAAAAACGAAACAAGAAGGATGGGATTCTTTTGAAAGTTCGCTCACCGAGCTATTCAAAACCTACGAAAACAAAATTGTCGATATCGATTTTAAACTTGACACTAAAAAGATTAAAACTGATATCGAACGAAAAACTCAACATTTTTTAAAGAAGAAAACTAAATGAAAGTTAAATTAATCTCATCAAGTAAAGCTAGTAGAGAAATGGCAAATGACGGCGTATACGATGCGCAGGAATTAATTGCGTTCTGTGCTCGCGTTAGTAATCCTAGTAACCAATTAAACATGGAGACTAGTGAAAAACTTATTCGATACCTTGTAAAGCACAAGCATTGGTCTCCTTTAGAAATGGTTAGTGCGTGTTTAGAGATTGAAACTACTCGTGATATTGCTCGTCAAATTTTGCGCCATCGTAGTTTTAGTTTCCAAGAGTTTAGTCAGCGTTACGCAGACCCAACTAAAGACTTAGACTTTGTTATTCGTGAAGCACGTTTGCAAGATACAAAGAATCGTCAAAACAGTATTGCTACAGACGATGCACAGCTACAAGCGTGGTGGGATGCGAAGCAGAAATTCATTATTGAAACTGTTAAGCAAACATACGCAGAAGCAATTGAAAAGGGTATTGCTAAAGAACAAGCCCGTGCAATTCTTCCAGAAGGTAACACAGTTAGTCGCTTGTACATGAACGGTACATTACGTTCGTGGATTCACTTTATCGAATTACGTAGTGCTAACGGCACACAGTTAGAGCATCAAGAAGTTGCTAAGGCTTGTGCACAAGTTATTACTGAAATTTTTCCGATGGCAAGCGAATTTGTTGATAGTAGTTCTTGAGCCAATCAAAGTCGTTGATTAACGCAAGTGCCGCTGGATCAGCGGCATTTTCACGACCGTATTTAATACCATCAAATGCACCAAATGACGCTTCCGAACTAAACGGCTTATCAGGGTGATACTCTAACCAAGCAGCCATTCGTGACATTGTTTCTTCATCATTTTGCCTATCGATAACTCGGCTTGACAATTTAACACATTCTCTAAATGCACTACGCCACGCACTAAACTCATCTGTATTAAATGCCGTAACATTGCTAACTTCATCCATTGCTTTAAATGACGATGATATGCTAGTTGTCATGTCTGGTGTTGACAGATCCATCTTTAATGTCATATCCTTCGGTAATAATTTAACACCCCCATACCCGTATTCTAAATCGTTTATAGGGTTAATGCTTCGCCAAACATATACCGTCCGTTTGGCATTTGTATCAAACCTTGCCACTTGATGATTAAACTCAAACCCATCTTTTATTATAGCATCAGCATCAACTACCCAGAACATATCTGTTTTTGCTAATTCGGCTGCAGCACGATGCGCATTGTGAATCCCCTTAACTCCATTAATTCTATAAATGTTGTGAGTGTTTCCAGCTCGATCTAACAAATTTTGAAAATTGTCGTCAGCTGACTTTTCAAAATATGATATAAACACTATGTCAAACGGTTTAGGTTGACTCGCTACAATGTCCCATTCTTTTTTATTTGGTAGGAATCGATATTCGAACGCACGTTCAGGAATTACATCATGCACTGATGCTAATATAATCCCATCATAATAATTGCCGTTTTTAAACATGTGATTTATTCGGCGATCGTATTGATTGTGATGACTAAAGCACATGTCGAATTTAAAACTATCAGCAACTATTAGATCATCAAAGACCAACCATAACATGTCTGTTGTTGTCGTTTCTATTGCTTCTAGATACTGTTTGTATGTGCTAATATAAAACACATCGTATAGTTTAGGTCGACTTGCTACAATGTCCCATTCTTTTTTATTAACTAGAAATCTATGATCAAATTCTTTCTTCGATATAGTTATTTGCTTTGGTGTTAAAATTATTCCGTCATACCATGTATCGTTTAAAAATACGTGATTTGTTTGCCTGTCATATTGATTATGATGGCTAAAGTACATATCAAACTTAAAACTATCAACAACTATTAGATCATCAAACACTAACCATAACATGTCGGTAGTAGTTAACTCACGTGCCTTTAAATAATCTTCATACGAGGATACGTTGAATACATCATAAGGGCGAGGGGTACTTGCACATATACCAGTCTCTTTTTTGTTAATAAAAAATCTACAGGTTAATTCTTTTTTAGTAACTGTAGATTTTTTTGAAAAAAGTGCAATACCGTCATAATCAGTATCATTTAAAAATACATGAGTATACTGCTCATCCCAAGACGGAACTTTTAGATCGAAATTAAATGACGGTAGTATTTCTAAGTCATCCCACACTACCCAAAACATACGAGTAAACGATTTCTGTTTAGCAGCAGTAAACGATTCGAATACGTCGGTAACTATCGGTATCTGCTTTGCGGTAGGGAATCGAGCCCTTAACTTTAAAAAAGATTGTTCGTTATTACCGATAAAGAAAATATCATACATTTCGTTTTCTTATAATCCTTGGAGTATTTTGATAGACTAATTTAAAAAATTCGCTACCAGCAGCGTCAAGGTTAGCTATTTCTAAACCACACTTATTCTTAAGATTATTGCCGTAATCATCAAACTGTTGCATACAAGTATCTAAGGACAACGGTTCAATATTAGTTTTCCAATGATTAGTAAGCCATTCAAAGTCGCGAACATTTGCATAGTCCCAGTCGGTGCAGTTAGTTAAATATGCTCCTTCCCGGGCGCCGAGCATTGACCAGAAACCGTTGTCAACATCAGCACCGACTGTGCACCAAATTAATAATCGATAATAATTTTGCCACCAGATTGTTTTTAAATCAGGAACCTTTGCGCCTTGATCTAATGACATCTTTACCCCCTCGCGGAATCCTGCTCGCCATGCTTGGAACGGGCTGCCGTTAGTATAGCTTTCGCTATAATTTTCGTTAAACTGATAGTAACGATCATCAAAACAAAATTCTACCTTACCTTTAAGATCATCGGGATCAGAGTTTTCATGGGTCTTCATTTCGTTAACAAATTTACGTGTCCACATTTTTAGGCCACCGTTGCCGTACATTAACCCATTAGCATGAATCTTCCCGCACCAACTAAAAACATTCTCATCAGTTAATCCTAGTTCATCTAAATTAATTTCTATTTTAAAAAATTCAGGATTAACAATGTTGTCAGCATCTACTGTAACAAAGTATTCTGTTTCGCTTAATGCAGCGCAGGCTTTATGGGCTGCATCACTGCCTTTAACTCCGTGTACACGTTTTGCCCACGGTAATTTACAGCACAAGTCTGCGTAATTCTTTTCAGCGTTCGGTTCATCATAACTTAAAAAGATTACATCTTGTTCAATTACTTTAATTATATTACTCATCTGCTACCTTTAATCCATAAGAGTCAAAAACTAATTTAGAACTAATCGATACTTTATCTAATTTATTTTCAATATCGTGCTCGAATGGAATAGTCACATCACCTTCCAGTAAACGTTCTGTATCGATATAAATTGTTCTAATTAGAAAATCAAAGTCCCCTTCAAGCGTTACAAAAAAAACTAACCTCGGTGTTAACAAGTTTTTAAATCGCTCAGTGAGTCCTGGTTTTAATTTAAATTTCCATAATTTGTTTGGCTTGTCCCAAATTACTGTAAGATCGCAATCGTCATCAGACTGCGTTATCCATTCAAACACATTATTTCTAAAAGAGTATTCTTCATTAATTTTAGGCATAACTCCTAAAATTGTAGTATTATCAGGTAGTCTTTTATACCCAACTACATAATCAATAAACTTCCAATCACCGGTTAAAAAGTTTTCGATTTCAGAAAGCTCGGCTTCGAATCCGTATTCGTACCTGTCAGTCGTTTCATTAGTCACTGAAAAGATTTGACCCGTCTTATTGTCATAATACACATAAAACTTAGGCGGAGTATACAAGTTAAATATTTCTAATTCTTCTTTATTTTTTTTCTTTGCCATACACTACACTCTCTAATTTTTTAATAATATTTGCAGACAAAAAATCCTTTTCAACATAATGGAATAACTTAGTTTGTTTTATGTTTCCAACAATTAACTGCCCGTTTGAATTTAACACAAACGGCACAGTATCTTGCCAAGTAGCCGGTTTTGAATCCCATTGCTGTATTGTCGGTTTCATATGTATAAATTCAAACGGGCAACATTCGTCAACAATATCATGGTCACCAATAATTTCTATTGCTACTGCTACTGACATATCCATGCTTAGCCACTCCTGGTATGCTCGCGGAGCAAACTTACCATATGCCCACTCCCAGTTGTTACAAACAAACTCCAGGACTTTGTAAAATTCGTGCGCTTTGACTGATTTTTTAAAATAGTGCAATGCTGCATACGGGTTTGTTAACTCGTTTAATATAAATGGCTTTCTATGTTCTGTATCGATTACAGATTCCAATTTATGATTTAATATGTTCGAACAATATTTTATATCATACGGCTGGCAATATTCCCACCAGATGCTAATATCTTCTAACATTAACATGTCAGTATCTAAAACAATTGTTTCTTCGTACGGAGTTGCATGATATAGCTTCCATCGATTTTCTGTTTTATATCTAGAATTGATGTCATCTGCAAACCACGGTATTGGAATAACATTATCAAACACTTCTCGATACTCATCCGGAACTACGTCGTTTGTAACAATCGAGATTTTGTTTATTGTCGGTTGACTACTTTTGATCGACAATGCTAATGCATATGCCTGTTTTACATAATCAACGGAATCTGTGTTCTGTGCTAATACTAAAAATCCTTTAGACACCATAACCTCCATCGATAAATCTACCTAAACTAGCTTTATTCATTACGTGGACATCAATGCCTTTAGTCTTCACTGCAAGGTACTCGCCTAGCGTATTTTCTTTTTCAACTAATACCTTTACTATATCGTTGTCTATGCTAATTAATATGTCAGTGTCAAGACAATATGTCATAGTGCCAGGCAATTCTGCAACAAACTCGCCATTAGTTTTGCCATTCATAATATGGATAGCTATACTAAAGGCAAAGTCATTTCTAAAATTTCCGGAATCAATACTGTATAGTATTTTAAAATAAGACCAATTTTGTTTAACGTATGTTACTAAATCAAAGAACGCTTCTGCAATTTGACTTTTACGGAATACAAATACAGTTGCCCAATAAAAAGGTATCGACTGCTGGTTAATACGAGTAAAACAATCAGTGTCACGATGACTAGCTAAATCTAAACTCTTATGGTAAATTTGCAAATCGGTATCAATGTCGAATGCGTTTTTTAAAACATCTGAATTTAAAATATAATCGCTATCTAACACTAAAGTAGTGTCATACGGTGTAATATTATATACGTTACTGCGTGTTGCGTTTTTCCATTCCATCTTCTTTGAAGACAATGTACCGTCGTGGAAACACCTAGGTGTAGACGGTTCTAATGGAATTTCGATTATTTGGTCAAAACCGTGATCGGGGTACGTATCAGTTACCCACTTAATGTTGTCAGTCACTAGCGACACTGGTATACCTAAATACGCAGACACTCGTGTTGCAGCAAATATTGCCAATTTAACATAGTCAATACTAGCATTATTATGGGCAAATATTAATGCGCCAGTTGTCATAGTCCGACAATATCCTCAATCTTTCTCTTCGACTTAATGTCTGCAAATTTAGCAGCATACTCATTTAAACTTTCAAAATAAATTTCAACAATGTTATCAAAAAACTCTTGAACATTGCTAATAATAACAGGAAACTTATTTGAGTCGATGAATGCTACATCAGTAGCGTGTCCTAGATCAAGTGTAGTCTTTGTAAAGTTGATTAACTCTGGAGTGATTTTAAATGTAGCACCATTAGTGTAATACACTAACTTTTGGTTCAACTCTTCTAAAATAATCCGTCGCTGATTCGACAGCGTTGCCATAAAGTTAGCAACGGCAAATGCTTTTTCAATCCGTTCATCCATTAAAAACTCCTTGAGTACTATTACTATAACGTATAGTAATTAGCCTGTCAAGGAGTTATGGCGAAAATTTCTAACTAAGAACCCCAGACGATCCTTACATAACCTGCTTTGCCGGCTCCGCCTGCATATGGTGCTTGTACAGTACTACCAACTACTTCGTTTGCACCTGCACCGCCGCCACCGCCACCTGCTAGTTTAGCGTCTTGTCCATTATATCCGCCAGTTGGATCAGACCAATTTCCGCCGCCTAACCCGCCAGCTTGTGCGCCGCCGCCACCCATACCACCAGCAGCAATACCTACACCGTGGCCTGCATCTTCAGTGTTTGACACGTACTCACCCGGTAATCCTGGATCACCATTTGGACTACCGCCGGCGCCGCCGAAGCCGCCGCGGCCGGCATTAGCGTAAGCATCTTCACCCTTACTTCCACCAGTGGCTTCCATAAGTGTAGCACCGTTTTTGTAAATTCCGGAAATTCCGCCACTTGAACCTGCTGCGCCGCCACCAACTTTAATTGTTAATACTTCGCCAGGAACAACACTAATAACTCCGCCGCGATGTCCGCCAGCTCCACCGCCGCCGCCACCAATTTGGTAGTCTTCACGACGAGACGAGCCGCCGGCTCCGCCGCCTGCGACAACAGTAGCGTTGACCAAATATACTTCTGACGGTACAGTCCAAGACTGTGTTGACCAGCCTGTGTCGAACACTACTTCGCCTACAGGAAGAGGAGCTGGTGGTGTTAGTGATGTATCATAAACAGTAGTAGTCAACGATGTTGCAACAACCGGACCAGTTACTGAACCAGTTCGTAAACGAACATATAAATTTTCTGTACTTTCAGTTAGTTGATCTGCTAGAATTTCTAAGTCAAAAGTTGCAGCATTATTTGATATTGTTACAGAACCGCTAACAATTCCTCCAGTAATGTCTGCTGCTGAGATTGTGCCGCTCACTGTCCAGAACAGCGTTGTTCCACTAGATACGTTAGTTGTTTGAATAGTATAAGTGATTGTAGAATTTTCACTTATAGAAATAATAGACGGAGTAATATTATAAATCGGAACAGCCGGTGGAGGAGTTGGTATGAATACTTGTCCACCCGGTAAGCCTGATGTTGTAGCAGTTGGTGCTGGTACTGTTACATTAACTCCCGATGCACGATAAACTTGACAAATACTTTGTAACGTTCCATCAACTGGTTCGTCAACGTTTCCAACTGCATCATCATGAAACTCTATAGTAAACGTTACAATTGACGAAGTTTCATCGATTCTAGCATAGATATAATACTTATTAGCAGCATATGGACCTGCTGGCGCATACTTTGCAAATACTAATTGATTCGATGTAGTTAATTCATAGAATCCAATACTGCTATTATTCCCGGTACCAGTACATGCGGTTGCATCATGATTAAAATAAACAGTACCCATACTATCAAAAATCGCAGACCATGTTGCATTTTTTGTACCCGAACTAGCATACTGATACGGGCCCGAAAAGCCAGTGCGTGTCGCACTAAATTGAATTCTACTACCTGCATTAAAAAAGAAACGTGCTGCATCTGCTGACGCAAACGTTACTGTAATTGTCTGGGTCAATACCCCATTCCACCATGTAGTGCGTTGTTGGATAGGTATTAAATTTTCGAGAGTTGCCTGACTAAGTGGAGGAGCTGCTAAACGATTTACATCTTCATAAATGGTATTAGCCATTTGATTATATAATGCTCGACTTTCTTCTGTTAACGGTAAAGTAACATCTGCAAACGGTAGCCCGTCACTAAGATCAGTACCTGTTTGGTGTTGTCTTGATTTAATTAAATCTGTTCGTAGTCGTAACCATTGTTGTGCAGTAATAGTCTGTGTTGCAACTGCTTGACTGCTAGTTACTGTTTGGCCGTATCCATATTTTCCAGTGCCGGTTCCTAACACAGTTGCGACTTTTGACTGAATTGCATTGTAATCGGCTGCTAAAATATTTGTTCCACGTCCGGTCATTTCTTCTCTCTACCTTATGTCTTATGATCCACTTATCGGACCTGTAGTGCCCGGCAACGGCAACGAAACGTTGGCGCCAGTAGCACGATATGTTTGTACAACACTAGTTAATGTTCCGTCGACGTATTCGTCAGTTCCCCACGGTGGATTAGGCTGCGGAGAATCGTCACGAAACTGTATTGTAAAAATAACTTGAGACCCGTCTACACTCTTTCTAGCGTAGATATAGTATTTATTCGCAGAATAAGTCCCTGCTGGTGCTAGCTTTTGAAAAATCAGCTGGTCGCCGGTGGTTAATTGGTGATATCCAATTGCCGATGCTGTTCCAGAACCAGAAACTGTAGTAGCATTAGCGTTAAATGTAATCGTACCCATTTGGCTAAACATTGTCTGCCATGTTGTTGATTTTAAATTACTGCCCGCTGAAAACGGCCCGGTTAATGAAGCACTAAATTCAACCTGGCTTCCTGCATTAAAATAGAATCGAGCAGCATCATTGGCTGTATACGAATAACTAGCATTACTACCAGCAAGAAACGTCATAGTAACTGTTTGTGTTAACATTACACGCCAATTAGTTGCTGTTTGATTTGGTATTAAATTTTCTCGTGTAGCTTGAGACGTTGGTGGTGTAATTAACCGATTAGTATCAACTGCGGTTGCTATTAATTGATACGCTGCTCTAGCATCATCGGTAATCTTATCACCAGTTACAACTGCTAAAGTTGAAGAGATATCAGTGCCCGTTTGGTGTTGGCGGGCACGGATTAAATCAGCACGTAAGTTGTTCCAATGGGCTGCTGTAATTTTCGAACTGGTGCTAACTGCGGAACTAGTAGTTGCTTGTCCGTATCCGTAATTGCCGGAACCTTTTCCTAGTACCGAACCGGCAATATTTTGAAGTGTGTTATAATCAGTTGTAGCAACTTTCGTCCCTTGGCCAGCCATTTATTATCCTTTAATGTTGGGTATTTATTATTAAAGGATAACGCACTCAACTAGTCTGATTCCAGCCTCATTATTTGTTTCTAACGCAATAGCAAATACATCTGCATTGTTGCCCATTGCTGCTTGAGCAGTACCGTTTGAACCAGCTACTAATCGTTGTCCTTTAACAACTGGACCAGTAACTTTAACAGGAATACGGCCTTTTAGTGCTACAACTGTGCCACCTTCTAATTCGCTGTTCATTAAATGAGCTGGATTTGCGGAAACTGCACCTAGTGCTCGATCACCAACTTTACAAGCTGTAACTTCTGCTTCGCCGCCAACTGATAAAACTGTACCAGTTTCGTACTCTGCATCAGCTAGATACTTTTCTGCTAAGTCAGCATAGTTAGCTGTAGTAGCTGTACCAACAAAGTAAGTCGCCTTGATTGCACCTGCTGTTACATTAATGCCATTAATTGTTTCGTTTGCACTCGTTCTTGCAGCAATAGTATCAGGCGCCGCAGCAGTTGATGCTGTCTTGTAGGCGCCGCCGACTGCTAGTGATTGAGATTGTGTAGCTAGACCGTTAAAAGTTACCGCAGAAATTGTTTTAAATCGGTAAATGTCTGACCCAAGGTCAGTTGCATTATCTTCTCCTGGCATTAGATCGTGGCCTACTAATTTAAGTGGAGTAACTGTTAATGCGCCAACCTTAGTTTGGAAGGCGATGGTATCGTTATAAATGTTTTGAATAGTAGGTGTAGCTTGTAGACCAGCTAACTCATTATAAATTCTTAATTTTGGTGTTTGCCCTATTGTAAAGCCAACATCAGCAAACTGAACTAAAGTGTTGAAAATTGCACTATTAGCTCGAATAAAATCTCCAGAGCTAAATCCGCCTAACTTGTCGGCGTTACTAGCTGTTCCCCAGAACTTATGTGTATCAGTTTGGGTAATGCCCTTTTGATTTATACCGTTTACAACAGTCTCGCTATTAGTATACGCTAATGTTACACCTTGATAAATTTTTGTAAATCCAGTAATTGCATTAACATTATTATCTAATGTAAAGTCGGCATCTGGGCTTATTGTAAAGATTACATCACCGTCTGTAACTGCTTCGATAATTGCATGAGGAGTTCCTTGATTATCGCGCACACTTACAGAACGCATCTGTGTTGTTGCAGAACCAGCAACACCTTGTGGGCCGATTAACACAAATTCATTTGCAGCTGAATCCCAAGCATATAGTTGCTTATTACTCGTATCGTACCAGAAGTCACCAGTCGTCAATCCTGCCGGTGCAACTGATCCAACTTCTGCGCCGCCTGTTGTACGCCACTTAGTACCATCATAAAACTTTAGTTTGCTAGTACCCGAATCAAACCATACTTGGCCGCCTAACGGTTTCGGTGGAGATGATGTGTTTGCAAAATTTTCAAGCAAAAACACAAAATTTTCGTTCTGGATTTCACCGTAGCCAGCATAGTTTTTGCCGATTAGTTTAAGGTCAAGTGTGTTATCAACCGTACCGTCAGCAACTACTGCTTTCTGTGTTCCGTTATATAAATTAATAGTGTATGGCATTTCAATAAATCCTCAGTTTTTGTATTTATGCTAATTTGGGCTAATTAAAGGGCGCACCGTGTTATTGGTAATTTTGCCCAATGTCTTCAGCGATTATAGTCGAGCCGTATGCAATAAATTTCACTACGCTAACGCTATTGCCAGTAGCCGATATTCCTAATCCTGCACCAGCTTGTGTTATAAAACCGGAACCGGCTACAGTGCGGCCGCCGGAGTTATCCTGGGTAAAAACAACAATTGTTGAAGCAGTTGTGCCTGATCCAGGTACGTTTGTAAATGTTATTGTAGATACATCTTCTATCAATGTAACTGAAATAAGAGCTTTAGTAAAGTCAACAGTTAGTGTATTTGATGTTATTAAAGCAGTACTAGCTGCATTTAAATTAGTCGACCCAACAGGAGCACCGTTAATTAACAAGTCACCTAACTCGTTTGTACTAATAGCTAAATTACCAACATTGATGCTAGAAGCAGCACTTAGAAATAACTCCCCATCAACTGTGAGAGCATCGCGAATACGTCCAGTTCCGTTAACGTCTAATGTAGCAGTTGGTAAGTCTGTAAATATGCCCACATGCTTAGTTTCAGTAATTACTCGCACCGCAGGCACAAACGCAGCTCCACTAATTACGTTGATGCCGAAGTTCTGATTAGATACGTTCGAATTAAACTGGATAATATTTGAATTTACTTTCAGTTCTGTTTCGCTACCTGGTCCTAATACTAAAGGAGTACTATTTAAAATTGATATTGTACCGTATGCTGACGAGTTTTCTGTTCTTGAGATAAAATCTTCTGCAACTTTAGTCGATCCGTCTTGAGCGATTAACCCGCTAGCAGTAGTAGCTACGATATCAAACACTTGATTTTCGTTGGGATTACTTGTAAATCCGATTCTAACCGTTGTAGCTGCAAATCCTGGAATAGAGCTTGCCGGGAGTACAAACGCAGACTTACTATAGATTCCAAGAACTGCTTGATTACACCATAGTACAACTACTGTTCGACTAATGTTGTTGCTATCAATAACATCAACTACTTCAAACCCAGACTTACCTTGCAATGTTGAATATAACGGGCCTGCTAATATTGTGTTTTGTCCATCATTAAAATATAGCTGTTGATTAGCACTATCAATCCAAATGTCTCCCTGAACTAATGTACTAGGGATAACCGACGAAACAATAGTTCCACCAGAAACTTTAAATCCATTGCCATCATATACCTTTAGGCGGCCTTCACTAGTGTCATACCACAATTGACCAGTTATTGGATTTTTAGGAGTTGATGTATTGGCAAAATTCTCTAGTAAAAATACAAAGTTTTCGTTTATAAAACTGCCATAAGAACTAACATTTTTACCTACTAATGTTAGATCAGTCGACACTTGGTCAACTAGGCCATCGATGATTTCTGTAACAACTGTGCCGTCGGTTTTGTTAATAATATAGCTCATTATATTTTACCAGTAAAAATGATGTAATTGATTGTTAAGTAAGGATTCATTACAGATATCGGTTGACTTACTGAATTAGAATCAACGCTACCGCTACTTGGGTAGCCGTATCCTGTACTTGTTTCCGGCATACCGTATCCTGCATGGGCTGCATTGTCTTGTGCGCCAGCCGGTACGCCAGCAGCATAATACTGTGCAGTACCGCTATTTAAATTATGCTTATGGTCTGGTAAATTTGTTACGTCTAATATACGTTTTTCAGCACCAGAACTTGCAGAAACTACGTCAGCAGTTGCATCAGTAACTCTATTAGCCGGGCCGCCGCCTGCGTCCATTGATATACCGTCTACATCGAAAACTGTATTTCCGTTATCCATACTATCACGGCCTAGTGGGAATCTACCTCGCATGTCCGGAAGTGCAAACGTTCCCTTGCCGACTAACGACCCTGCTGGTTTATACGTGAATCCGATTACATTAAACAAATCTGGATATTCGCTAACTAGAACTTCGCCGCCATCACAAAGTAAATAACCCGGAGGCAATGTACCACTAGGAGTTGTATCAGGCGATAACCCGGCATACGGAAAAATTACACCAATCGGAACTACTGCTACATTACCTAGAAGCGTTTGTTTAGTAGTTTTCTTTAGTCCGCCATTTGTTCCAGAACGATAAATTAAAAGCTGATCGCCTGGCAAAGAGTTAGTTGCCGAATCTTTTGCAGTAATAACGTCTTGTGTGATTTCAGTGTCAAATACCAAAGTTCCGGTTGTAGTTTGGCCATTAAACGACTTAGGTTCTTTAGTATGGATATCTCCGGTGATACTAAAAATAGTCGGACTTGCTAGTTTTGCGGCTGAACCGCTGATATTTCCTTCTAGTGTACCATTAAATGTACCTGTGAAGTTCCCAACAAAACTGTTTGAATAAACATTTCTAAAAGGACGAGCTGATGATCCAATATCATAATTGGCAGTTGCTGACGCAGTACCTGGCAATAATACTGAACCGCCGATCTGATTGCCTGTAATATCTAGATTGTTAATATATACTGTACCGTTTAGGGTAGTTGTACCATCAACTTCGACATTTTTAGCAACAACTAAGCCGCCGGCGGTTGTAATGCTTAAATCCGATGTGCTTTCAACTGCTATGTTACCAGTAGTAACCACGTTGCCGCTAACATCAAGTGCTTGGCGAGGTGATGTATTTCCCGGGCCAATACCTATATTATTTGTAATACCGTCAACATGTAATACTGTAGTTGGTGCTCCAGAGTTAACTTTAAAATCAATACTGTTTCCATTAGTTTTCGAATAGAAAATTGCAGTATTAGCATCAGTTGCGATTGTAAACCCTAAGTCATTACCGATGCTAATACCACTGTTATTTCGGATATTAATAGGGCTGTTAGTTGTGCTTAGTACATCACTTCTTAAAAAGTTTGATGCAGGAATAGTTTTATTGTCTACTCGCAATGCATCTGCTTCAGACGATACTCCCCACATTCTTGTAAGTGACGACGTATTATTGATGTCTGTAGTATTTAAATTATAACCCTTACCTATAGATGTAAATCCAACTAATGTTACCTTAGGAGTAAAACTACTGTTGCTAACAATTGCCAATCTAACATTTTCAACCCATATTGTAACAACATTGTGGGAAACATTCATTGTATCAATAATAGTTTCAACTTCTGGGCCAGTCTTTAATCCTGAACTGTATTGTGGGCCGATTAAGATCCACGAAGATCCTGAGAACACATATAATTGTTGATTGTCAGTATCAACCCATAGATCACCCTTAATACTGCTAGACACTCCCGGAGCATTACTTGCCTTTTTAACACTACCAGCAGCAGTCCACGATGTGCCATCATAAACTTTAAGTAAGTTAATACCAACACTATTGTCGTACCATAGCTGACCCTGTACTGGCTGGCCTTCACCTGCTAATGTACCAGGCGGTGTATTTCTTGCAAAATTTTCTAAGAGATGTAAAAAATTCTCTGCAATAATTGGAGCATACCCTGCATAGTTCTTGCCTACAAACTTAAGACTAGTTTCAGTGTTTAGCGACTGATCGTCAACTGTTATAGACGGCTTTGCAGGGTTTGTTGTTTCTGTAAAATTAACTGAATATGCCATTTATTAAACTCCTACTAATCCAGTTAGACTCTGTACACGTACTGTATAGTCAATTTGAATCAATCGATTTAAGGATTTTTGCACAGGGTGGAAAATCACATGAGTTAAAAGCAAACTATTAGCAGCTGAGCTATACGATTTTAGTCCTAACTCATCAAATACTGCTGCATTATCGTTATTGCTTGTGTTATCGAAGGCCTGTTGACCAGTAATGTTTTCACCGTAATCTAATAAACAAGTAACAAAAATATCAGTATAATTCGTACCAGTTACATGGCGTGTTTCGATAAAATTACGGGTTGGATCAGTGTTGTTACTTGATCTATCGTCGACTACTTTACGGTAAGTTTCATTATATAAACTTGCACTAGACCCGGAGCTATTTGGAGTCAGGTAAGTAATAATGCCTGTAGGATCTACGGCTGTTCCGCCATTGCCGAACGCCATTTCATATATAAATCCCTGGCCGCTGTTTGCTAAACTTTGCGCCAATGCAATACTCATATTCTCGTAATGGATTGCATTTCGCTTATTAACGAAAATTTCACCGGTCTCTGGGTTATGTATTTTAATATGCCCTTCGATATGTACGCCTGTTACGTCTTTGTTCTGCATAGTGATCTCTCTTATATTCTATATTTATCAAGTACAATTAACTACTAGTTTAATCGGCATATTAGCCTGTAATTCGTGTTCGGACACGGGGATACACAGCGCCAGTAGTTGCCCTAAGTTTGTAAGTAATTCTCGGTGAGGCCGAGCCGACTAGCGGGCGTTCTAATTTATAAAACAAGTATCGATTGTTTGACTCTGTTCCTAATGATGTATAATCGCCAGCATTTCCACCGGTTGAGCCGATTTGCGACTTTTTAGAGGATGCTATTAAGTAAGCTAGTGCTTCAGGCTGTGTTAATGTTGGCTGATGTTCTAATAAACATGCAAGGCACCCGGTTACTTGCGGGCCGGCCATACTAGTTCCCGATATCGATCCTAATTTAAAATTTGAATTTCGAGGATCATTTACTATTGTAATGCCAAACTCTGCGGCAGCAGTTGTATCATATACTGAGCTGACGATATTCTTTCCCGGGGCATATATCGAAACCTTCGATCCGTAATTACTAAAATTAGTTTTATATTCTTGGGTAACAGTATCAATCGCTCCAACGGAAATTGCATTATCGCTGTTCGGCGATGACCCTTGGGCATGATAATATGTGAACCCGCTGGAGACAAAACTGTTGTTATAATCCGGTGACGACGGTATTGCAGTTTGCCAATAACTGTTTCCTGCACTAACTACTACAATAATGCCGTCAGCAATCGCATCCTCAACGTCAGCATCGAGAGCTGCATATCGGCCTGGCATTCGATAAAGGTATGTACTAGCGGGAACTGGAATTCCATTACTTTCTAATGTAGCTTTTCTTTCTGCTGTTGATCCAGTGACTGCAGTAGTAACGCCTTGATGTGTGACCGAAGTGATTCCGCTAGTAAAAATAAGATTATACGAATATCCCCAACTATTATTTGTCACGGTAGGATTACGGCGGCCTGTTGCTGGGTTAATCGGTTTACCTTTATGGAACTCGCGAATATAATCAAAGACGTATAATTCCCAACCGCCTGCTGGACCGTTTCCACCGGCATAACTAAATTCTATGTTGTAAATGTTTGCATCACGTGCCCAGCCTTGTGTATTACCAGCACAAGTACCGGCGGTATGAGTTCCGTGATTACTAGAAATGTCTGCGTAGCTGTATGCGCCCGATGTAGCATATCCTAATGCTGCGCTGTGTTGAAACCAATCATATTGTATTGCTCGTGTGCCGCCCGTGCCGTCTGCATTCACAGCAAATTCAGGATGATTAAAATTTATATGAGAGTCTACAACTACCACGTCAACGTTCTTGCCTGAACTAGTGGTAGATACTGTCTGCGTAGTTTGTGTAAAACCGCCATCAGGTCCCCAGTTTGCTAACGGTTGGCCAGACGTTACTCGGTACAACCCCCAGTTTTTGTCATTAGTATCGATTACTAAATTTTTTTCAAAGTTACCAGTTTGAACCCAATGTGGGGTTGGTTCAAGGCCTAACACACTAGGTAATTGCTCAACTGCAAGGACACGAGGATCTCTACGTAATTGGTCAGCTTCTTCGTCTGTAATAAGAAAGTGTGTATTTCTGCTGATCTCTCTACGTTGGGTTACTGTAACCTGACGATTAGGAATATACAAATCGCCGCCTGGAGTTTCCATGTCATCTAGCAATGACGTTGCATCATCCATTGTCCTAGCAGTTACAATGTATTCTTTTAAATCTGACATATTAATTCTCCAGTTTTAACACAGTTAGTGTTACAGTAATTGCTGCAGGGCTTACTCCTTTGTTTACAACCTTAACCGGAATGCTAACTGTCGGTACGTCTTCATTATTAAATCCGATTACACCCGGAGAAACTAATATAATGTCTTCGCCAGTTGTTATAACCTCAGCAATTACTCCAGAGCCTGGTAGCGGGTCAACTGTTTCTAATCTGCCAGCATCTGCACTTCTTGCAGCATTATTAGTGTATAATGTTACCCATGCTGCACCAGAAGTTTGAATCTTAAACAATGTATATGCTTTGAAGCCGGTGATATCAAATGTACCACTAGTGCCTGCTGCTAATGTTGCACTAGTCCCGCTTACCATAGTGCGGCCTGATGAGCCAGCTGCAGAAATGACGCCGTTAGTAACAGTAATTGTTGTACCGTCAACTTTAACACCGCCTAATGTTCCGCCGGTGCCAACACCTGCAGTTGGCAACGTGTAAACTGACGTGCCACTAATAATACCATCAGTAATAGTAATCGTAGTACCATCAACTTTAACGCCGCCCAATGTTCCCCCTGCTCCAACACCCGCTGTCGGTAGTACGTATCTAGATCCTAAAACCGTTTGTCCGGTCGGATCAACGATGTCGCCGTTTTCTGGTAATGTTATTACACCTGTCGGATCAAACGTCCACGCAACTGACGGGCCCGATGACGAGTTTGCATCAAGCTCAATTGTTACGCCTCTATAATTAATATACATCGAGTTACGATTAGTGTTGCTATCAAAAAATAGCTCAGGATCGTTGCTCTCTACCCATGCTAGCTCAGGGCCGCCAAATCTGCGGGTACCATATGCTAACACTACTGGATACGTATCTCTAGTAGCAAGAATATTGCTTGTACCAAACGTGCCTGCTGGCAACTCTAAGTTGCCTCCATTATCTAGGACAGCCGCAAACTCTCCGTTGACGAGTTGATTAGTCCGTATACTCGAACTGATTGTACCGTCCTCTGCGACAAAAATTGTAGTGCCATCAACTTTAACTCCACCAAGTGATGTTGGAGTTGCAATCCTACTACTAATAGTAACATTACCAGAAGGATTATCAATTGTGATCCCAGGCCCGGCACGCACAGTCGATACCATGCTTAATTGTCCAGTTGCAGGATTACCTAGAAATGTATACAGTTCAGTAAAATTTTCATTAATCTTCTGAGCACCGGAACGGAGCGAGTCTCCCGTTCCATCGTTTGCTGTTAATCCTACATTAATAACTTGCTTTGCCATTTTATTATCCTTGATCAAAAGTTGTGTTGCTACTATCAAATGTTGTAGCTATGTCGTCGAATGTCTGGTTTGCAGATTTCTTTTTATATTCAACATAACTAATACCCGGTTCTGCTTTAATAAATTTACCCACCTTAGTTAAATCATCTAAGATGTTAGGAGTTACTGTACCGTCAGGCAATGATTTACCGTCCCAGTTCACACCTGTTTTCTTAACTACTAATACGTTTGTACCAAATGCGACTGGCGAAGTTAACTTTATAGTATTAGTTGCTCCGTCAACAGCAAATTCTGCATCAAATAACACATCACCTTCTGGGCTATCTGGGTATGTAGTCTTGCTATATTTGAGATACGGAACCTTCTTGAGGCGTGTTCCATTAGCAAACACTTCGATATCGTTTGTTTGTCCGTAACTTGCAGGGATGCTAGTGTACTGTGCCCAGTACACGGCGTTGCCTGGTAATTTTGTTGTATTAGGCACCTTAGCTGACGCAGTAACTATAGCAACACACTTGTAATAATAATTGTTGTAAACAACTACATCATTAACTGCATAAGATAAAAGTGTACTAAAGTTTCCTCTTAATTTATAACCTAAGTTTGTAAACCATGAGTCTGTGTTATCTGCCTTAGTAGGTATAAAATTCAACTCAATAGTCGATGTTCCATCAGATACTACTACCTCTGAAACGATAGTATCAGTGTAAGGTATTGTTTCGCTAGAACCAATTTCCTGAACTAATGTTCCTGCATCGTATATATTTGATGTGCCAGTTCCTAATGTGCCGCGACGTAGTTGCCCTAACAAGTATGTACGGTATTCAGTAATTAAGCCTTCATCGTGCACAACTGGAGTTAAACTATAGAATTCAATACGTTCACCTCGAATTTCAACAATGCCTGGACGCTTTGCAAGCGGATTAGGCGAATCAAAATTACTAGCATCTGCTACTTCTATATTAATATCTGTGTATTTTAATGATTTTACAAGACGTGTTTGTTTCTTAACGCTTAATCGTTTAAAATGCACACGATTAATCATATCTTTAAATTGCATATACGAAACATTATCAGCAGCTACATTACTATTAAAAGTAATTAAGGTAAACTTATCAGCTAGTGCCGGAGTGGCTGCCAATGTAATACTTTGTCGATCATGATTAACCTTGTAATCAACAGTCGGAGTTAGTAACGTCTGATTCTTGACTACCCAAACGTAGTTGTCATTAACAACTGATCTATCAAGGTTGATTGTGCCGCTCTTGATATTGTTAAAGTTGTAAAACTGTAAAGTATCTGGAACTAGCGACGCTGTAGTACTTACAGAGATCTCAGATCTCTGGATATCTAGAATATCATGTTTGTAAGATCCAATAACTTCGATCGACTGACCAAGATTATATACTTGCGCAAATCTAATCTTCGGTGAAGATGTGCCAGATGCTGGGATATATAGATATCCGCTATCACGTCTAATGCTTATAGTTAATGTCTTTCCTGAATATTCCTTAGCTACCGGCTTATTAAGTTTAACCACTATGCCGCTCATATCTACTGTGTAGTCTACACCAACGTGCAATAAATCTCCGCCAGCTAGCACAACTAAATCAGTGATCGATAATGAGTACGGTTCGACCTTATCAGAATCAATTGCATAGTTAAATTTCGATCCGCTAATCTTAAAATTAATGTTGCTCGGGCCATTTAAAATAGTTTGCCCAGCACGAACAATCATACTAGTTTCAATCGGTAACGAGTTGCCAATATTATATGCTAGATTATAAGTCGATGTCCCAGTAAGTTGATTCTGGCTATCGCGATCTTCTCTGCCGTCTGCTGCTATGTGTTCTGCGTGAGTAACTGCAAAGGTTTGTTGAGAACTATCAACAATAATAAAATTAATTAATGCATTATTCTCTGGCGGTGTACCAAATCTAATACCAACTTTATTAATTGACTCGTACGATACATCTGTTTTAAACAGTTCAGGAGAATTTATAGTAGCTAACTGTCCGTCAACATATAACATATATGTAATAGTGTCTGTCCACGGGGCGCGAGTTACAAATTCAGTAGTTACTCCATCGCTGACAAAATAATCAATATCTAAAACGTTAGTTCCGTTAAACCCAATATTAAATACCGAAACAACTTGACCAGCTGTTGGTGCAGTAATAAAATGTACTGTATTAGTTCTGTAGTCAAACGTATAATCAATGTTAACTGATTTAATAATTGTTGTCGTTGACCCGGCTGGATCAGCAATAGACTCCGAACCTTGTGTTACTTTAACAATTATTGCTTGAGGACTATTTGGTCGTTTTGATAATACGAAATCAGTAGTTTCGCCGTCGGAATGGAAATTATCGATTGAAATATTTGCCATTTCATCTGGGCGGCGGTCATACACTTTAATAGCCACTGCGTCAACCACTTGCCCCGGTACTACTTCTTCAGGAGCTGGGCTAGTTGTTGGTGATACAAAGTCGTCGCCATCAATAATAATATCGTCAGCACTTAACCCCGATGCAGAACTATAAGCTAAGTCGCCACCGCTAATAGCAGTATCGTAATCACTTTCTTGCGGGGCTACTGAGCCGTCGCTAGTACTCTTGCGAACAATAAATCGGTCGCCAGCATTAACTGTTAACACATCAGGAATAATGATCGGATTTGTAATGCCGCCTGCTGCATCTTCCGGACCGTAGTTAACACCGTCACCGATGATCGGCAACATAACTGCATACGGACTGGTTTGGTCAACTGTACCAACATTAGGATCATCAATACGGACTGGTGGATATGATGCAGAAATATTAATTTCTGTTCCAGACGCTAATGCAGTTCTTAAATATAGCTCGCCGGCTTGTGTTGTTCTGTAATCCGTTGGATTAACTAGGTTTCTTGTAAAGGTTACTGTTGCATTTTCTGGGATCGATTCAAACATGATGCGTTCTAATCGAACTTGTGTTGAACTAATAATTTCTGTAACTGCAGTATTGTAACCGATTGTTCCTTGAACGTAAGGTGTAATAGTAACAATGTCTTTAACTTTAACACCATCAGTGTTACTAACCGTTAGTACATCTTTGCCTGCAGAGTTAACTGTAAAGAACAATGTGCTGTCCGGTAATGTATTTGGCTCTGATGATAATATAACTGTAGTTTCATTCACTACAGTTTTAACAGTTTGTTTAGATACAAATCCTGTTCCGACTACAGCCATGCCTGCTACAATACCAGCAGTACTGTCCATTGTAAGGGTTGAAGTTAAATTACTAGCTATGTCTCTTACAACATCAACTCCAGTTGCAGTAATTCCAGAAACTGTTTTTATTATCGATGCATGTACTGCTGGCGGATAGTCTGCATACACATCAAATGTGTAATACAAATTAACACCGTCTGAAGTATACAGTTGATTATATTTAGAAACATAATAAACATTTAATTCTGTACCATTTTCTGGAACATATGGTAATCTTAAAGAATGCGTATTAGCATCAACTGTAACAATAAAATCGTCAAATGTGTCATCTAACGTGCCCCACTTGTCAGTGTAATAAGGAACGCTATCCCAACCAGATCCGACATCGAATCCAATTCCGTTAACTACTACGCCGCCGTAGTCAACACCTGTCATTAATTGTGTTAAATCTTTACCGATGTCTCCAGTTGTAGGATTATAATAATACTGGATTCTGTCAGCAGCATTTAACAGCGACCATTCTTTAATATACTTAATAACAATGGCCGATCCGCTTACAGGTGCAGTATCAAACACGATAGACCCAGAATAGCTTGTATATCCCTTATTAGTTGATTTAACAACTGCTAGCTTATATCCATCACGTAATGCCGGGACACCATCAACCGTGACAGTTGATTGATTAATAAGAATGTTTGGTGCCCACAACAATGGGAACTGTACTTTAGACCCTGTACCAACAAACGTTTCAGTTACATCTAGTTGATTAAAATAATAAGATTGTGTAATTCTATCAAACTTAACTTTAATTAAATTTGTTCGCACAACACTATCACCGATGATTGCAACTACTCGAGCAGGAGTGCCGTCAGTAGATAATCCGCCATCAATTACAACTGTTGGGGTGCTTAAATAGCCAGAGCCCGATGTTATTAATATAATTCTATTAACTTTACCGTTAGCAATGAATGCTCTAGCAGTAGCGCCTGAACCAGTAATATTTTCAAATCTCACCACTGGCTCTGTTCTGTACCCGGATCCGCCGTCTACGATTCTAAGTTCTGTAACTTTAAATCCAGCGTTATCGTACCAGAATTTCCAAGGATACTGAAGTATAGCACTATTATCTGCAACAATTTGCCCGTCTACAACTGCTGTTGTAATTGGCACGATTTGATTTTTATCGTACACTGGCAATAAGTCAAAGTCACTAACGCAAGTACTGCTGTTATCAGTCTTTGAATATGCACTTACGTATTCTCTAATCTTTGTTCTATAAGGTTTAACCTCTGCAACATACGATTCAAAATCTGCAAGATTGTCATTATTGTAAGTTACTTTCTCTTTTAATTCGCCAACGTTGTGCTGTGCTTTAACGAAACTTGTTTTAAATGCCCAGTCTACATATGTTTGTTCGCCTAACGCATAGCGAATACTATTAAAGAAAATATCTAAATAGTTGTTTCGTAGATCGTCGATGAAGATGTTATTTCTTATAATAAGCAAAATGTTTCTTAGTTCAGTTGATGCAGAATTATCAAATATACTGCCGTCATATAACGAACCATCGTATCCGTATACGCTGTTGTCAAAATTATAAAGACCATTATTAAACTGGACTGTACCATTTTGAACACCCACGACTTGATACTGTTGCGTCCAATCAATCGATGGTGTATCAGAATACTTTCTTAACAGAACCCAATTTCCAACACTATTAGTGCGAATTTTAATTATATTACCAATGCTGTCATTAAGACCGTTTAAGTCTGCGAACGTATTAACTGCGTGGTCAGGCGATACAAAAGAATTGTATCCAGTTGCATACCAATCAATATATGACCAATATTTTCTAGTGTCGTATGTCTGTGAACGAACTCTCGACCATACATCGGTAGTTGTATCATAAGCATAGATACTCCAAATGTTTGCAGCCTGGCTGTCAGAATGCACTAACACAGAGTAACTTCTTACATTAAGAATAGTGCTATTAGTGTATCCTGCTCCGCCATTACTAATTACAACACCAGTAACTTGTCCTTTAACATTAATTGTAGCCTTTAATTGTGCACCAATGCCACTACCAACTACTGTAATAGTAGGAGCTGTTACATATCCAAATCCGGATTCAACAATATTAACGCCGACTATTTTACCGTTGTTAATAACTGGTTCTAGTACAGGGGTCTTAAATGAACCGATATTTGCAAATCTTAGTTCTGCATCAGTGTCCATCACTACATCATATAATCCAGTGTTAACACTCGGCTCTGCATCGTATGCTTGTAGCTTGCTTATAGTTAAGTCGTCAACAATTAAAGACACTAGCGATCGATTAACGTATTCAATTAATTGCTTTAGTGCTTCAACACGGTTTACAAACATGCTTTGACGGGGTCTATTTTCAACGCCGTATCGCAACTTAATCGGTAATAGCAAGTCCGGTACAGTTCGATCTTGTGCGTCCTTACCACATAGGCTGTCAAACCATTTTTGTTCAATTGCAGTTGGTATCTTAGAATTAATATTGTTGCTAATTAATTTCCATTGCGTATGAATGTTTTGATCTACATTATCTACAATCCAGTATTCTACTGATAATACAACGTCGGTGTCTTTAAGTAAAGGTCGCACATTTACTAAACTAAACGTGTTAGTTCCTGTTAATGCTAGATACTTGTATCCTTGACCGCGTGGGTTTTCGATTAATGCTGCAACGTCTACGGCAGACATGTGTCTGTTTATTATATTTGGAATAGTTGTTTTATTCTTAACCCAATAATAATATGTATTTTTAAATACCTTAGCAACGTTATCGTACTTTTGTACTACGCTATATACCGAATCACTATATAATGTGGCTCCGCTAATTCCCTTGGCCAATCCGGCTTCAGTGTCAGCTAGGTCATTCCATTGACTTGGTTTGTATGCGCTTTCTACCCATTCGTATATGTCAATGCTTGCGCCAGGGAACAATGTGTTCCATGTGCTATTTCTATACACAACATCGTCGTCATAACTATCGTAAAACTTGGCTGTTTGTAAATTCCACCACAACATGCCTACTTGAGATTTTGTCCATGCTGCACCAGCGTCAACATTAACGTCGCTAGTTCCTACAGAATAAGTTGCTGGATCATAGAAAGTTTTATACTTAATTTCTTGGTCTGCAATGCCTGGAATTTTTCCCTGTGCTGGATCAATCACATCAAGATATGCTACTAAATCATTTGTCTTTTTATTATATAAGAACGCCTGTTTAACTTTAGTTGCATCGATCTTATTACTCTCGCTGTGTATCACACTCCAAGAACGTGATCCAACAGGCTTACGATATCTATAAACTTTGCCGGACCATAATTGTCTATCAAATGCTGTCGGTGCTGACACAAAAATAGTAGTGTTGCTTACAGATATTGCAGTACCGTACCCGTCGTCAATTGAACTATTGCTCGATAAACTTTCACTAAAGATCCACTTGTTCTTATATTTGTCAAAAATATCTACACGACCTGCATCTTTATATCTTGTTGCAAAGGTTGTTAGATTTAAATCAAAAGATGTAGTAGAGTTACTTAATTGCGATGCCGGGTCATTTACATACTGTGTGCCATAAATGTCAGTAGCATTTGCTAATAACGAGCTGTAAGTATCAAACGTGTCATAGATTAAGCTGTCGGCATTTCTGCTGTAAACAACTAGCGTTGAGCTTTCTGGCATAAACGCAACTTTGCTTCCGAACATTTCTGATTGTTCTGGATTGCTGTTGTTCAATTCTTGATAAAGCTGGTATGATGTGCCTGAATCTTTATAAAGGAAGACTGTTCCTTGATCTAGCATGTCTTTGTCAACTAGTGTTGCTGCTACCGCAATGTATTCTCCAGTATTAGTAATTGATATACTATTACCAAATTTTAATTTATCACGAAGTTGAACACCGGCAGTACTTTCCAAGACGCTATATTCAACGTGTCCTGTAGATGTATTCTTATAGACAAATACTTGTCCAGGAATAGTATCGGTATTAGTAGAACTACCCGGAGCCGATATTACTACAGTTTTGTTGTCAGTACTTACTGCAATCTCTGAGCCAAATAAGCCGTTAGGAGTTGAACCATTAAAGACGTCATCAGTATATCTCCACTTTGTTTGTGAAAACGCAAGGGCGCCTGCAGGAGTGCTGTCTGGAGCAGCAGATATAGTTATAGTTGTTGAATTTGTAACAGATACTACTGTTTGGCCGCTAGTAAATCCAACACCGGTAATTGTCATACCAGCTAGAATATTAGTAGTGTTTGATAGCACTACAGTCGTTCCCGAACTTCCGGTTGGATTGTAAGATTTTGTTACAGCGGTCTGTGTCGAATACGACAATTTGTACACGCTGCCGGTTGTCGAACCGGGTGCACCGATAAACAGCACGTCGTTGCCAAATGTTAATGCGGAGCCAAACTTTTCATTGTCAGCGGGTAATGGGCTAACAATAGTATCAATTAATGTATAGATGTTGTTAGAATCTTTTACATACAGAGAAACAGCACCTTGATGCGTTAAATTACTAGAAGCATTATTAACATTTACTCGATTATACACACCAGCAATAGTTTCTGTTGGGACGCAACTAGCAAGAGGAGTGCTTGCTGCTAACCATTTGCCGTCTGTGGATACTGCTAATACTGAGCTAACATCAGATGTTAAGTATAGTGTTTCCCAAAAATTACTATTTGCTTCAACTGTTGGGTTAACACCTGCATCAACTGCTTGTAATGCTTTATAATAAGTGTTATTAGTAAATACCACATCATTAGCAAGATATGCAGTAGCTGGTGACCAGCTTACTGCACTAATAATATCTGGAGTTAGTAGTGTTTGTCGATGTAACCACGGAACAGATACACTCGTCGAATCATAAATTTCAACGTACCCTCGGGCAGTTGATACTGCAGCAATGTTCGACTTTGCGCTAACTGCAAGTGCCTTACCGTATTGATAGTTTTCAGCTGGGGCGTCGTTTGTTAATTCTAACTTACTGTAAACTGGTTCATACTTCCATACAGCCCATTTACCTGTACCATCATCGTCTGTCCATAGTAATTCTCCATCTTTTAATGTCGATGGTAAAAACTCCCATGCTCGGTCAATTGCATACTCTACAAGTTCCCCGTTATCATCATATGTATTAGTTGCACGTTGTGGCACAAATACAAACACCACCATTTCAGCTTGTTGAGTAAATGGGCTTTCTATTGCTCCAGTTAGTTCAACAGTAAGACTAATAGTGTTTAAGTTTACTGAGTCGATTCTATAAAAACCGCTAAAAGTATCTACTTGGCTAATACCAATATACTGCCCGACTGAGAGAGTAACTAAGTCTTTAAGTGTAATTGTTAATGTATTCCCAGAATATGTTACATCTTCAATTTTTAAATTTGCATCGGTGTAACGATAAACATTCCACTCTCGATTTTCAAATCCAACCCACACATAGTCGCCGTTTTTAATTAACGAAATGTCTTGATTTAAAATATTTGCAATGCTTGGTAGGACAAAAGTCACATCGTCTGGTCTTACATAACCAGGAGTTCTTAAATAAGATCTACGAGCTTTTGCAATTGGCCATATATTACTGTTATAGCCTACTGGTTTTAAATATACATCTGCTGGACTTTGACGTATGATAAAATCAACCTTAGTAGGATCAACAGTATCAACTAGTTCAAATCCTTGTGGATTATTTTTAAATAGCGACTCGTCTAAAGTAAATTCAACATTTTCGTAAGCTGCACTTGCACCATATTGTCCGACTCGCAATGCCCACTCTTCATTAAATTTAAGACTCTCTTGTCCGTCAGCACTTAGTACATCAAACAACTTATTAAGAACATTTTGCGTACCTTTCTCAATAATCATGCCTTGGTAAAATTTATACTCGCTAACATCGTCTTTAATAATGTTACTTAGATATTGACGCTTTTGGTATCCGATTAAATGTTGTGCAACCGATTGCTGACCGGCGTCGAAGTTGTCGCTGTCTAGGCTGTAAAAATCAGTAAACTGGCTTGCTTTGTATGTCCAGTTCGGTAACATTTGTGGAGTTGGCTTCTTATCTAGTTTAACCCAGTCATTTGGATTGAACTTTTCAGTTCCCGGTAAAAATGTTTTTGCACTATAATAAAATTCTTTGTACTTTACAATAGAACCTAAATTATAGTCTTTCCAATTTTCCCAAACTTCAATAGTCGCTTGGTCAAAAATAAATCCAGGGATGTCGAAAGAGCCCTTCCATTCAGTATTAACATAACCGGATATTTTAATGCGCTGTTGTCTATAACCGCTGGCAGGATTATAAACAGTATCGTTAAACATTGTAGAATTATTAATGATTACTACTTGTTCTTTTTGTACAAGATAAAAACTTGCACCATAAATTCCGTCATCACCTTGAGGAGCATAAGTTACTGCATTATCTTTTCTATAAGAATTTAAAAAGTTAGGTTCAATAGTTGTACCGTCAACTTTAAAAATTTCGTAGTTATTAAAAGAGTTTCTAATGTCATCAACAACTGCTAACGGAGTTGAAAAAGTTAACTTTGCTGCAGAAGGACTCAGTGAGATAACCGAGCTGCCAACTGTGCTAAGGCCGTCGAGTTTTACATAATCATCGTTGTTAAAAATAGTAGTTGGTTCTACTGTGCGGATTGCACGATAATAGTCACCGTTATATCTTACAATAGACCCAAACGGAACTGACTGAGACGATGACCATTCTTTCCATTTATCTTCGCCTGTCGACCAGTTTTGTGTCGTCCAGAATAAGAATTCTTTTGCACTAGTTTCCCAGTTAGTAACTGCGCCTAAGTTAGAATTAAATTCGTCAAAAATGAATCCTTGGTCTTTAAGATACTCGCCGTATCCTAGTAGAAAATCAACAACTTCTTGAGGTGTATTAAGTGTTAGACCGTAAGGAACGATCGTAGGCGACGACCTATCCCACTCTTTTCTTAAGAATGCTTCGCGGCCACCGATGATCGGTAATTCTGACAACAGTTCATAGTATACTGGATCAAAGATAGTTTTAGTAGTGTGAAGAGCCTTTACTCGATAGTATCTGCCACCTGCTTCAACTACTTTTCCTGCTGCATATTGTTGGCCTGGCGTCCATACTGAATATCCTTCTGATATTCCACCAACATTAATCTTTACACCTGTTTGAGTCCACGGATAACAATAAAAATATGGAGATGTTCTGCTGTATCCTTTTACTTCGTACCCGGTGCCTTGGTTAGACGAAACCTTAGTAACAATAACGCCGCTGTACGTAATTTTCTTAACTGGGCTTGAACTGTTAAGAATAATATCATAGTCTTCAGGTGGTACAAATACACTACCTTGACTTAATGGTGTTTTACTGTCTAATAAAAGTTTAAACTTTTCTTTACTTGTAAATCCTGCAACACGATATGATAATTTAGCAGCTAAGTGCTTTAAGTTATACTGATATTGTGTGTATGATTTTAGATTATCACTTAAAATATAGTCAACTAGATAGTTAATAATACCAGAGGTTCGAACAGATTTTACATCATTCTTATTTGAATAAATGGTCGGTAATACTATGCTGTCCGGTGTTACACGCAACCCAGTGTCTTTATAAATTATCTGTCCTGCACGATTTCTTACAATTCGAGATCTATCTAGTAATGTGCCAAATGATTTGTTTGGATACATTAGCAATGCTGTAATTAATAAGCTAAATGGAAAATATGAACTGCGACGCCATGTAGCTTCTACTGGGCTAACATCGCCGAATATAAAGTTGTCAGCAGTTGCATTAGTAGTAACGCCCGACACAAGGCCGCACTCAAGCGGGCTTAATACATTCCCTTGGTCGTCGACTGGGATATGATTAATCAAGAACGGTCTTGCAAACTTAGATTTTATAACTGGTGGTTTACCAGGTTCTCTCACAATACCGTCTGTAAGATCTTGCCATAGCGGAGTGTTATTACTAGTATATGGCGCAGGGCCGTACACAGATTGCCACCAAGTTGGCTCGTCAGCAAATCCTAACATCTCCCATGGTGCTGTTCCCGGCTTGTCAGTGTCAAGCATCCAGCGATATATACCTCTCCAGAATCCTGGAGTTGCTCGGCCGTCTGGCGCAGAGAAATATTTGTAATTGTATGTTAAAAGATTATCTCTGCTGTAGCTTAACGGCTTGGTAAAATCTCTATCAACTAACGTTGTCCACTTGTAAAATTGCGGAGCAATAATGTTATTAAATTCAGACAACGAATAATCTGTTAGTCTATTATATCCTGGAAGAATATCATAAATGTCAAAAATTTCTGGATCATACTGAACTTTAATATTGTTATAGATGCGCTTTTCTAATTCTAAAATTAACCCATCGCGGTAATCACCATAGGCTAAGACTTGGCTGCCGTCGTGGCCTTGAATCATTGTGCGAGGTGTTAAGAAACTTGTGTCGAGATAAATCTTAGGATCGGAGGTTGGATATAATCCTAGTTTCGCCGGGGTTGGAGGAATGTAGCAACTATCAGAGTTTTCATATTCTCGAATGACTAGCAAGTCATCTTCATGAAGTGTTGGTTTATCTGTAAGGACAACAAATCCAGTACCATCAAAATTATAATCATGCTCTCTTAATAGCTGGTCACCATTTAAGTACAATAATACAGATTTATCAGATAACTCGTTTAACGAAAACGCAAACGATAGCGGGTAAGACTTGATTCTTGGATCAAGAATTTTGATCTCTGTGCTTGTATACGCACCATATGGTGCCATATCACTAAAATAGTAAGGTGCAGTCCTAGGTTTATCTTTGTTAATTTTTTCTAAAATCAACTCAATGACAGTTGAAGGATCACCGTCAACTCCTAGTGATTCTGCTACCGCAATAAAATCTCGTTTAAACTTACCGTAGTCAGTTTGTGATTTTTCAATTGCCTTAATAACATTGTTATCTTCCGATGTCATGTGATACATCGACAAACTCATCGGGCCGCTATGTTGAACAAATTTTGTACCGTACTGCGTGAGGTTTCCTAAGTCGCGAAGATTACTTGAACCAGGAAATGCTCCAACAAAGTTTGGAGTGTTATCTACAATAGAATTAACATGATCGATCACTTCACCTAATGTAAAATCCCCAAGTGTTTCGTTTAATGGGTTATTTTGTAAGCTAATCGGTACTTCATAGTATCCGTTACTATTGATTGCCTGGCTTGAAAATGCTTTAATTGTTAGCACATCTTCTAGACCGATGTTAGTTGCTAATACAACTTGTTTATAAACAACACGGTCAATGATCGACCACTTAGATGGGTCTAGTCTAATTCCGTTAACATACACTCGAACTATAAGATCGGTAAGGTCATCAATGTTATCGAATATGTCAATGTCAAAATTATTAACTAATTTAGAATTTTTATAAATTCTAATTGCAGCTTGCAATGTTGTAGTATTACACTTCTGCCATCCATTTACATAATTTGTTAATTTGTTAAAATCAGTATGTACTAGATATCCAACATTGATATTTTTAACTATTACATCAGTTAATAATCTGTATTGGAATGTATCTAGTGCTAGATCAAAGTTAAAAACAATGTCGCCTACATTATTAATGTTCTTGTATGATAGCGGAAAACCTAAAGTGCTGTCAGATGTTCCTGTACCTAGTTTGTAAGAAAACAACTTTGTTCCAACGAACGTTGACCCTTCGTATACATCGGTGTTGCTAAAACTAATACCGTTATCATCAGTAACGTCAAACAACGGGGCTTGGTTGATTGCTGTTTTTTGCTGACCAGTAATCCATTCGACGCCGTTGAACCAAAACATTTGACCTTGATTTTTTACGCCGTTCTTAACTAACACTACATCATTCTCTGTAGGGGTCTCATCTAGTTCTAAATGTATCTGGCGTAATCCTGCTAGTGTTAAAAACTTAACTTTATAGATTTTATTTTTAACTGTAAGGTCGGTATCCGCAGAAAACAAAATACGGTGGCCGTCAACAAGGCTAACGCCGTCAATGTTATATCCTAGCTGCCCTTCGATAGTAGAAAACGCATCTGTTGTAAAAGTATCAACTAAGTCAACATCAGCAAGCGCAGTAGTACCAAAATTATACAGCTTTAGGTTTTCTTCAAACTCAATAATCGGTCTAGTTGCTCTAGCCGTCTGGTCAATTTCTGCTATGTTGCCATTAATCTTTGCACTAGTTTCGATCACGTCCTTATGGAACCAACGATTATATCGACTCCATGGATTGTGGTCAATGCTTCCTCTATCAATAACAATATAATCAGGATTGCCTGCCATTGCTGTTGCATCGCTAAACGGCATTGTATCAAAAGGTGTTGAATCAAATAGTTGAGTTTCTGACAAAGTGTAAGAGCTAATTAATTCTAAAATATTTTCATTTACGAGTTTAATTGCACTTCCTACTCCAGTAACATAATAATAGCCAGTATCATACTGAGCCGGTGTTACGTTGCCAATGAACATAACCTTCATACCGTTGCTCAGGCTAGTGCCGTCAGCTAACTGATAGAATTTTTTGCCAATGATCTCAGCGTCAACATCGATTTTAGTATTTTCTGTAATAGGAAGAATTTCAAATGCGCCGCCGAGGTCTACATCTGCTTCGCTTACATAAAATAAAATGTCTGGAGCATTTTCAGGAACTGTAAAAGTAATTGATCCTTTTTCTACGGCTTGGTTATCAATGCCTGCAGAAACATACCTTGCAGATGCGCCGGCTACTCTTTCAGTTTTAATAGAGAACGGATTGCCCGGACTATCAATTTCAAAAGTGTATGTTTGTCCCTTATATAACTTAATAGATGGGTTACGAACAAGGCCGCCTGGTGTGAACAAGTAAACGTTATTGTCTAACTCTGACTCTACTTTAACAGTATATGTACTTGTAATTGCTTGCTGCTGACCGGAAATTTTAATTACGTCTGGGCCAGCTGGTAACCAATAATAATTTTGGAAGTTAACAAACTTGTCCCAACAAATATGCGGATCCCATGAATAGAATTCTTGGTTACCTAGGTGAGCAAAATGGGTAGTATTTCCTCCAAACACTTTCACTTGGTTGATAAAGTCTTGGTAATCTTTAAAGAATACTGTATTGCCAAGCTCATCTTTAACTGTTAACCCTGGTTCAAGTTGATAATTTTGTCTAATCGCTGTAGGCGCTTGGATGAATATATCGTTACCAGTTGATGCTTTAGCATTTTGTTGACCGATATACCCGTTGACCTTTTTGACCGTACCAGGTTGTATTAACTGATCAATTGTTGCTTGTAAAAACTTTTTATTAGAATCTGTTTGAAAATACTTTGGTAAAAAGTTTGAGCTACTGGTATTGCTGCCGGTTGGGTTAATGCTATCAGCCATTAGATACTCCGTATGATGAACTTGTTATTGTTTGTTGTGATACAACTGATGTAGAAACTGCTGTACCTGCTAATGATTTAATTATGCTTGGGGTTAGTCCTGCAACGATTTCGATATCGTCGACTGTTGCCCCATTGATGAATAACTCACTGCTGCCTGATTTAATTTCAAATAGGTTTCCAAAATATTGGCCGCCTTGAGTTGGGACAATTACAAAATTAGAAATATCAGGTGCAAGTTGTGTCATTACATATGTTGCTAGTTCGGTAAAATAAAAAGTGTCGCCGAAGTCCCAGTTCTCTAAACTAAAGAATTGATTCATTGCCGTTACAATTCTAGACTTAATATCATTGTCCGATAACACTTGGTCAGGATTCTTAACTACTTTAAATGTTGCTTGCAAATCAGTCGATGCTCCTTGCCCGAATAGCACTTTATATCTTACTGGGTGGTAAACGATCTCGTCGCTTATCGATTTAATTAAGTTTAAGTTTGATGAGACAGTATCGTATAACTCGGCACTACTAGGTGGTAGTGGTTCAGATACATTTGCGCCTGCAATCCACTGTCTATAACTAGTATCGTAAGATTTAGTTAGAATAAACACATCAATAATGTTGCTTACACCCATATCGATTCTTGATTCGTAGTCTGCACTATGATTATATTGAAATTTTAAGTTGTCTCTTCCAATATACACTTTATAATCAAGCGATGCTGTAAATCCACTTACTGTAGAGTATTTCATAACAACGCCAGTATCTACAAAATAATAATATTGATTATTAACACCAACAATATTTCCTTGGGTTGAAAGAATTTTTACAACATTATTAGAGTTGTCTATATATCTGTAATCTTCTTGTCCAGCAGTAATAGTATAACGTTCAAGAACAACATGAGTCTGTTGTAATACTTCTGTGTTTGTTTCGCCGGCTACTGGAGGAGCAACAATATTTAAAAATAGTTCTGGATTGTCTACTACACCATTGTTGTCAGTGTCGGCAAAAGTTACTACCAATTTTTTATTATCAACATATCCATCCATGCCAATGTATTCAGAAACAATGTCCCATTTTTGGTTAATTGTAAACGGTAAGCCACTACCGTCCGGTAATGTATTAACACTTAGAACATCTACAGTATCGTTGACAATTGAATTCGTTCTGCTATCATAGATCGAATCAGTGCTATCAAAGTAAAAGCGGATTTGTGCATCGCTCTCAAAGATATAACGTTGCTCGCGACTTGTAACTGTGTAAAACTCGTTATCAGTTGTAAACAGCAATAACCAACTAGCATCTTGCTGTTTATTAGTGCCGTCGCCTTGTTTACCTAGACTAAACGCCGATGAAGCATCTAAGTTAACTTCAAATATTATTTCCCAAGTCTGCGTGGTTGCATTGTAGCGAAGACCAAATGGCTTGTTACTAAAGATCAAATCAATCATTGTAGTAATAACGTTACTACTGATAGTAGTTCTCCACTTAGGAATGATCTGAGAAATTTTTGCACCAGTCGGTACAATACGATTTAATGTGACCGGACCAAATCCAGTTGGAAGTACGCCCGTATCTGCTGCTGTTCCGTTATCAACAACTGTTTTAACTTCTGCCCACAACGATGTTATTGCGCCAGTGACTGTCGCCGAACCGTAGACAATTTTGTTGTCGTTTAAGGTATCAAAGTATGCGCCGTCTGGTGGTGTAAACTTCACCAATGCCCCCGAAGTAAAGAACTTTAAATCAGTTGTAGTAAACGACCCGACTTTGTAAATTGTAGAGCTCTCAACATCACGGACGTGACCAGTACAGGTATTGCTATCCGTTGTAACATTCTTCCAAGAAACTTTTAAGCTAGTTGTAACATATTTGATAAACTGTGAATAATAAAAATTTCTTAAATTGTATTTTTTAAGAATATCAAATACCGTATTGTAAATGATGCCTTCGATATCAGTTTTTGTTTGATATGAGAATCTTACTTGTGAAGTGTAGGTATCCTGATATACTACTCCGTCGTCTGCAAATAATTTTGTAGAACTGTATTTGCCTGTCGGATCTACTAGATCAAAATAACGACTAATGCCGCTTGATGTTCTGTTAACTGCTTTTACTTTGGCAACCTGTGCGCTTGCCGACAGCGGACTAATATTATAATCCTCAGCAGTAATCATTCGATTCTGTGTATAATATGTAGCAGGTGCGTTTGCCTTAATACTTTGGTTAGACTCTGCTGCAGAAGCATTTGATACCGAGCTAGCAAGGCCTAAAGAAACAGATAATGTTTCTACTTGACCGGCGGCACTAATGTAAGGTATTGAAATAGAAATGCTTCGTAAATCTTGAGGAGTAATTGTATAGCTTAGACCGTTACTAATTCGATAGTAAGTTCTAAATGTTCCTAGTGGAAGATTTCCGAATGTACCGTCACTGAACTGTAAACTAATTGTGTCGCCTGCTCGTGTGATAACAGCATAAATGTTTCTAATATTTTTGTTTAAGCTATTATAGATAATGTTGTTTGCTTCAAAGTTTGATACTGCCGACCATTCCTCTGACTCAACACCGTTTTTATCTAAACGATACAGCCATACATCGCTATTGTTAATATTGTTAGCATCAATATCAATCGATTCATTGCTACTCGGTTGTGCAATAGTAAACACACCTTGATTTAAGGTTCCTTGAGTAAAGTTAAAGAAGAACCCAGTACCGGCACTTGCAGGGCCTCGGCCGTCTTCACGGTATACACATGCTAGGGTGTTTCCAACCTTTGGTGTTTCTTCGTAAATGTAGTTTTGGCCTTTAAATGTAGTACTAGTAACTTCAAAATTCATTGCGCGGCCGGCTACTGTCTTAGTAAAACCGAAAACAGGTACACCAGAAATGTTACTATTAACACGGTATTGTTCTGTTGAAATTCCGTAAATCGATGCCGAATCAGCTGGATTTCCGAATTGTTGTGTAGACGGAAACGCTGCATTTAATACTTTAATAAACTGGTCGTTCCAGTTAGCATTTGACGGGTCATTCCATGTAATAACTTGTCCGGACAAATTGCGGCCGTTGCTGTCGAGAAGGTTTTCTGTAGTAGAAACTGTTGAAAACTTTAATAATCCCTGCGCTGCTTTGTTACGCTTTGCATTGTAAGAAAGCATACGTGCAAGACGTAAAATTGCCTCGCGGCGTTCTGCTAATTCTAAAAAGTTATCACGAGCATTTAAGTCAACACGGAAAGCAATACTCTGACCCAAGAATGCAATAAGGTCAATTAATGCTAGGTATTCGCTTGATTCGATGTAATCGTTGAAATCTTCTGGGTAATTTGTACGAATGTAATCGATCATTGTACGACGAAGATTCTCAAAATCATAGCTTTGAAAATCTGCATTCTTGAACGATTGGTAAATCTTTTTCCAGTCTTCAGCCACTAATAACGTGTTTTGTCTGCCAGTTACACTCATGATATGTCCTAATACTTGTATTTATTGATTCTAATTATATGGGTATATTATCCTGCAAGTAACCCATTTGCCTGGTCAAAACGTAGCTGCATTGCTTGACTAATATTGTACGGTAAGTATGTTAACAGGCATTCTAACTGTATTCCAGATTCGTATGCTGTAACAATTATTTGACTTGCTGACACTCTAGGATCACTATTAAGTATTGCAGAAACATTCGACGTAATAACGTGCTTTAGCTCGTCTGTTAATGGTTCAAACAAAATATCCCATATTACTGTACCGTACTCCGGGTTCATTAATCTCTCGCCCTGACGTGTATAGAAATGATTTAAAATATCCTGTTGTATAAGTTCAAAGTCGTAAAGGCAAAAGTTTTCGGTGTTTGTACTTACGGTGCTAAATCCCCTATACATCTTTGAAGCAGTTGCAAGTTTATCGTTTTGCGGCTTTAAAGTAATTTTATTGTATAATCTTGGTGATGCACTCATGATGTAGTCTCCGGAGGTTTAATTTGCTTAAACGTGTCTGTTGTAGTAGTATATTTGTTAAAGGCTGCTGGCGCAGTGGCTGCTGGAATAGTTTCTGCTGCTTTTGTTTTTTCAGGCTTAAAGGCTGCAGGATCTAAATTTTCGTGACCATTCCACGGTTCAGCCTGGGGAATTCTAGTAGCCTTTAATGCATTGCCTGCGGTTGCTGCAGAGGCAGCAGCTGGGGCAGCAGCGCCGTTAATATCAACACTACCTCCTTTAATAATAATCGCGCTGCCACCGATACTAGCTTGGCCACTAGAGCTCCATTTGCTAGCACCTCCACTATTAATGTCTAATCCGCTACTAGCTGTTAATTTTACCGCAGTACCTTTGATATCTAACGCCTGGGTTGTTATTTTTCCTGCAGCGCCAACTTTTAAATTCCAATCCTTGCCCGATTGCTGATTAATGTTAACACCAGCATACATGTTAATGTTATTCTTTGCTGTGAAATTAATGTCCCTATCTGCAGTAAAATTTAAATCAGCTTCAGTATGTACGCTTATGCTATCTTTTGCATAGATATCAATTTTACCGTTACTAGTAAGTTCAATCCATGTTGTTCCTCTAGCATTACCTATGTAAATTAAATCTTCACTGTTATGTAAAAGAATCTGATGTCCGGTGCGGGTTCTAATTCGAACTAGTTCGTTGTGGGGGATTGTTTCTGTGCCACCGGTTTCGCCTTGTTCAACAGCAACATATGTCGGAGGGCCGTCTTTAGCATGTGTTTTACGTAAAAACTTGTCGTCGCCATCATCCATAACAAATGTTGTGCCGCCAAGACGACTAACAAACGCATTTGGAATTTTATGTTCAGATTTTCCTACTGCGCCTTTCTTTGCTCCAGATCTTTTATCAATTGGGCCGGGAGTTGAAATACCAAATACTGCACTAGGAACTTCTCGACGTGCAGAACTAGTTGTAATACCACGGATGTCGTCTTTTAATAAGCCGCCTTTGCCTTGGTCTTTTTGTTCTAATACGTCTGCTAGCGGATGTCTAGGTTTATTAACTTTTGTAGAATCAGTAACTGAACTATTCACTTCTTTATTATATTCCGCAACTGGTATGCGGCCGCCACCTTCAACTACAAATTCAGTAGCAGCAATACCCGGTACCATAAAGTTTACCGACTCGTCAGGGACGCCGCCCATCCAATAGCCACGCTTAGGATCTCCGTCGATAAAAAATACAATAACAGTTGTCCCCGGATCAGGCGGAACAAACCACATGCCATAAGACTTTTGCGTGTTATTATAATCGTCTGGGTCTTTGCCTACATAATCCGTGCTAGTTTGCCCCCAAAAAGGACTAATCATTTTTACTTGGTGTAATTGGCCTTCTGCGCCCGGATCGTTACCTACCGGTCTTAGAATTTCTACTTCAAGCATACCCATGTACGTTGGGTCAAGATGACTAACAACTTTTGCAAGGAACGGACCTGGCCCGGATCCTTCTTGAGCGGATTGTGGGGCTATGACATTATCTTTATTCATTATTAAACGCCTTCTGGGTTTTCTGTCCCTGTGTTTTCGCCTGCTAGATTAGCATTAATCATTGCATTCGGATCTTCTTTAAACAGGTCGCCAATAGCATCTTTAATAACGCTAAAGAGTTGCGATGCAGTAGCTTCTGCAGGGTTTTCTTGCTGTTCAACTCTGTTACCTTCTAAAACTTGTACAAATTTACCGTCTTTAAAAGTGTTAGTAATTTTGTTAATACGATACAATCCGCTAAACGCAATCACCGGAGCCGATGCTCCAGTACCAAAGTTATACATACCAGTTGACTGATTAATATCAATTGGCGTTCTAAAATTAACCATACAATGTACTTCACCGTTTTGATAGTTAACTGATCCGTCTTCAGTAAGATTTTCAGCAATTGTCATTGAAGAGTAATTGCCAGTGCCGCTTTGTGCAATCCAATAAGGATCTCCTACAATTTCTAAATTTAACATCTGCATATCAATGCCGTTAGTAATTGCATCGTGGAATACTCTTGCAGCTCGAGTCGCAGCAGTTTCTGGGCCACCACCGCCACGATAGTCTGTGCCAGTTCTAAGTCCCGAATATGATACTGTTGTTGGTATAACTCCTAACTTTTTAGCTGGTGCTGCTCCAGTAGTAATCACTTGTATTAATTCGTCTAGAGAAAAACTGCCGCCAGTTTCGTCTGCGGTTTGCACATCTTGCGTTCTTTTAGCATCGTCGGCCGACATAATTGCATCAATGCCGTTGTTAAACAATATTTCAAATTTTAAAACATCGGTGTTCTTACCTGTATACAAATAATTGTAAACCTTAACTGCTGTATTTTTAACGTTCTCTAAACCAGGAGCTCTTAAGTTAGGAGGCATTAAGTTAGCCGAGTGAGCCTTATAAGGTATAACACGGTATACAATTAATTTAGGTTTAACACCAGTCTTGGCCATATTAGCGTTTGACGAAATGTTGTATACCTGAGTGTCGATTCTCCACCAATCTCTAAAACCGTTTGCATCTAGCCCTTGGCTGCTCATTGCACCTTCTGGGTACGAGCTTGCTAATAACACTTGGTTAATTGCTGTAGGAATATCAGTGTCTTGACTGAATTTAAAATTACCTTCTTTAACATCGAAAGTATTATTACCGCGAACATATACATCAGAAGTAGAATCATAAACTTGATTATCTTTACTAATTGGGGATTCGCCTCGCCGAGATACATCAAGGCCTAAACTTGCCTTACCGAGAGCGTTACACTCACCGTCAGCTTGTACTAATGTTCCGTTAATTTTGCTTATCGAAACTCCCAACTTTTGATTGATTCCTGTAGCACTAGTAGTCAGTGCTGATGCAGTTGCAGAAGCACTCGACTCAACATTGTCTTCACTAGCTGCAGGAGTTGCAGAGCTAGCAATTTCGTTAGGGAATAAAATTATTACCTGATCAGGTTCTTCAACTAACTTGTCAATCTTGTATTGTTGTAAGCGTTTGTTAACAACTGCTTGTAAACTTTTTTCTCCGGTTTGCAATACTTCTTGAACAGTTTTTCCTTTAATCGAGGTATCAGTTTTTAAATTAGCAACCTTAGATGTTTGTGCAAAATCGTTCCATGAGTTTGCTGTAAAGTGATATGTCGAACCGCTGGCAGTTACCTTCATTTCAAAGTTATTAACTTTAAATGGAATAAATCTTGCAGTATTCGGAATGTTCTGCATAGTTCCATTTTCTTTATTTCCTCGAAATTGTACTGACAGCACATATGGCGCATCACGAAAGTTTTCGTGTCCAGCTTCTTGGGCAGCTTGTTGCATAGCTAGGATAAACATACCCATGCTGTATGGTTCTATTACATCGAACGCTATTGTTGAAACGTTTGTGTTACACCCTTCTTCAAAACCAATAATGCTATCTAGCACAACATTATCAACAAAAAAATCAAACTTGCCGTAAGCTGTGCTAATTCTATTAGACGGATCGGCACCTGCAGTTTTACAAATTAATTTAATTTTTCCGCCAAACACATAAGTTAAGTCAGGATAATTTAATTGTTCGTCTGTTAATACCCCGATACCAATAATATAATTGTAGGTTGCATATGCATTTAGAGGATTAGGAAGAGGTAATGATGTATATGCGCCGCCCGTTAGCTTTTGCAAAAACGAGCCTATTGATTTTACTGCGCCAGTAACTGTCGATACTGCGCCAGAGAGTGCAGCAGCTGGACCTGAATCTAATAACGTATTCTTGCCTGTCTCGATTGCGTTTGTTGCCGAATCTATAATTCCCATATTATAATCCTAGAATTGTTTTTAAACTAGAGCCCTTTGGAATGTATATCTGTTTTCCGGGAACAAAATCAAAAATAGGATCTTGAAGAACGTCTAAATTTCGTTGGATAAACACCCACCAAAGGGCAGCTTCTCCGTATAAGTCAAATGCTAATAAGTCAGGACGATGATTATATTGTGCCTGGATGGTATAGAGGAAGTCGTCAGGCTCGGCGCTTACAGGACGAATACTTAAAATGCCAAGATATCCTTGTTTAACCGAAGTTGAGTACCAAGGACTAGTGTTCAAATATGATGCTGCCATGATTATAGGTATCCAAATTGATTGCTGAGGTAGCCGCCGCCTACAAATCTATCAAGGCTAAACTTACGTACACTATCTCTACTGTAAACTGCTTGGAAGGTTAATTCGAATGTGCTCTTAGTAGGAACGTGTGTTCTGCCGCCACTCGTTGTTCCGCCAACTCCGAACGCACCCAATACTCCTGCAACTTGCCCAACACCGCCAGCAATACTACTTACTGTACTAGTGATGCCGCTAAGGCCAGGAATGGCTCCGCCCAATGTATCAGCAAGGCCGCCAACTGAGTCTGCAATCCCTTCGATATCGCCCATTGCAGATCCAACAACGTCAGTGCCAATATAGTCACAGTCATTGTCTAAACTTGTACTAAACGATGTTAGCACCACTGGAATATTTTTAAGAACATAATTGCCGTAGCCGTTTAAGAAAACAACCGGTGGAGGATTTCCTGCTTTTGGATCATTTCCCGCAAACATATGCGCTAGTGATCTTAAATAATGGACTGCTGCAATCCAATACAATGCTTGTGTAGAATCTTCTACATTCATCGGGGCCGATATTTGTATTACCCCGGGGTCTGTACTTTTGTACACTTTAAAAGGAAAATTTGACTGCGACGGAGTTAAGGAATCGTAATTCACAGATGATTTTATTGTAACTTTAGGAGTGTACGGAAATATTAAGCCGCCGGCGTCTTTTAAAGGCTTTAGCACAGGACTAGATTGGAAGCTGGTCCAGTTAGCTAGGCTTAACCGAACACGCCAATCGTTTGAATTAGCATCGTCGCCAAACAGCGCAACGGCGCTCATAATGTCTCCAACTGCTTCACCTGCAGCTGGAAGATCTATTGCCCGAATCGCACTCGCTACTCCTCCTGCAGAATATGCAGAAGATATCGCCGATCCTAATTTAGCTGCTGTTCCAACCGCTGATGATACTGCTCCAAACGTTGCAGTTGTGGCATTAATCGTAGAGGTTATGCTCTGTCCGCTATCAAACAATTTAGTCATATTCTTTTTTTCCTTTTGGCATATTATTTATTTGACTTTATAAACTGCGTAGTTTATAATACAACATCCGGAGAATTATCAATGACAACGAAAGTTAACTATCTAAACAATAAGGACATGCTCGCTGAAATACACAAATCAAAAAGCACTTACTGTAGTTTTACCGATAAAAAGTACCATCAATATGACATTATTTTGCCAAGTTTAGACAAAATAAACATACGCACAATAGCCGAAGCTAAAAGAAATCAAGCTAAAAGATTAGGCGATGCCGAGTACGCTAGGCGCAAGGCAGCTGGCGAAAAGGTTAAGCAAGCCGAATGTGAAGTAGATTATAAGAAGATCCAAAAGATAGATTTAGTCTTTAGAATCATGACATTTGATCACATTCCGGGCAATAGCACAAGAAAAAAGAACCCAAAGAGTACTGCTGACAGACACGATAAAGTAAACTTTCCGCCTTTCCAGCATTGGAAGTTTGACGACGAGGATAAGTTAATCTGCGTGGGCAAGTCGCACTGGAAGGGTGATCTAGAAAAGGGCCATTTTGACAAAGACGCTGGGCAGATTACAGACACTTTAGCACGTATGATGATTAAGCTATGTGAACGATATGCCACAAGAGGCAACGTTCGCGGCTACACTTATAACGACGAAATGAAGGGGCAAGCTATCCTTCAGCTTACACAAATAGGACTACAATTTGACGAATCAAAGTCAGATAACCCGTTCGCATATTTTACTGCCGCAGTTACTAACAGCTTTGTTCGCGTGATCAATCTTGAGAAGCGCAACCAGAATATTAGAGATGACATCTTAGAAATGAACGGCATGAACCCAAGTTATACAAGATTACACGACGGCGAGCATGAAGCTGCTGTTAAGCGTTTTAACGAGGATACTCCAAGCGAATGAGAATCGATGCTAACGATCCTCGAGTAAACGAAGCAGTACGAATAGTAAAAGAAAAACACCGTCCTGCTAACCAAGCAGAACTCGAACGGATTTTTGAAGAACACTATCATTGTAAAATTTTTGTAGATCCAAATGACTACTTTTGCACCACCGGTCATTTAGACATATCAGAAGAAAAATATCAAACGTGGTTTATACTACAATTCGGAGAAGGTAATGACAAACCTGTTTAAGAAAGCAGCTTGTTTTACAGACATACATTTTGGCATGAAGTCTAATAGTTCTGTGCATAACAAGGATTGTGAAGATTTTGTTGATTGGTACATTGCAAAAGCAAAGGAGGAAGGATGCGATGTTGGAATATTTCTCGGTGATTGGCATCACAATCGGAATAGTCTTAATATTACTACTATGGATTACAGTCTTAGGGCGCTCGAAAAGTTGGGTGCCGCCTTTGATCAGTTTTACTTTTTTCCTGGGAATCACGATTTATATTACAAAGACAAGCGTGACATCCATTCTGTCGAATTTGGTAAGTACATTCCTGGGATAACTGTTGTTCACGAGCCTATGGTCATAGGCGATGTAAAGCTATGCCCGTGGCTTGTAGGTGACGAGTGGAAACATATTAGTAAGAAGAAGGCCAAGTACATTTTCGGTCACTTCGAACTTCCGCACTTTTATATGAATGCAATGGTACAAATGCCCGATCATGGCGAAATCCAGCTAGATGCATTTGACGGGTACGAGCTAGGCTTTAGTGGGCACTTCCATAAACGTCAAAGCAAGGGCAATATGCACTATATCGGCAATGCGTTTCCTCACAACTATGCAGATGCATGGGACGATGATCGTGGCATGATGATTTTAGAATGGGGAGGGCAACCCGAGTATCACAGTTGGCCTGAACAACCTACGTTCCGTACGGTATCGTTAAGCAGATTAATCGACGAAGCAGATTCTTTAATTAAGGCAAAACAACATCTACGAGTAAGTTTAGACATCGATATTAGCTACGAAGAAGCGAGTTTTATTAAGGAAAAGTTCATGGCAGATTATGCCATTCGTGAACTTACGTTAATTGCCGAAAAGAAAGAAATCGAAATCAACACCGACATCGACGTTCAAAGTTTCGAGTCAGTTGACCAGATTGTAACCAGTCAGCTTGCGAATATCGAAAGCGATGCGTATAATAAGAATACACTTTTAGCAATTTACAATAGCCTATGATTAAAATTAAAGACTTAACCGTTAAAAACTTTATGAGTGTGGGTAACCAGACTCAAGCAGTAGATTTTAGCAAAGAAAATTTAACACTTGTGCTAGGTGAAAACTTAGACCAAGGCGGCGATGACTCGGGTGCACGTAACGGCACAGGTAAAACTACCATTGTTAATGCTTTAAGTTTTGCACTTTATGGTGTTGCACTTACTAACATTAAAAAAGATAATCTAATTAACAAGATTAACAATAAGAACATGTTAGTAACGCTGTCTTTTGAAAAGGACGGTGTAAATTATCGAATTGAGCGCGGTCGGAAACCTACATTACTGCAATTTTATGTAAATGATATTGAGCAAGGTGCAGACGAGACTGATGACGCGCAAGGTGACATGCGTGAGACGCAACGAGATCTTGATGATTTGCTAGGTATGAGCCACGATATGTTTAAGCATATCGTAGCACTTAATACCTATACCGAACCGTTTTTATCTATGAAGGCTGCAGATCAACGTGTTATCATCGAACAGTTGCTAGGTATTACGCTGCTGTCTGAAAAAGCAGAAACTCTTAAAGAACTTATTAAGCAAACTAAAGATTCTATTACGCAAGAATCTGCCAACATCGAAGCAACTAAACGTAGCAACGATAACATTCAAAAGAGTATCGATAGTTTACTAACAAAACAATCAGCGTGGAACAATCAACACCAAATCGATGTTGAAAAGATTGCTAGAGCTATTGTAGAATTAGAAAGTGTTGACATCGAAGCTGAGATTCAAGCACATGCTGATCTCAAGACATATTTAGAAGTAGCAGCGAAGCTGCAGAGCCTCTCTAAAGAACGTGCTACTTTAAATAGCGCGATAGCGCAAGCAGAGCGAAGCGTCAGCAAATACGCAGGTGAGTTAAGTAAGCTGGCAAATAAAACCTGTCACGCATGTGAACAACAGCTACATGATCACAAGCATGAAGAAATGTCAGCTACGGCGCAAAAGCACTTAGACGAAGCTACGCAATATTACGATAAGATTTCTACTGATCTTGCTAAAATTACAGCAGAAATTACTGAATTCGGTGAGCAAAGTGCTAGACCCAACACTTACTACGACACAGTAGAAGAAGCACTTAAACATCAGAATAATTTAAAAACACTGGAAACTAACCTTACTATTAAGGCCGGTGAAGTTGACCCGTATCAAGAACAGATCGACGAGCTACGCAATACAGCCATGGTTGAGATTTCCTGGGATACTGTTAACGACCTTAATAGTATTAAAGAGCATCAAGAGTTCTTGGCTAAGTTGTTAACTAACAAGGATTCGTTTATACGTAAGAAGATCATAGATCAGAACCTGGCATATTTGAATAATAGGCTAACCTATTATCTAGACAAGATGGGACTACCACATACAGTAGTGTTCCAGAATGACCTTAACGTTGAGATAACGCAGCTGGGGCAAGACTTAGACTTTGATAATCTAAGTCGAGGCGAACGTAATAGACTAATTCTTGGCTTGTCATGGGCTTTCCGTGATGTATGGGAATCACTGTATCAAGGCATTAACCTGCTGTTTGTTGATGAGCTTATCGATAATGGGCTAGACGCAAGTGGTGTTGAATCAGCATTAGGTGTGCTTAAGAAGATGGCACGTGAACGTAAGAAGAATATTTTCCTAATTTCGCACAAGGACGAGCTTATTGGTCGTGTTAACAATGTGCTTAAGGTTATTAAGGAAAACGGATTCACTTCATATGCTAACGACGTGGAGGTTACTGAATGAAGACTCGTGAAGAAATCATCGATTCAATGTGTATGACATGGCGACACGACTATAATCTTGTAGTTGAGAGGCATGATCATCCGTTTAGTGCGGGTATGACCGTAGACGAACGTGCGTTTTTGTTTCATCAAATGGCGCAGATCTTTGATAACGACATCGCGCCGTACATGCAGTTTAAGCGGGAACGTAAACCTCGCCGAGACAAGTCACTGATGTCTGAGTTAGGATACAGTCGCGTGGGTTATGATGCCATGCGTCGAGGCAGATAATGTATCAAGATGAAGAATTACACGCCGAGTTGATGCGAGCATTTCGCAAGTACTTTGAAGCTAATCAAACATGGTTAGCTAAAGGTACTAAACGTGCTTGCATGGACACTCGTTACTGGATGAGTGAGATTAGGCGTATTTGTAAACTGCGTCGTGCTGAACTTATGACGTGGCGTTACGAAAAGAATGAACAAATGAAGGCAGAAAAGGCCCAAAAGGCAAATCAAAACAAAGGCACCAGCAAGGCAGACAATGATAACTAGTGTTGATGACATGGACTTACCAGAACAATCTAGTAGAAGACTTACCAGAAGACTGTGTAGGATTCGTGTATCTAATCACTAATACAATCAGTGGACGCAAGTACATAGGCAAAAAACTAGCAAAATTTTCTAAAACAACATATAAAACAGTAAAACTTAAAAACGGCACAAAGAAAAAGAAAAAGATTAGAAGTAAAATCGACAGTGACTGGCGAGAATACTATGGCAGTAGCCCTAATCTAACAGCAGACATAGACACCTTAGGCAAAGAAAATTTTACAAGAGAAATACTTTATTATTGTACTTCAAAGGCAGAGTGTAGTTACATAGAAGCGAGAGAGCAGTTTTCAAGAAGAGTTCTCGAATCTACAGATTACTACAATGGGCATATTCAAGTTCGCGTTCACGGCTCCCACATACTAAAATCTTAGGCACAACAATTTAAGCGGTTATGGCAAGCGCAAGCTAATTTCGTGCGCACTATACCTGGACTCCGCGTCACAGGGACAGTAAATCTTTTGCCGCTAAAAGTGCTCAACTACTATCCTTAACAGGACGATGACTGCAAAATGCCGCAGTTTAGTTGTTATAAACATAAAAGGCCCAAGGAGCAGGGAAAACCTGCACGTTAATAAGTGTGATAGCGTACATTTATTAACCGCCGTTGTAATAAGACGGAGCTCGTGGTACCGGACAACCGCCACTGTAATGCTCTAACGCTGTGTGACTGTGCTACTCAGATAATGTTAGCCTCAACTCTTAGCCCGGAAACGGGCTTAGTGTGACCGATTAATCTAGATAATATTTAAAAGCTGCTTCGCAGCCGAGTAGAAGTAATCATTTAAATCATTAAGAAATAAAGAAACGCTTGAGCTGATAAGCGAAAAGCAGATGTACGCAGTACATCTTTAAGTGATGATAAATATCGTACTATGAAAATACGTGAAATTATTGCAGAAGACTCTAATGTTGACGAAGCCCTAGGTACTGCTTGGAATTTAGCAAAAGCAGCAGGTCGTGAACTAATCGGTAAAGGCGCTCAAGCTGCTGCCAAAAGTCCCGAAGTTGTGGGCCAAGGACCTAAATGGGCTCAGACTATTAATAATTTTACTGATCGAATTGCTGCTAAAAAAGCAGGTGCAGTATCAAGTACATTAGCAACTGCAAGAGCTGGATTTACTGTATCAAGTGGTATTATGTCTGCACTTAAAGCATGGGAAATGCTAGATCCATTGCTAGTATATCAACGCCATATGAGCAAATATGCTAATGCGTTGGCTCAAGGTTCTATTAGTGAACAGCAATACGAAATGATTAGAGAAAAAGAACTAACACAATTAGTTGGCCAGTGGACTGTAATGCTAGGTACTAACATGGTTCTTCGTGCCGGCGTTATGCCATTGCTAGGCGGCTTTAAATTGTTTGGCTTAACTACCATTTATTCATTTGTTAACACACTTACTAAAGGCGCCCAAGTGTACCTAATGAAGTGGTGGAACAGTGAAGAAGGGCGCAAATGGATTGCTAGCGTGTTAGCATTAGGTGTAGTAGGTGATGAAGATTGGGCTTCGGCAATCATCGGAGGTAACCTTGCAAGTTTCTTAGACAAGCTAAAAGGTAAGACTCGCCAAGCACCTGCTAATGCTCCTGCTGATAAGGCTGCTACTGGTCAAGGCAATCAAGGTGCACAACCAGCAGACGCAACGCCTGCTGATGCAGAACAAACTAGAGCAGCTTCTAGCCAAAAGACTAATCCGCAAGATTACGAATACTATTCTGATACACTAGTTAAGAATAAAAAGACTGGAAAACTTGAATTAAAAGACTTTTAAATAAACGGCATTTGCGTTTGTTTAGTAGTTTCTAAGTTTTCCTTAATAACTACAGAAATAGCTTCTCTATCATCGTAGGTATAGATGTGTAACAGATCTTGTACTGTTACTCCACCCCGCATATACCAACTAACTCTAAATAATTCTTCTTTAAAGTCTTTAATTTGTCGTTCAAGCCCAATTAAATACGATTCAATTTCGGGGTTCGATAATCTAATCAGGCGGCTACGAAAAAATTTGAAGGATCTAAGTCAACAGCAATTCTTCCTTCTTCACCACAGCTTTCACATTTAACAGCATGTGTAGGTGATTCCCAAGTTGTTTTATTACGATTAATTACAGCCTTGATCGTATCGAACACTGACGTGTCGCTGTTTAGTATCCACTCTCTAATAAACGGACGTTCAGTAACTACTACTGAACCGGTATCTACTGATTCAATACCATCTGTATAAATGTCGTTTTGCAATTCACCTAAGTTGCGGAATAATTCTGCTAGTTCTTTATTCTTTTCTTCTGGATCTTCAATTGATTCTGCACGAATGATACGTTGCTGCAATTGGAAGTTTGTTAAAGAAAATTGTGTAAGTTGTTTGTATCGCAATGGCTTTAATGTAACTTTTAAATCGCCAATTATAACTTGATTCTCAAACTTACAATTACTATAATGTTCAACGATCTTCATTAGATCTAATTCGTAATCTTGTTCTGTTGAACAGTTAGTACAAACATGCGTTACAGTCATATTATGTCCGTAAGTTGCAATTCTAATTGCAGCAAGTATTAGATCTAAATCGAGATTAGAAACATCCCATGCATTTTTTATTGCAGGCACACAACTCTCGATAACTTTAACAGTTGTTTCTCCGGACAGTAACGCATCAGGAGTTCTAATCATTATCTCATCCATGCCAGTCATACCAAATACTGGTAATTTTTCGACATCACCTTGGATGGCTCCTGCTGGATAATATATTCCTTTTGACGGTAATCCAATATAGATTTTAGGCTGTCTAAAATATTGTTGTAACGGGTTGTATGACGACATGTGATTCTCCGGGGTTATTTCTTCTATTTGTACTTTCTAAAAATGCCACGCATTTTTTCAGATAAATACAATACATGTAGGTATTTATATACGTACTTTTTACCAAAAAAATTATGGCCGAATATACAATTGAACAGCTAACGAATGCTTATAAAGAGGCAAACAGAGATCTCCTAAGTTCTCTGCCTAAGCCTTCGTCGATCCCAAGCGGCGGTGGCGGAATGCCTAGTGGCGGTGGCGGATCAAGCTGGAATCCGTTAACTGGTGCTGCTGATGTAGCTGCTACAGCCATTAAAAAACTTGGTGAAAATTCTGGATATGCTGCTGGTGCACTAGATGTACTAACTAGCGTTTCTAAAAAGATACCGATGGTAGGCGATGCATTTTCAAAAGTAGCAGGAGTGCTAGGCGAAACGGCAATAAAAGGTTCCGAAAACATACAAAAAGGAATGCAGTTTGGTAATCTAAACCAAGACATGGGGTTGTTGGCAAAAAATGTCGGCGGTTCGCGCATGACTATGGACGAATGGAATAACTCCATGCGTCGAGGTAGTGATGTAATGACTAGCATGGGGTCAACTGTTACTAGAGGCACCCAAGGATTTGCAACATTAACAAAAGAACTACAAGAAAGCCCGTTAGGTACAGAATTAACTAGAGCAGGGTGGTTAAACAAAGATCTTAATGATGTATTGATGGTTTCTGCAAAAAATCAGAAAAATCTTAATCTTTCTGATGCTGCTTCGAGACAACAATTAATTAACTCAGCAGGTGAATTAGCTGTAAAAATTCAAGAAGTGTCTGCTGCCACTGGCCAAGATAAAGCTGCAATATTAGATAAACTAGAAGCAGAAAAGAAAGATGCGCAGTTAGTAGTTGCTCGTCAGTCAATGGAACCTGCACAACGAGCAGCATTTGATAGTTTTAGAACTTCACTACAAAAACTTGGCCCAGAAGCAATGGAGCTAGGTAAAGCATTTGCTACTGGCGGCGTTAGAACAAAAGAGCAACAGGCAATTTTCTCAGCGATGGGCAACTTAGGTCCTGAGCTACAACGTGTTCAAAAGCTGCAAATGGAGGCTTCCAAGGACCCAAGCAAAAAAGCAGACGCTGAAGCTGCACAACGAAACTTTGAAGCAAGATATTACCAATACTTACAAAGCTCTTCAGTAAAACAACGTGTGCAATATGACACTAGTGCCGCAGGCGATGCATTGCGTCGAATGGTTGTATCAGGCCAAGAAGGGGTTGCTGCTATTCAATCTGGCAAAGTAGAAACTCCGGGCGCTACAGGTGCCCAAGTTATTGCTAGACAAAAACAAGAAACGGCTCTTGCACTACAAGGTCGCGGACCTGACGGTAAAGAAATCGCCGGTGCCCAAACAGCTAGAACAATTTATGCCGGCGAACAAGCAAGTAAAGATATTGCAGCTGGCGCCGGGATACGAGCAAAAGAGTTTAATGATTCAATAAATCAGTCAACAGGAGCACTTGGCAGATTTAGAGAAAACTTAGACAGCGCATTTAAACCGAGAACTGCTGAAGAATCAGCAAAGATGGTAGCAAAGCCAGTAGAAATTGTCGGTGACGCCGCTAAAAAACTTGCTCCTGGTGGAAAAGCAGCATCGACTGCAATGCCTGCAGGGTACGCCGGCGCCGCAAGTAGAGCTAACGGGTCGTTAGGTTCAGTTGGTAAACTAATTGAAGATTGGGGTACAGAAAGTAAAGTTAAACTGCACGGCAGAGAAGGTGTTATTACCGAACAACAACTGCAAGATATTATTTCAACTGCTAGAGGCTCGTCTTCTAAAGACTTAGCCACAGCAACTATGCAAAATGCAAGTCAAATCATTGACAACATTAGTGCAAAAATGACAGGTGATGCTAAAGATAAGAGCTTTAATGTTAAAGACATGGTTGAAAACACTAAACAGTTAGCTAGCCAAGCAAAGAAAGTGACATCTGAAACGAGCACACCAGTTTCTGCTAAAACAGAACGAGCTCCGAGCATCCAACCTGCAATAGAAATTCCAAAAGTTCCTCCGGTTAATACTGCATTAATAACCGATCAATTCAAAGGCATGTTTAGCCAAGTAGGCCAAATGCAGTCGTCAGTTACATCTAAGCTAGCAGAAAGCAAAGCATCAGCGCCATCTGCAGTAACTTTAGAAAATATAATATCAAAATTATCTGCAAGTCCGAAAACATCTAAAGTTGAAAAGACAGAGTCGGCTAAACCTACTGCAAAAGCGCCTGACGAAGCCACGAGTGAAATAACAAAACAGCTTATAGGCTTAAATATGCGTATGGAACGATTAATTGCAGAAGTCTCTAATAGCGCATCTAAGCAAGTTAAAGCTACTAAAGGTATCTCGGGTAATAGGATAGCTGCATAAGGATTAATATGAGTTGGAAAAAATACTTCACCCCTGCAACCACTGGTACTGAATTAAGTCCGATCTCTGGTGCAAATTCAGCTAGTAAGCCAGGCCCGGCAAGAGCAAATTACAGTTCTTACTTGCCCGATGTTTATTCAGGCAGTCCTAATCGTATTGAACGTTATCAACAATATGAAGTAATGGATAGCGATCCAGAAGTTAACGCGGCACTAGATATTCTTGCTGAATTCTGTACACAAAAATTAAAAGACGGTAAAACACCGTTCTCTGTACAATGGCGCCACAAAGCAACTAACTCTGAAGTGCGTATTCTTGCTGAATACTTACAACAATGGTGTAAATTACAAAAGTTTGACACACGAATTTTCCGTATTGTACGTAACACTTACAAATACGGCGATGCTTTCTTTATCCGTGATCCAGAAAACCAAAAATGGAGCTTCATTGATCCTAGTAAAATCACTAAGATTATTGTTAATGAATCAGAAGGTAAAAAACCTGAACAATATATTGTAAAAGACCTTGCTCCTAACTTTGAAAGTTTAGTAGCGACACAGATCACCCCGAACTTAAATCCAAGAATGAGCGGGGGAGGTATTAGTTCTGGTGCAGGCTACATGGGTGCAGCTGGCTCTGGTAAAACTGGTTCTACATTTCCGTCAACATCTACAGGTGGCCGATTTGCATTAGGGGAAACCGAATATGCAATTAACGCAGAACACATTGTACATTTAAGTTTATCCGAGGGATTAGATAACAATTTCCCGTTCGGTAATTCATTATTAGAAAACATTTTCAAAGTATTCAAACAAAAAGAATTATTAGAAGATGCTATTTTAATTTACCGTATACAACGTGCGCCAGAGCGCCGTGTATTCCACATTGACGTTGGTAATATGCCAGGACATATGGCTATGGCATTCGTTGAAAGAGTTAAAAATGAAATTCATCAACGTAGAATTCCAAGTCAAAGCGGTGGTGGCAGTAACGTAATCGACTCTGCTTACAATCCATTATCGATTAACGAAGACTATTTCTTCCCGCAAACGGCAGAAGGTCGTGGATCTAAAGTAGAAACACTACCGGGCGGTACTAACTTAGGCGAAATTGACGACTTAAAGTACTTCACTAACAAGTTATTCCGCGGTTTACGTATTCCTAGTTCTTACTTACCAACAGGCGCAGACGATTCTCAAGCCTCATTTAATGATGGCCGCGTAGGTACAGCATACATTCAAGAACTACGTTTCAACAAGTACTGCGAACGTTTACAAGCTCTTATTACATCTGTATTCGATGAAGAATTTAAGATGTATATGTACACAAGAGGCGTAAACATTGACGCTAACTTGTTTGAATTAAAGTTTAATCCGCCACTGAACTTTGCAAGTTCACGCCAAGCACAGCTCGATACTGAGCGTATTAATACATTTAACACTATACAAGCTGTTCCGTTTATGTCAAAACGTTTTGCTCTTAAGCGTTTCTTAGGTCTAACAGACGAAGAAATTGCAGAGAACGAACGTCTATGGGGCGAAGAGCAAGGTAAGGGCCAACCTACTATGACTGATGCCGCTGGCGAATTACGCTCAGCTGGGTTAAGTGCAGCAGGTATTGAAGGTGACTTAGGAGCAGCAGGTGATTTAAGCAGCCCAGACGACATGAATGATGAAATGTCGGGTGAAGAAGGTGCAGCAAGCCCTATGGGAAATGCAGCTCCAACTTCATTAGCAACTCCGCCCGCTGCATAAATATTAACATGATACTTCGCGAACTATTTTATATTGATCCGGATACAAGACGTACTGCAAACGACTTGCGTTACGAGCCTAGTCGTGATCTTGCTACTATGCGTAGAAGTAATACGCGGAAAACAAGACTAACATTACGCCAGATCAACGAGTTAAGAAAATCAAGCGAAGCACACATTTTAGAGCAAGAAAGGGAATTAGAATTCATAGAAGCGATGTACAAAACCCCTACAGCTCCACCGGCATAAACTAAAAATGTCAAAATGACGCCATTTTACGTCTATATTAATACTCTTTTGTAAATATAGCGTAAATATAATACAGCCTTGTCATTATTCACAGGAGATTAATATGACTGATCGTACACAATTTGAAGCCATGCTAGAGGCATTGATCAACGAAGATCAAGAAACAGCAAAAGAGATTTTTCACAATATCGTAGTCGCAAAATCACGCGAAATTTACGAAGAATTGTTAGCAGAAGATTTTGATTTAGAAGAATCAGAAGAAGACAAAGTTAAAAAAGACCAAAATGACATGGAAGAAGCATTTGGCGAC
>ERZ1034365.2-NODE-2-length-151974-cov-6.622152_pt1 | contig 151974 bp, 137 predicted proteins | sample MGYA00520615_ERZ1034365 | MGnify/ENA primary metagenome ERZ1034365 (study PRJEB33736, sample SAMEA104284505) | Azolla filiculoides | biome: Urban; feature: Water surface; material: Ditch water | place: Netherlands | collected 2015-10-28 | depth 0-0.1 m ...
GTGGCCGGCACTGCTTTGTTGAATGTGGAATGGATGCTGACAGGTTTGGGCATTGCCCTGCTGTCAAGCGCCATCCCCTACAGTTTGGAAATGTATTCACTCAAACACTTGCCCAAACAAACCTTCAGCATCTTGCTGAGTTTGGAGCCAGCCGTTGGCGCCTTGGCGGGCTGGCTGGTGTTGTCAGAACAACTGAGCACGCAACAACTCAGTGCCATTGGTTTGATCATGGCCGCGTCGATGGGAAGCGCCATGACCGCCGGTCAACGCAAGATCACCAACTAAGCAACCAAGGAAATCACTGCGTTCATTGGCAACCATAAGCTGAGCGGTTGAGAAGAAAATGGTTTGAAGCCATGCTTTGCGTAAAAACGAACAGCGCCTTCATGCTTGGCATCCACCACCATGGCGTATGCTGCGAGATCAGCTTGAAACACGCGCACCAATGCATCTGCCAGCAAAGCAGAACCCAAACCCATTTGTTGAGCTGATTGACTCACAGCCAACCTGCCCATTCTTGCAACCGGCACAGTGGGGTAGCGTGGCAACTTTTTGGCAAGTGCTTGGGGCAATTCTGCTAGCAAAACGCTTGAAGCCGCCAAGGTGTAATACCCCGCTACTTGACCGAGGCTGTTAAGCGCCACAAAACAATGCGCAACATGTCGCCTAATGTCTTGCGTCACTTGTGTTTTGAAGTACCGATCTAAGTCGACATCACCACAAGCAAACTCATTGCGCTGATGATCCACCCTTAGCACTTCGACCTTGAAAGGTCCTGTGTTCAAGTGAGGTCCAGCAGCTTGCGCCTGTTTTCAAAGGCGCGCGTTAAAGCAGCCTTGGGTTTGGCAGGGGCCAGCAATGATTTTGCAAATTGCATTTGATCGGCTTGGGCCAGTTGGATGTAGTGCGCCTTGGCCAACGCATCACTGGCAGCCTGTTGCACGGCCGCCACCACAAAGTCTGTGACAGAGCGTCCCTCTAATTCGGCCGCTTGACGAAGCAAGCCATGCAGATCATGGCTGATCCTTGCTTCAAGACGAGCCGCTGGCTGCGCTTTGTTCATTTTTTTGTCCATTGGCCGAGTGTACGGCAGATTGCCGGAAATGATCCGAATATGATCCGAATATGACCCGGAAGTGCGCCATCGAGAAATTCTTATCTCGATGGCCAGCACCCCACACTCATGATAGCCATTAGCAGGAAGGCGACAGCGTCATTGGCTTGCACCAAGACACTGTGAACATCAGATGTCGATGTTGCCTGCGCGCAGCGCGTTGCTCTCAATAAAGTTGCGACGTGGCTCCACCTCGTCGCCCATCAGCATGGTGAACACGCGATCGGCTTCAATGGCGTCGTCAATTTGCACACGCAGCAAACGGCGCACGGTGGGGTCCATGGTGGTTTCCCACAGCTGGGCGGGGTTCATCTCGCCCAAGCCTTTGTAGCGCTGACGGCTGGTGGTGCGCTCGGCTTCGCCGATGAGCCAAGCCATGGCTTGGCGGAAGTCGTTGGTCTTCTCTTCTTTTTGCTTGTCGCCTTCACCGCGCATGACTTTGGCGCCTTCGCCGAGCAAACCGCGGAACGTATTGGCCGCTTCGGCCAATGCAGCGTAGTCGGCACCGTGCACAAAGTCTTGTGTGATGACGCTGCTCTTGATGTTGCCGTGGTGACGACGGCTGATGCGAAGCAAAGGTTTGTCGGTGCGCGCATCAAACTCAGCTGTCACTTCGGCAGGCACGCCTGTGGTGTTGAGTTCGCGCAATTTGGCTTGCAATGCAGGCGCGCATTCGGCCGCGTTGTCGAGGTTGTCGAGGTTGAGGGCCACACCATCGGCAATGGCGCGCAAAGCTTCGGCATCCATGAAATTGGACAAGCGGTGAATGACGGCTTCGGCCACTTGGTGCTTGCGCGCCAAAGACTCGAGCGTGTCGCCACTGAGCACTTGCGGTGACGCACCACCGGTGGCAATGCTGGCGTCTTTCAAAGCGATGCGCAGCAAGAAACCATCGAGTGCCGGCGCATCTTTCAAATACAACTCTTCTTTGCCCGCCTTCACTTTGTAAAGCGGTGGCTGTGCAATGTAGATGTGACCTCGCTCCACCAAGTCGGGCATTTGGCGGTAGAAGAAGGTGAGCAACAAGGTGCGAATGTGTGCGCCGTCGACGTCGGCGTCGGTCATGATGATGATGCGGTGGTAGCGCAACTTGTCGACGTTGAAGTCGTCGGTGCCGCTCTTGCCAGAGTCGGCTGTGACTTTGCCAATGCCGGTGCCGAGCGCTGTGATGAGCGTGACGATTTCGTTGCTGGTGAGCAATTTTTCGTAACGTGCTTTTTCAACATTCAGAATCTTGCCGCGCAGTGGCAAGATCGCTTGGAATTTGCGGTCGCGGCCCTGCTTGGCAGAGCCTCCGGCGGAGTCACCCTCCACGATGTAAATTTCGCAAAGCGCTGGATCTTTTTCTTGGCAGTCGGCCAACTTGCCTGGCAAGCCCATGCCGTCGAGCACACCTTTGCGGCGTGTCATCTCGCGGGCTTTGCGCGCTGCTTCACGGGCACGTGCTGCTTCGACAATTTTGCCGCACAAAATTTTGGCATCGTTGGGGCGCTCTTCTAAAAAGTCACCCAGGGCTTTGGCCACGATGTCTTCTACAGGGGCACGCACCTCACTAGACACCAGTTTGTCTTTGGTCTGGCTGGAGAACTTTGGCTCGGGCACTTTGACGCTGAGCACGCAACACAAGCCTTCGCGCATGTCGTCGCCACTGACTTCAACTTTTTGCTTTTTGGCAATTTCGTTTTTCTCGATGTACTTGCCAATGACACGTGTCATGGCTGCGCGCAAACCAGTGAGGTGGGTGCCGCCGTCACGTTGTGGAATGTTGTTGGTGAAGCACAAAACGCTTTCGTTGTAACCGTCGTTCCACTGCATGGCCACTTCCACACCAATGCTGGTGCCAGGAATGCCGCCATAAGAATCGGCAGGGCGCTCGCCCAATGCGATGAACGCGTTGGGGTGCAATACTTTTTTGTTGGCGTTGATGAAGTCCACAAAGCCCTTGACGCCACCGGCGCCAGAGAAGTCGTCTTCTTTGCCGCTGCGTTCGTCTTTGAGGCGAATGCGCACACCGTTGTTCAAGAAGCTCAGTTCGCGCAAACGCTTGGCCAAAATTTCATAATGGAAATCGTGGTTCTGCGTGAAGATGTCGGTGTCGGGCAAGAAGTGAACTTCGGTGCCACGTTTTTCGGTAGCGCCAGTAATTTTCATGGGCGACACTTCAACGCCGTCCACCATTTCGAGCAAACGGTTTTGCACAAAGCCTTTGGCAAATTCAATTTGATGCACTTTGCCTTCGCGGCGCACCGTGAGGCGCAACCACTTGCTGAGCGCGTTCACGCAACTCACGCCCACACCGTGCAAACCGCCCGACACTTTGTAGCTGTTTTGGTTGAACTTGCCGCCTGCGTGCAATTCTGTCAAAGCAATTTCTGAAGCCGAGCGCTTGGGCTCGTGCTTGTCGTCCATCTTCACGCCGGTGGGAATGCCACGGCCGTTGTCGGTGACGCTGATGGAGTTGTCGGCGTGAATGGTGACCACGATGTCATCGCAATGACCGGCCAAGGCTTCGTCGATGGAGTTGTCGACCACCTCAAACACCAAGTGATGCAGACCGGTACCGTCGGAGGTGTCGCCGATGTACATGCCAGGGCGCTTGCGAACCGCTTCCAAGCCTTCCAAGATTTGGATCGACCCTTCGCCATAGCCCTCAGAGGCGCCGGCTTGGTTGGTGTCGATGATGGGCTGAAGCGTGGTGAATTCTTCGGCAGTTGGCTTGTTTTCTTCGGTCATTTGTACTTTTCTCAATCTCTTGAATGGCCGAAACCCGCGAATCAACGCGGGTTTCGAAAGGCTCATCTTGCGGTGTTTGTGACAACACCCTCAAGCAGTTCAGGCCTTAAATGCGCATGGGCATCACCACGTATTTGAACTGGTCGTTTTCTGGAATGGTGATGAGCGCAGAGCTGTTGGCATCGGCCAAATCAATGCGCACCATGTCTTGGCCCATGTTGGTGAGCACATCGATGATGTAGGTCACGTTAAAGCCAATTTCAATGCTGTCACCACCGTAGTCAATGTCGAGCTCGTCCACGGCTTCTTCTTGCTCGGCGTTGGTGGAGGCCACACGCAAAGTACCAGGGTCCAAATTGAGGCGAACGCCTTTGAATTTGTCGCTGGTGAGAATGGCCGTGCGCTGCAAGCAAGACAACAACGCTTGACGACCCAGCGTCAGGTTGTTGCGATGGCCTTTGGGGATGACACGGTTGTAATCGGGGAACTTGCCTTCAACGAGTTTGGTCACAAACTCCATGCCGCCAAAACTGAACTTGGCTTGGTTGTTGGCAAACTGCATGTCGATGGCGCCTTCGGCATCGCTGAGCAAGCGCTGCATTTCGAGCACGGTTTTGCGCGGCAAGATGACTTCTTGCTTGTTGGGCACATCGGTGTCCAAGGTGGCTGACGCAAAGGCCAAACGGTGTCCATCGGTGGACACCAAAGACAACTGCTTGCCTTCGGCCACAAACAAAATGCCATTGAGGTAGTAACGAATGTCGTGCACGGCCATGGCAAAAGACACCTGGCTAAGCAACTGCTTCAAGGTTTTTTGCGGAATGCTGAACACGGGGCCAAAGCTGGCAGCTTCTTGCACCAGCGGAAAATCTTCTGCAGGCAAGGTCTGCAAAGTGAATTTGGATTTGCCACCCTTCAAAATCAATTTGCTTTGGCTGGATTCCAAACTGACTGTTTGGTCGGAAGGCATGGTGCGCAAAATGTCGATCAGTTTGCGCGCACCCACGGTGGTGGTGAAGTCGCCAGCATCGCCATCCATTTCGGCGGTGGTGCGGATTTGAATTTCAAGATCGCTGGTGGTCAACTGCAATGCTTTGCCAGTTTTGCGAATCAGCACATTGGCCAAAACAGGCAATGTGTGACGACGTTCCACAATGCCAGAAACGGATTGCAAAACAGACAGCAATTTGTCTTGGGTGGCCTTCAGTACGATCATGTCTTCCTCTGTTTTCGGGGGGCCCCAATTTGGAATTTGGGAGCCCCTAGATTTTCGCTGATTTTTGGGCCTAAATTGAGCTTTTGGCCGCTTAATTCGGCATTCTTTAGAGGGGCTCGACCACCCCCCCGGTCAAGCCCTTTTTGAGGGGCTTCATTCCGGCCCCTCATTTAGCCTTTGAGGGTTTGCTCCAAAACGTGCAATTGCTGGTTCAGCTCGGTCAGTTGCTGACGCTCGGCACTGATTTTGCGCACGGCATGCAAGACGGTGGTGTGATCGCGGCCGCCAAACAGCTCGCCAATCTCGGGCAAGCTCTTTTGGGTTAACTCTTTGGCCAAATACATGGCAATTTGCCGCGGCCGCGCAATGCTGGCAGGTCTCTTTTTGGAATACATGTCGGCGACCTTGATCTTGTAATAATCGGCCACCGTTTTTTGGATGTTTTCAACGCTGATCTGGCGGTTTTGAATCGACAGCAGGTCGCGCAGGGCTTCACGTGCCAACTGGATGGAAATTTCCTTCTGGTTGAAACGTGAATACGCCAAAATTTTGCGCAAGGCGCCTTCCAGTTCGCGCACGTTAGAGCGCACGTTCTTGGCGACAAAGAAGGCCACCTCTTCGGGCATGACGCTGCCCTCGCTGATGGCTTTGTTGATCAGAATGGCCACGCGCATTTCAAGCTCGGGCGGCTCTATGGCCACCGTGAGTCCCGAATCAAAACGCGAGACCAATCGCTCATGGATGTCGGCCAAGCCTTTGGGATAGGTGTCGCTGGTCATCACAATGTGCGATTTTTTGGCCAGCAGCGCCTCAAAGGCGTTGAAGAATTCTTCTTGGGTGCGGTCTTTGTTGGCAAAGAACTGCACATCGTCAATCAGCAGCAAGTCGAGTGAGTGGTAGCGGTGCTTGAACTCATCAAAAGTTTTGCGCTGATAGGCTTTAACCACATCCGATACAAATTGTTCAGCGTGAATGTAGAGAACTTTGGCATCGGGCTTGTCGGCCAGCAACTTATTGCCCACCGCATGGACCAAATGGGTCTTGCCCAAACCCACGCCACCGTAAATGAACAGCGGGTTGTAAAGATGGCCAGGCATGGTGGCCACGTGCATGGCTGCAGCGCGCGCCATGCGGTTGGCCGAGCCCTCGACCAAGGTGTCAAAGGTGAGTGCCGTGTTCAGGCGATGGCGATGCCCATCGGCTGGCGCCTCATCGGGCACCTCCACCGTTTCTGGACGGGCCTCCAATGCCGCTTTGGCCATTGAAAATGCTGTTTTTCCTTGCACTTCTCTGGTAGCAAGCGCTAACTCAATTTGAATTTTTTGGCCATGCAAACGGGACAGCACGTCGGCCAACTTGGCACTGTACTGCGCCCGAATCCAGTCCAATTTGAAACGGTTGGCCACGTACAAAGTGACCTTGGACAGGTCGTCAGATACTTGCGCGGTGAGGGGTTTGATCCACGTATTGAACTGTTGCTCAGGCATCTCCTGAGACAGCTCGTCTAGGCAGACTTGCCAGAGCGCCTGGCCTGCATCGTCGGCGTCGTGAGGGTGCTGTCCGTTGCTCATGCGTGCTTGCCTTGGGTGTGGACAGTTTGAAAATTCATGGCGTTCAAAATCACTTTATCAAGAGTTTATCCACATGCAGTTTGAAGGGCTTGGGGCATCATAAACCAGAATATTTGAACTGAAACACGGATTTTTTCGAGGCCGTGAGGCCCTAGGGTTTGCCAGCCCCTGGAAAGTTTGCGATAATCGCCGGTTTCCTCCAAAAAGAACCATGTGGTTTTGGGGGGCTGTCATCAGGAACGACTCAAAATGAAACGCACTTACCAACCTTCTAAAACACGACGCGCACGCACACATGGCTTTTTGGTCCGCATGAAGACACGTGGCGGCCGCGCTGTGATCAATGCACGCCGCGCCAAAGGCCGCAAGCGTCTGGCTGCCTAATCGCAGTTGCCACGTGAGCCTAGCCCCTCCGCTAGCCCTCTCATGGCTTGGCTGCTGAGCAAATTCATGACTCGGCAGTGGTGTGCAGCGTTTAAAAACCCGCCCTCAATTCCAGGCCACCCTCGCTGGTGGCACGGTTTCTCGCACCCCACATTTCGCTTTGCATCGCCTTAAGCTGCCCGAAAGCCAGCCCCAGGCAACGCCTGAGTCATCAGGCGCGCACATCCCCCTCTTCCATTCTCAAGATGTTTGGCTGGGTGCCATGGTGCCCAAGCGATGGGCCAAACGTGCAGTCACGCGCAATGCCATCAAGCGTCAAATCTACGCCGTCAGTGCGCAGTTTGAAGTGCGACTGCCTTGCGCGGCCCACGTGGTTCGCTTGCGATCTGGCTTTGACCGCCAACAATTCATCAGCGCCACCTCACCCATGCTCAAGCTGGCCGTCAGGCAAGAGCTTGAGCAATTGTTTGAACGCGCAGCCAACAAGTCATGATCCAAAAACTATTGATCGGCATTGTGAAAGGCTATCGCCTTTTTCTCAGCCCTTGGTTAGGATCGGCATGTCGGTTTGAGCCTACCTGCTCCGTTTATGCGCTGGATGCACTCCAGCAACATGGCGCAGGTGTCGGCAGCTACCTCACACTCAAACGCTTAGGCCGTTGCCACCCCTGGTGCAACGGCGGTCATGACCCGGTGCCCGAACAGGCGCCTCAGTGGCTTTCGCGTTTGTTGCATCACCCGTTAACTCACCCCACCTCGAAGAAGTCTTCATGAACGATATTCGCCGCACCTTTTTATGGGTCATCTTTGGCTTCTCCATGGTTCTGCTTTGGGACCAATGGCAGATCTACAACGGTCACAAAGCCACTTTTTTCCCCAAACCCGTCACAGCCACGGCGCCTGAAGCCAATGCAGCCACGCCGGCAGGCGTCCCTGTTGCAAGTGCGCCCACAGCCGCAGCAGCCGCAGGACCGGCCCAAGTGCCTGGCGTTGCCGCACCGGTTGTTGCCACACCCCGCGAACGCATTGAGGTCAGCACCGACGTCTTGAAACTCAGTTTTGACACCGAAGGCGGCAGCTTGTTGCGCACAGAGTTTGTCAAGTTCAGCGACTTGCAAGACAACAAGAAACCTTTTGTATTGCTCGACGAAAGCAAGGCCCGCGTTTATGTTGCTCAGACGGGCCTGATTGGCGGCGCCTTTGCTTCGCACAAAACGCCCATGAAGTTCACTGGCGAGCGCACCTTGAAAGACGGCCAAAACGAATTGAGCCTGAAGTTTGAATCGGCCGATGTCGGTGGTGTGAAGCTGGTCAAAACCTACACCCTCACACGGGGCAGTTACGCACTCAAAGTGGCACACCAAGTGATCAACACCGGCAGCGTGACCGCATCACCTCAGCTTTATGTCCAGCTGGTACGCGATGGCAACAAGCCCGACGGCGAGTCTTCCTTCTATTCCACCTTCACAGGCCCTGCGGTTTACACCGACGCCAAGAAGTACCAAAAGATCGAATTCACCGACATTGAAAAGAGCAAAGCTGAATTTGAAAAAACCAGCCCACAAGGCTATGTGGCCATGGTGCAGCATTACTTTGCTTCCGCTTGGTTGCTGCCCGACAACACTGCGCGTGAAAACTTTGCGCGCAAGGTCGACAACAACTTGTACGCCGTTGGCATGATCACGCCATTTAGCGACATCGCGCCCGGACAAACCAAAACATTGGACACCACTTTGTTTGTGGGTCCGCAAGAAGAAAAAATGTTGGAAGTTCTTTCGCCAGGCTTGGAACTGGTGAAAGACTATGGCTGGCTAACCGTGCTGGCCAAGCCTTTGTACTGGTTGCTTGACCGCTTGTTTGGTTTCTTGCACAACTGGGGATGGTCTATCGTGGCTTTGGTCGTTTTGTTGAAACTGGCGTTCTATTGGCTCAATGCCAAGGCCTATGCCAGCATGGCCAAAATGAAAGCCATCAACCCACGCATCATGGAAATGCGCGAGCGTCTCAAAGACAACCCACAACAAATGCAGCAAGAGATGATGCGCATTTACCGTGAAGAAAAAGTCAACCCGATGGGTGGCTGCTTCCCCATCATGGTTCAAATCCCCGTGTTCATTGCTTTGTATTGGGTGTTGTTGTCTTCTGTCGAGATGCGCAATGCACCTTGGATTGGCTGGATTCAAGATTTGTCAGCGCCCGATCCTTACTTCATCTTGCCCGTGGTCATGACCTTGTCCACCTTGTTACAAACGGCCCTTAACCCCGCGCCGCCAGATCCCATGCAAGCCAAAATGATGTGGTTCATGCCCCTCATTTTCAGCGTGATGTTCTTCTTCTTCCCATCCGGCTTGGTGCTGTATTGGATTACCAACAACATCTTGTCAATTGCTCAGCAGTGGGTCATCAACACACGCATGGGTGTACCGCCACAGTTCAATCTGCCAAAATTCAATTGAGCCGATGAACCGCTACTCGGTCACCACTTGAGTAGCAGCATCTCCAACAGGGCCGCTCATGCGGCCTTGTTGCTTTGAAACACACTCATTCATTCTTGCAAGCACACCATGTTGTCTCGCCACCAAGACCCCATCATCGCCATCGCCACGGCGCCCGGCCGCGGTGCGGTGGGCATCGTGCGCATTTCTGGCCCTCAGCTCAAAGACTGGGCCGATTTTTTGTGCGGCAAATCATTGCACGCACGTCAGGCGCATTACCTGCCCTTCAACGATGCCCAGGGCGAACCCATTGACCAAGGTTTGGCACTCTTCTTTCCAGGTCCACACTCGTACACCGGCGAAGATGTGCTCGAGTTGCAAGCACATGGTGGGCCAGTGGTTTTGCAATTGCTATTGGCGCGATGCATGGAAGCCGCCAACCAGGTCAACGCCGTCAGCGGCATGCCATTTCTGCAGGGCTTGCGATTGGCACAACCAGGCGAGTTCACACAACGCGCATTTCTCAATGACAAGATTGACTTGGCACAAGCCGAAGCCATTGCCGATTTGATCGATGCCTCGACAGGTGCTGCAGCACGCAGTGCCAGCCGCTCATTGGCCGGCGACTTCTCCAAAGAAATTCATGTGCTGCGCGACAAGCTGGTGCACTTGCGCATGCTGGTAGAAGCCACTCTGGATTTTCCGGAAGAAGAAATTGATTTCTTGCAAAAGGCCGATGCCCAAGGGCAACTCGATCGCTTGCAATCACAGTTGTCCAAAGTTCTAGAACGCACACAGCAAGGCGCACTGTTACGCGAAGGCATCAAGGTGGTTATTGCCGGCCAACCCAACGCTGGAAAAAGCTCGCTGCTCAATGCCTTGGCCGGTGCCGAATTGGCCATCGTCACACCCATTGCGGGCACCACGCGCGATGTCGTGCAACAAACCATTCAGATTGAAGGGGTGCCCGTGCATGTCATTGACACAGCGGGTCTGCGCGAGGGCGAGGGCATTGATCAAGTAGAGCAGATTGGTATTCAACGGGCGTGGGATCAAATTGCAGCTGCCGATGCGGTCTTGTTTTTGCACGACCTCACACGCCAGCATATGGCAGACTACACGCAGGCCGATGCGCAAATTCAAAACACCTTGTCGACACAATTGCCGCAAGGTGTACGCTTGATCCATGTTTGGAACAAGTGTGATTTGGCGCAAGAGACGTCACACGTATCTGTCCCCTCGAAGCAGCAACACGACATCCACTTGTCGGCCAAAACAGGGCAAGGCATTGATCTGCTGCGCACGCAGCTGCTTGCCGCCGCTGGTTGGCAACCCGCCAATGAAGGCTTGTACCTTGCCCGCGAACGTCACGTACAAGCGCTCAAGCGCGTGCAGTCTCATCTTGAAATTGCCGATGCGCATTTGCGCGCACAAGCGCAATCACTTGACTTGTTAGCAGAAGAGCTGCGCTTGTCTCAATCGGCCTTGAACGAGATCACCGGCGAGTTCAGTGCCGACGATTTGCTTGGCGTTATCTTCTCTAGCTTTTGCATTGGTAAATAAACCCATGGCCAAGTCCGCTGTCATTGATCGCCCTGCACCCCAAAGTCCCAAATCTTTGAGCGGCCTGATGCCGTTCCTCAAACCTTATCGTTTGCAAATTGGTTTGGCCTTTGTATTTCTGGTCTTGGCGGCAGCCTCCACTTTGGTCTTTCCTGTGGCATTGCGCCAACTCATCGACAACGGTTTACAACACCCCGATCCAGGCGCACAGGCGATGGCACTGCGCGGCAACTTCCTCATGCTCTTTGGAGTGGCTGTGGCTTTGGGCTTATTTTCTGCAGCACGCTTTTACACCGTCAGCTGGTTGGGTGAACGGGTCACCACCGATCTGCGCAATGCGGTGTACAGCCACGTCTTGCAGCAAAGTCCGGCCTTCTTTGAAACCACGCCCACCGGCGAAGTGATCAGCCGATTGGTGGCCGACACCACCTTGGTTCAAACGGTGGTGGGCAGTTCTTTGTCGATGGGTTTGCGCAATGCAGTCATGGGCGTAGGTGCTTTGGCCATGTTGGTGTGGGCGCACCCTACCGTCATGCTGCAACTGGTGGTCACGGTGGTTCTGGTGGTTTGGCCTGCCACGTTGTATGGACGCCGAGTTCGCCGTTTGTCGCGCGCCAGTCAAGATCGTGTGGCCGATGCCAGCAGCATTGCCACTGAAATTCTCAATGCCATGCCCGTGGTGCAAAGCTACACGGCTGAGGTGCGCGAAGCTGCTCGCTTTGCGGGCGCCACCGAACAAGGTTTTCAAACCGCCATTCGCCGCACGCGCGCGCGCTCTGTGTTGGTGGCCTTCATCATCATTGCCAACGCAGCGTTCTTGTTGTGGGGCTTGTACCAAGGCACACAAGCGGTGATTGCTGGCGAACTTTCTGCCGGACAATTGGGGCAGGCTGTTTTGTACGTCATTATCTTTGCGGGTGCCGTGGCCGTTTTGGGCGAAACGTATGGCGATTTGTTGCGCGCAGCAGGTGCAACCGAAAGGCTCATGGAGTTGCTTGGCAGCACATCACCCGTGCAGTCGCCTTTGCATCCTGTGACGTCTGTGCCCCCTGCAACAGGCAGCACAGTTGCGTTTGAAGGCCTTCAATTTAATTACCCTTCACGGCCTCTCCAGGCCGCATTGGAAAACTTCTCCGTCCAGGTTCATGCGGGTCAAACGGTGGCTTTGGTGGGCCCCAGCGGTGCGGGCAAAACCACGCTGTTTGGTTTGCTGCTGCGTTACTACGATCCGCAGCAAGGTCAAATTGTGTTGGATGGTGTCCCCATCCAAAACCTCAGCTTGCACGATTTACGGCAGCGCATTGGCATCGTTCCGCAAGAGCCTGTGCTGTTTTCCAGCAGTGCCATGGAAAACATTCGCTACGGCAAACCCGATGCCACCGATGCAGAAGTCAAGGCAGCCGCTCGCGCTGCGTTTGCCGATGAGTTCATTGTGGATTTGCCGGAGGGCTACGACACCTTTTTAGGCGAACGCGGTGTGCGTTTGTCTGGCGGGCAGCGTCAACGCATTGCGATTGCACGTGCCATGCTGAAAAACCCACCCTTGTTGTTGCTCGACGAGGCCACCAGTGCACTGGATGCGCACAGCGAGCGCATGGTCCAAGCGGCCCTAGAATCGGCCATGCGCGGACGAACCACCTTGGTCATTGCGCACCGCTTGGCCACCGTGCAACAAGCCGATCAAATTTTGGTCTTAGAGCATGGCCGCTTGGTAGAGCAAGGCAAGCATGCCGAACTGGTTGAAATGGGCGGGGTCTATGCAGGCTTGGCCGCACTGCAATTCAATGACCGTCAAAGTTCACCAACGTAAACAGCGGCAACCCAGCGGCTCTTAATTTTGCAGAGCCGCCCAATTCCGGCAAGTCCACGATGGCGGCGCCTTCAAGCACCTGGGCGCCCAGTTTCTCCAGCAATTTCATGCCCGCCATCATGGTGCCGCCTGTCGCAATCAGGTCATCGATCAACAGCACCTTCTGACCTGGCTTCACGGCGTCGGTGTGCAACTCCACCGTGGCCGTGCCATATTCCAGCTCATAGGTTTCTTCTACGGTGGTGAATGGCAGTTTGCCCTTTTTGCGAATGGGTACAAAACCCACATTCAACTCGTAAGCCACCACCGCCCCCAAGATAAAGCCACGTGCATCCAAGCCCGCCACCACATCCGGGCGCATCTCTGGTGCCATGTAACGGTGCACAAACGCATCAATCAAGACGCGAAAGACCCTGGGGTTTTGCAGCAACGGCGTGATGTCGCGAAATTGAACGCCTGCCATCGGCCAATCGGGCACCGTGCGAATGTTGTTTCTCAAATAGTCGTTCACGGACAAGGCAACTTCGCTCATTTCTTTCACTCCGATGGGGCTTTCTGGTTTAGATCGTCATCATAGTCACGCTTTCAGCCATCCCTCGTTAAAATAGGCCCCATGTCATTCAACCCCGAACAAGCCCTCCAACTCGCGCGCGAGACTTTGGACATTGAAGCGGCTGCCCTGCTGGGCCTCAAATCGCGTTTGGACGCTCGTTTCACACAAGCCGTTCAAATGATGCTCAACGTCAAGGGCCGCGTGGTCGTCACGGGCATGGGCAAAAGCGGTCACATCGGCTCCAAAATCGCAGCCACCTTGGCGTCCACTGGCACACCCGCCATGTTTGTGCACCCGGGTGAGGCAAGCCACGGCGACTTGGGCATGATCAAAGCCGTCGACGTGGTCTTGGCCATCTCCAACAGCGGCGAGAGCGATGAACTGGTGTCCATTTTGCCCGTGCTCAAGCGCCAGGGCGTGCCCCTCATTGCCATGACCGGCGGCATGAGTTCCGCATTGGCCCAACACGCCGACGTGGTACTCGACAGCAGCGTTGAAAAAGAAGCCTGTCCGTTGAACCTGGCCCCCACCGCCAGCACCACAGCGCAGCTGGCTTTGGGCGATGCCTTGGCCGTTGCCTTGCTCGATGCGCGTGGTTTCAAGGCAGAAGATTTTGCCCGATCGCACCCTGGTGGTTCTCTGGGCCGTCGCTTGCTAACCCATGTCAGTGATGTGATGCGCAAAGGCGATCAGGTACCGCAAGTAGGCGCCAACGCCAGCTTCTCCGAACTCATGCGCGAGATGAGCCACAAGGGTTTGGGTGCCTCAGCCATCGTCGACGAGAAGCACAACATCCTTGGCATTTTCACGGACGGCGATTTGCGCCGCTTGATCGAAAAAGGCGTCGATCTGCGCGCCCTGTTGGCCAAAGACGTGATGCACGCCAACCCCCGCACCGTCAGTCAAGACGCCTTGGCCGTTGAGGCGGCAGAGCTCATGGAGCAGTTTCAAATTACCAGCGTCTTGGTGGTCAACACGGCAGGCACTTTGTGTGGTGCACTGAACAGCAATGACTTGATGCGTGCCAAAGTAATTTAAGCCCATGAAAGCCATTGTTCCCGCCTTGAATTTCGCACCCGAGTTGCTGCTGCAAGCGCAGGGCATCAAGGTGGTTTTTTTTGATGTCGACGGTGTCCTCACGGATGGTGGTTTGTATTTTTCAGAACAAGGCGAAACCCTCAAACGTTTCAGCACCTTGGACGGTCATGGCTTGAAGTTGTTGAAGCATGCGGGCATCACACCGGTCATCATCACAGGCCGCGACTCTGCCCCATTGCGTGTGCGGCTTAAGGCTTTAGGTATCGCGCACGCGCGCTTTGGCACCGAGGACAAGCTGCCTGCTGCCGAAGACTATTTGCAAAGCTTAGGCTTAGGGTGGCACCAAGCTGCCGCCATGGGCGACGATTGGCCCGACTTGCCTGTCATGCAACGCGCCGCTTTTGCCTGCGCGCCTCAAAACGCTCACGCGCAAGCTCTGGCACTGGCGCACCATGTCACCTTGCGCCAGGGTGGTCACGGCGCTGCACGCGAACTGTGCGATTTGCTGGTGGTGGCCAGTGGTCACTACGGTCAACTCTTGTCGCGTGTGGGCTCCTCATCGGCCGCATGATGAATGCACTTAGGCGCTTGCTTGACCGCTTGGCACTTTATTTGCCGGCCATTTTGATGGCGTTTTTTGCATTAGGCAGTTGGTGGCTGGTTCGCAGCTTGCCCAGCTTCTTTGCCGAACCTTCTGCAAAGCAAGTACGCCACGCCCCCGATTATTTCCTCGAGCATTTTTCTGTGAAGTCGTTTGACAGTTCTGGGCGTCTCACGCGCGAAATCAGCGGTGATCGCGCACAGCATTTTCCAGACACCGACACCCTCGACATCAGTAACGTTGTGATGCATGGCCAAAACCAAGATGGCAAGCGTGCAAGTGCACGCGCCGAGCGTGCGCTCGCCAAAGGCGATGGCTCGCAGGTGACCTTCATGGGCAGCGTTCAGTTTTCACAACCTGCCAGCGCGCGCGGCGCCCCATCGCAGGCCGCCACTGAATTGCGAAGCCAAGAAATCAAAGTGGACATCAAGGCAGAGCGCGTGGTGAGCGATGTTCCGGTTGAAATTCGCAGCGGTCAAGATGTGTTCACCGCTGAACGCATGCAAATGAACAGCAAAACAGGCGAGTATGAATTGAGCGGTAAAGTGCGCGGTGTGGTGAATGCCACACAACGCTGAATCGAAGCACCTTCAACCCATTGGAAAGACGCCTATGCGCCCCTTGGTTTTCATCACCGGCGCCTCCAGCGGCATTGGACAGGCATTGGCCCTGCGGTATCACCAAGCCGGTTGGCGCTTGGCATTGGCAGCTCGCAGACAATCAGAGATGCAAGCTTGGTTGCTCACCCATGGTGTCGGCGCTGACGATGGCCAGTGTTACAGCGCCGACGTCAGCGATGCCAACAGCATCATTGCAGCAGCACACCACTGCCTGCGCACGCAAGGTGTGCCACACGTCGTGATTGCCAACGCAGGCATCAGCATTGGCATGGACACCAGCGTGCGACAAGATCTGGACGTGCTTCAGCAAGTCTTGACCACCAACGTCACCGGCATGGCCGCCACCTTCCATCCCTTCATAGAAGCCATGAGGTCGCGTGATCTGTCAGACAGACGCCATGGCAGTATGGGCACCTTGGTGGGCATTGCAAGTGTGGCAGGCATTCGCGGCATGCCGGGCCATGCAGCGTATTGCGCCAGCAAAGCGGCAACCATCAGTTATTGCGAGAGTTTGAGGGGCGAGTTGAAGCCTCAGGGCTTCAAGGTAGTCACCTTGGCGCCGGGTTACATCAAGACACCGTTAACCCAAAAAAACAAATTCCCCATGCCCTTCTTGATGTCTGCCGCATCCTTTGCAGACCAGGCTTTTCAGACCATTGAAAGGGGCACCAGCTTTCGCGTCATCCCAACGCCCATGGCTTGGGTGGCACGCATACTTCGCATCTTGCCGGATGCGCTGTTTGACCGTGCCTTTAAGAATCAGCCACGCAAGCATCGGGCAAATTAAAAAGCGAACGCGCAAATTAAAAAAGCCCTGCAAGCAGGGCTTCTTTTTTGACTCACACCCGAAAGTGTGAGTACGGTAGGAACCAGCGATTAATAACCGCCGCCGTAGCCACCGCCGCCGCCTTCGCGACGACCGCCACCACCATTACCACCGCCGCGTGGGCCGGAGCCGTAGGGGCTGCGGAAACCGGACTCGCCGCCGCCTTCGCGACGACCGCCACCACCACCACCGCCGTAGCCGCCACCGCCGCCACCGTAACCGCCGCCGCCTTCACGACGACCGCCGCCACCAAAGCCACCGCCACCGGAACGGGGAGGACGCTCTTCCATGGGACGTGCTTCGTTCACAACAACACTGCGACCGCCCAAAGGCTGGCCATTCATGCCATTGATAGCAGACTGAGCTTCTTCATCAGAACCCATTTCCACAAAGCCGAAGCCTTTGGAGCGACCTGTGTCGCGTTCCATCATGACTTTAGCGCTGGTCACGGCGCCGAACTGGCCAAAAGCCTGCTCTAAATCACCATCACGAACCGAGTACGGCAGGTTGCCGACGTATAGTTTTTTGCCCATTGAAAGGGACTCCTCTAAACACAGAAACAAAAGCGATGGAGCCCCAAAAACGCATCAACAAACCTAAAAAACTCTGGAAGGAAGCGAAACTGACACCTGTACACCGCGAACTAAACACACGCTCTTGAAACGTGTGTTAAGCCATTATGGGCCATAAAACAAAGCGTTTGGCAAGTTAATTCTTTGAAAGGCCTTTAAATACTTGGGATTCGACGCGTTTTTGTCGCATTACCAACTGACTTCACGGTCTGGCGTAGCGCTGATTTTGTGAACAGTCAGGTCGGCGCCTTCGTATTCCTCCTCTTGGCTCATCTTCAGGCCCAAGCTGAGCTTCAACACACCATAGACCACAGTGCCACCCACCAAAGCCCAGGCCACGCCCAAAAAAGTACCGATGATTTGGGCTGTGAACGAAACACCGCCCAGGCCACCAAAAGATTGCAAGCCGAAAATACCAGCAGCGATACCGCCCCATGCACCGCAAATACCGTGCAATGGCCAGACACCCAAGACGTCATCGATCTGCCATTTGTTTTGAGTGAGGGTGAACATCACCACAAACAATGCGCCGGCCACGGCACCCACAGCCAAGGCGCCAAAGGGATGCATCAAATCTGAACCCGCGCAAACGGCCACCAATCCAGCCAATGGCCCATTGTGAACAAAGCCTGGGTCATTTTTACCCAAGAGCAGTGCAGTGAGGGTACCGCCCACCATGGCCATCAAGGAGTTGACCGCCACCAAGCCAGAAATCTTGTCCAAGGTTTGGGCACTCATCACATTGAAACCGAACCAGCCCACAATCAATATCCATGCACCTAAGGCCAAGAACGGAATGTTGGAGGGTGGATGTGCAGACACCGCACCATCTTTGCGATATCGGTTGTAGCGCGCACCTAACAATACAACCGCAGGCAAAGCAATCCAGCCGCCCATGGCATGTACGACCACGGAGCCCGCAAAATCGTGAAACTCTTCACCCGTGGTGGCTTTGATCCAAGCTTGCACGCCAAAGTGCTGGTTCCATGCAATGCCTTCAAAGAAGGGGTACACAAAACCCACAATGCAAGCGGTGGCGATCAATTGCGGCCAAAACTTGGCACGCTCGGCAATGCCACCCGACACGATGGCGGGAATGGCAGCAGCAAAGGTGAGCAAGAAGAAGAATTTGACCAGGTCATAACCATTTTTGGCGGCCAAGGTTTCGGCGCCAACAAAAAAGCCAGTGCCATAGGCAACGCTGTAGCCAACGACAAAATAGACCACGGTGGACACTGAGAAATCCACCAAGATCTTGACCAGGGCATTGACCTGATTTTTCTTGCGTACGGTGCCCAGCTCTAAAAAGGCAAATCCCGCGTGCATGGCCAACACCATGATGCCGCCCAACAAAATAAAGAGCGCATCCGCGCCCTGTTTTAGTGCTTCCATGTTTATCTCTGCTTATTTTTGAATTAATTTGGTGCGCAAATACCTGAATTGGCCCGTACGCACCAAAATTAAGCAAAAAACACGCCTAATTTTCAAATCGCCGCCAGATATGATCCAAGGCATGGAAGCATTTCTCGTCTCTACTGGTATCGTCGCACTCGCAGAAATGGGCGACAAAACACAATTGTTGTCCTTGGTGTTGGCTGCTCGGTTTCGCAAACCCTGGCCCATCGTCTGGGGCATTTTGGTGGCCACACTGGCCAATCACGGATTGGCAGGTGCTGTCGGTAGCTGGGTCACCACCCAACTTGGCCCTGAAGCCTTGCGTTGGGTTTTAGGCGGCTCCTTCATCGCCATGGCCATCTGGATCTTGATTCCAGACAAGCTGGACGATGAAGACGAACAAACCAACCCGCGTTGGGGCATTTTTGCGACCACCGTGATTGCCTTCTTCTTGGCGGAAATGGGTGACAAAACCCAAATTGCAACGGTGATGCTGGCTGCTCAATTTCAAAGTTGGTTCTGGGTTGTGGCAGGCACCACGCTGGGCATGATGTTGGCCAACGCGCCCGTGGTCTGGCTGGGCGACGCGATCACTCGCAAAATTTCGCTGACGCTGGTGCACCGAATTTCCGCTGTGATCTTTGCAATCTTGGGCGCACTGGCCTTGTGGGGCGGCCCAAGTGCGCAAGCCCCCGCCTCGCCGGCCCCCGCAACACCAGCTGTCGCCGCAGCGCCCTGAGTGACTTTTTTACGAGAGAGCCTTTATACTGTGCTTGCGCCGATTTGCTCCAGCTTGCGGGCGCGCAAACTCAATCGTTTGTAAATTCAGCTAAAGAGAGAACCAGTTCCACCGGTTTCGCTTTTTCAGCTGAACCGGTTTTTTTTCGGGTTCCGTTTGGCTCACTTTTAGACTCATTTCTGGGTTGATGGATTCATGCCTTTGATCGCTACGCCACAGTCGATGTTTTTTGAAGCACCACTTGCCTTGCAAAGTGGCGCCTCTATTCGTGCCTATCACCTGGCCTACGAAACCTATGGCACCTTGAATGCCGACAAATCCAATGCCGTGCTCATCTGTCATGCCTTGAACGCCTCTCACCATGTGGCTGGCGTGTACCCTGGCCAAGACAAAAGTGAAGGCTGGTGGGACAACATGATTGGCCCCGGCAAAGCTGTCGACACCAACCGCTTTTTTGTCATTGGCGTGAACAACTTGGGCTCTTGCTTTGGCTCAACTGGCCCGATGCATGCGCACCCTGATACGGGTGAAATTTATGGCGCCAATTTCCCTGTGGTGACAGTGGAAGACTGGGTGGATGCACAAGCCCGCCTGCTGGACACCCTTGGCATTCAAACCTTGGCCGCCGTCATGGGCGGCAGTTTGGGCGGCATGCAAGCTTTGTCGTGGGCACTGCGTTATCCAGAACGTGTGGCGCATGCCGTGGTGGTGGCCAGCGCGCCCAACCTCACGGCCGAGAACATTGCGTTCAACGAAGTGGCGCGCCGCGCCATCGTCACAGACCCAGATTTTCATGGCGGTCACTATTACAAGCACGGTGTCGTGCCGCAACGTGGCTTGCGCATTGCCCGCATGATTGGCCACATCACGTACCTCAGTGACGACGTTATGAATGAAAAATTCGGACGTCAACTGCGTGAAGCCGTCACCCACAACGCAACGGGTTACCGCTACTCCACGCAAGATGTGGAATTCCAAATTGAAAGTTATCTGCGCTATCAGGGCGACAAGTTCAGCGAGTACTTTGACGCCAACACCTACCTCTTGATCACGCGGGCCCTGGATTATTTCGACCCTGCACGAACTTTGGGCGGCGATTTGACGGCAGCGCTGGCACAAGCCGCTTGCAAGTTCTTGTTGGTCAGCTTCACCACCGACTGGCGCTTCTCTCCTGCGCGCAGCCGTGAAATGGTGCGCGCCTTGCTCGACAACAAACGCGACGTCAGTTACGCCGAAATCGATGCACCGCACGGCCACGACGCCTTTTTACTGAACGATGCACGTTACATGAATGTGGTGGGCTCTTATTTTGACAACATCGCCAGAACTTTGACGATGGGAGGCCCCGCATGAGTGAACACGTGAACATGCACGCCATTGCGCGCCTGGTGCCTGAAGGTGCGCGCGTTTTGGACTTGGGCTGTGGTGATGGTGCGCTCTTGGATTATTTGCAAACGCATCGCGGTTGCACTGGTTACGGCGTCGAGATTGATGACGTCAACATTCAAGCCTGCATCAAACGGGGCGTGAATGTGCTGCAACTGAATTTGGACGAAGGCCTCACCATGTTTGCCGATCAGTCTTTTGACGTGGTCTTGCAAATTGACACCCTTCAACATTTGCGCAATGCAGAGGTTATGTTGCGCGAGACGGTGCGCGTCGGTCGCACCGGTATTTTGGCCTTTCCCAATTTTGCGCACTGGCCCAATCGTTTGAGCATCTTGACGGGCAGCATGCCTGTCACCAAGCGCTTGCCATATCAGTGGTACGACACGCCCAACATTCGCGTAGGCACCTATGCTGATTTTGCGCAACTGGCCACACAAAATCATTTGAAGATCATCGACAGCTTTGGCTTGCAAGAAGGCCAAGAAGTTCGAGGCTGGCCCAACCTCATGGCGGGCACGGCCGTTTTCAAATTAAAAGGTTAACGCTGTTTCATCAGCCAAGCAAAGGACTTCCATGACGCTTCCATCCACCATGAAATTTGTTGACCATGGCACTGGCGGAGGGCCAGAAGTTTTAAGCCCCAGCACTTGCCCCATCCCCACACCTCAAAAAGGCGAAGTCTTGGTCAGGGTGGCTTTCGCAGGTGTCAATCGGCCCGATTGTTTGCAACGCAGCGGCAAATACCCACCCCCTCCCGGCGCATCAACCATCGTCGGCTTGGAGGTCTCAGGTGAAGTGGTGGCGCTGGGTGAAAGTGCCACTCACTGGCAATTGGGCGACAAAGTCTGCGCACTCACCAACGGCGGTGCTTATGCCGAATACGTCACGGTGCCCGAAGGCCAAGCACTGCCCATCCCCAAAGGCTACTCGATGTTGCAAGCCGCAGCGTTACCCGAAAATTATTTCACGGTGTGGACCAACGTGTTTCAACGCGGCAAGTTAAAGGCTGGCGAAAGCATTTTGATCCATGGCGGCTCTTCGGGCATTGGCCTCACCGCCATTCAACTGGCGCATGCATTTGGCGCCAAAGTTTTTTGCACGGTCGGCAATGCAGACAAAGTGGCAGCCTGCAAAAAAGTGGGCGCCGATGTGGCCATCGATTACAAGACCCAAGACTATGTTGAAGAGGTTCTCAAGCTGACCGATCAAAAAGGTGTGAATGCCATTTTGGACATGGTGGGTGGCAGCTACATGCAACGCAATTTGAAAGCGCTGGCCATTGAAGGTCGCCTGTTGCAAATTGCGTTCTTGCAACCTTCGAAAGTAGAGGTCGATTGGGTCTCTCTCATGGCCAAGCGCTTGACCTTTACAGGCTCCACTTTGCGTCCTCGCAGTGCAGCAGACAAAGCACAAATTGCCAACGAGCTAAAGCAGCAAGTTTGGCCCTTACTGGCCGCCGGAACCGTGGCGCCCGTCATTTACAAAGTGTTCGATTTGAACGACGCTTCACAAGCCCATGCACTGATGGAGTCGTCACAGCACATTGGCAAGATCATGTTAACCGTCGCAGGGGAATAATTCATGAGCAACTCATTAAGCGTAGGCGTCATTGGCTTGGGCGCCATGGGCATGGGCATGGCGCAGTCATTGCGCCGTGCCGGCCATGTGGTGAATGTGTTTGATGTGCGCGCTGAAGTGGCACAAAAGTTTGCAGCCGAAGGGGGCGTGGCTTGCGCCAGTTTGGCGGACATCGCCAAAGCATCCGATGTGTTGGTTTCGGTGGTGGTGAATGCGGCACAAACTGAATCGGTGTTGATGGGCGACGGTACTGCGCAATCGGGCTGCATCAACCACCTCAAACCCGGCAGTGTGTTTGTGATGTGCTCTACCGTCGACCCTGCATTTTCTGTGGGCTTGGAAAAGACACTCAACGACAAAGGCTTGCTGTACATCGACGCGCCCATCTCCGGTGGTGCAGCCAAGGCGGCATCGGGTCAGATGACCATGATGACAGCCGGTACACCAGAAGCGTATGCAAAAGCAGAAAGCTTCTTGAATGCCATGGCCGCTAAGGTTTACAAACTGGGTGACAGCGCGGGCGCGGGCAGCAAAGTCAAAATCATCAACCAACTGTTGGCTGGCGTGCACATTGCAGCTGCCGCAGAAGCTATGGCGCTGGGCTTGCGTGAAGGTGTCGACCCCGATGCACTGTACGAAGTGATCACGCACAGTGCTGGCAACAGTTGGATGTTTGAAAACCGCATGGCGCACGTGTTAGCGGCCGATTACACGCCCCTGTCTGCGGTGGATATTTTCGTGAAAGATTTGGGCCTTGTGCTAGACATGGCGCGCGCCAGCAAATTTCCATTGCCGCTCTCTAGCACGGCGCATCAAATGTTCATGCAAGCCAGCACGGCTGGCTTTGCCAAAGAAGATGACAGTGCTGTGATCAAAATTTTCCCTGGCATTGAATTGCCCAAAGCAAAATAAATCTAGCGCCACGCAGCTGACAAACTCTAAAGGCGATCAACATGAAATTAGCTTGTATTGCGGACGACTTCACAGGCGCCACCGACCTGGCCAACAATTTAGTTCGCTCGGGCATGCGTGTGATGCAAACCTTTGGGGTGCCTACAGCGCCACTGTCTTCAGCGGTTGATGCCGTGGTGGTGGCTTTGAAATCTCGCACCATTCCTGCGAACGAAGCGATTGCGCAATCGCTAGAAGCTTTGCAATGGTTGCAGGCACAAGGTGCCGAGCAAATCTATTTCAAATATTGCTCCACGTTTGACAGCACGCCCGAAGGCAACATTGGCCCCGTCACCGAAGCTTTGATGGATGCACTCAATTGCAAGTTCACCATTGCCACACCGGCTTTTCCCGACAACGGCCGCACAGTGTTCAAAGGCTATCTGTTTGCAGGTGCTGTCTTGCTGAATGAAAGCGGCATGCAGAACCATCCGCTGACACCCATGACCGATGCCAACCTGGTACGCGTGATGCAAGCGCAAACCAAACGCAAGGTGGGCTTGATCGATCACACCACCCTGGCCAAGGGCACACAGGCCATTGCCGACAAAATCAAGCAACTTGAAGCAGACGGTGTGGGCGTCGCCATTGTGGACGCCACCAGCAACGACGATTTGAAAACTTTGGGCCCTGCGCTGAAAGGCATGCCCTTGGTAACCGCCGGCTCTGGCGTGGCCATTGGCTTGCCTGGCAATTGGGGTTTGCAATCTTCTGCACAAGCGGCCGCATTGCCGGCACCCACTGGTCATCAAGCCATTGTGTCAGGCAGTTGTTCATTGGCCACGCAAGGCCAAGTGGCGCACTACATTTCAACGGGCCGACCCAGTTGGCAATTCAAACCCCTCAATTGGACAACGCAAGATGTGCCCGCACAAATCAAAGCCGATGTAGAAGCTGCATTGGCTTGGGCCAAACCTTTGTTAGCACAAGGCCCTGTCCTGGTGTATGCCACCACGGATGCCGATACCTTGCAAAAAGTGCAGGCCAAATTTGGCCGCGAGCAAGCCGGCGAATGGATGGAGTCGGCCTTGGCGCAAGTGTGCCTTGGCCTTCAAGCATTGGGCGTGAAGCAATGGGTGATTGCCGGCGGCGAAACCTCGGGTGCATGTGTGCAAGCTTTGAACATCACCCAAATGCAAATCGGCCCGCAAATTGATCCTGGCGTGCCATGGTGTTTTGCACCGCAACACCCGGCAGGACACCTCACTTTAAAGTCTGGCAACTTTGGCACCCCCGACTTTTTTACCAAAGCATTGAACGTCTTGGCGGAGACCACTGCATGACGGCCGCTGTGAACATGAGCGAAGCCAAAGCACGCGAAGAAATATGCCGTGTGGGTGAAAGCCTGTTTCAGCGCGGTTATGTCCATGCCACGGCTGGCAACATCAGCGTGCGTTTGGACCACGGTTTTTTAATCACCCCCACCGATGCCTGCTTGGGTTTTTTAGATCCTGCAGATTTGGCGCTGCTCGATCACGAAGGCCACCAACTGAGTGGCAAACGCGCCAGCAAAACCATTGCCCTGCATCGCAAAATTTATGAAGCCTCCGATCACGCAGCGGGCAGTTGGCCTGCGCGCTGTGTCATTCACACCCACAGCACGCATTGCGTGGGTGTGAGCTTGCGTGCCAAAGGACCTGAGTTGTTGCCCCCCATCACGCCTTACTTTGTGATGAAGGTCGGCCATGTGCCCCTGATTCCTTATTTCCGTCCTGGCGATGTGTTGGCCGCCGATGCTGTGGCCGATGCCATTCTTCACTATGCGAAAGTGGACACGCCCATTCGCGCAGTCATGTTGTCGCGCTTGGGTCCTAATGTGTGGCATCAGGATTTAACGCAGGCCATGGCCACGCTGGAAGAGTTGGAAGAAACCGCCAAGCTGGTTCAAAACCTGGCGCCTCATCTGCCCGAAAATTTATCGGATGCGCAGATCGAAGAATTGCGTCAGAATTTTGGCGCGGCTTGGTGAACTTGCACTGAAACCACACATTGCGGAAACGCCGCGCCATCTGACACCGACAATTTTCTTGAAAGCACGCCATGCCTCAATTTGCCGCCAACCTGTCCATGATGTACCCCGACATGGATTTCTTAGATCGATTCGAAGCGGCGGCCAAAGATGGCTTCAAGGCGGTCGAATATTTGTTCCCCTACGCCTATGCCGCCGAAGAACTGGCCGCACGACTCAAAGGCAACGGTTTGCAACAAGTCTTGTTCAACATGCCCCCCGGCGGCAGCGACGATGCCACAACCTTGAGTGCGTGGGACCGCGGTGATCGCGGCACGGCTTGTATCCCAGGTCGAGAATCAGAATACAAAGCAGGGGTGCACCGCGCCCTGCGTTACGCAGAAGTCCTCAATTGCCCCCGCATACATTCCATGGCCGGGGTCCTGCCGGCCGGCGTGTCGCGCGAGCAAGCACAAAAAACATTGGTGGCCAATTTGAAGTGGGCTTGCCAAGAAGCGCAAAGTGCCGGCCTGGATGTGCTGCTTGAACCCATCAACCAGCGCGGCATTCCCGGATTTTTTGTCAACCGCCAAGACCATGCGCACGAGATCTTGGCCGAGGTGAACCAGCCCAATCTGAAAGTGCAGATGGATTTGTTCCACTGCCAAATCGTGGAAGGCGATGTCACCACCAAAATTGAGCGCTACTTGCCCACGGGCAAGGTGGGTCACTTTCAAATTGCCGATGTGCCCTTGCGCCACGAACCCGGCACCGGTGAATTGAATTGGCCGTACTTGTTTGACCTGATTGACCGTCTGTCGGCAGAATGTGGCTGGCAAGGTTGGATTGGCTGCGAGTACGTGCCCGCAGACACCACCGGTGGTGGCACCTCGCGCGGTTTGTCTTGGCTGAAATCTGTTTGAATTTTTGGAGTCCTACATGAACGCACCTCTTCACAAAGAAATGCCGGCTGGTTTACTGAATGCCGAAACGGCGCTGCGCGATGTGACGCAAGCTTGGGACACCACAATTCTCAAAGAACTCACGCAGTACATTGAGATTCCTGCCAAGTCACCGTCCTTTGACAGCAACTGGGAAGCCAATGGCTACCTCGACACCGTGCTGCGCCAAACGGCACAATGGATTGAAGCGCAGAAGGTGGCCGGACTCACCTTGGAAATCATTCGTTTACCAGGCCGCACGCCTGTTCTGTACTTCGACATTCCCGCCACGCGCGCCCAATCTGAAGGCTCTGGCCAAACCGTGTTGATGTACGGCCACCTTGACAAGCAACCCGAGTTCAGCGGCTGGCGCAACGACCTCGGCCCTTGGACACCCAAGTACGAAGACGGCAAGTTATATGGCCGCGGCGGTGCTGACGATGGCTACGCCGCCTACGCCAGCATTGCAGCGGTGCAAGCGCTCAAAAATCAGAACACGCCGCACCCGCGCATTGTGGGTTTGATTGAAACCTGCGAAGAGTCTGGCTCTTACGATTTGTTGCCCTACATCGACAGCTTGCGTCCTCGTTTGGGTGATGTGGGTTTGGTCATTTGCCTAGACAGCGGCGCTGGCAACTATGACCAACTTTGGCTCACCACCAGCTTGCGCGGCATGGCCAGTGGCACCTTGAAAGTTGAAATCTTGACTGAGGGCATTCACTCGGGTGACGCATCAGGTTTGGTGCCTTCCAGTTTCCGCATCATGCGCCAAGTGCTCGACCGTTTGGAAGACAGCAAGTCTGGCCGCTTGCTACCCGCCAGCTTTCACTGCGAAGTGCCAGCCGACCGTTTGGCACAAGCCAAAGCCACCGCCAGCATCTTGGGCGAAGAGGTTTACAAACGGTTTCCTTGGGCACACTACGACTGCGGTGGCGCCACCACCTTTGCACTGCCCACCACCACAGACCCCTTGCAAGCTTTGCTCAACCGCACATGGACGCCCACATTGAGCGTGACAGGTGCTGAAGGTTTCCCTTCTTTGGAAAATGCCGGCAATGTATTGCGCCCCTACACAGCCTTCAAGCTCAGTTTGCGTTTGCCACCCTTGGTAGACGCAGCCTCTGCCGTGGCTGAAATGAAAACCTTGCTGGAAGACAACGCACCGTATCAAGCACGTGTCACGTTTGAATCCAATGGTGGCGCCACTGGTTGGAACGCACCCAGCAGTACACCTTGGTTCGAGAAGGCACTGCAAACTGCCAGCCAATCGCACTTTGGGGCATCGGTGGGTTACATCGGGCAAGGCGGCACCATTCCCTTGATGAGCATGCTCAGCCAAGGTTTCCCTAAAGCACAAATGATGGTGTGTGGTGTGTTGGGCCCCAAGAGCAATGCCCACGGCCCCAACGAGTTCTTGCATGTACCCTATGCCAAAAAACTCACGGCCTCTGTGGCCGAGGTGATGGCATCGCTGCCCTGATATTCTGAAGCCCCTTCGCCACTGTGCGATGGGGTTTCACAATTGGGTTACAGCGGTTTTTTTCGGCGCCATACCAGCCAAGCCAGCGACAGTGCAATCAGCATCACCGGCACCAAGGAGCCGTAGTTCAACCACGTCCAGCCTTGCGTGGTCACCAGCGCGCCTGAGGCAAATGAAGTGAATGCCATGGTGGCAAACACGCAGAAGTTGATCGCGGCTTGACCACGGTCTTTCTCTTCAGGGCGCCAAGCGTTCATCGACAAAGTGGTGCTGCCCGTGAACACAAAGTTCCAACCCACACCCAACAAGAACAAGGCCACCAGGAATTGGTTGAGGTCGGTGCCCGACAGCGCCACGGCGATGCACACAAAATTCAACAGCACGCCCACTGCCATGATTTGCACGGTGCCAAATTTTTTAATCAGGTGGCCCGTGAAGAAGCCCGGCGCAAACATGCCAATCACGTGCCATTCCAGCACCAGTGCCGCATCACTGAACTGATAACCACACACTTGCATGGCCAAGGGGGTGGCGGCCATCAACAAGTTCATCACGCCATAACTCATGGCGGCCGAGACCGCGGCCACGATGAACACAGGTTGCTTCACGATTTCAGCCAAAGGCCGACCTTCCGAGCTGCCTTTGGCTTTTTCAACAACGGGGGGAAACTTGACAAAGTGCATCAGCACCATGCCCAAGACAGCCACCACCGTGAGCGCCACATAGGCGCCCATGAACGGTGTCTCAAACCAGCCTTTGCTTTTGGAGGCCAGGTTAGGCCCCAAGATGGCACCAATCAAACCTCCGGCCATGACCCACGATACGGCCTTCTCGCGAAATGAAGCCTCGGCCAGTTCTGCAGCTGCAAAGCGATAGAGCTGGCCATTGGCACTGTAATAACCCGCCACCAACGTGGCCACGGTTAACAACGCAAAGTTTTGGGTGTAGGCGGCATAGGCGCACAAGATCGCAGACAACAAGCCCACCAGCAGCCCCAACTGAAAGGACACTCGGCGTCCCCATTTGGCTTGCGACTTGGCCACCAAGCCTGTTGACAGCGCGCCGCCCACCACATAGCCCATGACTGGCAAAGTGGCCATCCACCCCACCGGCGCCAGACTCAAGCCCACCAAGCCATTGATGGCGATGAAGGTCACGTTGTTGGTCAGGAACAGACCTTGGCACAAGGCCAATAAAAACAGATTTGGGTTCATACACCCGAGTGTATCTAGATCAGCAAGCCCACAGCAGACAAAACGGCGACAGGTGCGGTTTCGGCTCGCAAGACCCGTTGACCCAAACTCACAGGCAAGAAGCCGGCAGCCAAGGCTTCTGCTTCTTCCGCTGGACTGAGTCCGCCCTCGGGACCACTTAAGAGCACGATTTCTTGCGCTGAAGCGCCCTCAGTGGGCGGCAAAGCACGCAGGGCTTCTTGCAAACTTTGGGTGCCATTGGCCAATGACAAAATCCAACGGGTGCTCGGTGCTGGGTGGGGCGAAGCGGCAATTGCCTGTGTCAAAGTGAGTGGCGACGCCACCTGCAAAACGCGATTGCGACCGCATTGCTCACTGGATGCCACAGCAATGGCCTGCCAGTGGGCAAGTTTTTTGTCTGCACGCTCACCCTTGAGCTTCAGGACACTTCTTTCGGCGGTGATGGGCAAGAGCGTGTTGGCGCCCAATTCGGTGGCTTTTTCAAGCAGCCAGTCCATGCGTTCGTTGGCCGTGATACCGGCCCACAGGTGGATGCGAACAGACAATTCGCGCTCGACTTCGATGTGTTGCACGACACGCACACCCACATCACTGCGACCCATGCGCGTGATGGTGGCCACACATTCACCCCCCTCGCCATTGAACAAGGTGATCTCATCACCCGGCTGCATTCGGCGAACTTGCACATGCCGCGCGGTGCCTGCAGGCAAATCGAGTTCGTCCCCTGGTTGCAGGGCCGAAGGGCAATGAAAACGTGGCAACTGAGACATGGTTTTACATTCGGCCAAAAGCAAAGCCTGTGACACCGTCGGTGCCTTCGACCTCTTCGATCAAACGCAGCAAAGGTTTGAGTTCAATGTAACGAGAAGCTGTGGCCCGAATGTAGGCAATGAAACGCGGCGCATCGGCCAAGTACTTTTCTTTGCCATCGCGCAAGGTGAGGCGCGCGAAAATGCCCGCCACTTTAAGGTGTCGCTGCAAGCCCATCCACTCCACCGCACGGTAAAAGGCGCCAAAGTCTTGGTGCCAATCTTCGAAATCGAGCAGGCCGGCTTTGCGGGCTTTTTCCCAATAGCGAATGGTGACGTCCAGCACAAAGTCTTCCTCCCAAGAGAGGAATGCATCGCGCATCAGGCTGGCCACATCGTAGGTGACCGGGCCATAAACCGCATCTTGAAAATCCAAAACACCTAAAGCCAAATCTGAACCTGTGGGCATCATCAAATTGCGCGGCATGAAGTCTCGGTGCACGAACACCGATGGCGCGGCCAAATTGCGCGCGATCACCATTTGAAAGGCATGGTCCAAGGTGTTGCGCATCTTGCCTTCTACAGTCAGCCCGCGGTGCTGCGACAGGTACCAATCGGGGAACAGGCTCAATTCGCGCTGAAGCAATGCCTGGTCGTAAAGCGGCAAGAGCCCCGGCTTAGAAGACAGCTGCCAGGCGATCAACGCATCGACCGCTTGCATGTACAGACCATGATTGGCCTGCGCGTTTTGCGGATTGATGGCTGACATCATGGTCTTGTCGCCCAAGTCCGTGAGCAGCATGAAGCCTTGTGGCGCGTTCCAGGCCAAGACCTCTGGCGCTTTCAAGCCGGCCGCTTGCATCAACTTGGCCACTTTGACAAAAGGCTCGCAATTTTCTTTATCGGGCGGGGCGTCCATCACGATCAGGCTGGCGCCTGACTGGCTGTCAACCCTTAAGTAGCGTCGAAAGCTGGCATCCGCAGACGCAATGCGCAGGGTGTGCGGCAAAACACCCCGTGTGGCAACCAAGGACTGAAGCCACGCCTCGCAAGCCAACTGACGCTGAGGGTCTGCCCACGTCACAGGGGCGTTTGATGTCTGATCCGAATTCAAGGTCTCATTCCAGTAAAAAATCGACGGCAAATGGCGCCCGTTCACATTGCGTGATGCACAAGGGCGGCACTCATGGATAATCCATTCTACAAACACCCGTCCTACCGGATGACCGCCCTTTGAAGACCACCCACACATTTCAGAAACAAAAGCTTGCACAAGCCCTGACTTTGTGGGGCGCATTGCTGTGGCAATTGCCAAGTGGCGCGCAAGAAAAGGGGCACATGGCCCCGCCCCCAACAGCGCCAGCAGCCTCTGGTGTGGTTCTGAAAAACAGCATCCGCTTGGCAGAAAGAATCTCCGACATCGAGCGCAAACAGTCCCCTTTGTTTGTTTCAGGACAGCGTCTTCAAGCACGGCCCGACCTTGACTTGCTCATTGAAGGCGACGCCAGCTTGCGAAAACAAGGTTTGACAGTCCGAGCCCAGCGCATTGAATACGACCAAACGCAAGACACCCTCAAAGCACAAGGGCAGGTGAAGATTAGCCGCGAAGGCAATGTGTTTGAAGGCACCGCCTTAACACTGCAAGCAGACTCGTTTCAAGGCACGTTTTCACAGCCCGCCTATCGCTTGCTCAAGGGCGGCGGCCATGGGCAAGCGACTGACATTGAATTCTTAGATGCGCAACGTGCCGTGATTCGAAACGCCACATACACCACGTGCTCGCGCGTTCCTGGACCCAGTTGGCTGCCAGAATGGGTGCTTAAAGCGGCCAGCTTGCAGATCAACGAAGAAGACAACACCGTTCAAGCCAAAGACTTGCAACTGCGCTTCAAAGATGTGCCCATTTTGGCCGCCCCGTCGCTGACCTTTCCTTTGAACAACGACAGGCAGTCTGGCTTGCTGGCACCCCTCATTGGCATTGACACGGTCAGCGGCATCGAAGTCTCTTCGCCTTACTACTGGAACATTGCCCCCAACCGTGATGCCACCTTGACCACCACGGTCATGACCAAGCGGGGGGTCGCGCTCGATTCAGAGTTTCGTTATTTGGAAACAGACAGTCAGGGGCAAGCTCGGCTCAACATGATGCCCAACGACACCCTGCGCCAACAGTCGCGCTGGGGCTTGTCTGCGCAGCACCTGGGCGGCATTGACACCGGCAACAGCGTTTTGGGTCGTTTGGGTGTGAATGTGAATTTAAACCGTGTCAGCGACGACAACTACTGGCGTGACTTTCCACGTGCTGGCTTGTCTTTGACACAGCGGCTGTTGCCCGCTTCTGGCAGCGTGTATTGGGGCCAAGGCGACTGGACCTTGATGACGCAAGTTTTGAAATTTCAAACCCTGCAAGACATCAGCTCCCCGATCACCCCACCCTACGACCGTTCACCACAAGTGGTGGCGCGTTACAACAAGTGGGATGTCCAGGGTTTTGATGTTGGACTGACCGCTGACACCACGCGCTTTGAGGCCGATTACAGCCAAATCCCCGGCGGTACCAGTGCCATCTTGCGCAATGGCCAGCGCAGCTATGCCGCAGCGCAAATCAGCCACCCTTGGCTCAAGCCTTGGGGTTTTGTCATCCCCAAAATTCAACTGCACGGCACGCGCTATCAATTGGACACGCCTTTGGCCAATGGTCAATCTGAAAGCAACCGTTTGTTACCCACCTTCAGCTTAGACACGGGGCTGGTCTACGAACGCGACGCATCTTTCTTTGGCCGAGGCCTGCGGCAAACCCTCGAGCCGCGCGCGTTTTTTGTCAGAACACCGTACAAAGACCAAACCCAACTGCCCAGTTACGACAGTGGCGCCACAGACTTCAACCTCACCACGGTCTATTCCGAGAATCCGTACGTAGGTCAAGATCGCATTGCCGACAACAACTTGGTCACATTGGGCGTCAACAGCCGCTTGTTTGATGCCGGCACTGGCGCTGAGTTGGCGCGCTTTGGTATCGCCCAGCGCTATCGCTTTTCTGATCAACGGGTCAGGTTACCGGGCGAGCTGCCCGTAGCATCGGGTTTCAGCGACATTTTGCTGGGCGCAGGACTGCGATGGGACAACCGCTGGACATTCGATTCCACCTTGCAGTTCGACGCGCAAACGCATCGCACCACCCGCACCACGCTCACCACGCGCTTCAACCCCAGCCCTTACCGCGTGTTCAACACAGCCTATCGCCTAACGCGTGACCAAAGCGAGCAAATTGACCTCGGTTGGCAATGGCCTTTGCGCGACTTCTCCTTTGGCAGTGCGGACACCGCGCCGGGGCAAACATGGGCCCCTGGCCAAGGCTTGGGTGCAGACCGCTGGTACAGCGTAGGCCGGATGAACTTCAGCCTCAAAGATCGCAAAATGGTCGACACCCTTCTGGGCTTTGAGTACGACGCGGGTTGCTGGCTGGGCCGCGTTGTGTACGAGCGACTTCAAAGTACCACCAGCACCTCTCGCAGCCGAATTTTGTTCCAACTCGAATTTGTGGGTTTGGCACGCGTCGGCTCCAGCCCGCTGAAAACATTGCGCGACAATATCCCCCGTTACCAGTATCTCCGCGAAGACTTGGCGCCCACCAGCAGATTCACCTCATATGACTAACTCTTTCTCTTTGAATGCAAGCACGCAGCCATCTGGCCGTTTGTGGCGTCACCCCAAAAGCAAATTGCTGCACGCACTGATCGGCTTGGGTTTCGGCCTCAGCTTGTTGGCTGTTGCGGGACTGGCCCCCAATGCCTCTGCGCAAGGTTTGACCAAAGCTCGCGCCGCCGATTACATCGTGGCTGTGGTGAACTCAGAACCCATCACCAACAACGACGTACAGAACCTCAAACTTCGCTTGGAAAAACAAGCGGCGCCGGGCAGCCCAAAACCCAATGCCACAGCACTCACTCAGCAGGCCTTAGACCAGTTGATCAATGAGAAGGCGCAACTGCAGCAAGCGCGCGACAACGGCATTCGCGTAGACGATTCAGAAGTCGACCAAGCGGAAGCCAACATCGCGCGTCAAAACCAAGTCTCCAAAGAAGAGTTGTACAAACGCGTTGCCATCGAAGGCTTGAGTGTTGCTGCATTCAGAGAGCAAATGCGCAACCAACTCATGATCAGCCGATTGCGCGAGCGTGAAGTTGACAATCGCGCTCGCATTTCCGACACCGACGTTGAACAATTCATCCAATCGCAGCAGGCCGGTCAACCCGCAGCAGCCCCACCCATCGACTTGAACTTGGCCATGATTCTGGTGGCCGTGCCTGAAAATGCATCGGCCAAAGAGGTCTCCGATTTGCAAGACAAGGCCTTGCAAATATCGAAGCGCGCCAAAGCGGGTGAAAATTTTGCCACGCTGGCAGCAACGCTTTCCCAAGCGGCCGACAAAGGTGCCAATGGCGGTGAAATGGGCTTGCGTCCTGCCAACCGCTATCCCACCTTGTTCGTCGACAGCACGCAAAGTTTGGGCAAAGGTGACATCTCAGAACCTGTGCGCTCTGGTGCCGGCTTTCACATTTTAAAAGTACTCGACAAAAAACAAAGTGAGTTGAGCAGCACCCTGATGGTTCAAACTCGCGCGCGTCACATCCTGCTGCGCCTCAGCAATGAACTGAATGAAAGCGCCGCGCGCAATCGTTTACTGACTTACAAACAACGCATTCAAGCAGGTTCTGACTTTGCCGACTTGGCACGTCAATTTTCACAAGACGGCAGCGCACAAACTGGCGGTGATTTGGGTTGGGCCAGCCCCGGTCAATTTGTGCCCGAGTTTGAAGAAGTGATGGCGCGCTTGCGTCCTGGGCAAATCAGCGATCCTTTGGTGTCACGCTTTGGTGTGCACCTCATCCAAGTCATGGAACGCCGCGAAGTGCCCTTGACGGTGCGCGAGCAGCGCGAGATGGTTCGCAGCCAATTGCGCGAGAAAAAAATAGACGAGATGTATGCCGCTTGGGTTGAAGAACTGCGTGGTCGTGCCTATGTTGAATTGCGCGACGCACCCCAATGAAACACATCCCACGCAAGCGATTCGGTCAGCACTTCTTGTCAGATGGCGGCATCATTGATGCCATCGTCGATGCCATTGCACCCCAAGCTGGTCAACCCATGGTTGAAATTGGGCCCGGCCTTGCGGCCCTCACACAACCCTTGGTTGAACGCTTGGGTCATCTCACCGTCATTGAGTTAGACCGTGATTTGGCGTTGCGCTTGCGTCTTCACAAGCAACTCACCGTGGTGGAATCTGATGTGTTGCGGGTTGACTTCACGGCGTTGGCAGCAGGCAAGAAGTTGCGCGTGGTGGGCAATTTGCCATACAACATCTCTACGCCCATCTTGTTCCATTTGCTGGAACATGTCGCGGTCATTGAAGACCAACATTTCATGCTTCAGAAAGAAGTCATCGACCGCATGGTCGCATCTCCTGCAACGTCCGATTACGGCCGTTTGTCGGTCATGCTGCAATGGCGCTACGCCATGGAAAATGTGCTCTTTGTACCGCCGGAAAGCTTTGATCCCCCGCCACGTGTAGACAGTGCCGTTGTCCGCATGGTGCCCCGAAGCGCGCCTGCGGCCATCGACCCCAAGTTGTTAGAGAAGCTGGTGCAGGTGGCCTTCAGCCAACGCCGCAAGCTGCTCAGGCACACGCTGGGCGCTTGGCTCACAGAGCGAAATTTTGCGGGCACATTCGATGTACAGCGACGGGCCGAGGAAGTGCCGGTTGATGAGTACTTGCATTTGGCAATGGCCCTCAACGCTTGATGCCATGTTGAAGGCCATAAAAAAAACGGTGCACCGCCTTTTGGCGTGCACCGTTTTTGTTGGCGCTTGCGCTGGGTGATTAAGCCGCAGCCAACCAGTAACCGGCGTTGAAGGGGCTGCTCATGCGCAAGGCCAAGGGCGACACGTCGACCAACTTGTCTGTCGGCATTTTTTCGCCTTCCTCAGCCAGCATTTCTACGCCTTCCGCATCGAGCTCAGGCGTGGCGTCTGCCAATTTTTCTGCGCCAGCCGTGGCCGCACGGGCCACAGAGAAGGAGTAGAAGCAACGGAAAGGCACCTTGCGGTCGCCCCAATAATCGGCCGTGTCGCGGAAGATGTCCAACAACTGCTCACGGGCTTCTTTGTCAAACTTGGTGTTGGCCGGAATCTGTTCCAGCACCACAATGAAACCAGGTTGAGGACCCGACTTGTGCAGAGGGTCTGTCATGCAATCGTACAAAGCATCAAAGTTTTTCCCAAAATGCGTGGGCAATGTGAATTGCGCGGCAATCAGGTCCAAGACGTCTTGCTTGCTTTGTGCCTTTGACAAATTGGCATACAGAAAATGCTGTCCCAAACCCTGAGCCGCTTCTTGCAAATCACTCACGCGAAATGCACGAATCGACTGGACGATGTTCGTCCGCACACCCTTCAAAGGTGTCTCTTGGTCCTGTCGAATTGGCTTGTCCATCGCCGTTCTCACTCTCTTATTTTTTAAAACCAGCCTTGTGGGCTTTTGATTGACAAATACCGAGTGTTTGCATGCAAACACCCTTCTCTTGATTCATTCCAAAATTCTGCGGTCACCTGGCTTAGGGCGTCATCACGATTTCGCGAAAACTTGTGTAATGGTCTTGCGTGTAAAAACACTGCTTCGGCAAGCGAGGCTCTTCGCCACCACACACAATACGACGTGCACCACGGCTTCTTTCACCTGGGGTTTTGACGGTGTACTCGCGGTAAAAACCGCGTTTTGCTGAAGGCAATAGCTTTTCACGATTGCCAAAAACAGTTCCATCCTTTTCATACCGAAAAGGCCCACCCTGACGGATGAGTGAATAAGTTTCTTGGCCCTCTTTGGGCAATTCCTGTACAGCGATGGGTGCCGAAACAACTGCGTTTGGCGTCGATTTTGCCTGCACCAAACTGGTGCAGGAGCCTGCGAAAAACGCCAAACTGACGGCTAAAGCAGCAAAGTTAAGCGTTTTGATACCCATTTACAACCCTCAAAATCCTCGGGTAAACCCGGAAATTCGAAGGCGCTAGTGTGCCGCATGGTGCAAAAAAATGCAAGTACTTTCCCCAATCAGGGGGATTTCCTTGCAGTGATGCCAAATGTTGTGTCAGCGAACGGCGTTGGCGTCGGCCACCGTCAGTGCGGTCATGTTGACAATGCGGCGCACCGTGGCGCTTGGTGTCAAGATGTGAACAGGCTTTGCAGCACCCAACAAGACCGGGCCGACCGCAATGTTGCCGCCAGCGGCGGTTTTCAGCAAGTTGTAAGAGATGTTGGCCGCATCAATGTTGGGCAAGACCAGCAAATTGGCGTCGCCATGCAAAGTCCCGTTGGGCATTTGCAGCGCGCGCGCATCGCCATCCAAGGCGATGTCGCCATGCATTTCGCCATCCACTTCCAGCCAAGGCGCGTTCTTTTGCAGCAAAGCCAGCGTCTGGCGCATCTTCACAGCGCTTGGCTCATTCGAGGTACCAAAGTTGGAGTGAGACAACAAGGCTACTTTGGGACGAATGCCAAATCGCTTCATTTCATGCGCGGCCATGACCGTGATTTCGGCCAATTGCTCTGCTGTGGGGTCGTAGTTGACATGCGTATCGACCAAGAACACTTGGCGATTGGGCAATAACAGGCCATTCATGCAGGCAAAGGTGTTGACACCGGCTCGCTTGCCAATGACCTGATCGACATACGGTAAGTGCGTGGCATTGGTTCCCCACGTTCCGCAAATGAGACCGTCCACGTCGCCTTTGTGCAGCAACATGGCGCCAATCAAGGACAAACGGCGTCGCATTTCAATCTTGGCGACTTGAACCGTGATGCCTTTGCGCTCCGTCATGCGGTGGTAGGTTTGCCAGAAGTCGCGGTAGCGATGGTCATCTTCAACGTTCACAACGTCGTAGTCCAACTCTTCCTTCAAGCGCAGACCAAACTTCTCGATGCGTTCGGCAATGACGGCTGGACGGCCAATGAGGGTGGGGCGCGCCAAACCTTCGTCCGACACAATTTGGGCGGCGCGCAAAACGCGTTCCTCTTCACCCTCACTGTAGGCCACGCGTTTTTTCAAACCGCGTTTGGCCGCTGTGTAGATAGGCTTCATGGTGGTGCCGGAGGCATACACAAAGCTTTGCAAGCGCTCGCGATACGCCTCCATGTCTGCAATGGGCCTTGAAGCCACGCCACTGTCAGCTGCGGCTTGCGCCACTGCTGGTGCAATTTTGATCATCAAGCGGGGGTCAAAGGGCTTTGGAATCAAGTACTCGGGGCCGAACACCAACGGCTCGCCGGCATACGCCGCGGCCACCACTTCGCTTTGCTCAGCCTGGGCCAATTCGGCGATGGCGTAGACCGCCGCAATTTCCATCTCTTGGGTGATGGTGGTGGCACCGCAGTCCAATGCGCCCCTGAAAATATAGGGGAAGCACAAAACGTTGTTAACCTGGTTGGGGTAATCGGTGCGGCCCGTGGCCATGATGGCATCGTCGCGGACCGCTTTGACATCCTCTGGCAAAATTTCTGGGTTGGGGTTGGCCAGTGCAAAGATCAAGGGTTTGGCGGCCATTTTTTTGACCATGTCTTGCTTCAACACACCGCCAGCGGACAAGCCCAAGAACACGTCGGCACCTTCTATGGCTTCGGCCAAGGTGCGCTGTGCGGTTTTTTGTGAAAACTGAATCTTGTCTTCGTCCATCAACTCGGTGCGGCCTTCGTAGACCAGTCCAGCCAAATCGGTGACCCATATGTTTTCGCGGGGAATGCCCAATTTGACCAACAAACCCAAACAAGCTAGGGCCGCAGCGCCTGCGCCGGAGGTGACCAACTTGACCTTGCTGGGATCTTTGCCCACCACTTTCAAGCCATTCAAAATGGCAGCGCCCACTGTGATGGCCGTGCCATGTTGGTCGTCGTGGAAGACGGGTATCTTCATGCGTTCACGCAATTTGCGCTCGACATAGAAACAATCGGGCGCCTTGATGTCTTCTAGGTTGATGCCACCGAACGTGGGCTCGAGGGAGGCAATGATTTCAACCAGTTTTTCTGGGTCTTTCTCATTGATCTCAATGTCAAAGACATCGATGCCCGAGAACTTCTTGAACAAAACGGCTTTGCCTTCCATGACAGGCTTGCCAGCCAAGGGCCCAATGTCACCCAAGCCCAACACCGCGGTACCGTTGGTGACCACGCCCACCAAATTGCCTCGGCTGGTGTACTTGAACGCAGCAGCTGGGTCTTTGACGATTTCTTCGCAAGGTGCGGCCACGCCGGGCGAGTAGGCCAGGGCCAAATCATGTTGGTTCACCAGTTGTTTGGTGGCCGCAATGGAAATTTTGCCGGGGGTTGGGAACTCGTGATACTCGAGAGCCGCGCGGCGCAGTTGTGCGCGTCGTTCTTCTGCATTGACCTTCGTCATATTCTGTCTCCTGTTGCGCAGCAACTGCCCACTCACTGGGTGAACGGGCTTAAGTTCTGCATGGCTTCATTTTAGACCGGGGTGCGTACCGGTCTTCTTGTGGAAAACCGCACTCAAAGTATGCTGAGTTTTAACTTAGACGCACAACTGAGCTTGGCACAAATGCGCTTGGGATGGGCCTGACACAAAGTTCAGCCGCGCATCAAGGCTTCAATCTCATCGGCTTTCACGGGCACGCCGCGGGTGATCAGCTCACAGCCATTGGCCGTGACCACCGCATCGTCTTCAATTCGAATGCCGATGTTGTGGAAGCGTTCAGGCACACCAGGTGCAGGGCGCACATAAATGCCTGGCTCGATGGTCAGCACCATGCCGGGGCGCAAAATGCGGCTGGGTCGGTCTTTGATGAGTTCGCCGCTTAAGGGGTCTTTGCGTTCACTGTAAGTGCCGACCTCAGTCGGTTCAACGTAGCTGCCGCAGTCGTGCACGTCCATGCCCAGCCAGTGGCCGGTGCGGTGCATGTAAAACTGAAAATAGTTGCGGTTGGCAATGACGTCTTGCGCGTTGCCCACTTTGTTGGCATCGAGCAAGCCCACATCCAGCATGCCTTGTGCCAACACCTTGACCGTGGCTTCGTGCGGATCGACAAAACGTGCACCTTCGTGCGTGGCTGCAATGGCCGCCTCCTGCGATGCCAAAACCAGGTCATACAACTCGCGTTGTGCGGGGCTGAACTTGCCATTGGCAGGGAATGTACGGGTGATGTCACTGGCATACCCATCCAATTCACAGCCAGCATCAATCAGCACCAAGTCACCATTCAAGATAGGGGCGACGTCGGCGCGGTAGTGCAGCACACAGGCGTTGGCGCCACCGGCCACGATAGAGCCATAGGCCGGGTATTGCGAGCCGTGCTGACGGAATTCGTGCAGCAGTTCTGCGTCCAGATGGTATTCACGAACCTCTTGTCCTGCACGCAACATGGCAGCAGAGCGCTGCATTGCTCGTATGTGAGCACCCGCACTGATTTGAGAGGCGCGACGCATGATGGCCAACTCGTGGTCATCTTTGACCATGCGCATTTCATCCAAAATGCCACAAACATCGCGCTGTTGTTCTGGGCACAAGGCGCCATAGCGAACACGGGCGCGCACAGCATTCAGGCCCATCTCGATGCGAGATGACAAGTCTTTGTGCGTGGCAAAGGGGTACCACACCACCGACTTGTTTTCTAACAACGTGGGCAACTTGGCATCCAGTGCCGCGATTGACCAAGCCTGGCTCACCCCCAGGTGGGCAGGTGCAGCCTCAGGGCCCAAACGCACGCCATCCCAAATTTCTCGCTCCAGATCTTTGGGTTGGCAAAACACACTGGCGTGGCCATCAGAGGTGACCACCAGCCAGGCGTTGGGCTCGGTAAAGCCCGTCAGGTAGTAAAAGTAGCTGTCATGCCTGAACAAAAAATCACTGTCTCGATTGCGTTGACGCTCGGGCGCGGTAGGGATGATGGCAATGCTGTTGGGGGCTTGCGCCGCCATGTGCGCGGCCAATTGAGCGCGGCGTTGCGCATACAAAGTTGAATCAAAGGTCATGTTGTGAAGACTGAATGAACGTGGAACAAGTTTAAGCGGGCGGTGAAATTTGATTTAATTCCCTGAGGCGCTCAGGGGTACCGACATCGGTCCAAGCACCGGTATAAAGGCTGGCACCCACTTGGCCGCGGTCCATGGCTGCGCGCAGCAACGGCGCCAAAGGCGCCGCTTTGCCTTGCGGATTGCCTTCTGGCATGTCGGTCCAACGGGTATCAAAGAATTCTTTTTTGTACAGCGCAAAGGTGCTGAACGTGAACAGCTTGCCGGGTTTTGGCAAATTCAAGGCCTGTCCGTCGTCTGCCAAACCAAAGTCACCGCTCGGGTTGTGCGCAGGGTTGGGCACCAACCAAATGTGTGCCAAGTTGTGACTGCGTTCAAAAGCGTTGGCTTGATCGTTCTCAAATTTGAAATTTGGGGCGTAAATGTCGCCCGCTACCACCCAAAAAATAGGCGCCAGAAAAGGCATGGCGCGAACAATGCCACCTGCTGTTTCAAGGGCATAGCCAAAGTCTTTGCCTTCATGCGAGTAGCGCAGCCGAATGCGTCCACCCTGCGGCAAGTCGGGATTCAGGCCGAAGCGCGACTCAATTTGATCACCCAGCCAGGCGGTATTGACCAATTGATCGTGGTGGCCAGCCTTGGCCAAAGCTTCCATGTGCCACTGCATCAGAGGCTTGTCATGGACCCTCAACAGGGGTTTCGGCGATTGATCTGTGAGGGGTCGCATGCGTTCGCCACGACCCGCGGCCAAAACCATGGCCGTGGCCAGGTTGAGGTCTGAAGTGCCAAGCCAAGCTTTTGGCGTGGCAGGTTCTAAATTGGAATCCAAGGTATTCAAACGCATGCCGCTATGTTGCCACGCTGTAGGGGTTGCGCAAGCTCCCGCGCAGTAAAATATCGGGCTTAGTTGTTAATTTTCCCCGACTTATTTTTTGGAGCCCCCATGGCAATCACCCAACCCGCAGCTCATCAAATGGCCAACGCAATCCGTGCCCTGGCGATGGACGCTGTTCAACAAGCCAATTCGGGTCACCCTGGTGCGCCCATGGGCATGGCCGACATGGCTGTGGCTTTGTGGGGCGAGCACTTGCAACACAACCCCAAAAACCCCCACTGGGCCAACCGCGACCGCTTTGTTTTGTCCAACGGCCACGGCTCCATGCTCATTTATGCGTTGCTGCACCTCACAGGCTATCCGCTGCCCATCACTGAGTTGAAAAACTTCCGCCAGTTGCACAGCAAAACCGCCGGTCACCCCGAAGTGGGCATCACCCCTGGCGTTGAAACCACCACCGGTCCTTTGGGTCAGGGCATCACCAATGCCGTGGGCATGGCCTTGGCCGAAAAATTGTTGGCCACCGAATTCAACCAGCCTGGCCACAACATCGTTGACCACCACACCTATGTGTTCATGGGCGATGGTTGCCTGATGGAAGGCATCAGCCACGAAGCATGCGCTTTGGCGGGCGCTTGGAAGCTCAACAAGTTGATTGCCATGTACGACGACAACGGCATCTCCATTGATGGCCAAGTGGCCCCTTGGTTCATCGACAACACACCACAGCGTTTTGCAGCTTACGGCTGGAACGTGATTGATGCAGTGGACGGCCATGACGCTGCTGCTGTGAGCAAAGCCATTGCTGACGCTAAAAACAGCGCCGACAAACCCACCTTGATTGTTTGCAAAACAGCCATTGGCAAAGGCAGCCCCAACCGCGCTAACACCTCTAAAGCGCACGGCGAACCTTTGGGCGCCGAAGAAATCAAACTCACACGCGAAGCTTTGGGCTGGACCTCGGAGCCATTCGTCATCCCCAAAGATGTGTACGCCAACTGGGATGCCAAGCAAAGCGGCGCAGCACGCGAAGCCGAGTGGAACAAAGCGTTTGCCGCCTACAAAGCTGCACACCCTGCATTGGCCAAAGAATTTGTGCGCCGCATGAAAGGCGAGTTGCCCAAGAACTTTGCACAAACCGCTGTTGACGCGGTCATTGCTGCGCACACCAAAGCCGAAACAGTTGCAAGCCGCAAGGCCAGCCAATTGGCTTTGGAAGCTTTCACGGCTGCCTTGCCTGAAATGCTGGGCGGCTCTGCTGACCTCACAGGTTCCAACCTCACCAACACGTCTTCAACACCTGCACTTCGCATGAACTTGGCCGGCGATGTGGTGAAAAATGACAAGGGCCAAATGGGCCGCCACATCAACTACGGTGTGCGCGAATTTGGCATGGCCGCCATCATGAACGGTGTCACTTTGCACGGTGGCTTCATTCCTTACGGCGGTACCTTCCTGACTTTCAGCGATTACTCACGCAACGCCATTCGCATGGCAGCGCTCATGAAGCAACGCGTGATCCATGTGTTCACCCATGACTCTATTGGCTTGGGCGAAGACGGCCCCACACACCAGTCTATTGAACACGCCGCCAGCTTGCGTTTGATTCCTGGCCTCGATGTGTGGCGTCCTGCGGATACCGCCGAAACCACTGTGGCTTGGGCCGTGGCTTTGGAAAACAAAGACCGCCCCACAGCCTTGTTGTTGTCACGCCAAAACTTGCCTTACGCACCGAAGTCCGATTTGGGCGACATCAGCCGGGGCGCTTATGTGTTGGCCGAACCTTCACGTGTGGGCATTGCCAAAACCAAGGCCGTGATCATTGCCACAGGCTCTGAAGTTCAGTTGGCCTTGAAAGCACAAGAGTTGTTGGCCGAGAAGAAAATTGGCGTGCGCGTGGTCTCTATGCCCAGCACCACCACCTTCGACCGTCAAACCAGCAGCTACAAATCTGAAGTTTTGCCAGCTGGCTTGCCACGCGTTGCGGTTGAGATGGGCAGCACCGATGGCTGGTGGAAATATGGCGTGGCAGCGGTGGTCGGCATCGACACCTATGGCGAGTCTGCACCTGCGCCCGTGTTGTTTAAACACTTCGGCTTCACGGCAGAAAACGTGGCCGAAACCGTGCAAGCGGCTTTGCAGAAAAAATAAACGCTGCGCTTGAAACAGTTTTAAATTTAACTTTAAAGGAAATAGATCATGGCGATCAAAGTAGGTATCAACGGTTTTGGCCGCATCGGCCGCATGGTGTTCCGCGCCGCCGTTCAAAATTTTTCTGACATCGAAGTGGTCGGCATCAACGACTTGCTCGAGCCCGACTACTTGGCCTACATGCTCAAGTACGACAGCGTGCACGGCCGCTTCAAAGGCGAAGTGTCTGTCGATGGCAACAACCTGATTGTGAACGGCCGCAAAATCCGTTTGACACAAGAGCGCGATCCTTCTGCACTCAAGTGGAACGAAGTTGGCGCCGACATCGTGATCGAAGCCACTGGTTTGTTCTTGGACAAAGCGTCTGCCGAAAAACACTTGGCCGCTGGCGCCAAGAAAGTGCTGATGTCTGCCCCTTCCAAAGACGACACCCCCATGTTCGTGTTTGGCGTGAACCACGCCAAATACGCTGGCCAAGCCATTGTGTCCAACGCTTCTTGCACCACCAACTGCTTGGCACCTGTGGCCAAAGTGTTGAACGACAAGTGGGGCATCAAGCGCGGTTTGATGACCACGGTGCACGCAGCCACTGCCACTCAAAAAACAGTGGACGGCCCTAGCAACAAAGACTGGCGCGGTGGCCGCGGCATCTTGGAAAACATCATTCCTTCCAGCACAGGCGCTGCCAAAGCGGTGGGCGTGGTCATTCCTGAGTTGAACAAAAAGCTCACCGGTATGTCTTTCCGTGTCCCCACTTCAGACGTGTCAGTCGTTGACCTGACTGTTGAGTTGAACTCAGAAGCCACCTACGCAGAAATTTGCGCAGAGATGAAAGCCCAATCACAAGGCGCTTTGAAAGGCATCTTGGGTTACACCGAAGACAAAGTGGTGGCCACCGATTTCCGCGGCGAGCCATGCACCAGCGTGTTTGATGCCGATGCAGGTTTGGCCTTGGACACCACCTTCGTGAAAATTGTCAGCTGGTATGACAACGAATGGGGTTACTCCAACAAGTGCTTGGAAATGGTTCGCGTTATTTCTAAGTAATGACGTTTTTTTTCTGAAGCAAAGGCCCGGTGGTTTTCACTGGGCCTTTTTTTTGAGGGCTTGCATTCGCTTTGCAATGTCCATGACACCAATCACACTGACACCCTCCTCAACAGGCCAGCCAGATTCAACCGGCGCCACGATGAACGCCTCATCAACCCCGACATCCTCACACGCCTGCCAAAAACCTTTGGTGACTTTGGGTGCACTTGAGAACTTGATTTCAAAACCAATTTTTTTTCGGCCCAACTCCACCACCACATCGAGTTCTGCGCCGGCTGCTGTTCTATAAAAAGACATGCTGGCACTTGATGGCAAGTGTGCTGATATCTGCTCAATCACAAACCCTTCCCAAGACGCGCCCGTGCTTGGGTGTCCTAACAAATCGTTGACTTCTTGGATGCCCAGCAAGCTGTGCAACAAGCCACTGTCCCGCACATAAACTTTAGGCGATTTAACAAGCCGTTTGCCGAGATTCACAAAGTAGGGCTCTAGTTTTCGGACCATCAAGGTGTCGCAAAGATGATCTAAATATCGACCGGTAGATGAGGCTGAAATACCCAAGGATGCCGCTACCGCGGATGCGTTGAACATCTGACCATGCAAATGGGCGACCATGCGCCAAAAACGGTGCATCAAAGGTGGCGATACATTGATGCCAAGTGCTGGCAAGTCTGAATTTAAAAAATGACGAATTAAAGCTTGGCGCCAATCCCAAGATGCTTCGCTGGTTTTCGCTTGATAGCTGTTTGGAAACCCGCCTCTCAGCCAAAGTGTCTGGGTATCCTCAAACTTTTCAAATACCTCACTCAGTACAAGTGGCGACATGTCGACCAATGACAAGCGGCCGGCCAAAGATTGCGACTGCTTCAACAACTTAAACGAGGCTGACCCCAACAACAAGAAGCGTCCTGGGCGACGGTCTGCGTCGATTTCGCCTCTCAATTCATTCAGCAGTTCAGGTTGATTTTGAATTTCATCCAAAACCACCAAACGATCACGATTCGCCTTAAAAAACAAAGACGGGTTGCCCAACTGCGCCATGGCTTGCGCAGTGTCCAAGTCTAAATAAACGGCTTTTTGAAGGTCTACAGCCAAGTCCTTGGCCAAAGTTGTCTTGCCCACCTGGCGAGGCCCCAGAATGCCAACAGCCGGACTCCATTGAAGCTGTTCAGCAATTTTGGCGCGGGTTAGTCTTTCAAACATCCTTGCATTTTAGTCACGCCGTGACGAATATGCAAGGATAAATTAATTCAAGACAAGTGTTTGCCAATCAAACCAGCCAATTCAAACATCGTGATTTGATCTTTGCCAAACACAGGCTTGAGTTTGGCATCGGCGTTGATGGCGCGTTTGTTGGTGGGGTCTTGCAGGCCTTGCGCCTTGATGTAGTCCCACAACTTCTTCACCACCTCCGTGCGTGCCACTTTGTCGGTGCCAATGACGGCGGCCAAATCTGCGCTGGGCGTGAGGTTGCCCACGGCCGCTTTGCGCGGAGTTTTAGCAGCTGCGGTTTTCTTAGCCGCGGCTTTTTTGGCAGGCGCTTTGGTTTTCGCGGCGGCCTTGCCCGTAGTTTTTCCAGCAGCCGTTTTAGCGCCCGCTGCATATTTCGCAGGCGTCTTGCGCGGCGGGAACTTGCTGGTGCGAGGTTCAAATTCAAACACCACTTTGTCTTCCTCCGCGTTCCACGACAAGAAAGCCTTGAAGGCGCGGCGCGTGCGGTTGCTCACAAACTTTTCCAACAAGTCTGTTTTACCCGCGCTGAGCAACTTGGCAATTTGCTCGCGTTCCACCACTTGCTGCAACACAATTTTGCCGCTCTTGAAATTACAAGTGGGTGTGGGTTGGGCTTCAGTGGGCACTGACTTTTCACACACGTAGTTGCTGCCGTGCTCGTGCACAGCGCCGCCACATTTGGGACAAGCGCCTAAGGACTCGCTGCCGGTGAAGTCAACAATCTCGCCGGTCTCTTCGCTGTTTTTGTCGTTGCCAAAGTCAAATTCCAGCTTCCAGTTTTTCTCTTCTTCGTTGTACTTCAGCGCAATTTCCGAAGTGAATGGCCAACCGGCTTTAGAGCGGAAGCCTTCCAGTGGACCGATCTTCTTGTCACGCAGGAATTGCTCCACTTCGGCTTGCTCAAAGGTGCGGCCGGCGGGTGTTTTGCCAAATGAGAAGCCGCATCCCGCAGCAGCCGTGTCATCGGCACCAGCGTCTTTGCCCACGCAGGCATAACGGCGATAGTTTTCTTTGACCACACCACCACAAGTTGGGCATGGCGTGCTCAAGGTGGCGTAGTCACCCGGGATGGTGTCGCGGTCGTATTCCTTGGCCTTCTTGACGATGTGCTCGGTCATGTCGGCAATTTGCTGCATGAAGTCTTCGCGGCTGAGCTTGCCTTGCTCCATTTGCGACAACTTGTATTCCCACTCACCCGTCAGTTCGGGCTTGGACAACTCTTCCACACCCAAGCCGCGCAGCAAAGTCATGAGTTGGAACGCTTTGGCCGTGGGAATCATCTCGCGGCCATCGCGCAAAATGTATTTCTCGTTGATCAGGCCCTCAATGATGGCCGCGCGCGTGGCTGGCGTGCCCAAGCCTTTTTCCTGCATGGCTTCGCGCAGTTCATCGTCATCCACCATCTTGCCGGCGCCTTCCATGGCGCCCAGCAAGGTGGCTTCTGAATAGCGTGCGGGCGGCCGCGTTTTGAGTGGCTTGGTTTCAATCGAACCCACACCCACTTGCTCACCTGGCGCCACGGCCACCAAGTTTTGGCCTTTGTCGCCTTCTTTGGCGTCGTCCACTTCATTGGCGGCTTCTTTGCCATAGATGGCCAACCAGCCGGGTTTGACCAAGACCTTGCCTTCGGTTTTAAAGCTGTGACCAGCAGCCGTGCTGATGCGGGTGGTCACCATGTACTCGGCGCTGGGGAAAAACACCGCCATAAAGCGGCGCACCACCAAGTCGTACAGCTTTTGTTCCGCGTCAGACAAGCCAGAAGGGGCCTGCAAGGTGGGAATGATCGCAAAGTGATCGCTGACCTTGGCGTTGTCAAAAATGCGCTTAGACGGCTTGATATAGCCATTGTTGAGCGCTGTGAGGGCATGGGGTGCCAAATGCTTCATACCGCTGTCGGCCAGCATGTTGAAGGTGTCCTTGGCCACGGGCAAGTAGTCTTCGGGCAAGGCACGTGAATCGGTACGGGGGTAGGTGAGGGCTTTGTGGCGCTCATACAAAGACTGCGCCAGCGACAAGGTGGTTTTGGCCGAGAAGCCAAATTTACCGTTGGCCTCGCGCTGCAAAGACGTCAAATCAAACAGCAGGGGGCTGGCCTGGGTGGTGGGCTTGGCTTCCTCTGTGACGGTGGCTTTGGCGCCTTTCACGGCTTGCACAATGGCTTCGGCCTCGGCAGCGGTCCACACGCGATCGGCTTTTTTCTCGGCATCTTCGGCGTCTTTCTTCCAGGCCGTGTTGAACCACTTGCCTGGATAGGTGCCCGCCGCCGCATCAAACTGTGCGTGCACTTCCCAATAGTCGCGGCTGATGAACTTGCGAATTTGCTCTTCGCGCTCCACCACCACGGCCAACGTAGGCGTTTGCACACGACCGACCGTCGTTAAGAAGAAGCCACCGTCGCGCGAGTTGAAGGCCGTCATGGCACGGGTGCCATTGATGCCCACCAGCCAATCGGCTTCTGAGCGGCTGCGCGCGGCATCGGCCAGGCCTTGCATCTGCTGATTCGAGCGAAGCTTGTCAAAACCATCGCGAATGGCTTGGGGCGTCATGCTTTGCAGCCACAAGCGCTGCACAGGCTTGCCCAACGGAATGGTCTGCCCCGCCTTTTGCGTGCCGGCATACTGTTCAATCAGACGAAAGATCAACTCACCCTCACGCCCCGCGTCACAGGCATTGACCAAGGCGCCCACGTCTTTGCGCTTGGCTTGCTTGACCACGGCGTTCAGCCGGGTTTTGGTCTTGTCGACAGGCTTCAAGTCGAAGTAGGGCGGGATGACGGGCAAATGGGCAAAGCTCCACTTGCCGCGTTTCACGTCAAATTTCTCGGGCGCCTGAATTTCTACCAAGTGGCCCACCGCACTGGTCACCACATAGGTTTCACTCTCAAAGTGGTCCTCGTGTTTTTCAAATTTACCTGCAATCGGCGTCAAAGCACGCACGATGTCTTGAGCCACTGAAGGCTTCTCTGCAATTACCAATGTTTTCATCTCATACAATCCGGTCTCGCGTGCGCGCATGCGCACGTGTACACACACGGGCACGCGCACACGCGCGCCCACATGTTTTCACCATAACAAATTTTTCACGCCGTGGTCAAAAAAACAACTCAGTCGACAAAATCGACTTTAAAGCCCGCCACCAAGCCTGTTGCACCGGCCAAAGCACCGTCTGCATCAGGCCGCCGCGTGCAAGTGCGCCGTTCGGGCGTCCACGGCAAAGGCGTGTTTGCCCTGCAAGACATTGCAGAGGGCGAGACCTTGTTTGAATATGTCGGTGAAATCATCAGCTGGGACGAAGCGCAAGACCGCCACCCCCACGACCCCTCCGATCCCAATCACACCTTCTACTTCCATGTGAACGAGGACAAGGTCATTGATGCCCTGCATGGCGGCAATTCGTCGCGTTGGATCAACCACAGCTGCAACCCCAACTGTGAAGCCGATGAAGAGACCGACCGCATCTACATCAAAGCCCTGCGCAACATCAAAGCGGGTGAAGAACTCAATTACGACTACGGCTTGATCATTGACGAGCCCTACACGCCCAAACTCAAGGCGGAATACCCTTGCTGGTGTGGCAGCGCCAATTGCCGCAAAACATTGCTGGCACCCAAGCGCAGGCCGGCTACCCCCAAAATTCCCAGCCAAGTCAAAAAGATTGAAAAGAAGATCAAGAAGCTCAAAAAAGAGCTCAAAGTGGTGAAGAAAAAAGCCGCCTGACAAACCAGGCCCAGACACAGACTGACACGCGTTGAGGTGAACTTGAACATCCTAGGCACGCCTCAACGTTGGCCCGCCGAGGCCATATGGCAATCGGTGGTACCCACGTGGCCAGAATTCAGCATCGAAATCCTGCCAGAAATCGACTCCAGCAACACCGAACTCATGCGGCGAGCCCGACAAGGCCGCCACGATCCCATTTTGCTGATCGCAGAGCGACAAACTGCTGGCCGTGGCCGCTTGGGGCGCACGTGGCTGGGTGAAGCTGGGCACGCGCTGACATTTTCAATCGGCTTGCCCTACCAGCCGCAAAGCTGGTCCGGGCTGTCTTTGGCGGTCGGACTCAGCTTGGCCGAGTCGCTTGGCTCGGACATCCAGCTCAAATGGCCCAACGACTTGTGGCGTCAGCAAAACAAACTCGGCGGCATCTTGATCGAAGCGGCCAGCCAAGGCGGTCACAGCTATGCAGTGATTGGCGTGGGTCTGAATGTGCAGATGCCCCCCAGCCAGGACCTCAGAACACCCGCAGCCGCCATCTCAGCGTTTTGGGCGGCGGCTACTGCCCCAACGGTGCTTGAGCGCGTAGCCAAGCCTTTGCTGGACACGCTGCGTCTATTTGAAACGCAAGGTTTTGCGCCGCTTCAGCAGCGCTTCAACGCACGCGACGCCTTGCGCGGGCGTGTCATCACCACCAGCGATGGTTTGGAAGGCCTGTGCGAAGGCGTGGACCACCAAGGCGCTTTGCAAATTCTCACGCCTGAAGGGTGCAAGTCGATCAACAGTTCGGAAGTGAGTGTTCGCCCCAAATGAACCACATGAAACTGCGCTGGCTCATTTTGATCTTGATGATTGTGAATGGGATGTTTTATATTTGGCGCGAAGGCATTTTTGAAAGTTGGGGCTTCGCGCCAGCATCGGCACGCGAGCCCGCACGCACATTGCAACAAATTCAACCTGACAGCGTGCACATCACGAGGAATACCCCATGAGCTTGAAACTTTATTTTGCCCCCGGTGCCTGTTCATTTGTACCGCACTGCCTGTTGCAACTCTCTGGTGCCGATTACGAACCCCAGATGGTCAAGTTGCACAAGGGCGAACAAAACGGCGACGAGTACAAGGCCATCAACCCCCGCGGCCAGGTGCCCGTGCTGGTGGACGATGGCCATGTGATCACTCAAATTTTGGCCATCATCTTGTACCTCGATCAAAAGTTTCCTGACGCGCACTTTTTGCCTTCTGAGGCTTTGCCGCGGGCCAAAGCCATCGAGACACTGGCTTGGATGAACAACACCGTTCACCCCACGTTCACCCACGTGTTCATGCCGCAAAAATTTTGCGACCAGGCTGACGTACAAGCCGCCTTGAAAACCTTTAACACGCAGACATATGCCAACTTGTTAAGCGAGCTAGACGATCTGGTGCAACGCAAAGGCCAGCACGCAGCGTGGCTGACAGGCGCACACATTGGACCTGTCGACATCTATGCCTTGACGCTCACACGGTGGGGTTCCATTGCGGGCATCGATCCCACCACCTACAAGACCTTGTGGTCACACGTTCAGCAAGTAGCCGCCCATTCTGCTGTGGCCGCGGTGATTGAGCGCGAACGTCTTCAGCTAAATTTGTTCAAGCCGACCTAAGTCCAACCCTTGTGCGCAGCGCACTTGCAGCGATGCAGGTCAGGCTGAAATATTGGTTTTGAACTTGTTGCTGGCACGCGCAAAGCGAATGGTGAAACAAGCCCCCGGTGGATTTTGGCCTAGGTGCGCCACATCCACCGAGACGGTGGCACCATGACGGTGTGCAATTTCTCGCACAATGGGCAAGCCCAAGCCAGAACCGTCCACATTGCTGCCCAATGCGCGGTAGAAGGGCTCAAAAACACGTTCACGCTCAGCGACTGAAATGCCTGGCCCATTGTCTTCCACTTGAATGGCCAGCGCTTGGCTGTAGGGGTCGACCAACAAGCGCACCGTGATCACCCCCATGCGGTCTTCTGTGCTGGGCGTGTAATGAATGGCATTGTCGACCAAATTGCGAATCATCTCTTTCAGCAAGGTTGGATTGCCCTGCACTTTCAAGAAGCGCCTTTTGTTGTCGGTGTCAACGCCGTCGTAACCCAGGTCCAAACCTTTGTCCATGGCCCGCGGCAAAGAGTCATTCAAAACCTCACTGATCAGGGCTTCCATGTCACATGACTGCAAGTCGATGGCGCCGCCGCCCTCGGCCCGAGCCAAAGACAAAAGCTGATTGACGGTGTGTGTCGCTTGCACACTTGCGCGACCAATTTGCTTCAATGATTGCTTGAGCTCATCTTCGCTGGCGTCTTTGCGCTGTGCCAAATCGGCTTGCATCCGCAAGCCAGCCAAAGGCGTTTTCAATTGGTGCGCCGCATCTGCCAAGAATCTTTTTTGGGTGGCAATGGAGTCTTTCAAACGGCGCAACAAATCATTCACCGAGGACACCAGTGGCGCCACCTCAAGGGGCACAGCCTTTTCATCTAAGGGGCTCAGGTCATCTGATTTTCTGGCACGAATGCGCTCTTCCAATTCCGACAAAGGTTTGATGCCTCGCACCAAGGCCAGCCACACCAACAACACCGCCATCGGCAAAATGGCGAACTGGGGCAACATGACGCCTTTGATAATCTCAGTGGCCAACACCGAGCGTTTCTCGCGCGTTTCGGCCACTTGAACCAGCACCGGGCTCATGCCCAAGGGTGATTTTTCGGACACCAAGTTGACCCATGTGTAGGCCACGCGCACTTCCAAACTGCGCATTTCATCGTCACGAATTTTGACTTCGTAACTGCCTAATTTTTCGTCGTCTTCGGGTTGTGGCAAATCACGATCTCCGCCCAAGAGTTCACCTTTGGGGCCAATCACTTGGTAGTACACCAAGTCGGCATCGTCGGCGCGCAGCAACTCACTGGCAGGTTGCGGCAAATTGAATTGCACACGCTGTTGATCGGGGCTGAGCTTGACCAACTGGGCCAAGGCTTGCACGTTGTAAATCAGGGCGCGGTCAAACGGTTTATTGGCCAGGCCTTGTGCCACCAACCAAGTGAGCGCCAAACTCACCGGCCACAACAGCAACAGGGGTGTGAGCATCCAGTCCAAAATTTCGCCAAACAACGAGCGCTGCTCGCGGCGAAAAAAAGACAGCTGCCAATTTTTTGGATTCATTCAGCAAAGACTTGCGCCGGCATTCACGTGGGATCAACCCGGAATTTTTTCAAGGCAATAGCCTAGGCCGCGCACAGTTGCAATGCGAATGGGTCCTTTTTCAATCTTCTTACGCAAGCGGTGGATGTACACCTCAATCGCGTTGTTGCTGACCTCTTCGCCCCACTCGCACAAGCGCTCGACCAATTGGTCTTTGCTGACCAAGCGACCTGCACGTTGCAGCAATACTTCCAGCAAGCCTAACTCGCGTGCTGACAACTCCACCATCTTGCCGTCGATGGTGGCCACTCGGCCTGACTGGTCGTATATCAAGGGGCCATGTTTGATCTGCGATGTGGCGCCGCCCATGCCGCGACGTGTCAATGCACGGACACGCGCTTCGAGTTCTTGCAAGCTAAAGGGCTTGGCCATGTAGTCGTCTGCGCCGTAGTCCAAACCCTTCACGCGTTCTTCAACACTGTCTGCTGCAGTCAAAATCAGCACGGGCAATGTGGAGCCACGTGCACGCAGTTTTTTAAGCACTTCAAGGCCGTGCATTTTGGGCAAGCCCAAATCGAGAATGAGCAAATCGAATTCATTGTTGGTCATCAACGCGGCGTCGGCTTCTGTGCCACTGGCCACGTGATCGACGGCAGCACCTGCACTGCGCAAACTGCGCAGCAAACCATCGGCCAATACCTGATCGTCTTCGGCTATCAAAATGCGCATGCTGGTCTCCCGCTTTGTTGCCTTCTAAGGCTTGTGTTGCGCCTTGCTGGCGTCTACGCCAAATTTTAGGCGACTCTGAGCGCTTGGCGCTCATCTTTGTTGGCTTGAAGCACCTTGCTGACGTTTACATGCAATAAGCCTCCAGACCCAAAGCCACGACCGTTGCAATCTCAGCCCCAACCGACGCCTTGAACTCCGCTTCGGCTTGTGCCACCGCACTTTGAAAAGCAGCCAACCACGCCAAGCCGTCCTCGGTAAAAACGACCTGCCTTGCGCGCCCATCACGCGAATCATTGCCGCGCTTCACCAATCCCCAAGCTTCGCATTGATCGACCAAATTGCCCATGGCCTGCTTGCTCATCCCTGCCGCATGCGCCAGCTCTGTGAGTCTGGCGCCTTGTAGCGACAAATGTCGTGTGATGTGAATGTGTGCCGCACTGATTTGATCTCTGGCCGCCAGGTTGGACAACGCCAGTGGCACCTGCTCATTGTTGGCCATGAGGCTCAACACGCGGGCATCAAAGCGACGCATGGCGTGGCCCAACAATCGCCCCAAATGGGTTTCCCGCCATCGGTCGTCTCTGACTGCAGCCGCACTCGGACGGCTCTCGGATTTGGGGCTCAAACTGTCATTCACTGGCATTTGCAAATGGTAAAGCAAACTGACTAAAAATTCTATTGATGTGCCAAGACAATGCCGTTACAGTACTGTTCAAGCATCCAGTCTTTGATCAAACTTCTGAATGCACGTTTTTCAACCCGTTGATTTTTATGGAGATTTCTATGAGCGACTCAAACAGCGACAAAACCAAAGCCCTGCAAGCAGCCCTGGCCCAAATCGAAAAACAATTCGGCAAAGGCACCATCATGCGCTTGGGCGAAGGCGAAGTCATTGAAGACATTCAAGTTGTCTCCACAGGCTCCTTGGGTCTGGACATTGCCTTGGGCGTGGGCGGCCTGCCCCGCGGCCGCGTGGTTGAAATATACGGTCCAGAATCCTCCGGCAAGACCACCCTCACATTGCAAGTGATTGCCGAAATGCAAAAAATTGGCGGCCAGTGCGCTTTCGTCGATGCCGAACACGCCTTGGACATTCAGTACGCTCAAAAACTGGGCGTCAACTTGCAAGACCTGCTGATTAGCCAGCCCGACACCGGCGAGCAAGCCCTCGAAATTGTGGACAGCCTGGTGCGCTCCGGCGCTGTCGACTTGGTCGTCATCGACTCTGTGGCTGCGCTCACGCCCAAAGCCGAACTCGAAGGCGACATGGGTGATTCTTTGCCCGGCCTCCAAGCCCGCCTCATGAGCCAAGCCCTGCGCAAGCTCACCGCCACCATCAAGAAAACCAATTGCATGGTCATCTTCATCAACCAAATTCGCATGAAGATTGGCGTGATGTTTGGCTCACCCGAAACCACCACCGGTGGCAATGCGCTCAAGTTCTACGCTTCTGTGCGTTTGGACATCCGCCGCACCGGCACCATCAAGCGGGGCGACGAGGCCATCGGCAACGAAACCAAAGTCAAAGTGGTCAAAAACAAAGTGGCGCCGCCGTTCAAAACCGCCGAGTTCGACATTCTGTTTGGCGAAGGCATCAGTCGCCAGGGCGAAATCATCGACATGGGCGTCGAGGCCAAAATCATCGACAAGTCGGGCGCCTGGTATGCCTACCAGGGCGAAAAAATTGGTCAAGGCCGCGACAACGCCCGCGAGTTCTTACGCGAAAACGCCGAATTGGCTGCCGAAATTGAAAACAAAGTACGCGAGTCTCTGGGCATTCCCTTGTTGGCCGAAGCGGTTACAGCTGCCTAAGCAAGCGTCTTTCCACAGTTGCGCTCCTTGATCAATGGCTCAGCCCGGGTTTAAGTTGTCCCTCAAAGGACGTGCGCTGCGGCTTTTGTCGCAGCGCGAACACTCTCGGGCTGAGCTGGTTCGCAAACTGTCCCCTCACGAGGAAGTGCCAGGTGAGTTGGCACAAGCCCTCGACGACCTCCAAGCCAAAGGTTTCATCGACGAAACCCGCGTCTTGGAGTCCGTCCTCAATCACCGTGCGCCCAAACTGGGCAACGGCCGCATCAAACAAGAACTACAGGCCAAGGGCTTGGCGCCGTCTGCCGTCGCACAGGCCATGGTGGATTTAAAAGACTCTGAATTTGCACGCGCCAAGGGCGTGTGGCAGAAGAAGTTTGGTGCGCCAGCTGCAGATGCCAATGCACGCGCCAAGCATTACCGGTTTTTGCTCACGCGCGGATTTTCGGCCGAAGTGGTCCGCAAAGTGGTCAAGCAATCTGGCGCAGCCGACGAAGACTTCGACGGCTGAACCTTGTTCTGCAGTTCAAAGACCCAGCATCAGCTTCAGGTTTTGAACAGCGGCACCACTGGCACCTTTGCCCAAATTGTCCAAACGGGCTATCACCACTGCTTGGCGATGGGTCTCATTGCCAAACACCCGAATTTCCAGTTTGTTGGAATCGTTGTTGCCCGTGGCGCCCAACTTGCCGCTTTCTTCTGCGGCCACCACACTCACCCAACCGCCTTCATTTTGGCTGTTGGCATAGTGCGCGCGCAGGGCTTCATGCACATCGGACACCTTGGGCTTGCCAGGCAAATCGTCTAAAAATAAGGGTAGCTCCACCAACATGCCTTGCCGGAAATTGCCAACCGCGGGCAAGAAAATAGGCCGTCGCGTCAGTCCGCTGTACTTCATGATCTCGGGCACATGCTTGTGTTGTAGGCCCAAAGCATAGGCCTCATGCAAGGACGAACGACCCGCTTCAAAGTCTTCAATCATGGCGCGGCCGCCACCGGAGTAACCACTTACTGATGGCAAAGCCACTGGAAAGTCTGGCGGCAACATGCCGGCACTGACCAAGGGGGCCAAAATGGCAATGGCGCCAGAGGCATAGCAACCGGGGTTGCTGACGCGTTGCGCGTTCACCACAGCGTCTCGTTGACCGGCACGCATTTCGGGAAAACCAAACACCCACTGGTCGTTCACCCGGTGGGCGGTAGAGGCATCGATGATGCGTGGCTTGCGGCCAGGCAGGGCATCGATCATGGCCACAGACTCTTTGGCGGCGTCATCGTGCAAGCACAAAATGACCAAATCCACTTGCGCCATCAGTTCACGTTTGGCTTCTGGATCCTTGCGTTTTTCGGGGGCAATGCTGACCAGCTCGACTTCGGGCATGGCCAACAGGCGCTCACGAATCAACAGGCCTGTGGTGCCGGCTTCGCCATCGATGAATATTTTTTTGGCCATTCAGGGCTCTCCCAAGAAATTTCGTGACGCCGTCATGCCAATGTAAGTGACTCGGCTCAAGATTGGTGCGTTGCAACATGATACAGTCGCCGGCTGAAGTGTCCAGTGCTTGTTGAGGGTAATTTACCCTGACTGGCTGGTGAGAATAACCACCCTCTGAGAGAAACCTCATGAAGATCCACGAGTACCAAGGCAAGGAAATCTTGCGTCAATTTGGTGTGCCAGTGCCCCGCGGCATTCCGGCCTTTACAGTGCAAGAAGCGGTGGAAGCCGCTCAAAAATTGGGCGGCCCAGTTTGGGTTGTCAAAGCACAAATTCACGCGGGCGGCCGCGGCAAAGGCGGCGGCGTCAAGCTGGCCCGCTCCATCGACGAAGTGAAACAACTCGCTGGTGAAATTTTGGGCATGCAGTTGGTCACACACCAAACTGGCCCAGAAGGTCAAAAAGTTCGTCGCCTCCTCATTGAAGACGGCGCCGACATCAAAAAAGAATATTACATCTCTGCTGTCACAGACCGCGCCTCACAACGTGTGGCCATGATTGTGTCTAGCGAAGGCGGTATGGACATTGAAGGTGTGGCACATGACACACCCGAGAAAATCATCACCGAAATCGTTGACCCCGCATTGGGCCTGACCGACGCGCAAGCCAAGATGTTGTCTGACGCCATTGGCGTGCCTGCTGGCTCGACAGCCCAAGCCGCTGACGTGCTCCAGAAGGTTTACAAGTGCTACATGGAAACCGACGCGTCTTTGGTCGAGATCAATCCTTTGATCTTGGAAGGCAACGGCGGCATCCGCGCTTTGGACGCCAAGTTCAACTTCGATTCCAACGCTTTGTTCCGTCACCCTGAAATCGTGGCTTACCGCGATTTGGACGAAGAAGATCCTGCAGAAATCGAAGCGTCTAAATTCGACTTGGCCTACATCAGCTTGGACGGCAACATTGGTTGCTTGGTCAACGGTGCAGGCTTGGCCATGGCCACCATGGACACCATCAAGTTGTTTGGCGCCGAGCCGGCCAACTTCTTGGACGTGGGCGGCGGCGCCACCCCCGAGAAAGTCACTGAAGCTTTCAAGATCATGTTGAAGAACCCCAAAGTGAAAGCCATTTTGGTCAACATCTTCGGCGGCATCATGAAGTGCGACACCATCGCTACGGGCGTGATCACCGCTTGCAAGGCCACTAACTTGAACGTGCCTTTGGTCGTTCGCATGAAGGGCACCAACGAAGATCTGGGCAAGAAGATGCTCCAAGAAAGCGGTTTGCCCATCATTTCCGTGGACACCATGGCAGAAGCAGCACAAGCTGCCGTTAAAGCGGTGAAAGGTTAATTACATGTCTATCTTTATCAACAAAGACACCAAAGTCATTACCCAAGGCATTACCGGCAAGACCGGTCAGTTTCACACTGAAAAATGCCAAGAGTACGCCAACGGTAAAAACTGCTTCGTTGCAGGTGTGAACCCCAAAAAAGCGGGCGAGTCCATCTTCAACATCCCAATTTACGCCTCTGTCAAAGAAGCGGCTTCTGACACAGGCGCTACGGTTTCTGTGATCTACGTGCCACCAGCAGGCGCAGCAGCAGCCATCTGGGAAGCTGTTGAAGCCGACCTCGACTTGGCCATCTGCATTACCGAAGGCATTCCTGTCCGCGACATGCTCGAAGTGCGCAATCGCATGCGCGCCAAAGAAGCCGCTGGCGGCAAGAAAACTTTGCTCTTGGGCCCCAACTGCCCAGGCTTGATCACCCCCGATGAAATCAAGATCGGCATCATGCCCGGTCACATTCACCGCAAGGGTCGCATTGGCGTGGTGTCACGTTCAGGCACATTGACATATGAAGCTGTGGCACAACTGACTGAAATCGGTCTGGGCCAATCTTCTGCCGTCGGTATTGGTGGCGATCCTATCAATGGCTTGAAGCACATCGACGTGATGCGCGCTTTCAACGACGATCCCGACACCGATGCCGTGATCATGATCGGTGAAATTGGCGGTCCTGACGAAGCCGAAGCAGCTCGCTGGTGCAAAGACAACATGAAAAAGCCAATCGTGGGCTTCATTGCCGGTGTCACTGCACCTGCAGGCAAGCGCATGGGCCACGCCGGTGCCTTGATCTCTGGCGGCGCCGACACAGCCGATGCCAAATTGGCCATCATGGAAGAGTGCGGTTTCAAAATTACCCGCAATCCTTCCGAAATGGGCCGTTTGCTGAAGGCGATGCTGTAATTGCCATAAGCAGTTTTACGCATCACACGGCCCTTTCGGGCCGTTAAAATTCAAGTCCCGACAACAGAACTGGCCCTTAGGGGCCAGTTCTTATTCCTACTAAAAATGCAAAGGGACTGACATGGAAATGTTACAAAACGCCGACTTTTGGATCGGCTTGATGAAGATCATCTGGATCAACATCATCTTGTCTGGCGACAACGCCGTGGTAATTGCCTTGGCAGCACGTTCACTGCCAGAACACCAACAACGTCAAGCCATTTTGTTTGGCTCTGGCGCTGCCGTGGTGCTTCGCATCGCCTTGACTGTGGTGGCCGCTGCGCTGCTTGAGCTGTCTTACTTGCAAATCATTGGCGGCATCTTGCTTTTGTACATTGGCGCCCAACTCCTCAGTGAAGATGGCGACGAGGACGAAGGTGAGGTTGAAAAGGCCAGCTTGATGGTGGCCATTCGCACCATCTTGATTGCCGACGTGGTCATGAGTTTGGACAATGTGATTGCGGTAGCTGCTGCGGCCAAAGGCAACACCACGCTCCTTATCTTGGGCTTGGCCATCAGCATTCCGATGGTCATTTTTGGCAGCGCCATCATGATCAAACTCATGACTCGATTCCCCATCATCGTCACCTTTGGTGCTTGTTTGATTGGCTGGGTGGGCGGCGAGACCATTGCCAGCGATGTGGCCTTGCGCGAATTTTCAGCCGCCAACCCATGGCTTCACTATGCCGCAGCCACCGCGGGTGCCTTGGCAGTTTTGGGCATTGGTAAATACTTTCAAGCCAAGCACGCCCACAAAGACGAACCCGACGCCAACGCTTGATTTTTCGCAAGCGTTTGTCAGCAAGCCGACCCACCGTGGTCGGCTTTTTTACGGCCTAATGCTTCCTACGAGATTAAAATTATTCTTTACCAAGGACCCACATGACAGCGCCACGCTCCAATTACTTTCGCGGTTTTACTTTGATTGAACTCATGGTGGTCATTGCCATCATTGGGGTGCTGGGTTCGTTGGCTTTGCCCGCATACCAAGACTATGCCGTGCGCGCCAAAGTTTCAGAAATGTTGCTGGCCGCTACGCAATGCAAAACGGCAGTTTCTGAAGTGGTCAGTACCGCATCACAGGCCGATGTCAGCGCCGCATTACCGGCGGCTTGCCCCACTCAAACTTCGCAATACGTCTCAAGCCTGTCTGTCAGCGCCAACGGTGTCATCACCGTGGTTGGAAACGCCAGCACCTTGCGCGGCGCCACCAGCGACACGGCCAATGCGCTGTCAATCACGCCCATCCAAACAGGCACCACCGCGTTGGTAGGCACCACAGATGGCGGCAAACCCATCAGTGCGTGGCGCTGCGGACCCGCAGCCACCCATCCGCTTGCATCCCAATATCTGCCCAGTTCTTGCAAAGGCGCCTAAGATCATTGCGTCCTATGTCACGGGTCATTGAGCCATGACCTACGTGTCAACGCACCCGGCGCTCAAAGGTGGACTGCTGGCTTTGCTGGCGGCTGCACTGTTTGGTTTGAGTACCCCTATGGTCCAGTATCTGGGCCAAGGCATTGGCGCATTCACAACGGCCGCAATGCTTTATACCGGCTCGGCCATCGTTGCCTGGGTTTTGAAAAAACCCGCTACTGAAGAAGCTGGCCTCCAAAAACAGGACGGACTCAGACTCCTTGCCATCGCCGGAACGGGTGCCGTCATCGGCCCTGTGGCCTTGGCCTGGGGGCTTCAACACACCAGCGGCGCCAGTGCGTCATTGATGCTCACATTGGAGGCAGTGTTCACAGTCATCTTGGCATGGCTCTGGTATGACGAAACCTTGGACAGACGTGTTGCCACTGCTGTTTTTCTATTGCTGATCGGTGGTGCGGTATTGGTCATTGAACAAGGCGCGTTGGGCCAAGTTCAGCTTTGGGGTTTGTTGGCGGTCACACTGGCCACTGCGGCGTGGGGCGTTGACAACACCCTGTCCCGGGGCCTGGCCGATCGAGACCCAGGACAGGTGGTGCTGTTCAAATCTTTGCTGGGCACAGCTTGTACCTTCGTGCTGGCGGTGTTGTCACATGAACCTGCGCCTTCTGTCCTCAAGGCGCTGGGTTTAATGGCGGTTGGCGCTACGGGGTATGGCTTAAGCCTGCGCTTTTATTTGTTGGCGCAGCGCACTTTTGGTGCTGCTCGCACGGGCTCCGTTTTTGCATTCGCGCCCTTCATCGGTGCCATGGGCGCCTTTGCATTTGGCGATAGGTCTGTCAGTGGGCTCATGATCACAGCGGGCCTGTTGATGCTGGCAGGTGTTTTGCTGCACCTGTTGGAGGCCCACGCACATGCGCACACACACCAAGCGCATGCACATGAGCACGCTCATGTGCATGACGATGGGCACCACAACCACGTTCACCCCCACATGCCAATGGGTGCACACAGCCACTTACATCAGCACGAACAACTGACACATGGCCACGCACATGTTCCCGATGTGCATCACGGACACACGCATTAAACACCCACCAAATTGCAAGTACTTACTTACTCGCAGTCCAATGTCCAGATTTGCCACCTTGCTTTTCTAACAGCTTCACATCGGTGATGGTCATGCCGCGGTCCGCGGCTTTACACATGTCATAAATGGTCAGCAAGGCCACTTGGACGGCGGTCAGGGCTTCCATTTCTACACCGGTTTGACCCACCGTTTCGGCTGTGGCGCGGCACACAATGGTCGGCACTGCCGCCGATGCGGGAATGTCAAACTCTAGTGCCACACGGGTCAACGCCAAGGGATGGCACAGCGGAATCAAATCGGCCGTGCGCTTGGCACCTTGGATGCCGGCAATGCGGGCAATGCCCAAGACGTCGCCTTTTTTTGCAGTGCCAGATTGCACCAGTGCCAGCGTGGCGGGCAACATGTGGATGGACCCCGTTGCCACAGCCACTCTGTGCGTTGACGCTTTGGCACCGACGTCCACCATGTGCGCCTGGCCTTGGGCATCAAAGTGGGTTAGGGGCGATGACGAGTTAGGCGAAGATGGGGTCATGGTTGTGAAGAAAAGACTGGTGAAAACCATTTACAAAAGCTTGACGCAGATCGCGCATGATACGGTGTTCAGATTCACCTTAGAAGTCGGTAACCCTCCTTGAAGCTTCTGACTGCCAAATCCAAACCGCTGATGGCCATTGTGGCCTTGTCGATGCTGCTGACCCCGGTGTGGTCGCAGCTGCCCGTCAGCACCTCTAATTTGCCCGCCTTGGGAGATGGCGCCGACATCACCCTCGCGGCCGAACGAAGGCTAGGTGATCGCATTGCGCGCGAGCTTTATCGCGACCCCGATTATTTGGAAGATCCTGTCCTAGATGAGTATTTGCATCACATTTGGCAAGCTTTGGTCAAAGGCGCGCAATCGCGAGGTGAAATGTCTGCCGAGTTGCAAGATCGCTTTGCTTGGAAAATATTGATAGGTCGCGATCGTTCCGTCAACGCTTTCGCATTGCCAGGAGGGTATCTCGGTATCCACTTAGGCTTGATCAGCGTGGTGACGACACGCGATGAGTTGGCATCGGTTATGGCACATGAGCTGAGTCATGTCACGCAAAGGCATATTTCTCGATCAATGGGGGATCAGGCCCGCATGACGCCATGGCTTATTGGCGCCATGATTTTGGGGATGTTGGCTGCCAGCAAAAGTCCGCAAGGTGCTCAGGCCATGATTGTGGGCGGACAAGCGATGGCTGCGCAGTCCCAATTGAATTTTTCTCGCGAGATGGAACGCGAAGCTGATCGAATTGGTTATGGCGTCATGTCTGACGCCGGCTTTGACACGCAAGGTTTTGTCACCATGTTTGGCAAATTGCAGCAAGCATCTAGCCTGAATGACAACGGCGCGTTTCCATATTTGCGCAGCCATCCACTGAGCAGTGAACGCATGGCAGACATGCAAGCCCGTCAGCAATTGCAAGCACCTCGTGCGACGCCTCTGAATGAGGATTTGGTGCAGGCCATGATGTCTGCCAGAGCACGTGTGTTTGCACAACCTGGCGTAGACGCTTTGCGGGCATGGGGGCAGGAAGCCGCCGATGCCAGTGTGGCCAAACAGCCTATCGCCAAACAAATCGGCATTTTGTATGGGGCTTGCTTGTCTTGGATGCAGCTGCGTGACATGGCACAAGCACGCGCCTTGTTACCGCGCTTGCAACAAGCCTCGGCCAGGCATGCCTCCACCAAACGGCTGATTCAGTTGCTTGAAGCAGAACTGGCGTTCAAAGAGGACGACATGCGCGGCGTGCTGCATGCACTCCGTCATGTGGCGGTGCAACCTAACAGCTTGTGGCAGAGGCCTGAATTGATTTATCTGGCACAAGCCAGTGCGCGTTTACAGGTTTCATCCCCCCATGCGGAAACCTCGCAAACCTTGGCACAAGCCATCTCAGCGTTGCAACGTTGGGTGCTTCAAAACCATCAGGATGCACAGGCATGGCAGGTATTGGCCACGGCCCTGGCGGCGCAAGGTCGGCCCTTGGCATCTTTAAGGGCGGAAGGTGAAGCACAATTGGCTCGCATGGATTTTGGTGCCGCTGTTGATCGCTTTAGAGCCGCACAAGATGCCTCCCGTCGATTGAACGCGCCAGCATCAGACCACATTGAAGCGTCCATTGTGGATGCTCGCTTGCGGTTTGCACAGGGCCTGTTGCGCGAACAACTCTTGGAGCGGCAAGAGCGATAAACGCGCCCAAGAACCGAGCCCACGACGAGCGCTGCGCCAAGCACCGGACCGGGCACTCGGCGTGGGACACATCAAGGTCTGAGGGGTGATGCTGGACACACCCACAAGGCGTTGACAAATTGACAACTCAATTTGCCAATGGGTGTGGCCGTGGGGTGGCCACTGAAATGCCAGTCAGTGGCTGTTTTTGAAACGCTGTAACTGTCTCTGTAAATTTCTGGCGACTGCCCCACATGACTGGGCATGTAGTAGTCCACCTCAAACTGAATGTAACTGGCGCTGACGTGCCAGTTGTGTATTTGCTTGACTGCCAGGCCCAGGCGGGGGTCAACCCCCGAAGCATCCAGCGCATTTCTCAATTCAATCATTTGAGCGCTGGTGTTTTTTCGCCAGCTATTGCTTTCTTGATGGGATGCAGACCGCGCTTCATTGACTGTTGCGGCGATTCTTGCCATGGCATCTCGAACCCAAAGGGTTTGTTGTGCGCTTAGAACGCGATGCAACTGCAAGGCGCGTTTTTCATGAAGAAAGGTTTCACCAAAATCAATGGGCACGCCATTGAACAACTCTGTGGTACCGGCCTGCGCATACGGCATGAAAAGAGCGAGCAACATCAAGCAAAAGTGGCGCCACAAGGGCGTCACCTTTGCAACAGTGCAGGCTGATAACGACATGTGCAAAGGTGATGTCATGTCAGTTCATTTCAAAACAAACTTTTTCTTGCGAAATGGAATAGGCCTTACCGCCACCCAAACTAACGCCAAAGCCATAAGACGTTGCAATGACCGCACACAAGAGCCCGTTGCCCCCCTGCGACTCACAAGACACCAAAATATCATCGTGCAACAAATTGTCGGCCGCAGATTTTTCAAAACCGCACATGTTGTAACGGTTGTCGTGTGCGGCGCAAGCGGACTGCAAGTTGATGCCAAACATCACATCGGGTACCAACCCGTCCAACAAGGCCGTACCGCAGCCTGCGCCAAGTGGCTGGCCATCGTTTCGGACACCGCTTGAGGTGCCTGATTCAAACTTGAAAAAATCCCAAAAACCTTGACCCCAAACTTGTTGTGTTTCAGCCGTATTGCAAACTTGCATAGCGTGTTCCTTGTGTGCGTTAAATTAAAAATAATCGAAGACCAGCGGCGCAAGAGGCGTTGCGATGCCAACGCTTTCGACCTCTGGGATGAGTGGCAGAGTTGGTAAAAGTTGAAGCTCAATTGATTCAGTTTCGCGGGCAAAGTGGGGATGAAAATAGAGGTTTGCATCAGCAGCAACGCCAAAATTTGTCATGCCCCAAAGCAAGTGATGGCCCAACGCCTGAGAGACATCCAAAGCGAAGCCTCCCATCGCAGCGGGCCAAAAGTCCAATTGCAGCGCGTTTGAAAATTGAGTTGTTTTGTACATGTTGATTCCTGTTTTGAGCACCAAAGCGGTACTCATGAACAGATCTTATGCACGCAGGCGCCTGCCGACGCCTTCAATGGCTTGCAATTCAAGCAAGGCGCCAAGTGCTTTCACAAAACGCTATGATTCCGGTCCTTCTCTAAAGACCTCATGGCTGGCATCCACATCACTGACATCGAAGCGTCGATCAATTACTGGCGCCAAAAGAACCCCTCTCCGGACGGGGTGACATTGCCGCGCGAATTACGAGCACTGGCAGAGATTTACGCGCTCATGGTCTATTACAAAGAAGAAGAAGCCGATGAATACACCTTGCCACTGGCGGCGGCAGAAGCTTGGCAAGCTTGGTATGCCAGCACCCCCGATACGCCGTGCATTGCCATTTGCTCCACATTTCAAGGCGATCCTGAATGCAAGGGTTGTGGCCGGAGTTTTGAAGAGGTGCAACTGTGGACTGAAATGAGCCCCGGCGAAAAGCGCACGGTGTGGCGCCGAATTACCGTTGACGGGACGTCATGGCGTTTCAATCGCTATGCCGAGCGGGCCGCAGAAGACCGGCACTTGGCGCGCGCCGCCGCAGAGGCGCAAGTGCCCTTGGGCTTTCAAAGCTGATCGCCTTCAGCGCACGTTTTCAACGGCCTTATTTCCAACGCACCACTTCGAGGTGCACGCTGTCTTTGCTGTTGCTTAAGGTAAGCGCACCTTCTTGCACGGTGGCTTGAATTTGCATGCTGCGTTCGGCCAATTTGGCCAACGCCTGACTGGCCTCCGTCGGCACACGCCACACTTGCAACTTGTCCATGCGCGACAACTTGCTTTCAATGCCACGCCACCACACCTCTGCGGCATGGTTAAAACAATACACCATGACAGCGTCAGACTTTTGGCAAGCTTTGTTCAAGGGTTTGTCTTCAGGCTGTCCAACCTCCACCCACAAGCGGGTTTGACCTGTAAAGTCACGTAGCGACAAATCAGGATCGTCAGGATCGGACAAACCCGCGCCAAACGCTAAGACGCCATCGCCATTCAAGTCACTTTGAAGTTTGTACGCATTGAGCGCCAAGGCCAACAAGCGAATCATCATGCGCTCGTCGGTTTCGCTGGGATGGCGCGCCAAGGTTAGCGCGTGATCGGCGTAGTAACTGTTGTCAATGTCTGCAATGGAAAGATTGACTTTGTAGATGGTGGATTTAAGGGCCATGCTGAGATGACTCGCTTAGACCCGTTTGGCCAGCTCAATGGCTTTGCCAATGTAGCTGCCAGGCGTCATGGCCAACAAACGTTCCTTTTCGGCCTGCGGAATGTCCAAGCCTTTGATCAAACCATGCAAAGCTTCGGCCGTCACGGTTTTGCCTCGCGTGACTTCTTTCAGTTTTTCGTAGGCGCCTTGAACACCATAGCGGCGCATCACGGTTTGAATGGGTTCTGCCAAGACCTCCCATGATGCATCCAAATCTTGCGCCAAGCATTCTTCGTTCAATTCGAGTTTTTTCAGACCCGTCATGAGGGATGCGTAAGCCAGTGCCGAATAGCCCAAAGCCACACCCATGTTGCGCAACACCGTTGAGTCGGTGAGGTCGCGCTGCCAACGGCTGATGGGCAACTTCTCTGACAAATGTTTCAGGACGGCATTGGCCAAACCCAAATTGCCTTCTGCATTTTCAAAGTCAATGGGGTTCACTTTGTGCGGCATGGTCGATGAGCCAATCTCACCTGCTTTAAGGCGTTGCTTGAAGTAACCCAAGCTGACATAACCCCAAATGTCACGCGACAGATCGATCAAGATGGTGTTGGTGCGGGCCACCGCATCGAACAATTCGGCCATGTAATCGTGCGGTTCAATTTGAATGCTGTAGGGCTGAAATGACAAGCCCAAGCCCCAGTGCTCGCTGGAAGCACCCGCTTCGTGGGCCTCAGGTGTTTCCACCACCGACTTGGAAAAGTTTTCCCAATCAAACTCAGGCCATGCAGACAAGTGCGCGTTGTAATTGCCTACGGCACCATTCATTTTGGCTTTCAAGGGCACCGCGGCAATTTTTTCGCGAGTGCCGCGCAAACGAACCACCACGTTGGCCAACTCCTTGCCCACTGTGGTGGGGCTGGCCGTTTGTCCATGTGTGCGGCTGAGCATGGGCACCGCCGCATACGCATGAGCCATGCCGCGCAATTGTTCAATGACTTCGTCCAGCGCGGGCAAGATCACTTGCTGACGTGCACCCTTGAGTTGCAAAGCGTGGCTGGTGTTGTTGATGTCCTCGCTGGTGCACGCAAAGTGCACAAACTCAGAAGCTTGTTCCAATTCTGGTCGGTCCTTGAACTTGGATTTGATCCAATACTCCACAGCCTTCACATCATGGTTGGTGGTCTTCTCAATCTCCTTGATGGCCAATGCATCTTCTTCAGAAAACTGCGTGACCAATCCTGTGAGGTAACGGCGTGCGCCCAAGGACAAGGGTTTGAATTCTGAAAATCCTGCGTCCGACATGGCCATGAACCAAGCAATCTCCACTTGAACGCGTCGGTGCATGTAACCCAACTCGCTCATGAGGGGGCGCAGGGCATTGAGTTTGTTGGCGTAACGGCCATCCAAAGGCGAAAGGGCGGAAATAGGAGAAGATGTCATACGCTGATTGTAAGTTCTGACCCTGACACATGACTGAGGCCTCGATTCCTCTAGAATGCATGGCACTTAGAAGCGCTTTTGACGATTTTTACAAGAACAAACACATGAAATTGATTGGTTCACCTACGAGCCCTTACGTCCGCAAGGTTTGCATCGTGATGGCAGAAAAAAAACTTGACTACCAAATGGTGGTGGAAGATGTGTGGTCTGCAAACACCACCATCCATGCCTCCAACCCTTTGGGCAAAGTTCCATGTTTGGTTTTGGAAGGCGGCGAAGCCGTGTTTGATTCCCGCGTCATTGTGGAGTACCTGGACACCTTGTCGCCTGTTGGCAAATTGATTCCTGGCAACGGCCGTGAACGCGCCGAAGTCAAAACCTGGGAAGCCTTGGCAGATGGACTGTTAGACGCGGCGTTACTGGCACGCATGGAGGCCGTTTGGCCACATCGCCCAGCCGAACAACGCAGCCAAGCATGGATTGACCGCCAACTGCACAAAATTTCAGAGTCGCTGCGCGCCATGTCGCAGGGCCTGGGCGACAAGGCCTATTGTTCAGGCTCACACCTGAGCTTGTCGGACATCGCTGTCGGCTGTGCGGTGGGTTATTTGGATTTCCGTTTTCCAAGCATTCAATGGCGCGAAACGTATCCCAATCTTGACAAGCTCTATGCCAAGTTGATGCAGCGACCCAGTTTCATTGACAGCTTGCCGGCCTAATACGCAAGGCTACTTGCGGTCGGCCAACAGTCTTTTAACTGTTGGCCCTTTTTTTGAGCCAACGCATCAATAGGCCAACGCCAGGCAATTTTTCGTAGAGCTCTTCGGCCGCATCCCAATAGTCGCGGTGCAAGCTGATGCACCCCCGAGCATCCAGCACCAAATGGCTGGTGCCCAGCACCACTTGTGGCGTTTGCGTGTCAAACCGCTTGAAGTGAAAACGAAACTCCCAGGTTAAAAATGCTTGGTGGCCATCGACCACTTGGCCTGTGATCACAAAACGCGGTTGGTGCAGTGACGCAAACATGTGCTCAAAAATTTTCTCAATGGCTGGCACCCCAGTGACGTCGTTGAAAGGATCTTTGAAACGCGCGGATGCGCTGTAGTGGTCTTTCAGCACAGACACGCTTTGCGGCGTGAGTGTTTCAAAGTAGTGTGCTATTTGTGCAAAACGTTGTCGCGCGCTGTTGTCCATGTTCACAATCCTGTAAAACGGCGTACCAAGGCAAAATACAAACGGTAGGGTAGCAGTCGCAGCAACTTCAGCCAAAGCGTGAATCGCTTGGGAAAATGAATGTCAAACAAGCCCTCGGCCCAGCCCTGCAACATGGCTTTGGCCGCATCCTCTGGCGACATCAAGGCTGGCATCTGAAAATTATTTTGCGCAGTCAGCGGTGTGGCCACAAAGCCAGGGTTGATCAAACTCACGCCAATCCCTTTGTCTTGTAAATCCATGTACAAAGTTTCTGCCAAATGTGTCACGGCAGCCTTGGTGGGGCCGTAAGCCAAACCATTGGGCAAACCGCGCCAACCCGCCACACTGCTCACCAGACTCACATGACCAAAGCCTTGCTGCAGCAGCACCGGCAGGGCCACGTCGAGCACGCGCAGCAAACCGTTGTAGTTCACCTCTTGATGCCGCAACATGTCGGTCAAATCAAAGGCCGTTGCCCGCTGCGCACGGTAATGCCCGGCACAATAAAGTACCATGTCCAAAGGCCCCATGGCCACGACTTGACGCATGGCGTACCGAACTTGCAAGGGGTCGGTCACATCCAACGGCAACAAACCAACGGCATGACCTTGTTGTTTGCATGTGTCGGCCCACTCTGCCACCACACCCAGCTCGCGTGCAGAAATCACCACATGCGCACCTGCCGCATGCAAGGCTTTGGCACACGCCAAACCGATGCCGCTAGAGGCCCCGATCAACCACACACGACGGCCTTGCCACTGAACCATGGGTTGGTTCAAGGGCGCCCCCCAGCGACGCTTGGCAGCTGGGGTCTGTGACTTCAGGGGCACGCCCACGCGCCCTACTTTTGCCGCATCGATGTTCATGACAAACGACCTGAACCGCTGGGCGTTCTGCGCTTAAAAGAAAGCGTCACCTCCCCAAGCGTCACACCCCATTTGCGCATGACCGCCTTGTTCATCATCACTTGCTCATCCATCAGGTACATCCAATCGTCAAACTGCACATGCCATACCGTGCCATCCACCGGCAATGCCAAGGTGTATTGCCATCGAAATGCATTGCCCCTTACTTCGCCTGCAGCCAGGCCAATCACATCATCAGCGCGGCCTTCATAACGACCCTGCGGCAAGGCTTTGAGTTTCCAAATGCGGCGTTGCTGGGTGCCATCGGCATACGTGAAGGCTTCGTCTAAGACACCTTCGTCGCCTTGCCATTGACAGTCCATCACCACCTTGAAACGTTTCACCACACGGCCAGAGCGATCGGTGAAAACACCCCAGGCATCGACCACGCCATTGAAGTAGTTGCGCAGATCCAGTGTGGGTGTTTGTGCGGCGTAATCGGCCACTTGAGGCCCTGCACAACCCGACAAAACGCCAGCGCCAGCTGTCAATGCAGCGACCCCCGCTGTTCGTAACATCCAGGGAGCGGTGATGCTATGTGAGATGCGTTGCAAGCAGTGCCGTCTGTTCATGTGTTGTCCCTTGATGTCAGCGCGGTGGCAGACGGTTGAATCCAAAAATAGAAAAGAGCCGCCAGCGCCACTGTTTTCAAAACGCAAGGCAACACACCATAGGCCAGGGAGAGTGCGTGCAGGCCCTCGGCACTCTTCACGCCTGGTGCGTAACCCCAGCTGGCCAAGAGCGGTAGGCACAAGCCTGCCGCTATGGCCAGATTGAATTTGCTGATGAGGTTCCACCAACCCAAATACAAACCTTCTGCATTGCCTCGATGACCCAGGTGATCAATGACGCGATTGAGCAAGGCGCCAGGAGCCACCATGTCAGCGCCCAAGGCAAGGCCAGAGGCAACGCACACGGCAAAAAAGAGGCCTTCATCGCCGGGGCCTAAGTAGCTCACGCAGGCAAAACTGCAGAGCGCCAAGACCATGCCGGCCGCCCACGTCTGTGCCAATCCAAATCGTTGAACCAGCTTCAGCCAAACCGGCAGGGACAACACGCCCGCGACAAAGTACACACCCAAAAACCAGGGCGCAACGTTCGCTGAGGCTTGAATTTGGTCTTCAACAAAAAACATCACCAAACTCGCGGGCACTGCGCTGGCGATGCCATTGAGCATGAACACGCACAACAGTTTCAAAAACAGCGTTTGCTGCACAGGCAAAGACATGGCTTGCGCGCTAGGTTGGGCTCCTTCTTGTGGCACCACCGCAGCGCCCGTCTGAAAGACCCGGCGCCATGACCACAGCCCCACGATCAACAACACACTCAACAACAAGGTGGTGGTGGTCCATCCGGCAATTGCAGGCAACATCGAAGCCAACACCACGCCCACCAAGCCAGCGCCTTCGCGCCAAGCGATCACACGGCTTTGTTGTGCGGCATCACCCCCCAAACGCGTAGCCCATGCCTGATGAAGGATGCTCAGGCCGCTGTAGGTCAGGTGACACACACTCACGCAAACGGCAACCCACGCCACATAGCCGCTCGCCGATGTGAAATGTGGCGGGAAAAACAGCGCCGCAAATGACACGCCGAGCAAGAAAGACAACAGCACGGCTGCGGCACCAATGGCCCGCTTTGATTTGCCGTACAAAACATCACTGATGCGTCCCATCCAAGGGTCTACAAAAGCATCCAACAAGCGACTGAGCAACAACACCACACCGAGCGTGGTCAAAGGCACGGCAAATTGCGTGGCATACACATGCGGCAAGTTGACGTACATGGGCAAGGCCACAAACGAAAGCGGCAGGGCCAACAGCCCATACGATGCGCCCAATGCATGTGAGGTGCGCAATGACGCGCTCATAAACCATTGACCCAGGCTTGGCGAATGGCTGGCGCTGAGGTGGCTTCATGCAACCAAATGCCAAAGAAAAGTTTGGCGAACTGAGGGTCCATGACAACACCAAGGCGACGTTGCTGAAACCAAAACTCAGCACCTTCGTTGGGCTTGTAAACACCCACCAAACGATCGCCTTTGCGCACATTTGGAAAGATCTCGCTCATGGCCTTGAGCCAATCTTTTTCTTGCCGTTCACTGATGTTGCCCACTTTGTGCATCTCGTCCAGTGAACGCTTGGCAATCGCCAAGCCTTCAAAACTTCGCAAGTAGGACAACTCCAATGCAAAGGGATGCGCCGTGTATTGCTGCACAGAAAATCCCGGCTGCGTCCACAGGCGCGCGTCATAAACCTCAAAGCCCCACACTTGATAGCGCTGAGTGCTTGAGGGCTTGGTGCCTGGCAACAAGTTGTCGTTGGCCTGTACCGACCAGGTCATGGTGACCAGGAGCAGCGCCACGAAACCTTGCCGTAAACCCCAGCACACCGACGTCATGTCATGCCGCCTTTTGCAATGTGAACTGAATCACATCTGTATTGGCTTCATCAAATGCAGCTTCACAATAGGCCAGATAAAACTCCCAAGTACGAAGGAACTTGGTGTCAAAACCCAAAGTCAAAACTTGCGCCTCCTGCGCCATGAATTCATGGCGCCAGCGTCGCAAGGTTTCTGCGTAATCGGGGCCAAATTTCAATTCATCGATCACGACCAAACCCGCCAGTTGTGCTTGTTTCCTGAATTCGGAAGGACTGGGCAAACAACCGCCTGGAAAAATGTATTGCTGAATAAAGTCGGTCGATTTGACATAGCGGTCAAACAAAGCATCGTCGATCACGATGCTTTGAATGCACGCCTTGCCGCCAGGCTTCAACAACTTGCTGACGGTTTGAAAATACGTTGGCCAGTACGCCTGCCCCACCGCCTCCACCATTTCAATTGAGCACACAGCGTCGTAAGGACCATCGTCAATGTCGCGATAGTCTTGCAAGCGCAAGTCAGCTTGGTCTGCCTTGCCATTCCATTTCATACGCGCATTGGCAAAGGCCAACTGCTCGGTCGACAAAGTCACCCCAGTCACATGTGCCCCCATGTCCATGGTGGCCATTTCTGCCAAGGCACCCCAGCCACAACCAATTTCCAACACCCGCGCGCCTGGCACCACATCGGTGGCTTGCAGCGCACGCCTGACTTTGGTGTTCTGTGCCTCTTGCATGCTGCGACTGAAATCGCCCTCAAACAACGCAGATGAGTAATTCATGGTGTGGTCTAACCACAGCTCGTAAAACGCATTGCCCAAGTCGTAGTGCGCGTGAATGTTTTTACGGCTATTGGCTTTGTGATTGCGGTTGAGCAAATGGCGCACGCGGTACAGCATGCGTCCCCACCACGAGCCGTAAATTAAGTCTTCAACAACGCGGCGATTTTGGATCATGACGCGCAACAAATCGCTCAGCGAGGGTGTACGCCAATCGCCGGCAATGTACGACTCGGCAAAGCCGATGTCGCCTGATTTCATGCTGGCAGAAAAGACGTTCCAGTTGCCCAAGCTGATGGCCGCATGTGGCATTGAGCCATTGCCATACACTTTCAAACTGCGGTCTGGAAACTGAACGGTCAGGGTGCCGTGCTCAATTTTTTCAAGCAACTGCAACACGCGTCGTGCTGCCAATGGTGCCGATTGAAGGGACAGGGTGGTGCCAGAAGATGTGGTGGTGTTCATGTTCAGCTGGATTGAGAAATTGAAGTGGCGTCGACTTGCCCAACAGAGACAAATTGCGCGGGCGGTGGTGGTTTGTGAAAAAACGGAACCCGTTTCAGCCACAAGCACATGGCATGCCAATGAATCCGTAGCATCACCGCCAGGGTCCATAAGGGATAGCGCCAAAAAGTGCGCCGTATCTCACTGGCTGTGGCCGTTATCAAAGCACCGCTTTGACTGGTTTGAATCAATGGGCCGTGTTCGTCGCCATGGTCGACACGCGCAACGATGCGTTGTTTTCCGTCGTGCGTCGTTCGCATGAATCTGAATTGGTAATGACCCGCAACGTCACAAAAGGGTGAGACGTGAAATACCTTGTCGGCAAGTGCTGTTGTGCCCCACTTGGGCGCCTTCACCAAATAGCAATGCCGCTCGCCAAAGGTGTTGTGCACCTCGGCCACGATGGCGGCCAAGCTGTCGTCTTGGCGATGACAGTACCAAAAGCTGACCGGCTTGAAGGTGTAACCCATGACACGTGGAAATGTTTGAAGCCAGATTTCACCATCGGCATCATTGACTTGCGCTTCAGCCAACAGCGCCTCCAACCAAGCCAAAGCGCCACCTTGCGCAGGCAGCCGACCATCGCCATGGTCCACGTCGTAAAAGGACATCAGACCAGATCGATTGACAGGGAAGGCCAAGTCTTTGCAAGCCTCTGGGTTGCGAAGCACTGTTTGAAGGTGCCGCATGGGCAGCATCACAAAATATGCAGCATAGTTAAAAGCGTGGTGGGCAGGGCGCAATCGCACATGCCTGATTTGTCCATGCCCAATGAAAATGCCGCCCGTGTTCATGCGTTCACTTTCAGCAGCAACTCTCTGGCAACGGCCAAACCAGACTTCAGGCCATCTTCGTGAAAACCATAGCCCAACCATGCGCCGGCATACCACGTGTGTTGCTGCCCCTGGATGTGGTGCATGTGTTGCTGCGACTCTATTGCCGCCAAGTCAAAGACGGGGTGGGCATATTCAAACGTTCGAATCACCTTGGCGGGGTCAATGGCTTGGGTTGGGTTGAGCGACACCACCACGGCTTGCTCAAATGGCAAGGGTTGCAGTTTGTTGAGTAAATAGTGCAGGCATACCCGCGCGCTTTCTTGGTCGTCGCTTTCGGCGCGTGCGTAATTCCATGCGGCCCAGGCTTTGCGTCGGCTGGGCAAGACCGCATCGTCTGTGTGCAAAACAGCCACATTGTCTTGATAGCGGATGGCCGATAAATGCTGTGTCTCTGCGGCCGTTGGCACACGCAGCATGCGCAGCGCCTGGTCGGAGTGCGTGCAAATGACCACTTCGTCAAATCGCTCTGCCGCACCTTGCGTGACAATTCGAACACCTTGCTCATCGCGCTCAATGAGCTGCACAGGCGTGTTCAATCGTTTGTCACCGATGTTTTTAACAATTTTTTGAACGTAGTTGCGCGAACCACCTGCCACGGTAAACCAGCGAGGTCTGTTGCTCACTTGAAGCAAGCCGTGGTTGTGGCAAAAACGAATCATGGTGGCCACAGGAAATGCCAACATTTGATCGGTGGGACAACTCCAAATGCAGCCCATCATGGGCAAGAAATACCAGTTTTGAAAAGCCTTGCCAAAGTGATGCTGCGCCAAAAATTCTGACAAGGGTTGGCGCATTGCGGTTTCATTGTGTTGCGTCGCAATGTGGGTGCACAGCTTGTTAAATCGCAGCACGTCCCACAACATTTTGTAAAACTGAGGCCTTGCCAAATTGCGCCGCTGCGCAAACACGGTGTCTAAATTGCTGCCACTCCACTCCAAGGTTTCAGTGCCCCAGGCACGCGGTGACTGCACAGAAAATGTCATTTCTGACAAAGCGGTTTCAACCCCCAGCTCAGCAAACAAATTGATCAAGTTGGGATAGGTGCGCTCGTTAAACACCAAAAATCCTGTGTCCACGCCATGCGTGACCACACCGTTTGCGGTCGGCAGGCTGATGTCGACGGTGTTGGCATGACCACCAAAGTAGTCGCCTGCTTCAAACAGCGTTACATCGGCTTGACCTTTCAAGCTGTGTGCTACGGCCAAGCCAGAGATGCCCGAGCCCACAATCGCAATTTTTTTGTACTTCAAGATGACACGCTTTCGAAAACGTCTTAGGAGGGTTTGACGGCCAAGCTTTTTTCCAAGGCCTGAACCAGGCTTCGGCTGTCAGGGCTGGTCATGCTGTTGTAGCTGTCAATCAATTTGCCGTCCCGTCCGATCAGGTATTTGTAGAAGTTCCACTTGGGGCGTTGTCCTGGCGCTTGTGCAAGTTGTTTGAAGAAGGGCGCGGCGGCCTCACCCGTGACCGAGGTTTTGGTGAACATGGGGAACTTCACACCAAAGGTGCTTTCACAAAAATCGGCGATCTCTTGGTTGGTGGCTTTTTCTTGTGCGAAATCGTTGGACGGAAAGCCCAAGATCACCAAACCTCGATCTTTGTATTTGTCGTGCAAGGCTTCTAAGCCCTTGTATTGCGGCGTGAAGCCGCAATAGCTGGCCGTATTGACCACCAAAATGACCTTGCCACTGTATTGGCACAGCGACTGGGGCTTTTCATCTTGCAGTCTTGCAAATGTGTGATTCAGCAATGCAGGGCAGCTAGCGCTGGCTGCGCCTGTGTGAGTGGCCGGCTGCGCGCTAACCGCCGAAACGACCAGGCAACTGGCCATCAATGCCAAGCATCTGATCCATGTGAAATTAGCCATTGAACTGCCCATTCTGTTTTGTGACTGGTCAGTTTACTTCGAATTTTGAGCCTTGTCACGCCCCCTGTGGTGATTTCCCATCGGCTGGAAAAACGGCATGCCACAGGGCCAAAACAGCCACTTGCTCAGTCTTCAAGGAATCGCCTTCAACTTGGGTGGGCTCTTCATTCAAACGGGCTTTGTGTTGAACACGTCGCAATTCGCGGTAGGCGACCGAGGCCGCCAATCCCACGCCTTCGGGCAGCAAACCAAGCTCTTCGGCCAATTGCAAAAGAGCGATGTTGCCCACGTTATCGGCCATTTCTGGGTGCGCGGCAGTGTGCATCAAGACCATGTATTGCACGGCAAATTCGGCATCCACCATGGCGCCGGGACTGTGCTTGACATCAAAGAATCCGGCCTTGACAGGGTGCGCGGCGCGCACTCGATTGCGCATGGACACAATTTCCTGCGTCAGCAAGCGCGGATCGCGCTGCGCGCGGATCACCGCATGTCGCACCTGGTCAAAGCGCTGCTTCATGTGCACATCGCCCATCACAAATCGGGCGCGGGTCATGGCCTGGTGTTCCCATGTCCATGCCGTATTGCTGCCCCGTTGTTGTTGATAATCGGCGTATGCGTCAAAAGTGGTCACCAACAAACCTGAGCTGCCATTGGGCCGCAGTGCGGTGTCAATTTCAAACAAATCGCCTTCAGCGGTCTTCACGGTGAACCAATTGATGAGCTTGCGAACGAAGGCCGCATAAACCTCTTGTGCGCGTTCATCTGCGTCTTCATAGACAAAGACAATGTCCAAATCGCTGCCATAACCCAGCTCTTTGCCACCCAATTTGCCATACGCAATGATGGCAAATTGCGGCACCTCACGGTGCCTGTTTTTAAGGTACGACCAACACCACTGCGCTGAGACGCGGAGCACGGCATCGGCCATGGCGCTCAGGTCATCGGCCACTTGTTCTACCGTCAGTTGGCCCTCCACATCGCGTGCCAATGTGCGAAATACTTCGGCATGGTGGGCTCGCCTGAGCAAATTCAACAGGTTTTCTTCGTCATCCTCTCCGGTGCGCATGAGGGCCGCACGCCGCGCCTGAAGTTCGGTTTCAAAATCTGCCACCACAAAACGCTGCTTCAAAACATCACCACCTGCCAGCTCATCGATCACGCCTGGGTGTTGCACCAAATAACGGGCGGGCCACTTGGCGGCCCCCAGCAAGCGCAAAAGTCGCTCGTGGACCGATGGACGCTCGAGCAACATGGCCAAATAACTTTCCCGGCGCATCAACGGCTCCATCCAGTCGGCCATGCGCACCACGGCCACCTCAGCCACTCGCCCTTCTTGCAACCACTGCGCGGTACGCTGAAGCAAACGCATCAAGCGCCCCCTGGCGTCATCTCGCAAGCTTTTCACTTTGGGGCTGTCTTGCCAATGCGCGAGCCGCGTTCGCACGTCACCGGTGAACAAATCAAGCACGGCTTCAAGCTCTGGGCGTTCACGGGTGCCCTGTGTTTGACAGCCCTTGCAATCGCGATCGCCGCCCAAAAGAATGTCAAATTCGTGCGCCACAATTTCTCGGTGGGCGTCCAGGTCGGTCAGAAAATCACAACTGTCGGCGTAGCCCATGGTGTGGGCGATCCATGTCAAATCGTGATCTTGGGTGGGCAGCACATGCGTTTGCTGATCGTCCAAATATTGAATGCGGTGCTCTACTTTGCGCAAGAAGATGTAGGCCTTGGCCAATGCCTCAGCAGTTTCTACGGGCATCAACCCGGCCTTGGCCACACGCTGCAGGGCGTCCAAAGTGGGCCGTGTGCGAAGCTCTGGGAACTGCCCCCCTCGCACCACCTGCAAGAGTTGTACCGTGAACTCAATTTCACGAATGCCGCCTCTGGACAGTTTCACATCATTGGCACGCTCCGGGTGGCCAGCGCTGCGTTTGGCCGCATGGTCGCGGATTTGCTGGTGCAGGGTGCGCAAAGACTCAAACACGTTGTAGTCCAAATAGCGCCTGAACACAAACGGCAGCACCACGCTTCGAAGGCTGGCCGCCGAGCCATTTTGAATGCTGCTGCGCGGTGCAATCACGCGGCTTTTCATCCAAGCGAAACGCTCCCATTCCCGGCCTTGGACCAGCAAATACTCCTCCAAGGCACCCAAGGAAACCACGCTAGGGCCAGAGTTACCGTTGGGCCGCAAGGCCAGGTCCACACGAAACACAAAACCGTGCTCAGTGGTGTCACCTATCAGGGTATAGATGGCCTTCACTGCACGCGCAAAATATTCCTGGACAGAAATTTTGCCTGCGCCCTGGTCGTTGCCTGTGGTTTCGCCATCTTCGTCGTAAACGTAGATTAAATCGATGTCACTGGAGACATTCAATTCACGCGCACCCAATTTACCCATGCCAATGACCCAAAACTCGGCCCGCTGCCCCGCAGTTGTCATGGGCACGCCATGTCGCGCATCCAGGTCTTTAAAGGCTTGCTGACAAGCCGCGTCCAGCGCAACTTCTGCCAAATGCGTCACGCCCAAGGTGATGACATCAAGCGGTGCCTGCTGCTCACAGTCCAAGGTCAAAAGCTGCGCCATGGTCCACTGCCGCAAGATGCGCAGCGCCCCACCCACATCATGGCCTTGTGACCGCAATTGGGCGTATGCCTGCGTTAAAGACGCCCGTTCAGGCACTGCCGTGGGCAAGCCTGCAAACACATCGGCATACCGTCGTTGTAGCCGTTGATAGAAACGAGAACCTTCGGCGAGGGGAGGGGGGCGCGTTGAATCCATGGCGGTGCCTGTCTCAAATGGGTCCGCGGCAGTCATAATTCCTTGCCTGCGTCTTTATGTCTGTATTGTGATTCGAATGCTGAAGTTTTCCACCCTGTATCAACTGCTGAGCCTTGTCTTGCGCGTCACCGCGTGGACGATGTTGGTGGCAGGCTTTGTCTTGGGCATGGCGTGGTCGGCATTGCATTTTTGGATTGTGCCGCGAATTGAAGACTTCCGGCCTAAGCTTGAAAATTTGGCCACTCAGACCATCGGCGTTCCCGTTCAAATGGGCAAACTGGTGGCGGTGTCCTCGGGCTGGATGCCCACTTTTGAAATCCACAACCTGACCTTGCTGGAGCCAGACGGTCGGCGCGCATTGACACTGCCCAAAGTCATTTTTGCCATCAGCGTTCGCTCTGTTTTGGCCTTGGGTGTTGAACAACTGGTCATCGACTCGCCCACCCTGGACATTCGCCGAACCTCGACTGGGGATTGGCGAATTGCCGGACTGCTCTTGAAGACCGAGAGTGCAAACGACTCTGCCGCGGCTGATTGGCTTTTTTCTCAAAAAGAACTCGTGATTCAAAACGGCACGGTCATCTGGCGCGACGACTTCAACCCGCAACAGCGCGCGCGCACGTCTCTGCAATTGGATCAAGTTGCACTGGTCTTGCGCAACTCTGCCAGGCAGCATCAATGGCGCATTGATGCCACTCCCCCGGCGGGTTGGGGCCAGCAATTTGTCTTGATGGGTGATTTAAAACGCAGCTTACTGTCGACTCATCCCGGCCGCTTGAAAGATTGGAGCGGCCAAGTTCACGCAAACTTTCCAGAGGTCGACTTGTCCCTGCTCGGCCCACATTTGCCAGGAAAAGTCAACGCCACACAAGGGCAAGGCGCATTGCGCATGTGGCTCGATTTGAACCATGGCAACATCAAGCAAGCAACGGCTGACTTGGTATTGGAAAATGCCAAAGCACAACTCAGCCCAGAACTCCAAGCACTGTCATTTAAGAGCATTGCAGGCCGCGTGTCCCTCAAACCCTTGAACAAGGGCTTGGATTTTTCTACAGAAGGTTTGCGTTTTGACACCACCGATGGCCTGCATTGGCCTGGCGGCAATGTCCACTTTTCCTACGCAGAGGCCGCCAGCGGTGAAAGTGCCAAAGGGCTTTTTCAGGGTGACAAGCTCGATTTATTGGCGCTTCGCAACATTGCGCTTCAGCTGCCGTTGCCCGAGCCTGCCAGACAAGCCCTGCTCAATCACAAAGTCAGCGGTTTGGTCAATCCACTGCACATTGAATGGCAGTCACAAATTGACGCAACCGACGCCAAGTATCAAATCCTGGCGGCCAATGGTCGAATTGAAAACCTTTATGTCGAAGCCGGCAAAACGGGAACCCCCACTGCGCAATGGCCAGGCGTAGAAAACGCCCACATCAACTTTGACATCACGGCCGATGGCGGACAGATCAAAGCCAGTGTTGAAAATGGCGCCATCAGCGTTCCCAGTATTTTTGAGGAGCCCCGCATCCCACTGGACAAACTGCAGGCCACGGTGAAATGGCTCACCACCAAAAACCAAACCTCTGTGCCCGACTTTCAAGTCAGCATCGCCAACTCAGACCTCACCGGAGAGTGGCGCGGCAACTGGAAACCAAGCCCCCTACCGGGCAGCTTGGGCGTGTTAGACATGCAGGGCAACATTGCCAATGGGGATGCTGCACGTGTTCACCGTTATTTGCCCGTGACCCTGCCCCAAACTGTGCGTCATTACGTCCGCGACTCGGTTCTAAAAGGCAAGGTCCAAGGCGTCGCAGTCAAAATCAAAGGCGATCTGCTGCAGCTCCCCTTTGCCAATCCCAAAGAAGGTGAGTTCCGTTTTTCTGGCAAAGCCAAAGACATTCAATATGCCTACGTCCCACCTGCCACAAGCACAACGCGAAGTGCCACGCCAGAGCCCCTGTGGCCGGTGATGAACAACGTCAATGGTGACTTGGTATTTGACAGACTCAACTTCAAAGTCAATGGCGCCTCAGGCAAATGGGGGGCTGTGCCATTTACCCAAATCAAAGCCGAGATTCCCAACCTGAGCGACAAAGTGGTGGTCCATGTACAAGGTGACACCAAAGCCGCGGCCAGCATCGTGCTGAATGAGTTGCGTCAATCACCCGTCAACAACATGCTCAGCGGTGCATTGGCACAAGCCCAAAGCTCGGGTGTTTTGAGTGGGCGCTTGAAGCTCAGTCTGCCATTGGCAGAGCTTGACAAAACCACGCTCCAAGGCAGTGTTGCGTTGGCCGGCAACGATGTGCGACTGCTGAACTCGCTGCCACTTTTTGAAAAAGCCCAAGGCAGCATCACCTTTAACGAGGCTGGCTTTACATTGCTGGGAGTGAACGCACAGTTTTTGGGTGGCCCCATCAAACTAGACGGTGGCACACGCAAGCTGCCAGCCAAAAGCACAGAGGCCAACCCGCTGATCCGAATTCAGGGTCAGGCGACGGCCAGTGGCATGCAGCAAGCCAAAGAAATTCCGCTGCTCAGTGCCATCGCGCAGCAGGCCAAGGGCAGCACCGCCTACACCGCCAGCCTCGGCTTTAAAGGTGGGCACAGCGAGCTCAGCATCCAGTCTCAACTTCAAGGTTTGTCTTTGAACCTGCCAGCGCCACTGAACAAGCGCAGTGAAGAAATGGTGGCCTTGAAATACGAAAGCACCGTGCAAGGCGCGAGTCAAAACAAAGCAGAGCGCGACCTCATCCAACTGTCTTGGGGCAATGCCCTGACGGCGACTTACGTACGCGACTTGACGGGCAACGAAGCCCGCGTCGTCAGCGGCAAATGGCTGGTGGGTGATGTCAACACGTCTGCACAAAGTACCGAAGCAGGGGTGGTGGCGGTTGTCAATTTACCCAGCGTTTCACTGGATGAATGGTTGCAAATTTTGTCCCCGGCCAAATCAAGCGCAGCGTACAACGCCCATGTCAATGCCAACGTCAGCCTGTCGCCAGAAAGTCAAAGTTACTTGCCCAATCGCATGACGCTTAAAGCCAGTGCGTTGACCGTGCAAGGTCGTAATTTGCACAACATATCGGTCAGCGGTTCACGCGATGGGTATTTATGGCGCGCGCAATTGGATGCCAAAGAATTCAGTGGCTATTTGGAGTATCGCCAATCCAACCAGCAAAACGCTGGCCGCATTTATGCGCGCTTGGCGCGTCTGAGTTTGCCGCCCTCCGCCGACCAAACGGTGGAGTCGTTGTTGGAAGACTCGCCCGTTGCCATTCCGGCCTTGGACATCGTGGTGGAAGACCTCGAACTGCGCGGTAAAAAAATGGGCCGCGTCGAAATAGAAGCGCTCAACGCCGATGCCACCTCGCCGCGCAACAACGCTGGGCGTGAATGGCGTTTGAGCAAACTCAACATCACCGTGCCTGAGGGCAGCTTCAAAGCCAATGGCAAATGGGTCACTTCACGCGATGGCACACAACAGGCCATGACCGACATGAACTTCCGTTTGGATGTGTCGGATGCAGGCGAGCTGCTGAACCGATTGGGGACCAAAGACGCCCTGCGCGGCGGCGCCGGAAAGCTAGAAGGCCAGGTCAGCTGGCAAGGCTCACCGTTGACGCTGCACTATCCAAGCCTGGGCGGGCGCTTCAATGTCAACATTGGCCGCGGTCAATTCTTGCAAGCAGAGCCGGGTGTTGCCAAGCTCTTAGGTGTACTGAGTTTGCAAGCATTGCCGCGCCGACTGCTGCTCGATTTCAGAGACGTTTTCAGTGCCGGTTTTGCGTTCGACACCATTCGCGGCGATGTGACCATTCAGCAAGGCATCGCCAGCACGCGGAATTTACAAATGAAGGGCGTCAACGCAGTCGTGCAAATGGAAGGCAGTTCTGACGTGGCCCGCGAGACGCAAAACTTGCGTGTTTTGATTTTGCCCGAAGTGGATGCAGGCACCGCCTCCCTGCTGGCTGGCATTGCACTGAACCCGGCCATTGGCTTAAGTACCTTTTTGGCGCAGCTGGTGCTGAAGCAACCCTTAAGCCGCGTCAACACCCAAGAGTTTGCCATCGACGGCACATGGAGCGATCCTAAAGTGACAAAAATCACCGCCAACACCATTGCCCCCTGATCGGCAAAACGGGACTTGCCATGACTTCATCCAACCCCGTTCGATGGTCTCAACTTGCACCCTTGTGGGCGTTTTTTAAATCGGTCACGCGCTCTTTCACCGACCGCAGAATTTCATTGTGGATTGCGTTGGTGGGCTTGGTGGTGGCCTTGTTGGTCACCTTGGTATGGCTGGCGGGTCGATACGAAGCCAGTCAATACCAGGCCGAACTTGAGCGAGACGCCGCCGATGCGGTCAGCGACATCCGCGGCAGCTTTGGCCGGCACGTTCTGAACTTGCAAAGTCTTCAGGCCAAAGGGGTTTCGCCCAAATTTTGGCAATCCGAAGTCAGCAGCATGCTCAGTCAAAACCGTGAATGGTTGCGCCTCGAGCGTCGCGACGCACAGGGCGCCATCGTGAGCTTTGTGGACTCGCCTTTGCGTGAACCCATCATTGACGCCAGAACGCGATTGAACGAACAAGCCGAAATCATGCAAACCTGTTTGCGTGCCAAACGATTGAATGGTCCTGCTTATTCCAGAAGTTATTTTGTGCCACAAACCAATGGTTTGGGCCTTGAAGTGATGGAGTTGTGTTTGCCCGCGCTTGAACAAGGCGTGCATGTGGGCTTCACCTTGCTCACCTATGGTTTGCAAGACATTTTGGCCAGCCAACTGGGTGACAGCTATGGTCGCCGAAATGAAATTTCGTTCATCGAACCTGACGGCACACGCCTGGCCATCCATGGCACCTTGCCTCGGGCAAAACGCTTGTTCACCGCCACGCAGCTGCTTGACTTGCCTGGCAATACGTTGGTGCTGCGAATGGATGGACGGCGTGCGGCACCAGACCTTTTTCCAAACATTCTGCCCGCCTTGGTCACCGCCATGTCTATTGCCTTGGTGTCCGTGCTGATTTTGCTGGTCAAAGATTCTCGCCGACGCCTCAAAGCAGAAAGAGACTTGGCCGATGCATTGGCTTTTCGCAAAGCCATGGAGGATTCACTGGTCACAGGCTTGCGAGCCCGCGATTTGCACGGCCGCATCACGTACGTGAACCCTGCGTTTTGCCAAATGGTGGGTTTCGAAGCGGAGCAGTTGCTGGGCAAATCCGCCCCCATGCCTTACTGGCCGCCCGAAATGGTGGGCGAGTACCAGCAGCGTCAAGCGGTTCGCTTGGCGGGCAATGCGCCTCCCCGCGAAGGCTTTGAGTCGGTTTTTGTGCGCCAAGATGGCTCGCGTTTTCCGGTCCTCATTTTTGAAGCCCCCCTGATCAATGTGCTGGGCAAACAAACCGGTTGGATGAGTGCATTTTTGGACATCAGCGAGCAACGCCGCATTGAAGAGTTGTCGCGGGCCAGCCAAGAGCGCTTGCAGGCCACCGCGCGATTGGCCACAGTTGGTGAAATGGCTTCTTTGCTTAGCCATGAGCTCAACCAGCCGCTGGCCGCCATTTCAAGCTATGCCACGGGCTCCCTGAACCTGCTTCAAGATCCGCAAAGCCATGTGTCCCGCAGCACACTGAGCGACTTGCAAATGGCGCTAGAACACATTTCAGAACAAGCCACTCGTGCGGGCAAAGTCATCAACAGTGTTCATGACTTTGTGCGTCGGCGCGACCAAGACCGAGAGATTGTCAGCCCCCAGCTGATCATCGATGCCGTCATGCCGTTGGTCCAATTGCAAGCTCACAAATTGCAAGTGCGCGTGACCACGCGCATCGATGAACAGTTGGCGCAAGTACTCTGCGACCGCACCATGGTCGAGCAAGTGCTGCTGAACCTTGCGCGCAACGGCATGCAAGCCATGGATCACCCCAACTGTCTGAATCGCGTTTTGACGCTTCAAGTCAAGCGTGCGCCTTCCAGTCTGTCGCACGGTTGGCTTGAGTTTTCTGTCTGCGACTTGGGCGCGGGCATTGCGCCCGACATTGCCAAACAACTGTTCACGCCCTTTTTCACCACCAAGTCTGAGGGCATGGGCTTGGGCTTGAGCCTTTGTCGAACCGTGGTTGAGCAACATGGTGGTCATTTGGAGTTTGTGCCACTGACGCCTCATGGCACCTTGTTCCGTTTCACCTTGCCTACCGCATCTGAGGTTTAGGCTCCGCTTAAAATGCGCCCATGCAACCCGTACTGAACGCCTGTGTTTTCATCATCGACGACGATGCCATCGTGCGAGATGCCATGGCGTGGTTGTTGCGATCACGTCGCCTCATGAGTGAGTCATTTGCCAGCGCCGATGCTTTTGAAAAAATGCTGACCGACAAATTTCCCGGGCCCAATGCCCCTGTGCCAACGCAAGCGGGCTGCATCTTGTTAGATGTCCGCATGCCCGGCCAAAGTGGTTTGGCCCTGTTTGAAACGCTGATTGGCAACGGCTTGGCCCATACATGGCCTGTCATTTTTTTGAGCGGTCATGCCGACATTCCCACTGCGGTAGACAGCGTCAAGCGGGGTGCCTTTGATTTTTGCGAAAAACCATTTTCTGACAACGCACTGGTCGATCGTGTGGAGCACGCACTGGCCTTGTCCCAAGAGCGCTTGGCTTTGAGTCGTCAAAGTGCGGGTCTGGTCACACGCCTGGCCGAATTGACCGAACGCGAAAGAGACGTCATGCAGCTGGTGGTTGAGGGTTTGCCCAACAAATTGATCGCCAGCCAACTCGACATCAGTGTGCGCACGGTTGAAGTTCATCGCTCTCGCGTTTTTGAAAAGATGGACGTCAAATCTGCCGTTGAATTGGCAAACCTCTTGCGCGAAATATGAACAAGCGCCACCACTTGCTTCTGTGTGTTCGCGGCGCCGCGCTGGCCGCTGTGGCAGGTTTGTTGGTGTCCTGCGCTTCAACGCCGCGGCCAGAAGCCCCCCTCAAAGAAGCATTGGCCACAGCGCCACCACCTGCTGAACTCGCGCCGCTGAACGTCATCATCAAGCCGAAAAGCCGATGGGTCATGGCCTCGTGGGACACGTTGCCAGGCTTTGCCAACGACAACCTGAACGAGGCATGGGTGGCTTGGCTGCAAAGTTGTTCTCGCGCCGCTGCCGCAAGCAGCGCACTGTGCCAAAGTGTGAAGCGCTTGGATGGCCAAAGCGTGGCCCATCAGCGCGCTTGGTTGATGCAGAATTTCCAACCCTATCGGGTTGAGAGTTTGCAAAGCAGCAGCGCCCCTGCGAATGGTTTGTTGACGGCTTATTACGAACCTGTCTTAGAGGCATCCCGATCTGCGAAAGCTGGATTTACGGTGCCCTTGTACGCTGCGCCAGCCAATTTAAAAACACGCTCTCCGTGGTTTACCCGGGAAGAAATTGGCAAAACCACAGCGGCCCAACTTGCGCTAAAGGGCAAAGAGATTGCCTTCATTGCAGACCCCATTGATGCCATGATTTTGCACATCCAAGGCTCCGGGCGTTTGTGGGTGACGCAACAGGATGGCAGCCGCAAGCAGATCCGATTGGCCTTTGCAGGCACCAACGAGCAGCCCTACCAAAGCATTGGACGCTGGCTTCTGGATCAAAACCTCACCAAAGATGCCACTTGGCCGGGTATCAAGGCGTGGCTTGCGCAAAACCCCAAACGCACCCAAGAGTTGCTTTCTAAAAATCCACGGTATGTTTTTTTCAAAGAAGAAGCTTTGAATGGCCAAGCCGCATTGTTGGGCCCCAAGGGCGCGCAAGGTGTGCCCTTAACACCAGGCCGCTCGATTGCGGTAGACCCTGGCAGCATTCCTTACGGCACACCCGTGTGGCTGGCCAGCCAGGGCCCTCAAACCCAATTGCAGCGCTTGGTCATGGCCCAAGACACAGGCAGCGCCATCCGAGGCGCCGTGCGCGCTGATTTTTATGCGGGTTCGGGCGATGCTGCGGGTGAATTGGCGGGCCGTCTCAAACAAGACATGACAGCATGGGTTTTGCTTCCACGATAGGCTTTGTCGTTCTACACTGCGCCAAATCGCTTTTGAAAGTGGAACCCCATGAACGCTCCCCTGCCTGAACACTTGCGCCAAGCATTGGCCCATGTGACCCTAGACGACAAATACAGCCTTAGCGCTGGGCGTGCGTTTATGAGTGGTGTGCAAGCCTTGGTTCGCTTGCCAATGTTGCAGCAAGAACGCGATGCGCTGGCCGGCAAAAAAACGGGCGCGCTCATCAGCGGTTATCGCGGTTCTCCATTGGGTGGCTATGACCAAGCCTTGTGGAAAGCCAAGCCCTATTTGGAAAAACACAACATCGTGTTCCAGCCTGGGGTCAACGAAGAGTTGGCTGCCACAGCTTTGTGGGGCACTCAGCAACTCGGATTTGCGCCGCCAGGCAGCAACAAGATGGACGGTGTGTTTGGCATTTGGTATGGCAAAGGGCCGGGTGTTGACCGCTGTTCAGATGTGTTCAAGCATGCCAACATGGCGGGCACCACGCCTTGGGGCGGTGTGCTTGCCGTCGCGGGTGACGACCATGTGGCCAAAAGCTCAACCGCAGCGCACCAAAGCGATCATATTTTCAAAGCTTGCGGCTTGCCTGTTTTCTTTCCTGCCTCCGTTCAAGAAGTACTCGATCTGGGGGTTCATGCCATTGCGCTAAGCCGCTTTGCAGGCGTTTGGTCTGGCATGAAAACCATTCAAGAAATTGTAGAGTCCAGTGCCACTGCGGACATCACCGCAGACCGCGTCAAAATTGTGTTGCCTGACTTTGAGATGCCGCCTGGTGGTGTTCACATTCGCTGGCCGGATTCTGCGCTTGAGCAAGAAGCCCGTTTGTTTGATTTCAAATGGTATGCCGCACTGGCCTACATTCGTGCCAATCGTTTGAACCACAACGTCATTGAAGGTTCCAACGACCGTTACGGCATCATCGCCAGTGGCAAGGCCTACAACGACACACGTCAAGCATTGCTTGATTTAGGGCTAGACACCGAAACGTGCCAACGCCTTGGCATCCGTGTTCACAAAGTATCTGTGGTGTGGCCATTGGAGGCACAAACTACACGCGAATTTGCACACGGCTTGAAAGAAATTTTGGTCGTTGAAGAAAAACGGCAAATCATTGAATACCAGCTGAAAGAAGAGCTCTACAACTGGCCCGATTCTCAACGGCCACGCATCGTGGGCAAGTTTGATGAAATGGATGGTGACGATGCTGGCGGTGAGTGGTCTGTGCCAAACCCGATTGAACATCGCCTGTTACGTGCCAACGCAGATCTCACGCCCACACTCATTGCCAAAGCACTGGCACACCGCCTCTTGAAGTTGGATTTGCCTGCTGACATTGTGGCCCGCATGCATGCACAGCTTCAAATCATTGAAGGCAAAGAGCGCGCACAAAACAGCTTGGTGCTGAACCCAGCAGCCGATCGCATGCCTTGGTTTTGCTCCGGTTGTCCACACAACACCAGCACCAAAGTGCCGGAAGGCTCACGCGCCATGGCAGGTATTGGTTGCCACTTTATGAGCTTGTGGATGGACCGCAGCACCGTGGGCTTTACCCAAATGGGCGGTGAAGGGACTCCCTGGATTGGGCAGCAACATTTCAGCAACGAGACGCATGTGTTTGCCAACATTGGTGATGGCACGTATTTCCACAGCGGCATTTTGGCCATTCGTCAAAGCATTGCCGCAGGTGTCAACATCACCTACAAAATTTTGTACAACGATGCTGTGGCCATGACGGGCGGTCAACGCGTGGGTGAGCGTGCCGAAGGTCATTCAGTGGTTCAAATTGCACAAAGCATGCGTGCTGAAGGTGCCATTGTGATCAAAGTGGTCACCGACGAACCTGAAAAATACAATGGCATTGCACTGGCCGAAGGTGTTTTGGTACATCACCGTGATGAGCTCGATGCTGTTCAACGCGAATTGCGAGAAATCAAAGGTTGCACAGTCATCATTTACGACCAAACTTGTGCCACCGAAAAACGTCGCCGTCGCAAGCGCGGCACCATGGTTGACCCCGCTGTTCGCGTGATGATCAATGAACTGGTGTGTGAGGGTTGCGGCGATTGCGGCGTGCAGTCAAATTGTTTGTCGGTTGAACCTTTAGAAACTGACTTTGGTCGCAAGCGCACCATCAACCAAAACTCGTGCAACAAAGACACCAGTTGTTTGAAAGGTTTCTGTCCCAGCTTTATCAGCATTGAAGGAGGCCAGCTGCGCAAAAAATCAAAGGTCCAAAAATTCACGCCTGCGCAATTGCCAACTTTGTCCTTGCCCGTATTACCCGATCTGTCTTCAACTCTGAATGCTTACGGCATTGTGGTTGCCGGCGTGGGCGGAACAGGGGTTATTACCATTGGTCAACTCTTGGGCATGGCTGCTCACCTCGATGGTTTGGGCATCGTCACACAAGATTCAGCTGGTTTGGCACAAAAAGGCGGTGCCACTTGGAGCCACGTCTTGTTGGCCAAGCATCAAGATGCCATTCAAACCACGCGTGTCAGCATGGCTGCTGCCGATTTGATTTTGGGTTGTGACCCCATTGTGAGTGCTGGCAAAGAAACTTTGTCACGCATGCGCCAGGGCCGCACACATGTGGCTTTGAATTCTCACAGTACACCCACAGCCGCTTTTGTAAAAGACACACAATGGATCAATCCTGCTGAGAGCTGTGCTCATGAAATTGCCACCGCGGTGGGACTGGATGGCTTGTCTGCTTTTGATGCTGACAAGCTGTCTGAGCAATTGATGGGCGACACGATCTACATCAATCCCATGATTTTGGGTTATGCCTGGCAAAAGGGCTGGGTCCCCTTGAGCTTAGAAGCTTTGCAACGCGCTATTGAATTGAATGAAGTGGCTGTTGCCAACAATTTGGCTGCTTTCGAATGGGGCCGGCATGCCGCTGCCCATTTAGACGCTGTTGAAGCACTTTTGAGCCCTTCTCACGTCGTGCAATTTAAAAAGCGCGACCGTTTAGACGATCTGATTGCACAACGTGTTGAATTCTTAACCGCTTATCAAAATGAAACTTATGCCAAGCGCTATGAGCAATTTGTGCTAAATGTTAAAAATAAAGAGCAGGTTTTAGGTAAAAGTTTGCTAACTGAAACTGTGGCGCGTCAATTGTTTAAATTGATGGCTTACAAAGACGAGTACGAAGTCGCTCGCTTGCATACCGATAAACAGTTCCTAGAACGCGTTAAAACCCAGTTTGAAGGCGATTTCAAGGTTTTCTACCACTTGGCCCCACCCCTGCTGGCAAAACGCAATGAGAAGGGTCATTTGATCAAACAAAAGATGAAGCCTTCTATGTTGTTTGTTTTCAAAGCATTGGCCCATTTGAAGTTCTTGCGCGGTACCGTATTGGACATCTTTGGCAAATCAGAAGAAAGACAAACTGAACGCGCCTTGATTCAAGAGTACACAGATGCTGTGACGGAAGTGTTGGCTTCATTGAAAGCTGAGAATCATTCATTGGCCGTGCAGTTTGCCAATGCGCCTGAGCAAATCAAAGGATTTGGTCATGTGAAAGAAAGAAACTTGGCTGCCGCCATGGTGCAGTGGCAAAACAGCATGGATGCATTCAGAAAATCAATTTAATTTGAATGCCGAGTTTGTCTTTGTATTCTTCTTTTATATAGATTAATACATAGTAGTAGTAGATAAAGGGGGGCTTGTCTTGTGGACAAGTCCCTTTTTCCTTTATAGATCAACGAATTGAATGATGTTGAAGGGTGTGCACGAGGCTGCAACTGTGCTGTCACGAAAACATGAACAAGTTTTGGAAAACTAAATATCTGTGGATAACTGGGTGCTTATCCAAAAATTGTCCACACCTTTGTGCATTGACAAATTTATTTTTCTAGAAACCACTGAATACCTGATTTGGCGACAAAGCCAACCATGCCAAAAGCCAAGCCTAAAAAAAGAACAAAGGTTCCAAATTTTCCTGCTTTTGATTCCCACGCCAAATGGCCAATGATGAAAAGCATGTACAGCATGAAAGCTGTTATGCCAAACGTCAAGCCATATGACGCGATTTGTTCTTCAGTGAGTCCCCAGATCATGGATGCATTTTGCCATGCTGGCCCATTGCGCCATGTTTCATGAATTTTTGAGCATGGCTGTCAAACTCTTTTTGCTGGGCAGGTGTCAATGCCGCATAGAAGGTTTTGGTCGCTTCCATGCGTTTGGTCATCACAGCGTCTCTTTCACTTTTCATGCTCATCATTTTGTCAATGCGTTCAGGCGTGGTCAACTTTTCAAAATTGGCCGCCTTGTGAGAACCCATTTTGTGGTCTGGCTTGGTCATGGTGCCAGCGAAGGCGTTCCATGCATTTTCTTGTGAAGCTTGAATTTGCAAAGAAGCTTTCAAAGATTCCAAGCGTTTTTGATGACGGGCCTCACGGTGTGATTCCATGTGAGAGGCACCCATTTTTTGATGCATGCCTTGGGCAGGTGCATCGGGTGCTTGTGCAAAACTGGTGGCGTGGATGGCTGAACCCATCAACAGTGCAGCGGTGAGGGCAATACGGCGTGAAATGGTCATAAGAACTCCTTTGAATAAAAGGCCTCTGACAAAGACATCCAAAAGGTATAGCCTGTTCAGAGGGCTGTCAGCAGTTTGGCAAAGTCATGTGTCGCTTCATTGCAGAAATTGTCATGAATTGTAAAGACCGGCTCTAAAGTCATCGACAGCCTGAATGAGCTCTTCACGGGTGTTCATGACAAAAGGACCGTATTGAGCAATCGGTTCGTTCAAGGGGTTGCCTGCTATCAACAACACTTTGGTGCCAGCATCTGCTCTGATTTCGACACCCTCACCTTCATTCCGAAGAATGGCCATGGTGTGCAAAGCCACTGGTGTTGTCTGTTCATGACCGATCACGTTGACAGCACCACGGTATACAAACAAGAAGGCGTTGTGGTGTGTTGGCAATGCTTGTGCAAAGGACGCTTGATTTTCAAAATGAATGTCCAAATACAAAGCATCTGTTGGAAATTGATCAACAGGACGACAGACCGCACCCGCATGCCCCTGCGACACACCGGCAATGACGCGCACCTTGACACCATGGCGTGTGCTGAATTCTGGAATGGCATCTGTTTGAATGTCTTGATAGCCTGGCTTGCACATTTTGTCGCGTGAAGGCAAATTTAGCCAAAGCTGAAAGCCTTCCATCACACCATCTTCTTGCTCTGGCATTTCGCTGTGCACCACACCGCGCCCTGCAGTCATCCATTGAACACCACCGTTTTGTAACAAGCCTTCATGACCTGCGCTGTCTTTGTGACGCATGCGCCCAGCAATCATGTAAGTCACTGTTTCAAAGCCTCTGTGAGGGTGATCTGGAAAGCCACCGCCATAGTCTTTGGGATCGTCGCTGCCAAAGTTGTCCAACATTAAAAATGGGTCAAGTCTTCTTTGGTGCGCTTGTGTCAGGACACGGGTGAGTTTGACGCCATCGCCATCGCGTGTGGCTTGCCCTTGAACCTGTTGCTCAACGCGGCGACCTTGGAAGGATGTATTGGAGGTGTTCATAAGACCCAATTTTGCACGGATTTCTTGATCTGCATCATTTTCTGAATGTGCAAATGACATCAGACTGAGGGTGTTAGTGATTCAGACTTTGATGCCACTTGGCAAAGAAAGCAAGAGACCTATGAAAAGAAGAAGCCTTCACATCATTCGCGACGAACATGCTTCATTGGCGGCCATGCTTCGATCGATGACGCAATTGTTGGCACAAGGACCTGCCGAAGATGCGCAGCAGTTTTTTGATGTGATGCGCGCCATGCTTTTCTACATTGATGAGTTTCCCGAGCAACTGCATCATCCCAAAGAATCTAATTTGTTGTTTCCCAAAGTTGCCAAAAAAGCACCCGAGGTGAGGGGCGCCATTGATCGCCTTGAACGCGACCACATGCACAGCGAAAAAGCCGTGCGTGATTTGCTTCATTTGTTGCTGGCATGGGAATTGGTTGGACCTACGCGCAAGGCGGATTTTGTCGACGCGTTTGGCCCCTATGTTGAATCGTATTTAGAGCACATGCGCTTAGAAGAAGCCATTGTTCTTCCTGCTGCACAAGCCGCGTTGACCGATGAAGATTGGGCAGAAGTTGATCAAGCGTTTGATCTCAACGCAGATCCCTTGACGGGCAAACACCCCCCTGGACCTGCATTTGAAAAACTTTTCAGCCGCATTGTGGCCAAAGCGCCAGCACCCATTGGCTTGGGTTAATTCAGCGTTGGATAGTCGGTGTAGCCAACTTCTTTGCCACCATAAAACGTTGCACGATCGGGCGTGTTGTAGGGCCCATTTTGTTTCAGGCGCGCACCCAAGTCTGGATTGGCAATGAATGATTTGCCAAAGGCAATGAGGTCGGCGTCTGCTTGCAAGGCCTGGTCAGCCAGCTCGCGCTCGTAGCCATTGTTGAGCATCCATGCAGCTTTGCCGCCGGCTTGCTGGTAAACGGTTTTTAAAGCTTTGTAATCAAAGGCGAGGTCGCCTTGTTGGTAGTCTCTGGCGGCGCCTGTTGAGCCTTCAATGACGTGCACATAGGCCAATGCAAGGGTGCCCAAGAAATGGGCGACATGTTCAAACAGGGCTTGCGGCGCAGCATCGCTGGCATCGTTGGCGGGCGTGACAGGGGAGATGCGAATGCCACAGCGCCCCGCACCAATTTCTTCACACACCGCGCGCATCACTTCTTTGAGAAGGCGCGCACGATTTTCAATGCTGCCACCATATGCATCTGTGCGGTGGTTGCTGTCGGCGCGCAAAAACTGGTCAATTAAATAACCATTGGCGGCATGCACTTCGATGCCATCGAATCCGGCCGCAATGGCGTTGCGAGCCGCTTTGCGGTAATCGGCCACAATGCCCGGCAGTTCTTCTAAGCGCAGTGCGCGAGGCTCGGACGTTGGGACAAAACTGGGAACACCGTCCACAATGAGGACCGTTTTTGATTTGGCAGTGATGGCGGACGGTGCGACCGGTGCTTCGCCACCTGGCTGCAAACTGGTGTGTGAAATTCTGCCTACATGCCAAAGCTGCATCACAATTTTGCCGCCCTTTGCATGCACGCCTTGCGTAACCTGTTGCCAAGCATTGACGTGTTCGTCCGACCAAATACCAGGCACGTCGGCGTAGCCTTGTCCTTGGTGGCTAATGGCGGTTGCTTCTGTGATGATGAGCCCTGCGCCGGTTGCGGGCGTGGCCCGTTGCGCATAGTATTCAGCCATGAGTGCATTGGGCATTGCGTTGGGCGCGCGGTTGCGTGTGAGTGGCGCCATCACAATGCGCGAGGCCAACTGAAGAGAGCCCGCTTGGCAAGCTTCGAATAAATTTTTCATGTCACAAAGTATCAGGTTATGGACGTCGCTGTGGTTGGCCGTGAGTGTGTCAATGGCGGCTGCCGTGTCGTTGGGAATGACGCGTTTTGCCTATGCACTCTTGTTGCCGCCCATGCGAGAAGATTTGTCTTGGACCTACACCTTAGCAGGTGCCATGAACACTTTCAATGCCTTGGGCTATTTGGTCGGTGCCTTGCTCACGCCATGGGCGCTTAGACGTTGGGGTGCCGTGCGTGTTCTGCTGGCGGGCTCAATGATGGCGTCTGTCCTGATGGGCATGACTGGATTTTTCACAGAAGCTTTTTATTTGTTGGTGCAACGCTTTTTGGCAGGTGTGGCCAGTGCTGCTGTCTTTGTGTCCGGCGGCCTGTTGGCGGCAAGGTTGGGTGCGCACACACCTTCGCAGTCGGGCTTGCTGCTGGGCATTTATTACGGCGGAACGGGGTGGGGCATTGTGATCTCCGCCTTGTGTGTTCCGGCGGCCATGACATTGGCTGCGGCAGAGCATTCGCCACACACATGGGCTTGGGCTTGGTGGTGTTTGGCCTTTGTTTGCGCATTCATCAGTTCAGTTCTATTTGTGATTCGATCTCACTTGAACCAATGGATGCCAGAGTTAGCGCCGGCCTTGTCTGAACCTCCGCATGAAAATGATGCAGCAAGGCGCGTGGCGCCTGCCACGACAGCCACGCAACCCGCTTGGCGCGTTTGGACTGCCGGCTTATTGGGCTACAGTCTCTTTGGTGTGGGCTACATTGGTTACATGACGTTTGTGGTGGCCGTGTTGCGTGACCAAGGCGCCTCGGCATCCAACATCACCCTCTTTTATGCGGTGCTGGGTTTGGCGGTGGTCGCGTCTTCCAGGATTTGGGCGGGGTTGTTGAACCACTACCGCGGTGGACAAGCACTGGCCATCTTGAATACTTTGTTAAGTGTGGCCACCCTTATTCCTGCGCTCACATCGGCATGGCCCGCCATGATGGTGTCGGGTATTTTGTTTGGCGGTGTTTTTTTGTCGGTGGTGGCCTCCACCACGGCCATGGTGAAGCACAACTTGCCTGCTGCACAATGGGCCACAGGCATCAGTGCGTTCACCGTGGTGTTTGCGCTTGGCCAAATAGTGGGCCCCACGGTGGTGGGGTGGATTGCCGATGGCCCTGGCGGTTTGCAGCGCGGTTTGGTGTTTTCAGCGGCAGCTTTGTTGCTGGGTGCTGTGGTGGCGTGGCAGCAAAAACCGTTGAGCGTTCAAACGTCGTAGCCTGGGTTTTCGCGGTTCAATTTGCGCAACAAAGAAGGCCAGACAAATGAGCCACCTAGGCCGCCTGTTTGGACCTTCATGGCGTGGGACACGCCGTTCAAAATTTGTGGATTCACATTGGTTAAATCGGCAGGTTTGGTTTGGCCAGCCAAGGCGTCCACTTGAATGCGGCAGGTATTCTCGAACGTGTACATCTGCAAGAAGGCGTTGTCGATGGACTTGCCGACAGTTAAGAGCCCATGGTTGCGCAGCATCAAATAATTGGCCTCGCCTAAATCTGTTTGTAGCCTGGCTTTCTCATCGTCGCGAATGGCAACCCCTTCATAGTCGTGATAAGCCAAAGATGCCAAAACAAACGTGCTTTGTTGGCTGATGGGCAACACGCCATGTTGTTGAGCGCTGACAGCAACGCCGGCGCGTGTGTGTGTGTGAAGGACACAGCCCGCATCTGGCCGCGCTTCGTGAACGGCACTGTGAATGACAAAGCCGGCAGGGTTGACCGGGTGAGGGTTGTCCTCGTCCAACTTGTTGCAATGCATGTCAATCTTGACCAAACTGGATGCGGTGATTTCATCAAACATCAGGCCATAGGGGTTGATCAAAAACTGGTGTTCTTCACCCGCCACCGAGGGGGGTAATTTGGCACTGATGTGTGTGAAGACCAAATCGCTCCAGCCGTACAAAGCCACCAGTCGATAGCAAGCGGCCAAGTCAACGCGCAGTTGCCATTCATCGGGATGGAAGCGGTTTGTGCTGTTGTTGTGTTGAGTCATAAGGTCTCCTAGTTTGGGTCGAAGCTTAGCCTGAGCGGTGATTGCGAAGCAGTCGCGCATGGAACACCTGATGCAGATAAAATCAACGCCCTTGGCCACTGGCCTCCCACGGCGCGGGCAGCGCCGGCCAAAAGGGCCATGAACGGGTGATTTGATGTTTTATCCACAAGAATTTGATGTGATCGTTGTCGGTGGCGGCCATGCGGGAACCGAGGCTGCGCTGGCGTCTGCGCGCATGGGCTGTCAAACGCTTTTGTTGTCGCACAACATCGAGACCTTGGGTCAGATGAGCTGCAACCCGTCCATTGGCGGCATTGGCAAAGGTCACTTGGTCAAAGAGGTGGACGCCTTGGGCGGCGCCATGGCGCTGGCCACCGATGAGGGTGGCATTCAATTTCGTATTCTGAACAGCTCGAAAGGCCCTGCTGTTCGAGCCACCCGTGCGCAAGCCGACCGCATTTTGTACAAGGCCGCCATTCGCCACCGTTTGGAAAACCAAGAAAACCTCTGGCTTTTTCAGCAAGCCGTGGACGATTTGATGGTCGAATCAAATGGCACAGAAGACCGTGTGGTGGGCGCTGTAACGCAAGTGGGTGTTCGCTTCCGCGCCAAAACAGTGGTTTTAACGGCCGGTACTTTTTTGGATGGCAAGATCCATGTGGGTCTGCAAAACTATGCGGCGGGACGCGCTGGAGACCCGCCTGCTGTCAGCTTGTCGGCGCGATTGAAAGAACTCAAGTTGCCGCAAGGTCGTTTGAAAACAGGCACGCCGCCTCGCTTAGATGGTCGCACCATCGACTTCAGCCAATGCCAAGAACAACCGGGCGATGGCATGCCGGGTGGTTTGAATGCGGATGCCGGCGTTCCTGTTTTCAGTTTCATGGGACGGGCAGACATGCATCCTGCGCAGATGCCTTGCTGGGTGACGCACACCAATGAGCGCACGCATGACATCATTCGTTCGGGTTTTGATCGCAGCCCCATGTTCACCGGCAAAATTGAAGGTGTGGGCCCGCGGTACTGTCCTAGCGTTGAAGACAAGATCAACCGCTTTGCCGACAAGGACAGCCACCAGATCTTTTTAGAGCCCGAGGGCTTGACCACGCACGAGTTTTATCCCAATGGCATTTCCACCAGCTTGCCCTTTGACATTCAGTATGCCTTGGTGCGCTCAATGAAGGGTTTGGAGAATGCGCACATCCTTCGACCAGGCTACGCCATTGAGTACGATTACTTTGACCCGCGGTCTTTGAAGAGCAGCTTTGAAACGCGCCAAATTGGGGGGCTGTTTTTTGCTGGCCAGATCAATGGCACCACCGGTTATGAAGAGGCCGCGGCACAAGGCTTGTTTGCCGGAATCAATGCCGCACTTCAGTGTCGATCAATGTCTGGACAGGCCAACGACATGGGTGGTGCTTGGTTGCCAACACGTGACCAGGCCTACTTGGGTGTGTTGGTAGACGACTTAATTACCAAGGGCGTGACCGAACCTTACCGCATGTTCACCAGCAGGGCGGAGTTCCGCTTGCAGCTGCGCGAAGACAATGCCGACATGCGCCTCACGGAGCTTGGGCGTCAGATGGGGTTGGTCGACGATGCGCGCTGGGCCTCTTATTGCGTCAAGCGTGAAGCTGTTTCACGTGAAACAGAGCGGCTGAAGTCGACATGGGTCAATCCCAGAAACTTGCCCGTGGCAGAGTCAGAGCGCGTGCTGGGCAAGGCCATTGAGCATGAGCACAACCTGTTTGATTTGCTGCGACGCCCTAATGTGTCGTATGGGCAGCTGATGACCTTGGATGCCGGTCGTTTTAAGGCGCAGGCTGTTTCACGTGAAACATTGGGCGTGTTGGCCGAGGCTGTTGTTGAGCAGGTTGAGATCACCGCCAAGTACTCCGGGTACATCGACCGACAAAAAGTAGAGGTGGAGCGTTCGTCCTATTACGAAAACTTAAAGTTGCCTGCCAAGTTGGACTATTTGCAAGTCTCCTCTTTGTCGATAGAGGCGCGCCAGAAGCTGGCCAAACACCGTCCCGAAACGCTTGGCATGGCCTCTCGGATTTCTGGCATCACGCCGGCCACCATTTCCCTGTTGTTGATTCACTTGAAAAAGGGGGGCTTCAAAGAGTTCATGGCCATCAAGCCAGAGCTGCTTGAAGGCGCAGAGGACATGCCCTCATGACGGCGCATACCGCTGGCCGACAAGATTTGCAACTGCGCTTGGCTGCAGGCGTTGGGGCTTTGGATTTGAATCTCAGCGATGCCCAGCAGCAACAATTGCTCAGTTATATGGACCTGATTCAAAAATGGAACAAGGTCTATAACTTGACGGCTTTGCGGGATCCGCAGGAAATGCTGACACACCATTTGTTGGACAGTTTGTCTGCCATTGCGCCTTTGTTGCGCCATCTTCGGGGCGGGGCTTTTGTTGAAGGGGGCGCTTGCTCGCTGCTTGATGTTGGGTCGGGCGGCGGTTTGCCAGGTGTTGTCATTGCCATTTGTTGTCCTCAGATCAAGGTGACATGTGTGGATGCCGTTTCAAAGAAAGCAGCCTTTGTGCAACAAGTTGCGGCCAGTTTGAAGTTGCTCAATCTCAAGGGCGTGCATGCACGTGTTGAAACCCTGAGTGGTCCCTATGACGTGGTGTGCTCTCGTGCTTTTGCTTCTTTGCCAGATTTTGTGACGTGGACGGTTGATGTGTTGGCCGATACGGGTGTTTGGATGGCCATGAAGGGGAAGTTGCCCACCGAAGAGATGGCTGCGCTGCCGTCTTTGGCAACCGTGTTTCACGTGGAACAACTGCATGTTCCTGGTTTAGATGCTGAACGCTGCATGATTTGGATGAAAAAACCGCCAAGTTTGCCTGCCTGAGTCTTCGGATCTGGTGATCGCCCATTACACTTGGGCCAAATTAGAAAGCCTTGCATGTTTGGAATCTCCGATTACGGTGCCTTTGTCGCCGCCTTTGTCCTGCTTTTGTTTTTGCCAGGACCTGGTAATTTGGCCTTGATCACCTCTACCAGCCAAGGTGGCGTGAAGGGCGGTATTGCTTCCGTGTTGGGCTTGATCTTGGGTGATCAAATCTTGCTATGGATGACCGTGGCTGGTGTGGCCGCCTTGTTGCAAACATATCCGCATTTGTTCTTGGCCATGCAATGGCTGGGCGCTGCCTATTTGGCTTGGTTGGGCGCTCGAATGGTTTGGGCAAAACCCGGTGAAGGGCCCGCCATCAAAATCACGCCTGGCAAATACTTCAAAGAAACCATGTTCATCACTTTGCTCAATCCCAAGGCGATCATGTTTTATTTTGCTTTTTTCCCGCAATTCATCGACCCCGTGAAACACCAAGGAATGATTACTTTTGCATTCATGGCGGCCACCATTGCGGTCTTGGGTTTACTGTACTGTTCTGGGGTGGTGTACATCACCCACACCATGGCCGAGCGCATTCGGGCCAATCCCAAAGTGTCTGGTTTTTTGCAAAAAGTAGCCGGTCTGTTTTTGATTGGTTTTGGCCTCAAGCTGGCCCTTGGTAAATAAGCGCATCAACTGAAAATTAAAAGAGTACGTCATGGCAAAAATTTTCTGTGTTGCAAATCAAAAAGGTGGTGTTGGCAAAACCACCTCGGCCGTCAATTTGGCGGCGGGCTTGGCCAAGGTGGGCCAGCGAGTTTTGTTGGTTGACTTGGACCCTCAGGGCAATGCCACCATGGGTTCGGGTGTCGACAAGCGACAGCTAGAACTCAGCGTGTACGATGTTCTGTTGGAGTCTGCCAGCATCAAAGAGGCCGCCATCTTTTCAGAAAAATGCGGCTATCACGTCTTGGGTGCCAACCGCGAGTTGGCCGGTGCCGAAGTTGAATTGGTCGATCTTGAAAGACGTGATCAGCGTTTGAAGTTGGCCTTAGATGCCGCCGATGCTGACTTTGATTTTGTCTTGATTGACTGCCCGCCCTCACTGTCCATGCTGACTTTGAATGGCTTGTGCGCAGCACATGGCGTGATTGTGCCGATGCAATGTGAGTATTTTGCTTTGGAGGGTTTGACCGATTTGGTCAACACCATCAAGCAAGTTCACGCCAACTTGAATCCCGATTTGAAAATCATTGGCCTGCTTCGCGTCATGTTTGATCCGCGCATTACGCTCCAGCAGCAGGTGAGTGAGCAACTCAAAGCGCATTTTGGCGACAAGGTTTTCAACACGGTCATTCCGCGCAATGTGCGTTTGGCGGAAGCGCCCAGTTACGGTTTGCCGGGCGTGGTGTTTGATCCCTCGGCCAAAGGCAGCCAGGCATTTGTTGAGTTTGCCAAAGAACTGGTCTTCCGCATTCCCACACTGTAAGTTACACCAGAGTTTTAATGCAAAAAGCAACTGTCCTTATTTTGCCAGGATGGCAGGGAAGTGGGCCCTTACATTGGCAAATGCGATGGGTTGCACTGCATGGCGATGTGGTGGTTGAGCAGCATGATTGGATGCGGCCCTTGCGTGGGGATTGGTTGTCGCGATTGGACGATGTCTTGTCCGATTTAGAAGGCCCGGTGTATTTGGCCGCGCACAGTTTGGGGTGCATCCAAGTGGCCGCTTGGGCTGGCGTTTCGGCGCAATGTCACAAAGTTAATGGGGCCTTGCTGGTGGCGCCCGGCGATGTGGAGGCCTCGCATTTGTTAGACCTCTTTTCCAGCTGGCGTCCCATTGACATGAAGGCCTTGGCCTTCCCCAGTATTTTGGTGGGAAGTCAAAACGATCCTTATTGCACGGCAGATCGCGCACAAGCATTTGCCAAAGCCTGGGGTTCTGATTACGTGGACCTCGGGTTGAAGGGGCATGTCAATGCCGAATCATATTTAGGCGATTGGCCAGAAGGCCGCGCTTTGTTGAACAGTTTGATGAAAGAAAAAGAACATGGTCACTAAAAAACCCAAAGGCCTCGGACGTGGCCTCGAAGCCTTGTTGGGCCCTAAAGTTCAGGATGAACCCAGCTCGCCGCAGGCCGTTGAAGCGGCGGCAAATCGGTTGCCCTCAAGCTTGCCCTTGAGCGACATGGTGCCCGGTATGTACCAACCGCGTACGCGCATGGACGAGGGTGCGTTGTACGAATTGGCCGAGTCCATCAAGGCCCAAGGCATCATGCAGCCGATCTTGGTGCGCCAATTGAGTGACGGCCCCAATGCCGGTAAATACGAAATCATTGCCGGAGAAAGACGTTTCCGTGCGTCTCGTTTGGCGGGGCTGAATGAGGTGCCTGTGCTGGTGCGGGATGTGCCCAATGAAGCCGCTGCGGCCATGGCGCTGATTGAGAACATACAACGTGAAGATCTCAATCCACTGGAAGAGGCGCTTGGTTTACAACGCCTGATCAAAGAGTTTGGACTCACTCACGAAACTGCGGCGCAGGCTGTGGGTCGTTCACGCAGTGCGGCCAGCAACTTGTTGCGCTTGTTGAACCTGGCCGATCCGGTGCAAACCATGCTGATGGCCGGAGACATTGACATGGGCCACGCCCGTGCTTTGCTGGGCCTGGACAAGGCGGCTCAAATCACGGCGGCCAACCAGATCAGTGCTAAAAAAATGTCGGTTCGCGAAGCCGAAAGCTTGGTCAAAAAACTCAGTGCTGAGTTTTCCTTGGTGCAGCAAAAACCCAAAAAGGAAAAATCACGCGACATCAAACGCGTGGAAGAAGAGCTGTCTGATTTGCTCATGGCCGAAGTCGAGGTGCGAATCAAGAAGCGCGTCAAACGCCACGGTCGTTTTGAAGAGATGGGTGAGCTGTCCATCCAGTTTGGCTCGTTGGACGAGCTCAATGGTTTGATTGAACGCTTGCGCGGTTAAACCAGCTGAACCCAAACAAGGCCTCCATTTGAACGGAGGCCTTTTTTATCGGAAGATTTTTCCGGGGTTCATGATGTTGTGGGGGTCCAGCGCTTGTTTCAAAGTGCGCATCATGTTGACGGCGCCTTCACCAGCCTCTGTCACCAAGAAGTCCATTTTGTGCAGACCAATGCCGTGCTCGCCTGTGCACGTGCCGCCCAGATTGAGCGCACGGGTGACCAATTTGTGGTTCAAGGCTTCCGCAATTTCACGTTCTTGGGGCTTGTCGGGGTCAATCAAATAGCCAAAGTGAAAATTGCCATCGCCCACGTGACCCACCAAGAAATACGGAATGCCGCTGGCATCGGTTTCGGCCACGGAGTCTAGCAAGCAATCGGCCAAACGGCTGATGGGAACACAGGTGTCGGTGCTGATGGCGCGGCATCCAGGCTTGCTTTGAAGCGCGGCGAAGTAGGCGTTGTGACGAGCGGTCCAAAGGCGTGTACGCTCCTCGGGGGTGGTGGCCCACTCGAAGGCATTGCCGCCGTGTTCGCTGGCAATTTCTTGCACGGTTTCGGCTTGTTCCTTCACACCCGCGGGTGAACCGTGAAACTCCATCAACAACAGAGGCTCTTCACGCAGGCCCAACTTGGCATAGGCATTGACCATGCGCACGGTGTTGTGGTCAATCAACTCAACCCGCGCAATGGGCACGCCCAGTTGGATGGTTTGAATGACGGTTTGCACCGCCGCCTCAATGCTGGGGAAAGAGCAGATGGCGGCAGAAATGGCTTCGGGCAAGGGATACAAGCGCACCGTGATTTCGGTCATCACGCCCAGCGTGCCTTCGCTACCGACAAACAAACGCGTGAGGTCGTAGCCGGCGCTTGATTTTTTAGCACGGGTTCCCGTCCGGATGACCTCGCCAGAAGCGGTGACCACTTCCAAAGACAAAACATTTTCACGCATGGTGCCGTAGCGAACGGCATTGGTCCCGCTGGCGCGCGTGGCACTCATGCCGCCGATGGTGGCATCGGCCCCTGGATCGATGGGAAAAAACAAACCGGTTGATTTGATTTCTTCGTTCAATTGTTTGCGGGTGACGCCTGGCTGCACCGTGACCGTCAGATCTTCGGCATTGATGGCCAGAACTTTGTTCATGCGCGTCAGGTCAATGCTGATGCCGCCTTGAACGGCCAGCAAATGACCTTCCAAAGAAGAGCCCACACCAAAAGGGATGACCGGCACTTGGTACTGGCCAGCCAAGCGCACGGCATCTGCCACATCTTGTGTGCATTCTGCAAATACGACAGCAGAAGGGGGTGGGACCGGGGCGAAAGCCGACTCGTCGCGGCCGTGTTGCTCTCGGATGACCAGCGCGGTGGAACAGTTGTCGCCAAACCGTGCTTTCAGGGCATCTAAAAAAGCCTGTGGCACAGGACGGGCTTGCACAAGCGGTGCCAAGTGGGCGGCGTGGGTGGGTGCATTCATGGTGAGGCTCCAGTTTGAAGGGCGTGCATGACCCGATCGGTTGATGGGGCATGCCCGTTGACCTTGGTCAGCGAAATGTTGGCAAACTCGGTCAAAATCAGAGTTTACGCTGAGACATGCTTTTTTGCATGTCATCAGGGCACAGGGGAAACACCATGGGTAACCGTCTTTCACAAATTGCAACCCGCACAGGCGATGAGGGCACAACCGGCTTGGGCAACAACCAGCGCGTGTCTAAAAACAGTTTGCGCGTGCATGCCATGGGAGATGTCGACGAGTTGAACTCGCACATTGGCCTATTGCTGTGTGAGCGCATGCCCGAAGATGTGCGCCACCTTCTGGTTGAAGTACAGCATCAGTTGTTTAATTTGGGTGGGGAATTGTCCATCCCTGGTTTTGAGCTGCTCAAGGCAGAAGCCGTCGTGGTGTTGGATGAGGCGCTTGAAAAATTCAATGCGCAATTGCCCAAACTGCAGGAGTTCATCTTGCCGGCGGGAAATCGTGCTGCAGCGCAAGCGCACATTTGTCGTACCGTGGCCCGGCGTGCCGAGCGTGCCACGGTGGCGCTGGGCAATGAAGAAGCCTTGAATGACGCGCCTCGTCAATACCTGAACCGACTGTCTGATTTGATGTTTGTGTTGTCGCGTGTTTTAAACCGAATGGATGGCGGCAGTGATGTTTACTGGCAAAGTGAACGCATGAAAAACGCAGCGTCTTGACGCAACGCACTGTCACCTACGCGCAAACATTCGGGCTTATCAGGGTGACAGCAAGCGATGCGCAAGCTAGGCTTGCGACATGAACGCAAGCCACCAGATTTCACCCTATTTGGCCTCGGCCGCCGACTTACCCCAAGTGGCACCGCAGGCCCCGTATCCCTATGTGCCCCAAATTCGCCTGTATCAAAACTGGCTGAAACAAAACCGCGGAATTGTTTTTGAGCAGTACCCCGATTTGTGGCAATGGTCCATTTCAGATCTTGATACGTTTTGGCAAAGTATTTGGGATTACTTTGCCATGCAATCGCCCACGCCACACAGCGCCGTATTGGCCAAAAATGCCATGCCTGGTGCCGTTTGGTTTCCAGGCGCGAAAGTGAATTACGCGCAACAAGTTTTAAGGCATGTGGATGCGGCCCACGCCGCAGGGTTTCCGGCACTGATTGCGCAAAATGAAAAGGGTCAGCACCAAGAAATTTCTTGGCCAGAGTTGAAGCGACAAGTGGCGTCCATGGCGCTGCACTTGAAAGCACAGGGTTTGCAACCCGGCGATCGTGTGGCCGCATATTTGCCGAACATACCTGAAGCCATCGTGGCATTTTTGGCCACCATCAGTGTTGGCGGCGTGTGGAGCATTTGCGCGCCCGACATGGGCACGCTGGCCGTGTTGGATCGATTTAAGCAAATTGAACCAAAGGTCTTGATTGCTTGCGATGGTGTGACGTATGGCGCGAAAGATTACGACCGCATGACTGTGGTGCAGGAACTGAAAGATGCTTTGCCCTCCGTGCAGCACGTGATCGTGCACGACAACTTGGGCGTTGCAGATTTGGCCAGCAACGAAGTGGCAGCGGCCATTCGTTTTTCTCAAACCACTGCGAAACATGGCGCTGAAGTGGATGCATTTGCGCCCCTAGATTTGCCCTTTGACCACCCTCTGTGGATTGTGTACTCCAGCGGAACGACAGGCTTGCCAAAGCCCATTGTGCATGGACATGGCGGCACCGTCATCGTGGCTTTGGCGCTCAAAATTTTGCACAACGATGTAGGCTGTAGTTATCACCCCAACAGCTGGGGTGAGCGTTTTCACTGGTACAGCTCGACCGGTTGGGTCATGTGGAACGCACAGGTCGGCGGCTTGATGAACGGTACCACCTGTGTCATTTATGACGGCAATCCTGGGGGCAGCAAAGACAATCCAGACTGGAGCACTTTGTGGCGTTTTGCAGCCGACAACAAAGTGACATTCTTTGGTGCGGGCGCAGCATTTTTTGCCAACTGTCAGAAGGCCGGTGTTGACCTCACGCAGTGCGGCGATTTGTCGCGCGTCAGAGCCTTGGGCACCACGGGCTCACCGTTGTCAGCTGACACGCAAAACTGGGGCACCGAACAATTCAAACGCATCAAGTCACAGCATGCCCATGCGCCGCATTTGCATCGCGAAACAGATGGCGACATTTGGTGGTGCAACATCTCGGGCGGCACCGATTTTTGTGGCGCGTTCATCGGTGGTAACAGAGAGTTGCCACAAGAAGCGGGCGTCATGCAGTGCCGCTTGTTGGGCTGTGCTGTAGAGGCATGGAACGAAGCAGGCGCGCCAGTGCATGGCGAGGTGGGCGAGTTGGTGTGTGCACAACCCATTCCTTCCATGCCTTTGTATTTTTGGAACGATCAAAACAACGCACGCTACTTGGCGAGTTATTTTGAAATGTACCCAGCCGGTCACGGCCGCAAACCGGGTGGTGGCGATGCATCGGCTGATTACGGCGGCGTGTGGCGTCATGGTGATTGGCTGCGCATTGGTGCTGCCGATCAAGGCAAGAGCGGCGGCGAAGGCTGCGTCATTTTTGGCCGCAGCGATGCCACCATCAACCGCCATGGACTGCGCATGGGCACCAGCGAACTCTACAGTGCCGTGGAGGCTTTGCCCGAAGTGATCGACAGCATGGTGGTTGATTTGGAGTACTTGGGCCGGGAAAGTTACATGCCCTTGTTTGTCGTATTGCGTCCCGGTTTGCAACTGACGCAAGAGATGAAAAACAGTTTGAACAACGCCATCAAAACAGCCTTAAGCCCGCGCTTTGTTCCGAATGAAATTTTTCAAGTGTCAGAAATTCCGCGCACACTGTCGGGTAAAAAACAAGAGCTGCCCATCAAGAAGTTGATGTTGGGCCAGCCTTTGGAAAAAGTGGTGAACAAAGATGCCATGTCCAATCCTGGTTGCTTAGATTGGTATGTCGATTTGGCAAAACAACACCTGACCAAAACGGCCTGACATGAAAAAAAAGCCAGTGTGACAACACACTGGCTTGTTAAAAATGGACAGGCGTCAGGACGACGCAAAGTCACACTTAGTTTTTGTGCAGGTCGGCGTTCAAGCTGCCCCAGCTTTCAGTGCGAGGAATAACTTGCACCGCACCCGTTTGTGAATCGCGGCGGAACAAGATGCCATTGCGACCCGACAATTCGCGCGCTTTCACAATGCTGCCATCGGGCATCTTCACGCGAGTGCCGCCAGTCACGTAGCAACCCGCCTCCACCACGCAGTCGTCGCCCAATGAAATGCCAATGCCAGAGTTGGCACCCAACAAGCAGCGCTTGCCCACCGAAATGACTTCTTTGCCGCCACCCGACAAGGTGCCCATGATGGAAGCGCCACCGCCCACATCACTTTGATCGTCGACCAACACGCCTGCACTGATGCGGCCTTCCACCATGGAGGCACCCAAAGTGCCTGCGTTGAAGTTGCAGAAACCTTCGTGCATGACGGTGGTGCCAGATGCCAAATGCGCACCCAAGCGGACGCGGTCCACGTTGGCGATGCGAACACCCGACGGCACCACGTAGTCGGTCATGTAAGGGAACTTGTCGACCGCTTTGACGTCAAACACCACACGCGCTGCACGCGCGCGCAAACGTGCGTCTTGCAATTGATCGAGAGGGCAAGGGCCCATCGACGTCCAGGCCACATTGGCCAACAAACCAAAGATACCTGTGACATTGGCTTGGTGCGGTTTGATCAAACGATGGCTGAGCAAATGCAAACGCAAAAATACATCGTGTGTGTCTTTGGGCGGTTCCGCCAAAGTGGCAATGCAGGTTTTAACGGCCACCACATTTACGCCACGCAACTCACAGGTGCCAAGCGCTTTGATGAAAGACTCACCCAAGTGCACGCGCGCATCGGCTTCGCTCAAGACGGTGCTGCCGCTTTCCGTCACACCCTCGGCCAACTGAGGCGCAGGGTACCAAGTGTCTAAAACAGAACCGTCTTTGGCCAGTGTGGCCAAACCGTAAGCAATGGCGCCGCTTTGAATCATGGGTGGGGTTTGCATTGATGTACTCCGCGAAATGTCACGAACCTGTCGTGCGTTATAAAAAATCAAAACCGAGATTATCGGGCTTTGTGGATGAATTTGTTTTTATTGCAACTCAGACAAAGCAATGCTTTCTTTTTTGAGCCATTCGTCTTGGGTATTTTTAAACCCCCATTGCATTTGCCTTTGTTGCCAGTCCACTTCGATCAAGGCAAAGTGATTCTGTGTGATCAATTCGCCCATCCGATTGGGCCCAGCTTCCTTGGCGGCCTGCCATGCGTGTGTCATACCGCTGGATGTCAACTCGTAGAGTGGATACAAATTGGCAGAGGTGCTTTTGTAGATGGCCCCAATGTGGCGGTCGCCTGACAGCAGCACCACGCCCTTGGCCCCCGTGCTTCGGATGACATGTCGTAACTTTTCTTGTTCCAATGGAAAGTTGTGCCAACCTTCCCAGCCGTGGCCTTCCACGGCAACTTGCACACCAGAGACGATGAAGCGAAGGTCTGCAGGCGTTTGAAGCTGCTGTGTCAACCACTGCCACTGGGCCTCACCCAACATGGTTTTGGAGGGCTGGGTATCGGGCACGTAGCGCTCTTTGCCAGGGGCATCGCGTCGATCTGTTTTCCGTGGCGCCGAGCGAAAAGAGCGCGTGTCAAGCAAGATGATCTGTACGCGTTGCCCCGCTTTGCCAAAGCTCATGGCATGGTAGAGCCCTTCACGTGCGCGGCGTGGGTCGTTGGCGGGCAATCGCCAGAAATCAAGGAAGGCGTTTTGAGAGACCTGCTTGTGGGCAAATTCGGCGCCGCCATCGTTCAGTCCCATGTCATGGTCATCCCAGATGGCCACATGTGCAATGGTGTTGCGCAGCTGCGCGAAACCTGCGTGAGCCGCTTGTGTCGCGTAAGCTTTTTCAAGCTGATTGAGTTGCCATGGTTGGCTGCTGGCATACACATTGTCGCCACCAAAAATGAACACATCGGGTTGGTTGGCCAAAATGGCTTGCCAGATGGGCTGCGCTTTGTTTTGGTCAATGCACGAGCCAAACGCGATTTTGTGAATCTCTGAGGGCCATGGCGGTGTTTTGCCAATCGCCTGGCTCTTTACAAGCGAGGTGTTGGCGCATGCGCCCAGGCTTGCCAGCAAGGTGCCGTAAGCAGTCGTTTGAAGCAGTTGTCGGCGGTCCATGGGAAATCCTGTTGTGAAAGCGGGCTTGAAAAAACAATTTATACGGCCCGGATATTTTATGACTGATCAGTTCACTTGCTGTGATCGCTCGCTAAAATGCCGTCATGAACACCGTCGCTGCGCCGCTCAAAAAACCATTCAAAGTCCAAATGCTGGAAGCCAGAGAGCAAGCCATCACGGCTTCGGTCAACCGGCTCTTGTCTGAAAAAGGCTTTGATGCCATGACGGTGGATGAAGTGGCGGCAGAAGTTGGCATCGCCAAGGCAAGTCTTTACAAGCACTTCAGCAGCAAAGAAGAGTTGGCCTGTGCGGCCATGGTTCAAGCGATGCACAAAGCGGAGACTTTTTTGCTGGACTTGAACCAAGCCGAAGTTGCTGGCAGTTCTGCCAGTGAACCTTTGAACAAACTCATGGCAACCACACGCTGGGTGTTGCAGTTGAAGCTGGCCGGTGAAATGCCCACACTTCCCAGTCAAAACTCCAGTTTGCGGGCCAGCTTGATGGCCAGCAGGCCCTACATGGATGGCTTGATGAATGTCAGTGAATTGCTGGGCGGATGGATTGTTCAAGCCCAGAAAGAAGGCGTCATCAATGCCGCGCTGCCACCATTGGCCGTGCTCTACACGATTTACGCAAGAGCCTGTGATCCCGTGGTGGAGTTTTTGAAAATGAGTGAATTGCACACCAATGAAGAGATCATTGAGATCATCATGACGACCTGTTTTGCCGGACTGAACGCCCGATCATGCTGAGGCGTTGGGCTTAGCACCCACACGCCAAATTTTTTTAGCTTCAAACGCAAGCTGTTCATTTTTTCGCGCGTACCCCAAAGGATTGGCCACCACGCGACAGCCGTTGTGCACGTAGTCGTGTGCGCAGTGCAAATGGCCATGCAACCACCAGTCAGCCTTCGGCAGCAAGTGGTCCAGGGCGTTGCAAAATCCAGCGGTGCCAGGTGTTAGGCCGTAGCGAGGGTCGGCACTTTTCAAGCTCGGCGCAAAGTGCGTCACCACCACAGTGGTGCCCTCAAAAGGTTCTGACAAAGCCTGCGTCAGCCAGGCTTGATCGGCTTGTGCTTGTGCTCTAACGCCATCCGATAAAAAAGGTTCGCCCTTGAGCGTGGTGCCCGTTTTCCGCAAATAAAAGTTGGCTGCACGCGCTGCTTTTTCGCGCGCTTTCAGCTGTTGCGTGAGTGGCCCTTGTGGCGGCACCAAGGCTTCAAAGTCGCTCCACAAGGTGCAACCGATCAGGCGCACGCCATTCACCGTCAATGTGCGTTGATGCAGCCATGTAATCTGCAATCGCTCGCAAGTTTCTTGCAAGCGTTGATGGGCTTCTTCAAAGGGCATGCCATCGTATTCGTGGTTCCCCGGAACGAAGAAAACCGGCACAGGCCAGGCCGCCAAATCTTTGCGTGGCGAGAAACGGGCCAGTCCAAAATCGGTATCGTGTTCTGTGACAAGCATGGAGCCTGGTTGGTAAGAGCCGATGTCGCCTGCCAAGATCAATGCGTCTGCCGTGGGTGCAAATTCAGGGACAAAATGCGGATGTGTTTCCAGATGAAGGTCCGACAACAGTTGAATGTTCATCATCTGTTGTGGTCCTTGAAAACGGCGTGTGCAATGTTGATTAAAACGTCCCGTAACCAAACATGTTCGCTTTGGGCGTGTTTGCGTCTGTGCCACAAGGCATCAACGTGCAGGGTGGGAACCTTGAAGGGCAAATCGCACAGGAAAAATTCATCAGAAATGCCAGTGGTCGGCACAAAGTGGCGCGGCAAAACCGTGAGCAAATCAGAGTTCACCACCATTCGGCCTGCTGTGAAAAACTGATTCACAGTCATCACCACTCGGCGTTGTTTGCCAATGGCCGCCAGCGCCTCATCAATGAAGCCGTAGGGGCGACCTGAAAAGCTCACCAACAAATGGCGTGCATCGCAAAAATTTTCGAGGCTGATGTTTTGCTGCGCCAAGGGATGGCCTTTGCGCATCACACACACATATTCACCGTCGTACAAACGGTGATGCTCAAAAGACACCGCCTCCCCCGCTTGTGCCTTGGCCGTTAGGTCGGCCAGGACGGCGGGAAAATAACCCAGCGCCATATCGGCCACGCCGTTTTCCAACATGGCCCTAGGGTCGCGCGTGGTGAGGGGCAATACACGGATTGAAATATTGGGCGCGTGGTGCTCGAGTTCTTGCGCCATGCCCCCCATCAGCTCTGCTGCAGTGGCATCGGCCATGGCCAATACAAATGAATTGCGCGCTTGGCTGGGCACAAAGTGCTGCGGCACCAAGGCCGATTGCAGTTGGTCAAGAGCCTCTCTCACGTTGGGCCACAGCGTCAAGGCAAAGAGAGTGGGCGAGATGCCGTGTCCTTCGCGGCGAACCAAATCGTCGCCCAGCGTTTCACGCAAACGGCGCAAAGCGTTGCTCACAGCCGGCTGAGTGATGGACAGGTTGCGTGCAGCTTTGGTCAGGCTGCGCTCCGCCATGACCTCGTCAAAGACCCGCAACAGGTTCAAGTCCAACGTACGGAAGTTGGTTTGGATGGCTTCAATCATTTCTATTGTGAATGATGATAATCATGAATATAAAGTTGAACAATATCAGAGTAAACCCTATGATTCAAGCATTGGGTCAGTCAATCAGGTGAATTTTTCATCCAAGTCCGACCCCTAACGCATTCAATCTCCCAAAGAGGAAACGACATGAATCACAATTTTGTTCACTTAGAGTACCCCCTGACACACCCTGGTGTTGACCGTGCTGAAAAAGTCGTCAACAACTTCAAACGCCTGAGCGACACATTCAGCCCCACTCGCACGCTTGCCATCATGTTGTTGGCCGCCGTGGTGGCCGCCTTCATTGTGGTGGCAGATCAGATGATTGACACGTGGGCTGAAGACCATTTGTTGGCGGCTTGGGTGGCTTTGTGGGCCGTTGTTTTTGCCGCAGTTGGCTTGTTTGCCGGCGTCTCAAAAACAGTGGCCGTTCAGTTGAAGGCGGGTTTAGATCACTTGGCCTCCAAAATGGCGCAACGTCGCTCCGATGAACGTCTGTGGGCCATTGCACAAACAGACGCACGCTTGATGTCTGATTTGCAAATTGCCATGTCACGCAGCGATGAAGAAACTTTGCTGGGCGAAAGCAGTACGCAGCGCCGCGTTGCCCGCATGTTGCGCCAGCGCCAATACTACATCTGAGCTCACAGGGTCCTGACGCCTTCGTGAGCAGGGCTTCGTCAACAACCTCCTGCGGGAGGTTTTTTTACGCCTCGACTTTTTGGACGTTCTCTTGCGTCTTTTGCGAAGCCAAATAAATGCCAGGCAAAATCATGAGGGTGCCCATGGCATGGTGCCAGCCCAAGGTTTCATCCAGGAAGAGCCAGGCGACCAGGCTGCCATACAAAGGACCCATGTAAAGACTGGCGGCAACTCGGCTAGCCCCCAATGTTTTTTGACAAAAACTATAAGCCAAGTAAGCGCCTACTCCTGGGAATATGGCTGCCACTACAACAAGCAGGCTGGCCTCAAAACGCCATTCTGCATGCGCTGTGCCAAGCCATTCTGTCATTGCAAATGGCAACAAAACCAGGCTACCCCCCAAACACGTTGCCGCCAACCGGGCCGTCGAACTCAAGGGGCTGACCCATTTTTTCAGCAGCAAGGCATAGGCTGCCCAAGACACCATGGCCATCACAATCAGGCCATCGCCCAGCACCCAGATCACTTGGGACAATGCTGTCCATTGGCCTTTCACCACCACATGCAATACACCCAGCAAGGCCAACACAACGCCAAACCCTTGCCGCCAAGAGAAGCTTTCTTTCAGGCCTATCACTGCGCCCAAAGTGATCAGCACGGGCGATGCCGCATAAATCAAAGCAATGTTGATGGCGCTGGTGGTCTCGGCTGCCCAGTACACCCACGCGCCACAAATGAGCATGCCCAAGCTGCCTAAAACCAAGTATTGAGGCCAGGCATTCAGTGTGCTCTTGCGTTCGCGCCAAAGCTCGGCGCGCGCGATCGTGGCCAAAATGAGGCCCGCCAAAAACCATCGGCCCAGTGCAAGCACGTGAGGGCTGATGATGCCGGGCGCTGTTTTGGCCACCACGTAGTTCACCGACCACATGGCCGGTGTGAACCACAACAAAGCTTGCGCCAACTTTTGGCGCGAGGCAGCGTTTGTCAGATGGCTGCTAAGCGTTGTTCCAACGCTGCTTTGGTGTCGAGCAATGCTTTGGGCATGTTGTAGGCCAATTGCTCAAAGTGCGTGGTGTGCAATTGCAACTCTTGTTGCCATGCCGCTTTGTCGATGCTGGTGACAGTTTTGAATTGGTCGGCGGTGAAGTTCAAGCCGGTCCAGTTCAATTCGCCATACGTGGGCGTGACGCCAAACATGGATTCTTGACCTTGGGCCTGACCTTCCAAACGGTCGATCATCCACTTCAAAACGCGCATGTTGTCGCCATAACCGGGCCAGACAAACTTGCCCGCTTCGTCTTTGCGGAACCAGTTGACGCAGTAAATGCTGGGCAACTTGTGGCCGCCGGCTTGGATTTTGGCGCCCACGTCCAACCAGTGTTGGAAGTAGTCGCTCATGTTGTAGCCGCAGAAGGGCAACATGGCAAAAGGATCGCGGCGAACCACGCCTTGCGCGCCAAAGGCGGCAGCGGTGGTTTCAGAGCCCATGGTGGCCGCCATGTAAACGCCTTCGGTCCAGTTGCGAGCTTCGGTCACCAAAGGCACGGTGGTGGAGCGGCGACCGCCGAAGATGAACGCGTCGATGGACACGCCTGCAGCATCGTCCCATGCGGGGTCGAGTGCGGGGTTGTTGGTGGCAGCCACGGTGAAGCGTGCGTTGGGGTGCGCTGCTTTGGCGCCCGTGTCTTTGGCAATCTGGGGGGTCCAGTCTTTGCCTTGCCAATCGATCAAATGATCGGGCAATTTGCCGGTGTCTTTTTCGATGCCTTCCCACCAGACGTCGCCGTCATCGGTCAAAGCCACGTTGGTGAAAATGACGTTTTTGTCCAAGCTGGCCATGCAGTTGGGGTTGGTGTGGTGGTTGGTACCTGGGGCCACGCCAAAATAACCCGCTTCAGGGTTGATGGCCATCATCTTGCCGTTGGCTTGGGGCTTGATCCATGCGATGTCGTCGCCAATGGTGGTGACCTTCCAGCCATTGAAACCTTCGGGCGGCACCAACATCGAGAAGTTGGTTTTGCCGCAAGCGCTTGGGAAGGCGGCAGCCACGTGGTACTTTTTGCCTTGAGGATTGGTCACGCCCAAGATGAGCATGTGCTCGGCCAACCAGCCTTGTTCGCGGCCCATGCTGGAGGCGATGCGCAAGGCCAAGCATTTTTTGCCCAACAAAGCATTGCCGCCGTAGCCAGAACCGTAAGACCAGATCTCGCGTGTTTCTGGGTAGTGAACGATGTACTTGACGGTGGGGTTGCAAGGCCATGAGGTGGTGTCTTTGGCGCCATTGACCAATGGTGCGCCCACAGTGTGCAAGCAAGGTACGAACTCGCCATCGGTGCCGATGACATCAAACACCGCTTTGCCCATGCGGGTCATGAGCTTTTGATTGACGGCCACATAGGCGCTGTCGGTCAACTCAATGCCAACGTGCGCAATGTGGGAGCCCAAGGGGCCCATGGAGAATGGCACCACATACATGGTGCGTCCTTGCATGCAACCGTCGAACAAAGGGTTCAAGGTTTTGCGCATGTCGGCGGGCGCCATCCAGTTGTTGGTAGGGCCGGCGTTCTCTTTCTTTTCAGAGCAGATGTAGGTGCGGTCTTCGACGCGCGCCACATCGGAAGGATCGGAGCAGGCCAAGAAGCTGCCTGGACGCTTGGCGGGGTTGAGCTTTTTGAAGGTGCCGCTGTCGACCAATTGTTGGCACAGACGGTCGTACTCTTCTTCGGAGCCATCGCACCAGTACACATTGGCGGGCTTGCACAAAGCGGCCATTTCGGCCACCCAAGCAATCAGCTTGGGGTTTTTAACGTACGTGGGTGTATTCAGGTTCAAGCCCTGCATCACGGGTGAGTTCATGGGAAAAGCTCCAAAGTTTAAAAATCGTTTTTTGCAAGGGCCCTCTGGTGCGCCAACACCAAAGCACTGTGAAATGACGCTTGCAAAAAACGACCGCAGAACGCCGAAAAGCGCACCGGGTGGGCTGGTCCTCAACGAACATGTACCCGTCTTGTAACCAGACCTGAATTTTAGGGAGGCTGACCTGACTTGGGAATAACAATCGGCGGAATCAACTCAAAATATATGCAAAACTTGCATAAAGTTGGGCTTGGCGAGGTGGCGCCTCTAAGCGCGGCAGATTCGCAGCACGTCTTGGCCATAGGCCTCTAGTTTTTTGGCGCCCAAACCACTGATGCCGTGGAGGTCTTCGGGGTTTTGAGGCGCCGCGGCGGCAATGTGCGCCAACGTGGCGTCATGAAAAATGACATAGGCCGGCAAGTTGTGTTCTTTGGCCACTTCGGCGCGCCACGCTTTAAGGTTGATGTAACGCACCAAGGCGTCTTGGCTGAGGTTGGCTGCTGCAGGTCCTGGTGCTTGGGGCTTGCGGCTGCGTTTTTCGGGTTTTTGACTCAATGATTCGCGCAGTTGAACGCTGACCTCACCCTTGAGGACTGCGCGCGAACCTTCTGTCAGCTGCAAAGTGTTGAACACTTGGCCTTGAACATTCAGGGCGCCCATGGCAATGAGCTGGCGCAAGACGCCACGCAATTGAATTTCGCTGAAGTCTGAGCCGATGCCAAAGGTGCTGAGTTGGGTGTGGCCGTACTGGGTGACTTTTTCGGTTGCCTTGCCGCGCAAGATGTCCATGATGTGACCTGCGCCAAATGAAAACCCACTGTGTTGCTCTGCCCGAAAAACGGTAGAGAGCAACTTGCGCGCAGCATCGGTGCCGTCCCAAACCGCAGGTGGGTTGAGGCAGTTGTCGCAATTGCCGCAAGGCTGGCTGGCTTCGTCAAAGTAAGACAACAACCGAACGCGTCTGCAATCGGTGGCTTCTGCCAGGGCCAGCAAGGCGTCCAATTTGCCGCGCATGGCTTGTTTGAAATTTTCTTCAGCGGGACTTTCATCGATCATGCGGCGCTGGTTCACCACATCTTGCAAACCATAAGCCATCCAAGCATCTGCGCGCAAACTGTCGCGCCCTGCGCGGCCGGTTTCTTGGTAATAGCCCTCTATGTTTTTGGGCATGTCTAGGTGGGCCACAAAACGAACATCGGGTTTGTCAATGCCCATGCCAAAAGCAATGGTGGCGACCATGACCACGCCTTCATCGCGTAAAAAACGGTCTTGGTGTTTCTGCCTGAGAGCCGAATCTAAACCCGCATGATAGGGCAGCGCATCGATGCCAGTTTGCGCCAGCATCTCAGCCACTTCTTCAACGCGTTTGCGTGATTGACAATACACAATGCCAGCTTCGCCTTCGTGCTCGCGCTCTATGAAGCGAAGCAATTGCGTTGACGCATCTTTTTTCTCAACGATGGTGTAGCGAATGTTGGGACGGTCAAAGCTGCTGATGAACAGCCGAGCTTCTTCAAGTTGCAAGCGCTCGATGATGTCGGCGCGTGTGAGGGCATCGGCGGTGGCTGTCAGAGCGACACGCGGCACACCTGGGTAACGCTCGTGCAGAACCGTGAGGCTGCGGTATTCGGGTCGAAAATCATGCCCCCACTGACTGACGCAATGGGCCTCATCAATGGCAAACAAACTGAGCAGGCCTTGCGCGTACAAGGCATCGAGTTGGGCCAAAAACCGCGCGGTGTTGATGCGCTCTGGCGCGGCGTACAGCAGGGTGATTTCGCCCTTTCGCAAACGCTGTTCAATGGCGCTGGTCTCATCTTGGCTGAGCGTGGAATTTAAAAAAGCCGCGCTGACGCCGGCCTCGTGCAGGGCACCCACCTGATCGTGCATCAGTGCAATAAGAGGGGACACCACGATGGTGATGCCCAAACCCGCTTGTTGTCTGGCAATGGCGGGAATTTGGTAGCACAAGCTTTTGCCGCCGCCCGTCGGCATGAGAACCAACGCATCGTGACCGCCTGTGACATGCGCAATGATGTCTTGCTGTGGTCCTCTGAAGGACTCGTAGCCAAAGACTTCACTGAGGATGTTCAGAATCTTGCTGGGCGGGTTGGATAAGGCGGTGGTTGGCACGGTGGGTATTGTCCACCATGTCGACGATCAACAAGGCGCTGCATGCAATTTCTAAGCGGATGCAAGCCTTGTTGCGGCTTGGCCAGTAGGCTAGCTGATTTTGAATTGTGTGGCTTTGATGACCGAGGTCCAGCGAAGCACTTCATCGGCGATGAATTTTTCGGGATCAGGCAATGTGAAGGGCTCGGCGCCTGCCTTTTCAAGGTCTTGCAAAAAGCCAGGGTCATTGCGCACTTTAAGATGTGTGGCGCGCAAGAAGTCCATCACCTCGCGTGGCACGCCAGCAGGCGTAAAGACAGCATTGAAAACTTGGACTCGCATGTCTGCAATGCCCGATTCAATGGACGTTGCAATTTCAGGGGCGGCCTTTAAACGTGCATCGCTGTTGACGCTCAAAATTCGTGCGCGACCTGCGCGGTGTTGTGCCAACACCGCAGACGACATGATGGGCGTGATCATGGGGACATGGCCTGCCACCAAGTCTTGCATGGCGGGGCCGCCACCTTTGTAGGGGACGTGTTGCACGTTCAATTTGCCACCTTGCAGCTTGAACAACTCACCGGTGAGGTTGGTGATGGTGCCGGGGCCTGCCGACCCATAGGCAAACTTGCCAGGGCTGGCCTTGATCAGCTGGATCAATTCTTTCAAATTGTTGGCGGGCACGCTGGGGTTGACCACGATGCAAGTGGGATTGATGCTGACCATGCCCACCAGGCTGAAGTCTTTGATGGCGTCGTATGTGGCGGTGCCCGATGCCAGTGGATTGATAATTTGTGTAGACGATGTGCCCAGCAACAAGGTGTAGCCGTCGGCTTTGGCACGAGATGCCTCAGCTGCGCCAATGGCCCCCCCCGCACCCGCCTTGTTGTCGACAATGAAATTGGCGCCCGTGTGCGCAATGGCGTATTTGACCCACAAGCGGCCAATGATGTCGCCATCGCCTGCTGGTGCAAACGGCACAATGACACGGATGGGGCGATCCGGAAATTTGGCTTGTGAAAAGGCCGTTGTGGCTGTTAAACCCGCCACCAGGGCGCCGCCACTGAGGGCCAGAAATTGTCGTTTTTGCATGCTTGCAATATAGAGACAATAGGGATGACCTTCAATTGGGAGTGGGCCCGACTGTGACGAAATCTCATGAGTCAGATTCATTTTCTACAATACGGGTATGAAAGCTTTGATCTACACACGCGCGAAAGCCCTGCCAGCCATTTTGGAAAAACGCATTGCCGTCTTGGATGGCGCCATGGGTACCATGATTCAGCGCTTTAAATTAAGCGAAGCCGATTACCGCGGCGAGCGTTTCAAAGACTTTCACAAAGACGTGAAGGGCAACAACGAGTTGCTCAGCCTGACGCGCCCCGATGTCATCCGTGACATTCACGAAGGCTACTTGGCGGCTGGTGCAGACATGATTGAAACCAATACCTTTGGTGCCACCACCATTGCGCAAGCCGATTACGACATGGCCGACTTGGCCATTGAAATGAACCGCGCCTCGGCCGCCCTGGCCCGCGCGGCATGTGACAAGTTTTCAACACCCGATAAGCCGCGCTATGCCGTAGGCGCCTTAGGCCCCACACCCAAAACCGCCAGCATCAGCCCCGATGTGAACGATCCCGGTGCGCGCAATGTCGACTTTGAATCTTTGCGCAAGGCCTACTACGAACAAACACAAGCGCTGGTTGAAGGCGGTGTCGATGTGTTGTTGGTGGAAACCATTTTTGACACCTTGAACGCCAAAGCAGCCTTGTTTGCCATTGAGGAGTATTTTGATGTCAGCGGCGAGCGCTTGCCCCTGATCATCAGTGGCACCGTGACCGATGCCTCGGGCCGAATTTTGAGTGGCCAAACCGTGACAGCGTTTTGGCACAGTGTGCGCCATGCTCGCCCCTTGGCCATTGGTTTGAATTGCGCTTTGGGCGCTACTTTGATGCGCCCGTACATTCAAGAGTTGGCCAAAGTGGCGGACGACACCTTCATCAGCTGTTACCCCAATGCCGGTTTGCCCAACCCCATGAGCGACACCGGCTTTGATGAAACACCCGATGTGACCAGCCGCTTGCTGCATGAATTTGCGGCCGAAGGTTTGGTCAACATTGTGGGGGGGTGTTGCGGCACCACACCCGATCACATTGGGGCGATTCAACAGGCTGTGAGCCCGCTGGCACCTCGCGGTTTGCACAAAGCGGCGTTTTACAAAGAGGCAGCTTAATCGCTTGCATTTAGCCAGTTAAAATAACGGCATCCCAAGGAGCGTTGCAGCCCGCAGGCCTTACAGGTCGCAGGTCAGGCTTGGGGTTCAATCTGGGGCTCGCCCCATTCCTATTGCAAACCACGCTCACCTGCGATCCAAGAGGTGAGTTGTGTCTTCAGTTGCTGTTCCCCCATTAAAGCTGTCAGGTCTAGAGCCGGTTCAAATTGGCACGGGTACGCTCTTTGTCAACATTGGTGAGCGCACCAACGTCACAGGCTCCAAAGCCTTCGCCCGCATGATTTTGAATGGCGAGTACGAGCAAGCCTTGGCGGTAGCCCGCCAGCAAGTGGAAAACGGCGCACAAATCATTGACATCAACATGGACGAAGCCATGTTGGACAGCCAAGCGGCCATGGTTCGGTTCTTGAACCTCATCGCCTCCGAGCCCGACATTGCCCGCGTGCCCATCATGATCGACTCTTCCAAGTGGAGCGTGATTGAGGCCGGCCTGCGTTGCATTCAGGGCAAAGGCATTGTCAACTCCATCAGCATGAAAGAAGGCGTGGAAGGTTTCAAGCAACAAGCGCAGTTGATCAAGCGTTATGGCGCCGCAGCCGTGGTGATGGCGTTCGACGAAAAAGGCCAGGCAGATACGTATCAGCGCAAAATTGAAATTTGTGAACGTGCGTACCGCGTGTTGGTGGACGAGGTGGACTTCCCACCGGAAGACATCATTTTTGACCCCAACATTTTTGCCATTGCCACCGGCATTGAAGAACACGACAACTACGCAGTGGACTTCATTGAAGCCACGCGTTGGATCAAACAAAATTTGCCAGGCGCCAAAGTGTCGGGCGGTGTGTCCAATGTGTCGTTCAGCTTCCGCGGCAATGACCCCGTGCGCGAAGCCATTCACACGGTGTTTTTGTACCACGCCATTCAAGCGGGCATGGACATGGGCATTGTCAATGCGGGCATGGTGGGTGTGTACGACGAACTCGAGCCCGACTTGCGTGAGCGTGTTGAAGACGTGGTCTTGAACCGTCGCCCTGATGCCGGCGAGCGCTTGGTCGAAGTGGCTGAGAACGCCAAAGGCGCGGCAAAAGATGACTCGCAAAAACTCGCATGGCGCGGCACGCCCGATGCGCCAGTGACTGTCTCCGCGCGCTTGTCACACGCCTTGGTGCATGGCATTACCGACTTCATCACCGAAGACACCGAAGAAGCCTATCAAGAAATATTGGCCAAGAACGGCAGACCGCTGCACGTCATTGAAGGCCCGCTCATGGATGGCATGAATGTGGTGGGCGACTTGTTTGGCCAAGGCAAGATGTTCTTGCCACAAGTGGTCAAGTCGGCGCGCGTGATGAAGCAAGCCGTGGCGCACTTGGTGCCTTACATCGAGGAAGAAAAACGCCAGCAAGAAGCTGCTGGCCAAGACGTCAAATCCAAGGGCAAGATTGTGATTGCCACTGTCAAAGGCGACGTGCACGACATTGGCAAAAACATTGTGACGGTGGTGCTTCAGTGCAACAACTTTGACGTGGTCAACATGGGCGTGATGGTCCCCTGCCATGAAATTTTGGCCAAGGCCAAAGAAGAAAATGCCGACATCATTGGCTTGTCAGGGCTCATCACCCCCAGCTTGGAAGAGATGCAGTACGTGGCCAGCGAAATGCAAAAAGATCCGCATTTCCGTTTGCGCAAAATGCCTTTGCTGATTGGTGGCGCCACCACCAGCCGTGTGCATACGGCCGTCAAAATTGCGCCGCACTACGAAGGCCCTGTGGTCTATGTGCCCGATGCTTCTCGCAGCGTGAGTGTGGCGCAAGGTTTGTTGTCTGACCAAGCCGCTACTTACATTGACGAGCTCAATGCTGATTACGCCAAAGTGCGTGAGATGCATGCCAATAAAAAGCAAACGCCCATGTGGCCTTTGGTCAAAGCGCGCGGCAATAAGACACAAATCGATTGGACAAGCTTTAAATCACCCACGCCCAAGTTCATTGGCCGTCGTGTGTTCAAGAATTTTGACCTGGCCGAATTGGCACGCTACATCGACTGGGGTCCCTTCTTCCAAACATGGGATTTGGCCGGCCCCTACCCCGCCATTTTGAAAGACGAAGTGGTGGGCGTTGAAGCCCAAAAAGTGTTCAACGATGCGCAGAAGATGCTGCAAAAAATCATTGAAGGCCGCTGGATCACGGCACATGGCGTGATGGGCTTGTACCCCGCCAACAGCGTGAACCATGACGACATTGCTTTGTATGCCGATGAGTCACGTCAGACGCCTGCGCTCACTTGGCATGGCCTGCGCCAACAAACAGAAAAGCAAACGGGTAAGCCCAGCCGTTGCTTGGCAGACTTTGTGGCGCCTTTGCTTGATGCAAAAGGTCAACCTACCAAACTACAAGATTACGTTGGCGTTTTCGCCGTCACGGCTGGCATCGGTGTTGAAAAACGCGAGCAAGCTTTTGAAGCCGCGCACGACGACTACAGCGCCATCATGCTCAAGGCCTTGGCCGACAGATTTGCAGAAGCCTTTGCAGAGTGCATGCACGAGCGCGTGCGCAAAGATTTGTGGGGCTATGCTGCATCAGAGAATGCATCCATTGACGATTTGATTGCCGAAAAATACCAAGGCATTCGGCCCGCGCCAGGCTACCCCGCATGCCCAGACCACTCGGTCAAAAAGCAAATGTTTGAACTCTTGCAATGCGAAGAGATTGGCATGGGCCTGACCGAGAGTTTGGCCATGACACCCGCCGCCAGCGTGTCAGGTTTTTACCTCAGCCATCCCGACAGTCAGTACTTCAACGTGGGCAAAGTGAGTGAAGACCAAGTGCATGATTTGGCCAAACGTCAAAACTTGAAAGTGTCAGACATTCAGCGATTGTTGGCGCCTAATTTGTGAGCGCCTTCGTGTGTGCTTGAAGCGCGCTCTTTTGCGCCCACCACAAACACGCCACACCCAAGACGCCGGCCAGTAACAACCAACGCAGGCCGTGCGTGTAGCCCACCTCGGGCGTCCACATCAAACCCAAAGCCCAAGGCGCAACCGCGCGTCCCATGGCCAAGGGCACGCCCAAGACACCATTGAGTTGGCCGACATGGTCGCGGCTGACGTACTGCGCCATGGCGGTGCCTTTGACGATGGTGTTGAGTCCATTGCCAAGCCCATAGAACGTGACGAACAACAAAGCGGCCCAAGGCGCTAAACCGCCGGCTACTAAAAACACCAAGCCCACTGGCACCAAGCATGGGATCCATTTGTTGGCGGCATGCACATCCAAATGTTTTTCAAACAAAAACAACAAGAAGCGCCCTAGCACTTGAATGGCGCCAATCGAAGCGGGAATGGCAATGACCCAAGCCGGTGACAGGTGTGCTTCTTCCAGCAAACTCACCATGTGTGCAGGCAATGCAGAACTGACGATGGCGGTCATCAGCATGAAGCCGGCCAGCAACCAAAAGGGCGCTCGTTTCAAATGCACTTGGATGGACACGGGCTTTGTTTGCACATGGGTGTTTGCGCTTTCAGTGGCAAGCGTTTTCTTTTTGGCCGCACCTTGCAGCAACCATGCATGCAAGGGCAAACAAATGACCCATTGCAACAAGGCCAGCACCCATAAGGCATGGCGCCAACCTAGACTTTGAATGAGCCAAGACGACAGCGGAATGAAGACGGTGCTGGCCAAGCCACCCAAGAACGTCATGATGATGATGGCGCGCCGAAAGTCATTTGGAAAGCGCCGCGTGACCACTGCAAACACGGGGGCATACAAGGTGGCGGACATGCCAAGGCCCAATCCCAGCCACACCGCATAAAAGCCCGCGAGTGAGTCGACAAAGCTGTGTGCGAACAAACACAGCCCCACCCAAGCAGAGCCCCAAGTCATGACGCGGCGCTCGTGTCCACGGTCAATCCAGCGTCCGACGGGGTACGCCATCAGGCCATCGGCCAGCAAAGCCAAACTGAAACCCAAAGAAGCATCGGCCCGGCTCAAGCCCAGTTCGCGTTCTACCGGCCCCATGACCAATGAGAAGGTGTAGAACACACTGCCCCAAGTGATCAGTTGGGCCCAAGACAGCCAGACTGCAAAGGGCGCTAGATCGGGGGCATGGTGAGTGATTCGGGTGAGATCCCAGAACGGCCTGATTCTGCGCATGCCCCCATTATCGGTGCTCGGCAAACGGTCTGCGATATTGAACGGCCTCTGCAATGTGTTCTGACGCAATGACTTGACTCTCGGCGAGATCGGCAATGGTTCTGGCTATTTTTAAAGTACGGTGTGTGCTGCGACCACTCCAAGCGAAATGTGCGGCCACTTGGGTGAGGTAAGCCGCAGCGTCAGTGCCCAAGCCGCCGTGCAAGTCCAATGCAGCCCCACTGAGCGCCTGATTGGTGCAGCCTTGTCGCTGCAGGGCCATGTGCCTGGCCCGATGGCAACGGGCCCGGATGCTGGCGGTGTTTTCACCTGCAGGTGCTTGAAGCAAATGGGTGGCACTTTGACCTGGGACCTCGATGTGCAAGTCAATCCGATCTAATAAAGGGCCACTGATTTTGCTGCTGTAGCGGTGAACTTGATCGGGCGTGCATCGACACACGGGACTTTGGTGGCCTGGCGATCGCACTTGACCGGCGTAGCCGCACGGGCAGGGGTTCATGGCAGCGATCAACTGAAAACGTGCAGGGAATTCTGCACTGTGCGCTGCACGCGAGATGGTGACGCTACCCGACTCTAATGGCTCGCGCAGCGCCTCCAGTGCCGAGCGTGGAAACTCAGGAAGCTCGTCTAGAAACAAGACGCCATGGTGTGCCAAAGAAATTTCTCCTGGCCTGGGCGGCGATCCGCCACCGACCAAAGCCACGGCACTGGCGGAGTGATGGGGATGACGCGTGGGACGCTTGCGCCATTGATCAAAACGAAATCGACCCGCCAAACTTGCCACGGAAGCTGTCTCCAAGGCTTCTTCTACAGAAAGGTCCGGCAATAAGCTGGCAAATCGATGCGCCAACATGGACTTGCCAGTGCCGGGGGGGCCGACCATCAGCAAACTGTGAGAGCCTGCGGCCGCAATTTCAAGCGCCCGCTTGGCACCCGCTTGTCCTTTGACGTCTGACAAGTCCAGGGCACACACAGCATGGGGGTGTGCGTGGACAGGTTGCACCATGCGCTCCCAAGAAGAGGGCCCTTCGGTGGGGGCTTGGCCCTCAAGCCGAAATTGATCCGCGACATCACGCAAGTGCGTGGCCCGAAACACCGTGGCGCCAGGCACCAAAGCGGCCTCTTCTGCACTGCCAGGGGGCAGCACCAAATGGGGTGCCTTGTCTTGACGATACAGTGCCATGCCCATCACCAATGCACCTCTGACAGGCCGCAGCGCACCCGACAGAGACAGCTCGCCTGCAAACTCAAATTGCTGTAAGCGGCGGCCATCAATTTGACCACTTGCCGCCAAGATGCCCAGCGCAATGGGTAAATCAAACCGCCCGGAGTCTTTGGGCAAGTCTGCAGGCGCCAAGTTGACGGTGATGCGTTGGTTGCTGGGAAATTCAAAGCCTGAGTTGTGCAAGGCGGAGCGCACCCGTTCTCTGGCCTCCTTCACCTCCACGTCGGCCAAGCCCACCAACGTGAAGCTCGGTAAGCCGTTTGCCAGATGCACCTCGACGGTGACCGAGGGAGACTGAAGCCCGACCAGGGCTCGGCTTTGCACCAAAGAAAGACGCATGTGTACTCCTTGCACCAAATAGGTGCGATGTGTGTCAGCTTGGAATCAGCCAGAACTAGGGCGGTGCAGAGAAGATTGGAACACCCATCTTTGAAAATTGCACGCCCCCCAGAGGGGCGGCCAAGGTGTGTGCGGGCCTTAATGGCCATTGGCATGCTAAATGCTTGAAGCCATCAGTCTCATACTCAATTAACAGGAGCTCTCAATGAAAAAGATCGTTACCCCCTTGATGTTGGCCTTGTCTTTGGCCGCTGCAGGCAACGCATTTGCGCAAGCTGCACCCGCTGCACCCGAGTCCACTTTGTCGTTCAATGTAGGCGCTGTGAATGAATACCGCTACCGTGGTATTTCACAAACGCGTTTCGATGCCGCCTTGCAAGGTGGTGCGGACTATGCCGACAAGAGCGGTGTCTATGTCGGCGTTTGGGGCTCTGGTATCAAGTGGGTCAAAGACGCTGGTGGCAAATCCAACGCAGAGGTTGACTACTACGGCGGCTACAAATTCACAGTCGGTGAAGTTGCCTACGACGTGGGCTTCTTGCACTATGACTATTCAGGCAACGCTTTGGCGGTGAGCGCCAATACCAATGAGTTGTACGGTGCCGTCACCATGGGCCCCACCACTTTGAAGTATTCACAAAGCACAGGTAATTTGTTTGGCTTTGCAGACAGCAAGGGCAGCTCGTACGTCGACCTGACGGCCAATTTTGACTTGGGCGATGGCTACACATTCACGCCTCACCTTGGTTACCAAAGCGTCAAAGGCGCTGGCAACAGCATCTACTCTTATACAGACGCAGCACTCACTGTGGGCAAAGACTTGGGCAATGGTTTGTCTGCATCGGCTGCCGTCATTGGCACCAACGCTAAAACCGGCTCTTATGTCAGCCCCGTTGGCAAGCAATTGGGCAAGTCGGGCCTGGTTGTTGGCATCAAGTACGCCTTTTAATTTTTGAATCACAAGGAGCCATCATGAAACTGGTGACCGCCATCATTAAACCTTTCAAGCTGGACGAGGTGCGTGAAGCACTTTCTGGCATTGGTGTGCAAGGCATTACCGTGACCGAAGTCAAAGGCTTTGGTCGCCAAAAAGGCCATACCGAGCTGTACCGCGGTGCTGAGTACGTGGTTGATTTTTTACCCAAGGTCAAGATCGAAGCCGCCGTCTCAGATGAGCTGGTGGAGCGCGTGATCGAAGCCATCGAGTCTGGTGCGCGCACCGGCAAGATTGGTGACGGCAAAGTGTTTGTGTACGACCTTGAACAAGTCATTCGCATTCGAACCGGTGAAACTGGGGCGGAAGCCCTTTGATGCCGCAGAAAGAGAGAACAGAATGAAAAAATTATTTGCCTCCCTCGCATTGGGATTGACATTGTGTTTGGGCGGTACGGCCTTCGCACAAACAGCACCGGCAGCTGAAGCCAAGGTGGAAGCCAAAGCGGAGGTGAAAGCCGATGCCGCCGCTCCCGCGACGGCGCCAGCCGCAGCGCCTGCTGCCGCAGAAGCCGCGCCCGTTTTGGTGCCCAACAAAGGCGATACCGCTTGGATGATGGTTTCCACCATCCTCGTGATCTTGATGGTTGTGCCTGGCTTGGCCTTGTTTTACGGCGGCTTGGTTCGCAGTAAAAACATGTTGTCCGTGCTGATGCAAGTCATGGTCACCTTCTCATTGATCACCGTCTTGTGGTTCATTTACGGCTACAGCTTGGCGTTCACTGAAGGCAACGCCTACATTGGTGGCCTCGACCGCTTGTTCATGAACGGCATTTGGGACAACGCAGCAGGCACCTTTGCCAACGCTGCGACGTTCAGCAAAGGTGTGGTCATTCCTGAAATCACGTTTGCAGGCTTCCAAGCCACATTCGCTGGCATCACCTGCGCATTGATCGTGGGCGCATTTGCAGAGCGCATCAAGTTCTCTGCCGTCTTGCTCTTCATGACTTTGTGGTTCACTTTCAGCTACTTGCCCATTGCGCACATGGTCTGGTTCTGGATGGGTCCTGACGCTTATGCTTCCAAAGAAGTGGTTGATGAAATGACGGGCAAAGCGGGCTTGATCTGGCAGTGGGGTGCACTCGACTTCGCTGGCGGTACCGTGGTTCACATCAACGCAGCGGTGGCTGGTTTGGTTGGCGCCTTCATGATTGGCAAGCGCATTGGTTATGGCCGCGAAGCCATGGCGCCTCACTCTTTGACATTGACCATGGTCGGTGCGTCATTGCTGTGGGTGGGCTGGTTCGGTTTCAACGCCGGCTCTGCTTTGGAAGCCAACGGTTTTGCAGCCCTTGCTTTCGTCAACACCTTGTTGGCCACAGCCGCTGCGGTGTTGGCCTGGTGTGTGGGTGAAGCGCTCATGCGCGGCAAGGCTTCCATGTTGGGTGCAGCTTCAGGTGCTGTGGCCGGTTTGGTGGCCATCACCCCAGCCGCTGGCAACGTCGGCATCGGCGGCGCTTTGGTCATCGGCATTGTGGCGGGCTTCGCATGTTTGTGGGGCGTCAACGGCCTCAAGAAAATGCTCGGCGCAGACGATTCCTTGGACGTTTTCGGTGTGCACGGTGTGGGCGGTATCGTCGGCGCCTTGCTGACCGGTGTGTTCAATTCACCCGCCTTGGGTGGCCCTGGCTTCGTGGCCGATTGGGTGACCGTCAGCATGGTGACGGCAGCCGATTACTCCATCGCAGCACAAGTTTGGACCCAAGCCAAGGCCGTGCTGGTGACGGTGGTGTGGTCTGGCGTGGTGTCATTGGTGGCGTTCAAGTTGGTTGATCTGACAGTTGGTTTGCGTGTTTCTGAGGAATCAGAGCGCGAAGGCTTGGACATCAGCTCCCACGGCGAAACGGCTTATCACGGTTAATCTGCAAAGATTTTCCTCAGACTTTCCGAGAAGTTAGTCTCCAACCTCACAAGCCCGCTTTGGCGGGCTTTTTTTTGCGCGTCACATCTGCGGCGAAGGTCGACACCTTCAATTTAATTCACAATGCCAACAAAGCTTTAACCTGAACATTTCCATGACTGTTGCAACGCCTTTTTTGCGCCCCGAATGGCACCGAATGACAACCCAAGCCGACGGGCTAGGGGAGTCACCGTTTTGGCATCCGCAAGAGCAACGTTTGTATTGGGTCGACATTCCGGGAAAGCGCCTGCGTCGCATGGCGGTCAGTTCTGATTTGTCGCAAACGCATGCGGTAGAAGATTGGTTGTTGCAAGAAGAACCAGGATGCTTTGCGCCAGCTCAATCAGGTGGATGGGTGATGGCGCTGCGCAGCGGTGTTTACCGTGCACAACAATGGGGTGGCGAGTTGACCCTGCTGGCAGCAGCCCCCTACGACACCCACAAGCTGCGGTTCAACGATGGCAAGTGTGATCCCGCAGGGAATTTTTGGAGCGGCACAATGTACGAGCCACGCGACCAGGCGGCCGGTGTTTTGTATGCATTGCAAGCCGACCACCGTTTGCTGGCCAAAGCCGATCAGGCGACTGTGGCCAATGGTTTGGCTTGGTCGCCCAACGCACAAACCATGTATTGGTCAGACACAGGTGCGCATTGCATTCGTACTTGGCATTTTGACCCAGCCACACAGCAGATGAGCGGTGAGCGCGTCTTTGCCCAGTTCCCTTCAAAGCCTGCCAACTGGACATATGGCTCAGAGGTGGCCCGCTCATACATGGGGCGACCCGATGGCGCGGCGGTGGATGCCGAAGGTTTTTACTATGCAGCCATGTACGAAGGCCATCGCTTGGCCAAGATGGCGCCGGACGGTCGGTGTGTGGCCTTCATTGAAACGCCTGTTCAATGCCCCACCATGCCTTGCTTTGGTGGTGAAGATTTCCGGACATTGTTCGTCACCACTTCGGCGCACGGCAGAAGTGATGCAGAGCTTCAAGCCTTGCCCAACTCGGGCTGTGTTTTTGCCATGCGGGTCGACACGCCTGGTTTACCTGTGAGTTTTTTCAAAAACTGAATTGACCCATTTCTTGCTGGCCTTGTGCGTCAAATTGGGCACAAACGCGGCGTGTCCGTTTAACATGGCGTCATGATCGACAGTCCATCCTCCAATCCGAGTTCTCAAGCCTTTCCCGATTTGCCTGCGCTGCTGGACATGGTGAGCGCCGCGGCAGCGCAAGCGCCGGCACAACGCAAAGGCTTTCGCATTCATGGTTCAGGCAGCCATGATTTTTATGGACAGGCGTTGGAAGGCGAGCTGCTGGAAACCCGCGGACTCTCGGGCATTGTTCAATACGAGCCTAGTGAGTTAGTGATCACTGTCGCCGCAGGCACGCCGTTGATAGATTTGGAAAAAGCATTGGCCGCACAAGGCCAATGCTTGGCATTTGAGCCGCCTGTTTTTGCGTCAGTTCGAGACCGCAGTCAGGCCACTGTCGGTGGCATGGTGGCCGCTGGATTGAGTGGTCCAGCGCGTGCCAGTGTGGGCGCTGTTCGCGACTATGTCTTGGGTTTGAAATTCATCAACGGCCGCGGTGAGCACCTGAGCTTTGGCGGCCAAGTGATGAAAAATGTGGCCGGTTATGACGTCAGCCGATTGTTGGCGGGCAGTTGGGGCACCTTGGGTCTGATCACCGAAGTTTCTTTGAAGGTCTTGCCCATTGCGCCGGCGCAGGCTTTTTTCATGTGTCAATTGCCACAAGCTCAGGCACTGGATGTGTTGCACCGATGGGGTGGTCAGCCCTTGCCATTGAACGCCAGTTGTTGGGTGCAAGACACGACGGCACCGGGCGCGCCAAACATGTTGTTCCTGCGTTTGCGTGGCGCACAAGCCGCAGTGGCGGCGGCCCAATTGCGCATGTCACAAGATGTGGCGGCCTTGAACAGTGAGCTGATTGAGCAGCCGGCGGATGGCGCAGCGCAAGATTGGCTGGCCAGCGCAGACCAGCGCTTGCCATTTTTCACACACGCTGCAAGCTCACCTGACTTGGCCCTTTGGCGCTTGTCGGTGCCACAAACGGCACCTGTTTTAAACTTACCCGACACAGCCAGTTCGCCGTTCATCGAATGGCATGGCGGCCAGCGGTGGGTCTGGGCGCCGCTGTCTGATGCACAGGCTTTGCGCCGCGAAGCCATGGCGGTGGGTGGGCAGGCCACCTTGTTCAGACGGCCACAGCAAGCCAGTGCCGCAGTGCCCGTACCTGTGCCGGTATTCACGCCATTGGACGCGGTACAACAACGCATTCAACAAGCGTTGAAACATGAATTTGACCCTGCTGGCTTGTTTGGGCCTTGCAGATTAAACGCGCATTTTTGAGGCTCTCCATGCAAACCCAACTCGCACCTGAGTTTCAAAACACCTTGCTCGGACAAGAGGCTGAAGCCATCTTGCGTCAGTGCGTGCATTGCGGCTTTTGCACGGCCACCTGCCCCACCTACCAGTTGATGGGCGATGAATTGGACGGACCTCGAGGCCGCATCTACCTCATGAAGCAAGTCTTCGAAGGTGCCCAGCCTACGCGCAAAACCCAATTGCATTTGGACCGCTGCCTCACCTGCCGCAATTGCGAAAGCACATGCCCCAGCGGCGTGCAGTATGGCCACTTGGTGGACTTGGGCCGCAAGGTGGTCGATGCCAAAGTGCAGCGCCCCCTGAAAGAGCGGGCCATGCGCTGGCTTTTAAAAGAAGGTCTGACCTCCTCACTGTTTGCGCCGGCCATGAAGCTGGGGCAAAGCGTGCGGGCTTTGTTGCCCGCAACCTTGCAAGCCAAGGTGCCCGCGCCGCAGTCGGCTGGCGCTTGGCCTGCCCAATCACATGCGCGTAAAGTGCTGATGTTGGCTGGCTGTGTCCAGCCCGCCATGATGCCCAACATCAACACCGCCACAGCGCGCGTGCTCAATGCTTGTGGCATTGAAGTGGTGGTGCCGCCAGACGCAGGTTGTTGTGGAGCCGTCAAATTCCACTTGAACGATCAAGTGGGTGGTTTAGACCACATGCGCCGCAACATCGACGCATGGTGGCCATGGGTGTCGCAAGGTGTCGAGGCCATTGTGATGAATGCTTCGGGCTGTGGTGTGACGGTCAAAGAGTATGGCCACTTGCTGCAGCACGACGCGCAATATGCAGACAAAGCCAAACGCATTTCGGCGCTCACGCGTGACCTGAGTGAGCTGCTGCCCATGTGCCTGCCAGACCTGAAAAAACGTTTGAAGCCTGAGGTGGTGGCGGCGTCAGGACCCTTGGCATACCACCCACCGTGCACCTTGCAACACGGTCAACAGTTGAAAGGTGGCGTAGAGTTTCAGTTGGGTCAACTGGGCTTCCAATTGCGCGTCACTGAACTCGAGTCCAACTTGTGCTGTGGTTCTGCAGGCACTTACTCCGTTTTGCAAGCCGACACCGCGTACGCCTTGCGAGACCGAAAACTGGGCCACCTCCACAAGCTGCAACCCAAAGCCATTTTGAGTGCCAACATTGGCTGTATCACGCACTTGCAAAGTGGCGCCGATGTGCCTGTCAGGCACTGGGTCGAGTTGGTGGACGAGGCGTTGTCAAAAAGTGCTTAAGCACCCTTCGTTGCGGCTCAATTAGGCGGCCAGCGCGGCTTCAATGTCGCGGCTGATTTTCTCGGGCTTGTCCATGGGCGCATAGCGCTTGATGACGCGGCCATCACGGCCCACCAAGAACTTGGTGAAATTCCATTTGATGGCTTTGCTGCCCAACAGGCCTGGGGCTTCTGCGCACAACCATTGGTACAAAGGATGGGCCTCTGGGCCATTCACTTTGATCTTTTCCATCATGGGAAAACTCACACCGTAATTCAATTGACAGAAGCTGGCAATGGACGCGTTGCTACCGGGGTCTTGGCTGCCAAATTGATTGCATGGGAAACCCAAAACCGCCAAGCCTTGCGCTTTGTAGGTTTGGTGAATTTTTTCAAGCCCGCCAAACTGCGGCGTGAACCCGCAGGCGCTGGCCGTGTTCACGATCAACATGACTTGTCCGCGCATGGAGGCGAGCGCCAAGGCTTGTCCGTTCATTTGAACCGCGTCAAAGTCGTAGATGGAGGTCATGGTATTTGTGCTTTCCAGTGTCAAAACTCAAAAACTAAAAACCGTGGAATTAACCGTGCAGGTGATCATTCTTCGCCACATCGATCAAATGGTTCAGCACGGCACTGTGTTCGCGCATGTTGCGCTCGTGCCAGCGTTTGATGACCCACATGATGCTGGCCACGACAAAGCCAAATGCCGTGATGGCGCCAAAGGCGGACAAACCCATGCCGGTTGAGAAGCTGTAAAAACCGCCCAACAACAGAATGCAGGTTTGCTCGTTGAAATTTTGCACAGCAATAGAGCGTCCTGCGCCCATCAGGTTGTGGCCACGGTGTTGCAGCAATGCGTTCATGGGCACGACCAAGAAGCCGCCCAAGGCGCCTAGCAAAATAAGGAATGGCGCAGCCACCCAAACGTTGTCGATGAAATTCATGCCCATGACCAAGACGCCCATGCCAATGCCCAAGGGCATGACACGCGTGGCTTGATGCAACTTCATGCGGACCGAGGCCACCACCGCGCCCACCGCGGTGCCAATGGCCACCACGCCGACCAAACTAGAAGCCTGGGTGGTGGAGTAACCCAATGCCGCCGCACTCCAGGCCAACACAATGTAGCGAAGGTTGCCCGACACGCCCCAAAACAAGGTGGTGGTGGCCAGTGAAATTTGACCCAGTCGGTCTTTCCAAAGACGGGTGTTGCAATCCCAGAAGTCGGGCAGCAAGGCCCATAATTTGGAAGGCATGGGCCGCATCACAACGCCCGTATTGGGAATGCGCGTGTTGAACCAAGCGGCCAACGCATAAAAAGTAATCAGCAACAAAATGGCCGATTCTGGTGCTGTGTCGATGCCCGTGTTGACAAAGGGCAGGTCAAAGCTGAGCAAGTATTCAGAGACATGTGTCCCGACCAGTTGCCCGCCTATCAACACGCCCAGAATGATGGAGGCAATGGTCAGGCCTTCAATCCAGCCATTGGCCTTGACCAATTGAGAGGCCGGCAACAGTTCGGTCAAGATGCCATATTTGGCGGGTGAATACGACGCCGCGCCCAAGCCCACAATGGCATAAGCCAACAAAGGGTGGGTGCCAAACAACATCATCAAGCAACCCAAAACCTTGATGGCGTTGCTGATAAACATCACCTCGCCTTTGGGCCTGGCGTCGGCGAAGGCGCCAACAAAGGGCGCCAGCACCACATAAAACAAAGCGAACATGGGCACCAAGGCGGCACGTTGCCACTCGGCGCCACCACTGGTGCGAATCAGTTCGACCGCCGCGACAAACAGCGCATTGTCGGCCAGCGAACTGAAAAACTGGGCCGCCATGATGGTGTAAAAACCGCGCTTCATGAAATCATGCAGTGAATCGATCAGGCAAAAGGCCGAATTCGAAAATTGGGAAAAAGGAACAAACAACACCTGCATTGCAGGGCTTGACGTAAGTTTCGGTTATATCACGCTCCGTAGTGCCACAATCTAGGCTTCTACCCGCGAGATTGATCGCTGTTTTACTAACGATCTGCCATGCCAAGACCGATTCAGGCCACCATCGACATTCAAGCCTTGCGTCACAACGTGTCGCAAATCAGAGCCGCAGCACCCGACGCATTGGTGTGGGGTGTGGTGAAAGCCAATGCCTATGGTCATGGCATTGAGCGTGTCTTTGAGGGTTTGCGGGCTGTGGATGGCATTGCACTCCTCGATTTGGCAGAGGCCGAACGCGTTCGACAATTGGGTTGGCGCGGCCCCATTCTGTTGTTGGAAGGGGTCTTTGAGACACGCGATTTAGAACTGTGTTCGCGCTTGAATTTATGGCATGTGGTGCATACCGAGGCCCAAATTGACATGCTGGCTGTGCATAAAACCCATCAGCCGCATCGGGTCTTTCTCAAAATGAACACAGGCATGAACCGGCTGGGATTTGCACCCCAAGCCTTCAGAGCTGCCTGGACGCGTCTGAATGCTTTGCCCCAGGTCGATGAAATATCACTCATGTCGCATTTCAGCGATGCCGATGGCGACAAAGGTATCGCAGCCGCCATGGCTTTGTTCCATCAACACACCCACGATTTGTCTGGCGAACGCAGTCTTTGCAACAGCGCGGCAACATTGCGTCACGCCAAAGATCTGGCGGTGCGCGCAGACTGGGTCCGTCCGGGCATCGCTTTGTATGGCAGCTCACCCGATTTCCCCTTGCATTCGGCCCATGACTGGGGCCTGAAGCCCGTCATGAGTTTGAACGCCGCCATCATTGGCGTGCAACATTTGCAAGTGGGTGACGCGGTAGGGTATGGCTCTTGTTTTGTAGCGGATCGCCCCATGCGAATTGGCGTGGTGGCCTGCGGGTACGCCGATGGCTATCCTCGAATCGCCCCTACAGGCACACCTGTCTGTGTAGAGGGTCGGCGGTCACGGACGGTGGGTCGTGTCAGCATGGACATGATGACCGTGGACCTCACAGACTTGCCCAACGCCGGTTTGGGCAGCGAGGTCACGTTATGGGGCCTGCCGCAAAAATCAAATGACAGCGGACAAGCACTGGCCGGCGTCGCCATTGACGAGGTGGCGCAGTCGGCAGGTACAGTGGGATATGAGTTGATGTGTGCCTTGGCTGCACGTGTACCGGTGGTGGTCAAGGATTGAAGCACGCGCCCCTCCATCGCCTGGCCCTGGGTGCCGCCCTCCTGTTGATTTTGATCTGGGGCGCCAATTTCAGTGTCCAAAAGTACCTGCTGAACACACTGACGCCCAGTGGCTTTTTGTTAGGCCGTTACCTCATCATGCCCTTGTGCGCGCTCTTGTTGATGCGCGTGACCTTGGGTCAATTTTTACCGCCGCTACCCCGCAAAGATGTGTGGGATCTGGCGCGCTTGGGTTTTGTGGGCCACAGTTTGCACGTGGGCATTGTTTGCTACGGCATTCATTTGTCGACACCGTTTTCCAGTTCGGTCATTTTGGCATGCGGCCCTATCTTCACCTTGTTGATCTTGCGTTGGAAAGGCCATGAGAAGCTTCAGCACACGCAAGTCGTGGGCGTGGGTGTGGCCTTTGTGGGGGTGTTGCTCTTTTTGTCTGAAAAGTTATTGAAGGGTGATTTGCGAGCCACAGGTGGCGATGTGATTTTGTTTGTGGCTGCGTTGCTTTTTTCTTATTACACCGTACAAGCCAAACCCATGCTTGAAAAACATGGCAGTGTGCTCACCATGGGCTACGCTACTTTGTGGGGCGGTTTGCCCGTCATGTTGTTGTCGATTCCTGCGGGCATTGAAGCGCCTTGGGGCAACTTGGGATGGCAAGGATGGGCCGCCATGGCGTGGTCTATTTTGATCTCTGCCTTTGGCGGTTGGTTGGTGTGGGGGTGGGTGAACCAAGTCAGAGGCGTGGCCAAAACAGCGCCCTTGATGTACCTCATGCCGCCCGTGGCTGGCTTGTTTGCGTGGGCCATGACCGGGGAGCAGTACACCGTGATCAAGGTGGTGGGCGCCGTCATTGCCTTGATGGGCGTGGCCTATACCCAGTTTGCACCTCAGCGAAAAAAGCCGTCGTAAGTGGTTTTGAAGATTAAAGCGGTGACCACTGCCAAGAACACATAGCGCACAAATCCAGCGCCATGTTTCAGTGCCAAGCGGGTGCCCAACAAACTGCCCAGCACATTGGCCAAGGCCATTGGCAAGGCCAGGTGCCACCAAACATGGCCTTGCAAAGTGAACAGCACCAGGGCCGAAAAATTGGTGGCTGTGTTCATCAGCTTGGCAGAAGCGGAGGCATTGAGGAAGTCATAGCCCAACCAGCGTACGTAGGCGAAGACAAAAAAGCTGCCAGTGCCGGGGCCAAAAAAGCCGTCGTAAAAACCGATCAACAGGCCCATGGCAACTGCAGCCAAGGCTTCTTGTCGACCTTTGAAGCGAGGCTCGTGCAGTTGCCCCATGTTTTTCTTGGCCAAGGTGTAGGCCAACAAGGCCAACAAAATAAACGGCAATGCTTTGCGCAGAAAGCTGGGGTCAACTTGTGTCACAGTCCAGGCGCCCATCAAGGAGCCCAGCAGGCCTGCGCTGGCTGCTGGCATCAAGGCGTTCCAGCGCATCTGCACTTTCTGGCTGAATTGATACGTGGCAAAAGCAGTGCCCCAAATGGCCGCACTTTTGTTGGTGGCCACCAAGCTTGCAGGGGGGGCCGTGGGAAATGTGGCGAAGAGTGCGGGGACCAAGATGAGGCCGCCACCGCCAACGATCGAATCGACCAAGCCGGCAAACAAAGACGCCAGGGAGACGATCAGTAATTCCATGAAAAAAAAGCGCCGCTTGCGCGGCGCCTATTAAAAGTAACATCTCGTTGTGGATGTTTATGTTCGAGTAGTTTGGGTGTCTCCTCAGCCCTCAAAACGAACCCAAACTGCAGTTCATCGAGTGCATGAAATGTAGCTGTGTTCATTTGGCGTTTCTATCAGGGATTTCCCGTGGCGGGTTTCAGTTGCATTTGCATCATGAGATGCGCGGTGAATGTGTGAGGGCATCCAAGGCCATCCAATGCGCCGCTTTTTCAGCAATCATCAAAGTAGGGCTGTTGGTGTTGCCGCTGGTAATGGTGGGCATGACGCCTGCGTCGACCACACGCAAACCTCGGATGCCGCGCACTTGCAGTTGGCTGTTGACGACGGCCATGTTGTCGTCGTCTTTGCCCATGCGGGTGGTGCCGACGGGGTGAAAAATGGTGCTGGCAATGTCGCCTGCCAACTTGGCCAGATCTTCATCGGATTGGTATTGAACACCGGGCTTGAACTCTTCAGGCTCGAACGACGCCATGGCCGCTTGCGACATGATGCGGCGCGTCACGCGCAGGCTGTCTGCCGCCACTTTGCGGTCTTCGTCGGTGCTGAGGTAGTTGGGCGCAATGGCGGGCGCGTCTTTGAAGTCGGGGCTCTTTAAAGTCACGCTGCCGCGGCTGGTGGGGTTCAAGTTGCACACGCTGGCGGTGATGGCCGGGAAGCTGTGCAGCGGTTCACCGAATGCATCCAAACTGAGCGGTTGCACGTGGTATTGAATGTTGGCCCATTTTTGGCTTGGGTCACTTTTTGTAAATGCGCCCAACTGACTGGGCGCCATGCTCATAGGACCACTGCGCGACATTGCGTATTCCAAACCAATTTTGGCTTTGCCCCACCAATGGTTGGCCAAGGTGTTCAGGGTCTTCGCGTTCTTCACTTTGTAGACTGAGCGAATTTGCAGATGGTCCTGCAAGTTGGCACCCACGCCAGGCAAAGCGTGCTGCACAGCCAAACCCACGGCTTGAAGTGCGTTGGGATTGCCAATGCCGGACAGCTGCAAAATTTGCGCAGAACCAATGCTGCCTGCACTCAATGCCACTTCACGGGTGGCGGTTGCGGTGACCAATTGATGACCATCCCAGACCTTCACACCCGTGCATCGTTTGGCGCCATCGGCGTCCGTTTCAATGACCAAGCTTGCCACTTGTGCTTGCGTCCACAATTCAAAATTAGGCCGCCCAAAACAGGTGGGCCGCAGAAAGGCTTGGGCGGTGTTCCAACGCCAGCCCTTGCGTTGATTCACATCAAAATAACCCACACCTTCGTTGTTGCCTTGGTTGAAATCTTGTGTGGCCGAAATGCCTGCTTGCTGTGCCGCTTGTGCAAACGCATCGAGTACACCCCAACTTAAGCGTTGCTTTTCAATGCGCCATTCGCCACCGGCTTGTCGGGCTTTCAGGACTTTGAAATAGTCGGCCGAGGCTGGGTCGGTTGATGCTGTCGCGTCAAATAAATCCGGCTTTACGCCTTTGGCGCCATGAAATTCTGTGGCACCTTTGCAATGGTCCTCGTGCGCTTTGAAATAAGGCAAGCATTGGTCCCATTGCCATTCGTCATTGCCTGTGAACTGCGCCCACTGGTCGTAATCACGCGCTTGACCGCGCATGTAAATCATGCCGTTGATGCTGCTACAACCGCCCAACACTTTGCCGCGTGGGTAACGCAGGCTTCGGCCATTCAAGCCGGGTGCCGCTTCAGTTTGGTACAGCCAATCGGTTCGGGGATTGCCGATGCAATAAAGGTAACCCACTGGAATGTGAATCCAGTGGTAATCATCGCGTTTGCCGGCCTCTATCAGCAGCACCCGTTTGCTGGCGTCCGCAGACAGACGGTTGGCCAACAGGCAGCCGGCCGTTCCCGCGCCAACGATGATGTAGTCAAAGGTGCTGTCGTTCATGAATTACTTTGCGGTGGGCATGACAAACTCGGCGCCCTTGCCAATGCTTTCTGGCCAGCGTTGCATGATGGATTTTTGCTTGGTGTAAAAACGCACACCCTCTTCACCATAGGCATGCATGTCGCCAAACAAACTGCGTTTCCAGCCACCAAAACCATGCCAGGCCATGGGCACGGGAATGGGTACGTTGATGCCCACCATGCCCACTTGAATGCGACGTGAAAACTCACGCGCCACATTGCCATCGCGCGTGAAGCAACTCACGCCGTTGCCAAACTCATGGTCGTTGATGATTTGCACCGCTTCACCAAAATCTTTGACGCGAACACATGACAACACGGGTCCAAAAATTTCTTCCTTGTAAATTTTCATGTCAGTGGTGACGTTGTCAAACAAGGTACCGCCCAGCCAGAAGCCGTTGTCACAACCTGCGCCTGCTTTGGCGCCGTCAAATTGACGACCATCGACCAACAGCTTGGCGCCTTCGGCCACACCCGCGTCGATGTAGCCGGTGATGCGCTGCTTGGCTGCGGCGGTCACAATGGGACCCATCTCGGCGTCCAAGTTGGTGCCATTCAAGATTTTGAGCGCGCGTGTTTTCTCTAGCAATAAGGGCATCAATTTCTCAGCCACATCGCCTACCAACACGGCCACGCTGATGGCCATGCAACGTTCGCCTGCAGAGCCGTATGCTGCGCCAATCAAGGCGTCCACCGCCTGCTCAATGTCGGCATCGGGCATCACCACCATGTGGTTTTTAGCGCCGCCCAAGGCTTGCACACGCTTGCCGTGGCGCGCGCCGTTTTCGTACAAACTGTTGGCGATGGGTGTGGAGCCTACAAAGCTGATGGCTTTGACGTCGGGGTGCGATACCAAAGCGTCGACGGCCTCTTTGTCGCCTTGAATCACGTTGAACACGCCATCGGGCAAGCCGGCTTGTTTGAGCAGTTCGGCCATGAACAAACTGGGGCTAGGGTCGAGGGGGCTGGGCTTTAAAACAAAGGTGTTGCCGCAAGCCAATGCCACCGGGAACATCCACATCGGCACCATGACTGGAAAGTTAAAGGGCGTGACACCTGCGACCACACCCAAGGGCTGGCGCATCGTCCAGTTGTCAATACCGGTTGATACTTGATCGGTGAAGTCGCCTTTGAGCAATTGCGGAATGCCGCATGCAAACTCGACGATGTCGATGCCGCGTGTCACCTCACCTTGTGCATCGGTGAATACTTTGCCGTGCTCGGCGGTGATCATGTGAGCCAAGGTGTCGCGGTGTTGGTTCAACAGCTCCAAGAATTTGAACATCACGCGCGCGCGGCGCAAGGGCGGCGTATCGGCCCATGCGGGAAAGGCCGCTTGCGCAGATGCAACGGCTTGCGCGACGTCTTGCACATTTGCCAAACTCACACGGCCCGTGACGACACCTGTTGCAGGGTTGAAGACGTCTTGTGTGCGCGTCGAAGAGCCTGCAGCTTTTTGGCCAGAAATTGAGTGAGCAATCGAAGTGACGGTCATGGAAGTTCTCGGTATCTTGTATCTAGTGAATGTTAATCGCTTGTGGCGGCGCTATCTGCTGCTGGATCTGTTGTGTCAGTGGCGGGGTGTCTGCGCCTGAACATGCCCCAGCCTTCCATGTGCAGCACACTGTCGCCGTGCTGATTGTGCATGTCCCAAGCGGTTCGGACCAAGCCCACAGCTGGTTTGGTGCGCATGGGCCGAGTTTCTAAAATGGTGTGCTTGAGACGCAGCGTGTCGTTTGGGAAAACTGGTTTTTTCCACTGCACGTTTTCAAGGCCAGGCGAACCCAGGCTGGCTGATTGCTGCAAAAACTGCGTCACCATCAAACGCATGGCCATCGAACAGGTGTGCCAACCGCTGGCGCACAAGCCACCAAACACCGAAGCTTTGGCGGCTTCATCGTCCAGATGAAAAGGCTGCGGGTCAAATTGCGTGGCAAAAGCAATGATCTCTTCACGGGTGGGCGTGATGCTGCCCAGGTCGCGTTCACTGCCAGGCTGCAGGTCTTCCCAGTAATAAAGAATCTTGTCAGAAGCTGCACCCGCCATCAGCGCCCCCCCGACACATCGATCAGGCTCATGGTGGTGTAGCTGGCTTCTTCAGACAGCAACCACACGATGGCCTGTGCCACTTCCATGGCCGAACCACCGCGCTTGGCAGGCACCAAATGCTCGAGGTCTTTCACCCGATTGGGCAGTCCGCCTGAGGCATGAATGTCAGTGTCAATCAAACCGGGGCGAATGGCGTTGACACGAATGCCCTCGCCGGCAACTTCTTTGGCCAAGCCGAGTGTGAAACTGTCGATGGCGCCTTTGGCTGCGGCGTAATCTAAATACTGACCAGGTGAGCCCAGTCGCGCAGCCGCGCTGGACAAATTCACAATGCTGCCGCCTTGGCCGCCGTGCTGGGTGCTCATTTGCAAAATGGCTTCGCGCGCGCAAAGCATGGACCCCAACACATTGATGTCAAACATCCGGCGCCAGCGGGCCATGCTCATTTCGTCCAGTCGCGCAGACACATCTACCACGCCTGCGTTGTTGACCAGGCCTTGAAGGGGGCCAAGCTCGGCGCGCACTTTTTGGAACATGGCCAAGACTTGGTCTTCATTCGCCACATCTGCTTGAACGGCAATGGCACGGCCACCGGCCGCCTTCACTTGCTGCACCACGTCGTCGGCAGCTTGAGCGTTTGAGGTGTAGTTAACCGCAACATCCCAGCCCTTTTGAGCCGCCAAAATGCAGGTCGCAGCGCCAATGCCGCGACTCCCGCCTGTGACCAAAACTACTTTGCGCATTCTTTGTCTCCTGCAGAATAATGTGTAAACGGTTAAAACACTGTCTGGTGCTTTGGCATTCAGTGTGCAGATTACCTTAACTAGGAGCTTTTTGTGAGTCACTCAGTCGACTATTACTTTGCGCCCCAAAGCCCTTGGGCTTATTTGGGACACCAACGCTTTCAGCAAATTCTCACCAAGGCGGGTGCCAGCGTGCGTGTCATGCCCATTGACTTGGGCGGCAAAGTGTTCCCCATCTCCGGTGGCCTGCCTTTGGGACAACGTGCCCCGCAAAGGCAAGCCTATCGCTTGACGGAACTAGCGCGCTTTAGCAAATGGCTCGGTGCACCCTTGCATTTAAAACCAACGTTCTTTCCGGTGAATGGTGACGATGCCGCCAAGCTCATCATTGCCGTCGACATGGCGGCAGGTCCGCAAGCGGCCATGGCGATCAGCGGGGCCGTTTTGTCAGCTGTTTGGGCCCAGCAGCGCAACATTGCCGATGAAAAAACATTGGCTGATCTCCTGAAAGAGCAAAACTTGCCAGCCAGTTGTTTAGAGCAAGCACACAGCCAAGCCGTGCAGTTGCGCTACGAGTCGTACACACAAATGGCCATTGACGCGGGGGTGTTTGGCGCACCTTCCTACGTGGTCAATGGCGATATTTACTGGGGCCAAGACCGCCTTGACTTTGTCGAGCGGGCCCTTGTTGGTTCACAGCATTAAAGGCGCATGTCATGGGTACATTCATTCAACTAACAGCCGCTGATGGCACGCAATTTCCGGCTTATGTGGCAGAACCTGCAACACCTGCCAAGGCTGCGGTGGTGGTCATACAAGAAATTTTTGGCGTCAACGTTCACATCCGTGAAGTGGCCGATGCCTATGCCAAAGAAGGCTACTTGGCCATTGCGCCTGCCATGTTTCACCGCGCGCAAGCCAATGTAGAACTGGGTTACGCAGAGGCCGACATGGGCGCTGGCATGGCACTCAAAACCGCCATTGAAGCCTTGCCCGCACCCGGCGCCTTGCAAGACATTCAAGCCAGCATTGACCATGCCCACAAGGTGTGTGGCGGCAAAGTGGGCGTGGTGGGTTATTGCTGGGGCGGCCTGTTAACTTGGCGTGCAGCCTGCATGTTGCACGGCTTGTCGGCTGCCGCGCCTTATTACGGCGGCGGTATGACGACCGAGGCCGAATCGGCACGTCAATCCAAAGTGCCCGTCATGGCGCATTTTGCAGAAGAAGACAAATGGATTTCGATGGACTCGGTCAAAGCTTTCCAAGCATCACACCCTGCTGCGCAAGTGTTCACCTACGCGGCACACCATGGTTTCAATTGCAACCACCGCGGTGCATGGCAAGCTGAAGCGGCAGCATTGGCCAAGCAAAGAACCCTGGATTTCTTCAAGCAGCACTTGAGCTGAGTGAGCGATTTTTAGCGGCCTGATCGCGCCAAATAGCGCTTGCGCCAAAACAGCCAAGCCAGGGTAGAGGCGATCAGCAGCATGCTGCCAATGGTCCACCAAAAGCCGGCGCTGTTGTGCAGCAATGGAATGACTTCAAAGTTCATGCCAAAGACGGCGGCGATCAAATTCAAAGGCAAGAAAATGGCCGTGATGGACGTGAGCGTTCGCATGGTTTCATTGGTGCGATTGCTCTGTGCATTGAAGTGAATTTGCACAGCTGTTTCAATGCTTTGCTCTAGGCGCCGCACGTGATGCACCACGCGGTCGATGTGTTCTAAAACATCGCGGCTACGCACTTTCAAAATTTCGTGCTCTTTGATCAAAGCACTGGCAGTGGGCGGCGCCCAAGTGTTCAAAGACTCCAGCCAATCTTGCATGGCACTGCGCTGGTCTTCGCAGATCTCATCGAGGTGATGCAAAGACAAACGCGCCTCGAGCAGGGCAGACCAGTTGTTGAAGCGGGTGTCGGGGTTGATCAACTCCGACTGCCAATGGTCTAGCTGTCGCGTGAGCTCTCTGCGCAAATCCAAGTACACATCGACCACTTGGCTGACCATGCGCAGCATCATGTCGGCAGGGCTGACAGGAATGCCGCGGGCACCGGTCGATCGGTCGTCGGAAATTTCAGGTGCATCTGTGTGAGGGCTTGACGTTGATGCCCATTGCGCCTGAGTGCTGGCCGCCAGTAGCCTAGCGGCATATGCGTCACGAATGACGCACTCGTCGGGGTGAACGGTAAGCAAGACTTTGTCGAAAACAGCAAATCCGATGGGGTTGGTGTCTACACGTCGAAGTGCGGGGGGGCCTGACAATTTGCCCTTGCCTTTAAGGCTTGCAAGACTGGTGCTGGGCTCGGATTCGCGAGAAGCACTGGCCAAGCGCCGAAACACCAAGATGTCGTAGTAAGAGGTTAAATCAAAACGCGAAGGCAGTTGGCCGTTGAGCAAATCGGACACGTGCAAATCTAGCAGTTGGTGGCCTGTGAGATTTTGCAAAGTTTGCTGAACTTGTTGCTGTTCGGATTTGAAAAATGTTCGCGAGCAAGCAATCCAGACGTATGCATTGGCAGGCAATGCACGTGGCAATGACAGCGCGTCTTGAACGTGATTGTCGGAAACTGTGAAAACGCGCATGCAGCAATGAGGGCGTGTATCGCCTGGTTTAGGCCTTGCTCAACAAGCGCGCAGCATCTCGCGCAAAGTAGGTCAGGATGCCATCGGCGCCAGCGCGCTTGAATGCCAACAAACTTTCCATCATCACCCCATCATGGTCTAGCCAGCCATTTTGAGCTGCAGCTTTTAGCATGGCGTATTCGCCCGACACTTGATAGGCAAATGTCGGCACACCAAATTCATCTTTGACACGGCGCACCACATCCAAATAGGGCATGCCCGGTTTGACCATCACCATGTCGGCACCTTCGGCGATGTCCAATGCCACTTCTCGCAAAGCTTCGTTGGTGTTGCCTGGGTCCATCTGATAAGTCTTTTTGTTGCCTTTGCCCAAGTTGGCGGCCGAGCCTACGGCATCACGGAAGGGGCCGTAGAAAGAGCTGGCGTACTTGGCGCTGTAGGCCATGATTTGCGTGTGAACATGGCCTTTGGCTTCGAGTGCATGGCGAATGGCGCCAATGCGGCCATCCATCATGTCACTGGGCGCCACAATGTCGACGCCAGCATCGGCTTGCACCAAGGCTTGCTTGACCAGTTGGCCAAGCGTGGGATCGTTCAAGATGTAACCGTCTTGGTCCAGCCAACCGTCTTGTCCGTGGCTGGTGAAGGGGTCGAGCGCTACATCGGTCATCACGCCCAAGTCGGGGAAATGTTTTTTCAATGCGCGAACCACTGTGGGCACCAAGCCGTCGGGGTTGAGCGCCTCGTTGCCTTCGGGGTCTTTGAGGGCGCTGTCGATAACAGGGAAGAGCGCCATGACCGGGATGCCCAATTTCACACAGTCCTCTGCCACTGGCAGTAGCAGATCCAAACTCAAGCGTTCTACGCCAGGCATCGAGCCCACAGCTTGTCGCTGATTTTTACCGTCCAGCACGAACACGGGGTAAATCAAATCATCGACGGTCAGTTGATGTTCGCGCACCAAGCGCCTTGAAAAGTCTGTGCGGCGTAAACGGCGAGGGCGGCTGAGGGGGTAAGGCGTGTGAATCGGTGTCATTTGAAAATTGTGCCTGAAGTTTGTTCAAAAACAAGCCTCGGGGCTACACTTGCGACATGCTCTGGATCAAAGCCTTTCACATTGTCTTCGTGACCAGCTGGTTTGCTGGCCTGTTTTACCTGCCCCGCATCTTCGTTAACTTGGCCATGGTGCCCGAAGACTCTGTTGCAGAGCGTGAGAGACTTTTGCTCATGTCACGCAAACTCCTCAAATTCACCACACTGTTGTCTGTCCCCGCTGTTGTGTTGGGCATTTGGTTGTGGTGGGGTGTCGGTATCGGCTGGGGGCCAGGCAACGCTTGGATGCACGCCAAATTGTCCGTGGTGCTGCTTGTTGTGGGTTATCACCACGCCTGCAGCCGCTTGCTGACAAAATTCGAAGCCGGTCACAACACCCGCAGCCATGTTTGGTACCGCTGGTTCAACGAGGCCCCTGTTTTGATGCTGGTGGCTGTGGTTATTTTTGTGGTTGTGAAGCCCTTTTAAGCCCCATGCAAAAGACAGCGGCTTGGCCCTTGGCCGGTATTTACGCCGCATTGATCGTCTACGCCAGTTTGTATCCCTTTGACCACTGGCGATCGCAAGGCGTGGATTGGACCGCCTTTTTATGGGCGCCTTGGCCTCGTTATTGGACAGGTTTTGATGTCCTGGCCAATGTGCTCGGTTATGCCCCCTTGGGTTTCATTGGCGTGCTGGCGTTGCGTCGCAGTGCCAGGCATTTGCCCGCAGTCACTGTCACCGTCGTGGCGGCTTCATTGCTGTCCCTGGTTCTAGAGTCCTTGCAATTGTTCTTGCCAGCCAGAGTACCCTCCAACGTCGATTGGGAGCTGAACACATTGGGCGCGCTGATTGGCGCGGCCTTGGCCTGGACCTTGGAGCGATTTGGTTTCTTGGACCGTTGGAGCCGTTTTCGGGCCAATTGGTTTTTCCCTGATGCTCGCGGTGCTTTGGTGTTGCTGGCTTTGTGGCCTGTGGCATTGTTATTTCCCGCGCCTGTGCCCTTGGGCTTGGGGCAAATTTTGGAGCGTACCGAAGATGCCTTGGCATTGTGGTTGCAAGACACACCTTGGCTTGATTGGCTGCCTGTCCGAGAAGTCGAGTTGCAGCCATTGCTGCCTATTTACGAAGTCTTGTGTGTCAGCATGGGGCAGTTGTTGCCCTGCATGTTGGCGTTCACATTGATTCGTCATCTGCATCAAAAAGCCATTGCTTGGGCACTCCTGGTGGGGGCGGGCTTGAGCGTCACAGCCTTGTCCGCTGCGCTGACCTATGGCCCCTCGCATGCTTGGGGCTGGATCAATCCGCCCGTTCAATTGGGCTTGCTCTTGGCGGCCTTGTTGGCCTTGCCTTTGATGTGGGCTCGAGAAAAAACGGTGCAAGTGCTGGCGCTGGTCGGTTTGGTATTGCAATTAACCATGCTAAATAATGCATCAGCGAGCGCTTACTTTTCATTGACTTTGCACAATTGGGAACAAGGCCAGTTCATTCGATTTCACGGCTTGATTCAGTGGATAGGTTGGCTTTGGCCTTTTGTTTTGTTGGTCTATTTGATGCGCCGGCTGTCCTCGTCTCGCCCCTCTAAAATGGGCGGATGAGTGAAAACAAGTCCCTTTATTACGAACGCCATATTTTTTTCTGCCTGAATGAAAGAAAAAATGGCGAAGCCTGTTGTGCCCTGCAAGGTGCCCAAGCTGCCTTTGATCATTGCAAATCCCGCGTGAAGGATTTGGGCTTGGCTGGCGTGGGCAAGGTTCGCGTCAACAAAGCCGGTTGTCTGGACCGATGCGCTGGCGGCCCGGTTGCTGTGGTTTACCCAGAAGGCACCTGGTACAGCTTTGTAGACAACTCCGACATTGATGAAATTGTTGAAAGTCATCTGCAAAACGGTCAAGTCGTGCAACGTTTGGTCACACCGTCCAACGTGGGTCGCTGATGAATTCATCCACACAATCTGTGCGGTTTCAGGGGCCAGCCGGATGGTTGGAAGGGCTACAAGATGAGCCTGTTGAGGGTTCATTCAAAGGCATCGCCGTCATCTCGCATCCGCATCCTTTGTTTGGTGGCACGATGCAAAACAAGGTGGTTCAAACCTTGGCAAAGGCCTTTGTGCAAAATGGCTGGCGTGCCATTCGCTTTAACTTTCGGGGTGTCGGTGCCAGCGCTGGTGAGTACGGTGAAGGCCGCGGTGAGTTGGATGACCTGATGGCGGTCATCGCTCAAAGCCAAGCGCAAACTCAAGTGCATTCAAATGCGACCAATGGCTTGGCCTTGGCAGGCTTTTCCTTTGGTGCATTTGTCACCAGTCATGCTGCTGTGCAAATGGCAACTGCAGGCAACTTGGAAAAGTTGGTCTTGGTCGGAACGGCGGCTTCCCGCTTCCAAGTGGCCCCTGTGCCCGCTGAGCTTCATGACAAAACATTGGTGGTTCACGGCGAAGTGGACGACACCGTCCCGCTGGCCAGCGTGATGGATTGGGCCCGTCCCCAGTCTTTGCCTGTCACCGTCATACCCGGCGTTGAGCATTTCTTTCACGGGCAATTGCCTCTGCTGCGATCTTTGGTCAGCCGCCACCTGCGCGCTTAAATTTTTAAGCCTTCCCATGTCACCTTCCTTCTCGACTTCACGGCGTCGCACTTTGCGCGCAGCATTCAGTTTGGCTGCTGCGACCATCATGATCGGCTTGATGCCAATGCGCGCGCATGCGCAAGCACCCGCGCCGGAAGCGCCTGAAATTGCAGCGCGCGCCTATCTTCTGTTGGATGTCACGGCCAATCAAATTCTGGCCTCGCGTGAGCTGGACCTGCCTGTTGAGCCCGCATCTTTGACCAAGCTCATGAGTGCTTATTTGGTGTTTGATGCTTTGAAGTCAAAAAAAATCGACATGAAGCAGACCTTTGGCGTCAGTGAGCGGGCTTGGAAGATGCCTGGCTCACGCATGTTCATAGACCCCAAAATGAAGGTGCCCGTTGAAGATTTGATCAAAGGCATGATTGTTCAGTCGGGCAATGACGCCACTGTGGCATTGGCAGAAGGTGTGGCCGGTACGGTCGATCGATTCGTGCAAATGATGAACGATCAAGCCAAAGTGCTAGGCATGAAAAACACCCGTTACAAAAATCCAGAAGGTTTGGCAGAGGCTGGGCACGCCACCACGGCGCGCGACTTGGGCACATTGGCCGCACGATTGATGCACGATTTCCCTGAATACGTCGGCATCTACGCCATCAAAAAATACCGCTATCCAGGCACGCCTACCGCCAATGACAGCAATCGCAACTTGCTGATTTTCAAAGACCCTACCGTCGATGGCCTGAAAACAGGCCATACAGATGCCGCTGGTTATTGCTTGGTGGCCACAGCCAAACGCGACTTCCCCAATGTCGGCGCTCGTCGTTTGATGGCCGTTGTGCTGGGCACCAGCAGCGAAACTGCACGTGCCAATGAAGCGCAAAAACTGCTCAACTGGGGCTATACCGCCTTTGATGCGGTCAAGCTTTTTGACGCCGGCCAGCCGGTTGCAACACCCGCCATCTGGAAAGGCAAAGCTGCCAGCATCAAACTGGGCCGCTCAGATGCGCTGGTGGTGGCCGTGCCCACGGGCTCTGCTGCGCAAATCAAAACGCAACTGGTGCGACCCGATCCGCTGGTGGCCCCCGTCACCAAAGGTCAAACCATCGGAAGTCTCAAAATTTTTCGCGGCGAACACCTTTGGGTGGACATGCCCTTGCAGGCTTTGGACACGGTAGAGCAAGCGGGTGTGCTGGGCCGCGCTTGGGACGCCTTGCGTTTATGGATCAAATAAGAAAAGTTGGTGCTTGCCAACTTTGACTCAGGTTGATCTAAAGTAGAAATTTTTGCACAGGCCCTATTCAAACGCTATACTAGAAGGCTTTTCCGCATTTGGGGCGGGAAAGATTTTTTGTTAATTCCAAACGTTTAGGGACGTTTTTTTAAATGCCAACCATCAATCAATTGGTGCGTCAGGGGCGCGAGGTCGAAAAGACCAAGTCAAAAAGCCCTGCGATGCAAAACTCTCCACAGCGCCGCGGTGTGTGCACACGTGTGTACACCACGACGCCTAAAAAACCTAACTCTGCTCTGCGTAAAGTTGCCAAAGTGCGCTTGACCAACGGCTTCGAGGTGATCTCCTACATTGGTGGTGAAGGCCACAATTTGCAGGAACACTCCGTGGTGCTGGTACGCGGTGGTCGTGTGAAAGACTTGCCTGGTGTGCGTTATCACATCGTGCGCGGTTCACTCGATTTGCAAGGCGTGAAAGATCGCAAGCAATCGCGTTCTAAATATGGCGCTAAGCGCCCGAAGAAAGCTTAAGTTAGCTTTCAAAAAAAGGTGTTGTGCTGGTTTTTAGACGAGCCGGTTCAACGAAGTGACTCCATGTTGGAGTCGAGTAAGTGCAAATTCAAGATGAATTTGCAGGGTGTCTGGATCGGACGTCCAGCCATCAACTGAAGCAAAGAGGTGAAATATGCCACGTCGTCGTGAAGTCCCTAAACGTGAAATCCTGCCGGATCCCAAGTTCGGTAATGTCGAGCTCTCCAAGTTCATGAATGTGATCATGGAAGGCGGCAAAAAAGCGGTTGCCGAGCGCATCATTTATGGTGCCTTGGAAAACATGGAAAAGAAAACAGGCAAAGACCCTGTTGAACTTTTCTCAATCGCCATCAACAACGTCAAGCCCATGGTGGAAGTTAAATCCCGCCGCGTGGGTGGTGCCAACTACCAGGTGCCCGTCGAAGTTCGCCCTGTCCGTCGCTTGGCTTTGTCCATGCGTTGGATCAAAGAAGCGGCCCGTAAGCGTGGTGAAAAATCCATGGCTTTGCGCTTGGCCAACGAGTTGCTCGAGGCCAATGAAGGCCGCGGCGGCGCGATGAAAAAGCGTGATGAAGTGCACCGTATGGCTGAAGCCAACAAGGCCTTCTCACACTTCCGCTTCTAAATCCCGGAGGTTGTCGCGCAGCCTCGTGCTGCGCTGCCAACCATCCGCAAAGCCCTGTAGAGACCCTGCAGGGCATTTGCATTTTTTGTTTTAACTGAATTCCAAGAGGTTGATCATGGCTCGCAATACTCCCATCGAGCGCTATCGCAACATCGGTATTTCCGCTCACATTGACGCGGGTAAAACCACTACCACCGAGCGTATTCTTTTTTATACCGGTGTGAACCACAAAATTGGTGAAGTGCATGATGGCGCTGCCACCATGGACTGGATGGAGCAGGAACAAGAGCGTGGCATCACGATCACTTCTGCGGCCACCACTTGTTTCTGGAAGGGCATGGACGGCTCTTTCGCAGACCACCGCATCAACATCATTGACACACCTGGCCACGTTGACTTCACCATTGAAGTTGAGCGTTCTATGCGCGTGCTCGACGGTGCTTGCATGGTTTACTGTGCTGTGGGCGGCGTGCAGCCCCAGTCTGAAACTGTGTGGCGTCAAGCCAACAAGTACAAGGTGCCTCGTTTGGCCTTCGTGAACAAGATGGACCGTACCGGTGCCAACTTTTTCAAAGTTGTGGACCAAATGAAGTTGCGCTTGAAAGCCAACCCTGTGCCAATCGTCATCCCAATTGGCGCTGAAGACAACTTCACCGGCGTGGTCGACCTTCGCAAAATGAAGGCCATCATCTGGGACGAAGCATCTCAGGGCATGAAGTTCACCTTCGAAGAAATTCCAGCCAACTTGGTTGAAGTCGCCAAAGAGTGGCGCGAGAAGATGGTTGAAGCGGCTGCTGAAGCCTCTGAAGAACTGATGAACAAGTACCTCGAAGAAGGCGACTTGTCAGAAGAAGAAATCACTGCTGGTTTGCGTACACGCACCATCAACAGCGAAATCCAGCCAATGTTGTGCGGTACCGCCTTTAAAAACAAGGGCGTGCAGCGCATGTTGGACGCTGTGTTGGAATTGATGCCTTCCCCTCTCGACGTGAAAGCCATCAAGGGTTTTGACGAAGACGAAAAAGAAGTCACACGCAAGGCCGACGACGAAGAGAAATTCTCTGCGTTGGCATTCAAATTGATGACCGACCCCTTCGTTGGCCAGCTCACCTTCGTGCGCGTTTACTCTGGCGTTCTGAAAAAGGGCGACACCGTTTACAACTCTGTGCGCGGCAAGAAAGAGCGTATCGGTCGTATCGTGCAAATGCATGCCAACAACCGTGAAGAAGTTGACGAAATTCGCGCTGGCGACATCGCTGCTTGCGTGGGCTTGAAAGACGTGACCACTGGCGAAACATTGTGCGACCCCAACGCGGTCATCACTTTGGAGCGCATGGTGTTCCCCGACTCCGTGATTCGTCAAGCTGTCGAACCTAAGACAAAAGCCGACCAAGAAAAAATGGGCATGGCCTTGTCACGTTTGGCTGCTGAAGATCCATCTTTCCGCGTTCAAACCGACGAAGAATCTGGCCAGACCATCATTGGTGGCCAGGGCGAATTGCACCTCGAAATTATCGTTGACCGCATGAAGCGTGAATTCGGCGTTGAAGCCAACGTGGGCAAGCCTCAAGTGGCTTACCGCGAAACCATCCGCAAAACTGTCGAAGAAGCCGAAGGCAAGTTCGTTCGTCAGTCTGGTGGTAAGGGTCAGTACGGTCACGTGGTGTTGAAGGTCGAGCCACAAGAAGCCGGCAAAGGTTTCGAATTCGTTGACGCCATCAAGGGCGGTGTGGTTCCTCGCGAATACATCCCTGCGGTTGAAAAAGGCGTGATCGAAGCTTTGGGTCAAGGCGTGTTGGCTGGTTACCCAGTGGTTGATGTCAAGGTCACATTGCACTTCGGTTCATACCACGACGTTGACTCCAACGAAATGGCTTTCAAAATGGCCGCCATCTTTGGTTTCAAAGAAGGTTGCCGCAAAGCCAGCCCCGTCATCTTGGAACCCATGATGGCTGTTGAAGTTGAAACACCTGAAGACTACGCTGGTAACGTGATGGGCGACTTGTCCTCACGCCGCGGTATGGTTCAAGGCATGGACGACATGGTAGGCGGTGGCAAAGCCATTAAAGCTGAAGTGCCATTGTCCGAAATGTTCGGCTACTCCACCACATTGCGCTCGATGTCACAAGGCCGCGCCACGTACACGATGGAATTCAAGCACTACGCTGAAGCTCCCCGTAACGTTGCAGAAGCTATTGTTGCGTCAAGGGCAAAATAAATACTTTGCGGGACTGATCAAACTGCAAAGCAGTTTGCTCTGTCCCCAACTGATCAATCTTCCCTCACAGGATAGAAAAAAGAAAACCTGTCTGCGATCCAGTGCCACGCTGTCCCCGTGCGGTGTGAACAAGCAATTGGATGCAAACATAAAACCACAACACGGGCTTTGTTCTTTGGAGAATTGAAATGGCAAAAGAGAAATTTGAGCGGACAAAACCGCACGTAAACGTTGGCACCATCGGTCACGTTGACCACGGCAA